>BNJT01000457.1_pt1 | contig 157462 bp, 162 predicted proteins | sample 8540491 | NCBI WGS metagenome assembly BNJT01 (sample SAMD00202455, study PRJDB9452) | human saliva metagenome | host: Homo sapiens
TCCACCGTCAGCGCAATCAGCCGTGGTCCGCCTCAGGCCGGTGCGCCCACGCGCAGGGGTGGGCAGACCCAGGCTCACCGGGGCGGTGTCGGGCTCGGGCGTGGCGCAGGCCTCGGCCTGGCGGCGCTCCCAGGCGTCTCCGGCGCGGGTGCGTCGCACCTGGAACAGGGCGGGGCCGTCGTCGAGCCAGAGGCGGTCGCCGGGCTTTGAGGGCCCCGTTGGCGGCCGCGGCACGCGGGTCCAGCTCGCGTCCGCAGCGGGCGGAGTCGGCGATGAGGTTGTGGGGGGCGCCGTGGGTGACGCGCACGGTGACCATGTCGCCGGGGCGCGGGGCGCCCGCCGGCGTAGTCGTCCTCGGCCCAGGCCCTCGGGCAGGGGCGACGTGGACGAGGCGGTTGTCGGCGGCGCGCCCGGAGATACGGGCGGTGACCGCAGTCCCGTCGTCCCTCACCCTCGGCGACGAGCACCTCCACGACGCGGCCCCTCCTGGCGCTCGTTCTCCTCATGGGCGATGCGACGCACGAGCGCATCGAGCCGCCGGTAGCGGTCCTGACGACCTCGACGGGGACCTGGTCGTCGCGGTCGGCGGCGGGCGTGCCCGGGCGCGGGGAGTACTCGAAGGTGTAGGCCGAGGCGAAGCGGGCCTGCTCGACGACGTCCAGAGTGGCCTGGAAGTCCTCCTCGGTCTCGCCGGGGAAGCCGACGATGATGTCGGTGGTGATGGCGGCCTCGGGCATGACGTCGCTGACCTTGTCCAGGATGCCCAGGAAGCGCTGGGTGCGGTAGGAGCGGCGCATGGCGCGCAGCACCCGGTCCGAGCCGGACTGCAGGGGCATGTGCAGGCTGGGCATGACGGCCTCGGTGGTGGCCATGGCCTCGATGACGTCGTCGGTGAAGGCGGCGGGGTGAGGGGCTGGTGAAGCGCACGCGCTCGATGCCCTCGACTGAGCCGGTCGCCCGCAGCAGCTTGGCGAAGGCACCGCGGTCCCCGAAACCGACCCCGTAGGAGTTGACGTTCTGACCCCAGGAGGGTCACCTCGATGGCGCCCCTGCGCGGCGACGGCCTCGACCTCGGCCAGGACGTCGCCGGGGCGGCGGTCACGCTGCTTACCGCGCAGGGAGGGCACGATGCAGAAGGTGCAGGTGTTGTTGCAGCCCACGGCGATGGAGACCCAGGCGGCGTAGGGAGGACTCGCGGCGGGTGGGCAGGGTGGAGGGAAGACCTTGAGGGACTCCTCGAGCTCGACGGCGGCCGCGGAGTTGTGCCGGGCGCGCTCGAGCAGGGCGGGCAGGACGTCGAGGTTGTGGGTGCCGAAGACGACGTCGACCCAGGGTGCCCGATCGACGATCCCTCCCCCATCTGCTGGGCCAGGCACCCGGCCACGGCGATCTGCATGCCGGGGCGCTCGCGCTTGACGGCGGCAAGCTGGCCCAGGTTGCCGAAGAGCCGAGTCGCGGCGTTCTCACGCACGGAGCAGGTGTTGATGATGACGACATCGGCCCCACCGTCACCGGCGTCGGTGGCGCGGGCGGCCGCCTCGGGCACGTCCTCGACGCGCAGGTAGCCTGCCATCTCCAGCAGCCCCGCCATGTGCTCGGAGTCGTGGACGTTCATCTGGCAGCCGAGCGTGCGCACGTGGTAGGTGCGCGGCCGGTCGCCTCGGGCGTCGAGAACAGGTGCGGAGGTGGTGAGCGTGGTCATCGCCGAGCAGTGTAGGTGGCGGCGGGGCCACGCCCCAGCCCTGACGGACCGTCGTGACCAGATGCACGGCTGATGGTCCTCGACCTGAGCCTCACGGAGCCCCGCTTCCATTCTGCTGCGCAGATACGGGCTCCTTCACTAGGATGTGACGCGCCACACAATGAGAGGGAGGGTCATGACGGCGCCCCACACACCCACGCGCTTCCTGGACCGGCACCTGGGCACGACGGGAGCGGACCTGGACACGGTCCTGACCAGCATCGGTGCTCGGAGCCTGGAGGACCTGGCCGTCCGGGTGGTCCCCGCCACCCTTCCCGTCCTCGACCTCCCGCAGCAGTCCCGAGCGACCCGACGCCGTCGTCGGCGGGCTGAGCGAGGACGAGGCCGTCGGCGCGCTCAGGTCCCTGGCCGCCCTCAACGACCCGCACACCGAGATGATCGGGCGCGGCTACCACCCCACCATCACCCCCGCCGTCATGGTGAGCGACGTCCTGTCCAACCCCGCATGGACCACCGCCTACACCCCCTACCAGGCGGAGATCAGCCAGGGGCGCCTGGAGGCCCAGCTGCTGTTCCAGACCGTCGTGGCCGATCTCACCGGCCTGCCGGTGGCTTGCACCTCCCTGCTGGACGAGGCCACGGCCGTGGCAGAGGCCGTCCTACTCATGGCCCGCGCGCACCGCGGCCCGGCGCCCCCGTGCTCCTCGACTCCGGCCTGCACCCCCAGCTCATCGAGGTGGCCTCGGCCCGGGCCGAGGCCCTGGGCATCGACGTCGAGATCGTCTGCGCCCCCGCGATCACCGCCGACGGCGCGCCCCTGACCGGGGCGGTCCTCGCCCACACCACCAGCCGCGGACTCGTCCAGGACCTCGTCGGTGCCGTCGCGGCCGTCCACGCCCGCGGCGGCCTGGTGGCAGTCGACGCCGACCCGCTGGCCCTGACGCTGCTGACCGAGCCGGGCACCGTCGGCGCGGACATCGCCGTCGGCACCGCACAGGCCTGCTGGCGGTCGTCGCGGCCTTCTACGCGGTCTACCACGGTCCCGAGGGCCTGGTGTCCATCGCCGAGCACGTGCACCGCCAGGCCGAGCACCTGGCCGTCGGCGCCTGCGCGCTCGGGCTCGGCCCTCGAGCACGAGGAGTTCTTCGACACGGTGAGCGTGCGCCTGCCCGGCGCCGCCCGCCACGCCATCGAGCGCGCTGAGGCGCTGGGCTACAACCTGCGCCTGCTCGACACCGACCACGTGGGTGTGAGCGTCAACGAGACCACCACCGACGACGACGTCACCACGGTCCTGCGGGCGCTCGCCGACTCCCTCCCCCACGCCGCGCAGGATCCCCGCCCCGGGCAACGACAGCGCTCCCCGGTTCCCCCTGCCCGCGTCACTGGCGCGCACGAGCACCTTCCTGACCCACCCGAGCTTCCACCGCCACCGCAGCGAGACCGCCCTCGTGCGCTACATCCGGCGGCTGGCGGACCGCGACCTCGCCCTCGACCGGACGATGATCCCGCTGGGCTCGTGCACCCTCAAGCTCAACGCGGCCGCGCAGTCGGCCGTGTGGCTCAGCCCCGGGCTCGCCGGCATCCACCCCTACGCCCCCGCGACCCAGACACGCGGCTGGCGCCTGCTGCTGGACGGCCTCGCCGACCGGCTGGCGCAGCTGACCGGCTACGACCGGTGCAGCCTGCAGCCGGCCTCCGGTGCCCAGGGCGAGCTCGCCGGCCTGCTGGCGGTGCGCGGCTACCTCAGGGCCACCGGGCAGCAGCAGCGCGACCTCGTCCTGGTACCCGCCAGTGCCCACGGCACGAACGCCGCCTCGGCCGCCGGCGCCGGCTTCAGCGTCAAGGTCGTCGCCGCCGCCGAGGACGGCTCCATCGACGTCGACCACCTGCGCAGGCTCCTGGCCGAGCACGGTGAACGCGTCGCGGCCATCATGCTCACGTACCCGTCCACCCACGGCGTCTTCGAGCCGCAGGTCACTGAGGTCACCGCCCTCGTCCACGACGCCGGCGGCCAGGACTACATCGACGGCGCCAACCTCAACGCCCTCACGGGGCTGCTGCGCCCGGGTGACCTCGGTGGCGATGTGTCCCACCTCAACCTGCACAAGACCTTCGCCATCCCTCACGGCGGCGGCGGTCCGGGCGTGGGGCCCCGTCGTCGTCAAGGAGCACCTGGCCCCCTACCTTCCGGCCGGTCCCCGCCGGATCGGCCCGTCCCGACGGACGAGGACCATGACCGGGGCTTCGGCGGGGCTGCGGCCATGGGGGCCCGCTTCGGCTCGGCGGGGGTCATGCCGCTGGCCTGGACGTACCTGGCCACGCTCACCGACGCCGATCTGCGCCGGGTCACCCTCACGGCGCTGGCCCACGCGAGCTACCTCTCGCAGGCGCTCGCTGACGTCTTCCCCACCCTGTACACCCACCGCGGGCACGTGGCGCACGAGTGCGTCCTCGACCTGCGTGCGCTCACCGCCGCCACCGGCGTCAGCGCCGAGGACGTGGCCAAGAGGCTCATCGACTACGGGTTCCACGCACCGACCCTCTCCTTCCCCGTGGCCGGCACGCTCATGGTCGAGCCCACCGAGTCCGAGCCCCTGGCCGAGCTGGACCGATTCATCGCGGCCATGCGCTCGATCCGTGCCGAGATCGACGAGGTCGCCTCAGGCGCCGTGGCGCTGGAGGACTCGGTGCTGCGCCGCTCGCCGCACACGCTGGCGGCCGTCACGGCCGAGCCGTGGCAGCGGCCCTACTCGCGCGCCACCGCGGCCTTCCCACTGGCGGGCATGGAGACGGACAAGTACTTCCCCCCGGTCTCGCGGGTGGACAACGCGTGGGGCGACCGCCACCTGATGTGCACCTGCCCGCCACCCGATGCCTTCGAGGCGCACGAGGCCTGAGCCGAGACCACGTCTGACGAGGAGACAGCGATGAGCGAGCACACCGAGACCGGCGCAGCCGTCCTGCGCACCACGCCCCTGCACCGCGTGCACACGGCCCTGGGCGCGTCCTTCACCGACTTCGGCGGCTGGCAGATGCCGTTGCGCTACACCTCTGACCTGGCCGAGCACCACGCGGTGCGCCGCAGCGCGGGGATCTTCGACCTGTCCCACATGGGTGAGGTCAAGGTCACCGGCCCCGAGGCGGGAGCCGCCCTGGATCACGCGCTCGTGGGGGCCCTGTCGGCCGTGGCGGCGGGGCGCGCCCGCTACACGATGATGGTCTCGCCCTCCGGCGGGGTCATCGACGACCTCATCGTCTACCACGTGGGCGACGAGGAGTACCTCGTGGTGCCCAACGCCGGCAACCGCGAGCGCGTCGCCGCCGAGCTGGTCGCCCGCTGCGCGGGATTCGACTGCACGGTCGAGGACATCTCCCTGGCCACCTGTCTCATCGCCGTCCAGGGGCCGCGGGCGCAGGAGGCGCTGGTCGGCGTCGTCGAGTCCGGTGCCGCCATGCCCGGCGCCCTCAGGCCCCTTGAGGGCTCGGAGGAGGACGACTGCGGACCGGACGTGCTGTGCGGTCCCACGCTCTTGGAGCGCCTGCGCTTCTACGCGGCCGTCAGGGCGACGGCGGCGGGGCACTCGGTGCTGTTGGCCCGTACCGGCTACACGGGTGAGGACGGCTTCGAGCTGTTCTGCGGCGCGGAGGACGCCGTGGACCTGTGGACGGTCATCACCAGTGCCGCGGCGGCCTTGGAGCCCACCGTCATCGACGGCGAGCCGGTGCCGGCGCTGACTCCCTGCGGACTGGCGGCGCGCGACTCCCTGCGGCTGGAGGCCGGGATGCCCCTGTACGGGCACGAGCTCCACGAGGGGATGACGCCTTACGACGCCGGCCTGGGCGCGGTGGTGCGGCTCAACAAGGGCGCTTTCGTCGGACGTGACGCCCTGGCCGCCCGGGCCGAGCAGGAGGGCACCGAGGGCACCTCGGTGCTGGTCGCCCTGAGCGCTGAGGGTCGGCGTGCGGCCCGGGCCGGTGCACCGGTGCTGGGCGACGACGGCGAGGTGCTCGGTGCGGTGACCTCCGGCCTGCTGTCACCCACGCTGGGTCATCCCGTGGCCCTGGCTCTCCTGCGTCCCTGGCGTGAGGACGCCCCCGCCTGGCCCGTGGGCACGGCGCTCGTCGCCGACGTGCGCGGCAGGCCGCTGGAGGTCACGGTCGTCGACTCCCCCTTCTACAAGCGGACCCGATAAGGCGTCCCGCACCACCCACCACCTCCTGACAGGAAGGACCCCATCATGGCTCAGAGCGTGCGCGCTCACCTGCGCTACAGCATCGACCACGAGTGGCTGGAGGACGGTGAGCCCGCACGCGTGGGCATCACCACCGTCGCCGCCGACGCCCTCGGTGAGGTCGTCTTCGTCGACCTGCCCGAGGTCGGCGCCCAGGTCGAGGCGGGCGAGCCCTGCGGCGAGCTCGAGTCGACCAAGTCCGTCTCGGACCTCGTCTCGCCCGTGAGCGGCACCGTCGTCGACGTCAACGATGACGGTCGTCGACGAGCCGGGCACCATCAACGAGGACCCCTACGGTGCCGGCTGGCTGTTCACGGTGACGGTCAGCGCCGAGGGAGATCTGCTCAGCGCCCAGGACTACGCAGGCAGGTTCGACGCCGTCGTCGACGGCTGAGCGCTCAGGACCCCGCTGTCGGCGGCCTTGCGGCGGGCGGCGAGGTCGGCGTCGTGACGGGCCGCCGTGGCGAAGGCCGCGCCGGGCTCGGCGATGGAGCCGAAGGAGGCCAGGTCGCGACGGAAGACGACGGCGGCCAGCCAGTCCATCATGATGCGCACCTTCCGGTTGAGGGTCGGCATCGCGTAGACGTGGTAGCCGCGGTGAGCGGTCCAGGCGGTGAAGCCGCGCAGGTTCTGCCCCATGATGCGGGCGACGCCCTTGCCGATGCCCCAGGGAGGCCACGGTACCGAGGTTCTCGTGGGCGTAGGACTTCAGAGGCACACCGTTCTCGTCCCCGGCGGCGAGGACGGCCACGAGGTTGTCGGCCAGCAGCTTGGCCTGACGCACCGCGTGCTGGGCGGTGGGGGCGCAGGTGGCCTCGGGGTCCTCGGAGGTCAGGTCCGGGACGGCGGCGCAGTCGCCGGCGGCCCAGGCTCCCTCGACCGGCGCGCCGTCGCGCGCCACCTGGAGGGTGGGTAGCGCGGTGACACGGCCGCGAGCGTCGATGGGCAGGTCGGAGGCGGTCTGCAGCACCGGGGCGGCCTTGACGCCGGCGGTCCACACGATGGTGTCGGCGTCGAACTCGGTGCCGTCGGACAGGACGACGTGGCCGTCGACGCAGGAGTTGAGGAAGGTGTTGAGCCGCACGTCGATGCCGCGCTCGCGCAGCTGCTGCAGCCCGTAGCCGGAGAGCTCCTCGGTGAGCTCGGGCAGGATGCGGCGCGAGCCCTCGACGAGGACGAAGCGGACGTCGCGCTGCTCGATGGAAGGGATGGTGCGCACGGTCGCGCGTGCCATGTCCTCGAGCTCGGCGATGGCCTCGACGCCCGCGAAGCCTCCTCCGACGAAGACGAAGGTGAGCAGGCGCCTGCGGCGCTCGGTGTCCCAGGTGGAGGCGGCGTCCTCGATGCGGGTGAGGACCCGGTTGCGCAGGGCGGTGGCCTCCTCGACCTGCTTGAAGCCCATGGCCTGCTCCGCCAGGCCGGGGATCGGCAGGGTGCGGGCCTCGGCGCCCAGGGCGATGACGAGGTGGTCGTAGGTCAGGGTGTAGGGCTCGACCCGCTCGTGCGTGGACTGGGGGGTCGGGGGACGCACGGTGACGGTGCGGCCCGCATGGTCGATGGCGGCGACGGCGCCGGTGATGATGGTGACGCCGTCGAGGTTACGGCGGTGGGGGGCGACGACGTGGCGCGGCTGGATGGAGCCGGCCGCGACCTCCGGCAGGAAGGGCTGGTAGGTCATGTAAGCGCGCGAGTCGATGATGGCGATCTCGACCTGGTCGAGGTTGAGCTGGGCGCGCAGGGCCCGGGCGACGCAGAAGCCGACGTAGCCGCCACCGGCGATGACGACGCGGGGCGGACGGCGGCTGCCCGTGCCGGCGGCGACGTCGGGGACGTCGTGGCGGGCCGGACGTACGGCCAGGGCGAGGGCGGCTCCGGCGGCCAGGAGGCCGGCGGTGGACAGCGCGATGGTGGTGCGGCGGATCATGCGCACAATCTAAGGGGACCCTTAGTCCAACACCACGCTGGGACCTAGTTCCTAGACATGGTTCCTGTCACAGTGCGCGCTTGCACGGCGAGGATTCCCTTTCACCGATTGCCCGCCACCACCGTCCACTGCTCCAGGGCCAGAGCGGCCGCCCCTCGCGCCCACTCGTCGAACTCGAAGGGACGCAGCAGGACGGGCACGGGCGCCGCGGCCCAGTGCCGCAGACCTCCCACCTCCTCATCAAAGACCTCGCGGTAGGTCTCCACCACGGCGACCCCCTCCCCGGAGACGACGACGAGCTCGGGATCGACGTAGGCGATGAGAGTCCCCACGACCCTTCCGATCGCCAGCACCGCACGCCGTAGGACGTCGTCGACGCCGTTGTGGCGACGCATGTCGGGACTCAGGAGCAGATCGAGGCTCAGCTCGCCGGCCTCACACCCCAGGTGCTCGGCGGCCGCCCGCAGGATCCCGGGGGTCGAGGCGAGGGCCCGAGCGCACCCGGGGTGCCCGATCTCGCAGCTGGGCCCCGAGGGATCCACCGGCAGGTGCCCGACGCTGCCGGCCGCCCCCTGCGCACCGGAGACGACCTCACCGGCCACCACGATCCCACAGCCGATCCCGGCACCGAGGGTGACCATAGCGAAGGGATCCTTTCCGCGACCGGCCCCGAACCAGGCCTCGGCGTAGGCGAAGGCACGGACGTCATTGGCCGCGACGCAGGGCAGCCCAGTGGCCTCAGTGACCATGGCAGCCAGAGGCACATCACGCCACCCCAGGAAGCTGGCCACCACCACAGTCCGCCTCCCGATGACAGCCGCCCCCAGGGAGATTCCGATCGCGTCGGGCCGTCGACCACTGCGCTCGGCCAGCTGCGCCACGACCGAGGCGATGAGGGCCGTCACGGAGCCGGCATCGGTTTGGGTCAACGGCACGGAGTCGCCAATGAGAACCTCACCCAGCGGGTCGGTCAGAACGGCGTAGAGGCGGTCATCCGTGAGCTTGATGCCAGCAACCGTGGCACTGTTCGGGGCGACGGCCAGCAGGCGGGTGGGCCGCCCCGGTCCATCCACCTCCACCGGCGGCTGCTCCACGACGAACCCCGCCTCGATGAGGGGACGCACCGTGCGTGTCGTCGTCGCCGCGGAGAGCCCCAGGCGCTCACCGAGGTCACCACGACTCATGGTGCCGGCGGAGATCAGGGCGAGCAGCGCCCTGGCGCCGAGGCTGCGTCCACCACCCATCGTCGGCTCCCGTTCCCATCGTCGTCAGCTGCCACAGGGGCCGCACGGCCTGTGACCTGGGACGACACCCACCGCCGCCCACGTCGTACCGACACTGTAGAGCAAACCCTTGCGAAATCTAGCATCATCAATTATTTTCATCTTACAAGGAATCACTCCCGATCCCTTCTCCCCTCCCCTGGAAGGACGATGATGACCCTCCATCTGCGCCGAGCCGACACCTCCGTAGTCCTCGACCTGCCCGACGACCGCTTCCCGGTGGTGCGCCACTGGGGCCCCGACCTGGGTGACGTCAGCGGTGATGACCTGACCGACGCGGCCCTGGCCGCAGCGACGTCCCTGGGAACCAACACCGCCTGGATCACCAACGACTTGCCGATCCTTCCCCTGGCCCACCTGGGCTGGAGCTCACGCCCCGCCGTGGCGCTCTCACGCACCGACGGCTCGGCCTTCTCACCCCACCCCACCGACTTCACCCACGAGGAGAGCTCCGAGGACACCCCGGCCGGCACCGCCCTCGTCGTGCGCTCCAGCGGAACCGACACCGTCCACGAGCTGACCCTGGGTACCGAGCTGCGCCTGGAACCCTGCGGCCTGGTACGCGTGCGCTCCTGGGTCCGCGACGACCGCCCCGAGTCCAAAGGCGAGCAGGGAGCCGATCTCGTCGTCGGCGAGCTCACTGCGGTGCTGCCGTTGCCAGACAGTGCCGACGAGCTGCTTGACACCACCGGCCACCACGTCCAGGAGCGCCGGCTCGTGCGCACCCCCTTCACCCCGGGCACCCGCCTGCGCGAGTCCTGGGAGGGGCGCCCGGGGCACGACGCCGTCACCTGGCTGGCCGCCGGAACCACCGGCTTCGGATGGCGCAGCGGGCGCGTCCACGGCGTTCACGCGGCATGGTCCGGCAACGTCCGCCACCTGGCGATGAACCCGGCCTCGGGCCGAAAGCTCCTGGGAGCCGGAGAGCTGCTCCTGCCGGGCGAGGTCTCGCTGGCCCCGGGGCAGACCTACACCTCTCCGTGGACGGTCTTCTCCTGGGGCGAGGGCCTGGACGCCCTGGCCCAGCGCAGCCACGCCTGGCTGCGCTCGCGCCCATCCCACCCCACCCGTCCCCGCCCGGTGCTGCTCAACACCTGGGAGGCCGTCTACTTCAACCACGATCTGGACAAGCTCAAGGCCCTGGCCGACGCCGCGGCCCAGGTCGGCATCGAGCGCTACGTCCTGGACGACGGCTGGTTCGGCTCCCGCCGCGACGACACCTCGGGACTGGGCGACTGGCAGGTCTCCCCCGAGGCCTGGCCGGACGGCCTGGAGCCGCTCGTGGAGCACGTCCACGCCCTGGGCATGGAGTTCGGCCTGTGGTTCGAGCCGGAGATGATCAACGTCGACTCCGAGCTGGCCCGCGCCCACCCGGAGTGGATCCTGTCCGACGGCGCCGGCGGAGCGCCCGAGCACCGCCACCAGCGGGTCCTGGACCTGTCCGCTCCCGGCGCCTGGGACTACCTGTTCGATGCCATCTCCACCCTCGTGGAGCGCCTCGGCATCGCCTACCTCAAGTGGGACCACAACTCCCCCCTGCTGGCCGCAGGGCATGAGGTCGCCGACCCCACCGCAGGACGCCAGGGAGCGGCCGCCGTCCACGACCAGACCCTGGCCGTCTACCGGCTCCTGGACGCGCTCCACGAGCGCTTCCCTGCCCTGGAGATCGAGTCCTGCGCCGGCGGCGGCGGCCGCATCGACCTGGGGATCATGGAGCGCACCCAGCGGGTGTGGGCCTCGGACTGCATCGACGCTCACGACCGCCAGAACATCCAGCGCGGCACCACACTGCTGCTTCCTCCCGAGATGGTGGGAACCCACGTCGGCTCCGGGCGGGCCCACACCACCCTGCGCGACCTCGACCTCGACTTCCGGGCCGGGACCGCCCTGTGGGGCCACATGGGCGTGGAGTGGGACCTCACCGAGGCGGACGAGCCCACCCGCGAGCGCCTGGCCTCCATCATCGCGCTGCACAAGGAACTGCGTGGCCTGCTGCACTCGGGGGTGACGGTGCACGCGGACCTGCCCGACAACGACGTGCTGCGCATCGAGGGCGTCGTCGCCCCTGACGGCTCCGACGCCCTGTTCGAGATCGCCTCGCTGGGTCAGCTCCTGGCCTGGCCCACGGCGCCGCGCCCGCTGCCCGGCCTGGACCCCTCGCGCCGCTACCACGTGCGCCTGGCGGCGCCGACCTACCCCGAGCTGAGGCTCGCGGCGAGCTGGATGGCCGAGGGCGTCACCCTGCCGGGTTCCTACCTGACCACCACGGGTCTGGCACTACCGGTGCTGCACCCCGACCACCTCGTCCTGCTGCGCGTGAGCGCCATCGACTGACGGCTCGGCGATCCTCCGAGCCGCTGCCCCGTTCACCCTCGCTTCCACCCGTTCCTGCCCCCATCCATCCGTCTTCGACCCGTTTTCCCACATCACCGTCGATTTGGAGACCCGATGTCAACCTCGACCCTGGTCGCACGACCATCGCGTCGGCAACGCAAGCCACGCTCCGACCTCAAGCTCGGCCTCGCCTTCATCCTCCCGGCGACGATCGGCCTCGTCGCCTTCTACATCTGGCCCCTCATCCGAGGCATCTGGTTGTCCTTCACCGAGTACAACCTCCTGACCCCCGAGGAGTTCACCGGCCTGGACAACTACAAACGCATGGTTCAGGACGACACCTTCTGGAACGCCGTCGTCGTCACCGTGGAGTACGTGGTCATCAATATCGGCCTGCAGACGATCCTGGCGCTCGTCATCGCCGTCCTCATGCAGCGCCTGACCCAGTCCACCTTCGTACGATCCATCGTGCTGACGCCCTACCTGGTCTCCAACGTGGTCGCCGCCATGCTGTGGCTGTGGATCCTGGACAACACGTTGGGTATCACCAATCAGCTCCTGGAGTCCCTGACGGGCTCTGCCGTGGACTTCTTCTCCTCGTCGATGGCCATCCCCACCATCGCGATCATCAACGTGTGGCGGCACGTGGGCTACACGGCCCTGCTCATCTTCGCGGGCCTGCAGTCGATCCCGAGCACGGTCTACGAGGCCGGCAAGGTGGACGGCGCCAGCGAGTGGCGGATGTTCTGGAGGATCACCGTCCCGCTGCTGCGTCCCATCCTGGCACTCGTGCTCATCATGACGATGATCGGCTCCTTCCAGGTCTTCGACACCGTCTCGGTGGCCACCCAGGGCGGCCCCGTCAACGCCACCCGCGTGCTGCAGTACTACATCTACGACATGGCCTTCGGGCGCTTCCAGTTCGGATACGCCTCCGCCATGGCGGTGGGGCTGCTGCTCGTCCTGGCCGCGATCACGATCCTGCAGTACCGCATGACCCGTGCCGGCGAGACGGACCTGGACTGAGGAGGACCACCCATGACAACGACAACCGCATCCGTGTCCTCCGCAAAGTCCCCCAAGGCAGCTGCTGCGGCGTCCTCGGAGGCCCCCGGCCGCCGGCTCACCGTCGGCAAGGCCCTGGCCTGGGCGGCGATGATCCTCATCATGCTGTTCACGCTCCTGCCCTTCTACTGGGTCCTGCGTACGGCGCTGTCCTCCAACGCGGGCATCACGGCCCACCCCACCAGCCTGCTGCCGGTGGACATCAACCTGCGCGGCTTCGCCCGCGTCTTCGGCATGCAGTCCACCGAGGAGGCCCTGGCCGACGGCGGCAGCGGCGCAGCCATCAACTTCTGGCTCTACCTGCGCAACTCGGTCATCATCTCCACACTGGTCACCGTTGGGCAGGTCTTCTTCTCGGCGATGGCCGCCTACTCCTTCTCCCGCCTGCGCTGGAAGGGACGCGACACGGTCTTCGCCGTGTTCCTGGGAGCCCTCATGGTCCCCTCGATCTTCACGCTCCTGCCCAACTTCGTGCTGGTCAAACAGCTCCACCTCATCGACACCTTCCTCGGGGTGGCGCTGCCGACCATGTTCATGACGCCCTTCGCGGTGTTCTTCCTCAAACAGTTCTTCATGAACATTCCGCGTGAGCTGGAGGAGGCCGCGCTGCTCGACGGGGCCTCCAAGGTACGGGTGTTCTTCACCCTCATCCTGCCCATGGCCAAGGCCCCGATCTCGACGCTGGCGATCCTGACCTACATCACGGCCTGGAACGACTACTTCTGGCCCCTGCTGGTCTCCTACACGGACTCCTCGCGGGTCCTCACGGTGGCTCTGGCGGTCTTCCGCTCCCAGGCCCCTCAGACCGGTCCCGACTGGGCCGGGCCCATGGCCGCCACCCTCGTGGCAGCCCTCCCGATGCTCCTGCTGTTCATGGCCTTCGCCCGGCGCATCGTCAACTCCATCGGCTTTACCGGAATCAAGTGAGGCACCAGATGACGACTCAACCGATCAGCCCTCTTCGTTCCTCACTGTCGCGCCGCAGCCTCCTGTGCGGCCTGGCCTCGGGCGCGGCCGCCCTGACCCTGGCCGCATGCTCCGGCGGCTCCAGGAAGTCGGGATCCGACGCCGTCGAGTACTGGATGTGGGACGCCAGCCAGCTGCCCGCCTATGAGGCCTGCGCCAAGGCCTTCGAGGCCAAGACCGGCATCAAGGTCAACATCACCCAGATCGCCTGGGGCGACTACTGGACCAAGCTGACGGCCGGCTTTCATCGCCGGGACCGGCCCGGACGCCTTCACCGACCACATCTCCAAGTTCGCCCAGTTCGTAGACCTGGAGGTCCTGGTCCCGCTGGAGAAGCAGGCCGCCTGGTCGGGCGTGGATGAGTCCGCCTTCCAGGAGGGACTCATCGACCTGTGGAAGGGGGAGGACGGCCACCAGTACGGCTGCCCCAAGGACTGGGACACCGTGGCGGTCTTCTACAACCGGGACATGCTCGCCCAGGCGGGCCTGTCCGAGGCGGACCTGGCCGACTGGTCCTGGAACCCCGCTGACGGCGGCAGCTTCGAGAAGGTCCTGGCCCGCCTGACCGTGGACAAGAACGGCGTGCGCGGAGATGAGCCCGGTTTCGATAAGAACCGCGTGGCCGTCTACGGCCTGGGTATCCAGGACGCCGGTACCGGGGACGGCCAGACCCAGTGGAGCCCCTTCACCGGCTCAGCCGGCGACTGGTTCTACACGAACAAGGAAACCTGGGGTGACCACTACCGCTACGACGAGAAGGTCTTCCAGGACACGATGGACTGGTACTTCGGCCTGGTGGACAAGGGATACATGCCTCCGCGCGGCGCCTTCTCCTCCACGACCAGCACCGATGTCCAGCTCGGCAGCGGCAAGATCGCCATGTGCTTCAACGGGTCGTGGATGTTCGGCACCTACGCCAAGCTCGACGTCAAGGTCGGGATCGCGGCGAACCCCGTGGGCCCCAACGGCAAGTCGGTCTCCCTGTTCAACGGGCTGGGCGACTCAATCTCCAAGCAGTCGGCCAATATCGACAACGCCTCCAAGTGGGTGGCCTTCCTGGGAACCGCTGAGGCGCAGGACATCGTGGCCTCTCACGGAATCGTCTTCCCGGCGATCGCATCCTCCACGAAGAAGGCCGTCAAGGTCTTCGAGGAGACGGGGCTTCCCACCAAGCCCTTCACCCAGCACCTGGAGGACAAGTCCACGTTCTTCTTCCCACTGACCTACTTTCGGCGCGGATGTGGGCGCCATCATGAAGCCCGGCGACGGACGACCTGTGGGCGAACCGGGTACCCGGCCTCAACGCTGACGAAGTACAACGAGCAGGTCAACCTCCTGTTCAAGACATCCAAGCACAAGAAGAGCTGACACCTCGGTTGCTCGTGACCAACCACGGGCCGGGTCCGGCATATCGCCGGACCCGGCCCGTGATCGTCAGCGCAGCCCCACGATCTGCCCGGTGTCGAGGTCGACGTCGATGCGCTCGGCGGCGGGCCGGCTCGGCAGCCCCGGCATGGTCGACAGGCTGCCGCAGATCGCGTAGACGTAGCCGGCCCCCGCGGCCAGGCGCACCTCGCGCACCGGCAGGCGCCACCCGGTGGGCACGCCCTTGCGGCCGGGCTCGGCCGATAGGGACAGCGGGGTCTTGGCGACGATGACGGGCAGGTGGCCGAAGCCTGCCTGCTCGTAGGCCTCCAGCAACCTGCTGGCGGCGGGGGTGTAGTCCACGCCGTCGGCACCGTAGAGGTCGGCGAGCTTGGAGATCTTGGTGCGCAGGTCGTCCTGCGGCTCGTAGGCAGGGTCGGCTGCTGGCCGGCTCTCCCACCTCCTGGCAGGCCTCGACGACGGCTCCGGCCAGGTCGAGGCAGCCCTCGCCTCCCCTGGTGACGGGGTGGCAGACCGCGACCCGGGCTCCGGCGTCGCGAGCGATACGCCTCACCTCCTCGATCTCGGCGTCGTGGTCGGTGGGGAAGACGTTGACGGCCACGACCGGGGTGATGCCGAAGCCCCGCACGATCTGCAGGTGCTTGAGCAGGTTGGCGGCGCCGTCGCGCACGTCATCGACGTTCTCATGGAGCATCTCCTCGGGCAGGTCCTTGCCGCTGACGAGGCGGTGGCGTCCGCTGTGGGCCTTGAGCGCCCTGATGGTGACCACGACGACGGCGACGCTCGGGCTGCATACCGGAGACGGCGCACTTGAGGTCCACGAAGCGCTCCAGGCCCATGTCGGATCCGAAGCCGGCCTCAGTGAGGATGTAGCCGCCGTCGCGGGCTCCTGCCGCGGCGACGCGGTCGGCGATGACCGAGGAGCAGCCGGTGGCAATGTTGCCGAAGGGGCCGGTATGGACCAGGACGGGGGTGCCCTCGCCGGTGCGCAGGAGATTGGGCTCGAGCGCATCGCGCAGGACGGCGCACATGGCGCCGGCCGCCTTGAGGTCCTCGGCGCTGATCCACTCCCCGCCGCGGCTTCGGCCGATGACGATGCGCCCCAGGCGCCTGCGCAGGTCGGACAGGTCCGTGGCCAGCGACATGATGACCATGAGCTCGCTGGCCGGGGTGATGTCGAAGGAGGCCTGCCGGGTGACGCCGTCGATCTTGGCCCCCAGACCGGTGACGATATGGCGCAGGGCGCGGTCGTTGACGTCCAGCACCCGGGGCCAGGTGATGGTGCGCTCGTCAATGTCGAGCTCATTGCCGTGGTGCAGGTGGTTGTCGATCATCGCCGACAGGAGGTTGTGGGCGGCGGTGATGGCGTGGAAGTCGCCGGTCAGGTGCAGGTTCATCCGCTCTGCCGGCAGGATGCGGGCGCCACCGGATCCTCCGGCTCCGCCCTTGATGCCGAAGGTGGGGCCCATGGCCGACTGGCGCAGGGTGAGAACCGCCTGCTCTCCCAGGCGAGCGAGCCCCTGGGCCAGTCCGATGGCCGTGGTGGTCTTGCCCTCCCCGAAAGGCGTCGGCGTGATCGCAGTGACGACGACGTAGTGAGGGCTACTCGCACCACCGCCGCTCACGTGCTGGCTGGATTCCAGCGCCCGCAGGTCGATCTTGGCCACATCGCGGCCATAGGGAATGACGTGCTCAGCAGCTATTCCCGCTGATGCCGCCAGCGCGTGGAGGTCGATCAGAGCGTCGGAGCCGTCAGTGGCCGCAATCACCTGGGTCATGGACGAAGCCTAGTCTGAACCTGCTCCCGGCTTCTGTCTTTCGCCATGGAGCCGCCAATCAGTGGAACATTGGTTGCTCCCGACAAAGAGTCATACCTTCAGCACGCCGAACCTCATTCGACTAGTCTGTCGGTTACCCATCGGTCAACCATGGAGGTTGTTGTGAACCGTCGGATCGTCCTCTCCACCCTCGCCGCATCGGCGTCACTGTGCCTTGCTGTGACGGGGTGCTCCGGCACATCGGGAACATCGCAGACCGGCGCCAGCAGTTCTGCGACTGCGTCGCCCGCGGGCCCTGTCGGCACCGTCGATCCGCCGTCGGATATCGAGGGCCTCGACAAGCTCGGCCTGTCGAAGGCCACGATGAGTATCAAAACCGCTCCCGGACTGAGCAACTATGACGAGAAGGGGCCTCACCTACGTCGACCCGATTACGGATCCGGCCGCCGATCTCTCGGTCCATCATGTGACCTGGGACGGTAAGGAGACCTGGAAGGCGAGCGTGCCGGTCCCCAGCGGCGCCGATCCCGCCTCGCTGAGTCCTGTGATGAGCTTCGATGATGCGCTCGGCGTCGTCTCTTACTGGTTCACCACCGACCAGGTCGATCCGAAGGACTCCACCCTCCGCCTCCACCCGGTCGTCGGCAAGCTTCACTGGTTCAACACCAGCACGGGACAACAGGGCTCTGACCCCTTCGCCGAGGACGGCAACACCTACTCGTCGCACAGCCAGCTGGTCGGAGGGCTTCAGCTGGGCAACGACGGAGGAATGAGCGCGGTGAAGGTCGTGGACTCCTCGCAGGCCCTTGTGAGTCACTCCGCGCAGGAGCTGGGACTGAGCGGCGGCAGTCGGGGCGAGTTCTACTCATGGAAGGGGCAGGTGCGTTTCAGAGGCACTGAGCCCGCCGACCCCGCAGATCTCCTCAAGCTCAACACCTCCAAACCCATCCCCGACCTCAGCGCCGACGCCCGAATCTGGACCACGCCCACCAGAATCCTGGTTCTGGACCAGTCGGACAGCCGCTTGCAGTCTGTGACCGACAGTGGGGCGCAGGTCCTGGATCTCAAGGGATGCACCATTCCACCCAAGAGCAACCTCACGGTCGGCAGTGGCGACACCTATGACCACCTCGGGCAACTGCGCATCGCCCAGGACGGGACCACGGAGTGCCTCTCCAAGACCATCGGAAACCCCGCCGACACCATCAGCACCACCCTGAGCGATGGCAGCATCATCGTTCGTTCCACCGCCGATGAGGGAAAGACCTTCTCCTTCCGCTATATCAGCGCCGACGGCTCCACGAAAGTCGATCTGCCGAAGAAACCGGTCCCCAGCGCCCACGACAAGCACCTCGTGTACTCCACCTCCGCCGACGGCATCTCAACAGTGACCGCCTTCAGCGAGAAGGACCTCAAGCCCTCGGGCTCCTGAGCCATGGGCTCCCCTCGGGGCTACTCCTCGGCGAGGGCCTTGGCGATGGCCCGCATGGTCACGTCCCGGCTGTAGCCCTTGCGCCCCAGCACGGCCGCGGTGCGACGCCGGCGCACCTCCCAGGGCAGGTGGCCGGTGGCGGAGAGCTTCTGCGAGCCAGCGCCAGCGCCGCTGAGTCCTCGTCCTCGGAGCTGATCTGCTCGAGGGCCTCGGCAACGTCCGACTCACCCAGCCCCTTGCGCCGGAGTTCCTCGGCGATGGCTCGCCTGGCCGCCCCCTTCTCCGCGAAGCGGGTGCGCGCGAGGCGGGCCGCGTAGGCGGTGTCGTCAATGACTCCGGCGGCCTCCAGACGGTCAAGGACCCTCGGAGGCTACACGGGGGTCCACCTCCTTGCGCTCGAGGAGCTCGGCCAGGGCGGCGCGAGGAGCCGCGCTGCGGTCCAGGCGGCGCAGGACGATCTCCCGCGCCGCCTCGACCGCCTGCGCATGGGCGTCAGGGATGAGCCAGGGCATCAGAACCCGCCGGCCTCCTCACCGAAGATGGTGTCCGACTCATCCGCCGACGCCTCCTTGGGAGTCTTCACGCTCTTGGCTGCTTTGGCGGTTGCGGCGGTCTTCTTCCCGCGCCCTCGGGCGCTCTTGACCGCGCTCGTGGCGGCGGTGTCAGCGGTCTCCACCGGGACGGCTGCCGCGGCCACGGCGGCCTCGGCAGCAGCGAGCTCCTCAGCCTCCCGGGCCTTGCGGCCGGGCTCACCGATGCCCAGGGCGGCGAGGATCTTCTCCTCGATCTCGGCAGCCAGCTGCGGGTTGTCCTTGAGGAAGTTGCGGGCATTCTCCTTGCCCCTGACCGAGCTGGTCCTCCCCATAGGTGAACCAGGCCCCCGACTTGCGCACCACGCCGTTGTCCACTCCCAGGTCCAGCAGGCTGCCCTCGCGGGAGATGCCCCTGGCCGTAGAGGATGTCGAACTCGGCCTGCTTGAAGGGCGGCGCCATCTTGTTCTTGACGACCTTGACCCGGGTGCGGTTGCCCACGGGCTGGTCCCCGTCCTTGAGGCCGCCGATGCGGCGCACGTCCAGGCGCACGGAGGCGTAGAACTTCAGGGCCTTTCCTCCGGTGGTGGTCTCGGGGTTGCCGAAGAACACACCGATCTTCTCGCGCAGCTGGTTGATGAAGATGGCGGTGGTGCCGGTGGAGGACAGCGCACCGGTGATCTTGCGCAGCGCCTGGCTCATGAGGCGGGCCTGGAGACCGACGTGGGAGTCTCCCATCTCTCCCTCGATCTCAGCCTTGGGGACCAGGGCCGCCACGGAGTCGATGACGATGATGTCCAGGCCGCCTGAGCGCACCAGCATGTCGGTGATCTCCAGGGCCTGCTCCCCGGTGTCCGGCTGTGAGACAAGGAGGTTGTCGATGTCGACGCCCAGGGCCTTGGCGTAGACCGGGTCGAGGGCGTGCTCGGCGTCGATGAAGGCCGCGTTCCCGCCGGCCCTCTGCGCGCTGGCCACGGCGTGCAGGGCGACGGTGGTCTTTCCGGAGGACTCCGGCCCGTAGACCTCAACGATGCGCCCCCTCGGGAGCCCCTCCAACCCCCAGAGCCACGTCGAGGGCGACCGACCCTGTCGGGATGACGGAGACCGGAGGACGGGACTCGTCCCCCAGACGCATGACGGATCCCTTACCGAAGCTCTTGTCGATCTGGGCGAGGGCTGTGGCCAGGGCCTTGAGCGGTCCTGGGTCTGGCTGGCAGCAGGCATTGTTCTACCTCGGTTCTCAGGGCGGCGCGCAGCCGCGGCGGGCATGGCTGGTCAACTTCGGCGAGGTCCCTCTCCGGGGCTCACCAACGACGGTATGCCTGACCACTGACATCTATCTCCGCCCCGCATCAGCCCCTGTGGACTCACGTGGCGTCGTCGTCGTTCGTGGAGAACAGTACCCGAACACCCTGTTCGATCATGACATCATCGTCATGCGCGTGTCGGCGGCTCCACACCCTGCCCCCCGCATCCGCCCTCGTCACCTGGGCTCAGCGACGCGGATCCGAGCGGAAGATCCACCGCTCGGCATCCGAGCGCTCGGTCTCCTCGCACAGCAGGCCCCAGACCTGCTCCGGTGCCACACCGTCGTCGAGCGCCTGCACGCAGGTCACCCCCAGCCCCGGAAGAACCAGATCCTGAGCCAGGGACCGGCCGTAGGCCGGACCGAAGACCGTCTCGACGGCATTCCAGAACTCCGAGTGCTTCACCACTCCCCCTTTGTCAACAGGCAACCCGGCGGCGAGTCCACTCATTGTGGCCCCACCGCCGGGAAGGTCGGCTCACTGGGAACGATCTGCGTGCCACAAGAGCGGCGCACGCGGAGCGTCAGCGGATGGTCACCGCAGGGCGACCCCCTGCTGACGCACGAGCTCATCGGGAACCGTGTCCGGAATCATGACGCCCTCGGTCAGGGCGATGCGGTCGGAGACCTCACGCAGCACCATGGACAGGGGGGCGTCAAGCGCCTGGCAGATGGAGGCGAGCAGCTCGGAGGAGGCCTCCTTCTGGCCGCGCTCGACCTCGGAGAGGTACCCCAGGGAGACACGGGCCTGCGAGGAGACCTCGCGCAGCGTGCGTCCCTGGTGCTGTCGGACGCCGCGCAGGACTTCTCCGATCTCGCGGCGCAGGACGACATTCTCGTGCTTCGGGGTGTCCACGGACACACCGTACCCTGCCCCGGGTCCCTGGCGCATCGGCATCCGGTTGTTGATCGGGCGAGTGGTGCGGGGGTGAGTCGTGTTGTTCATCGTCTAGCACAACCATTCACGTCGTGGATTCATTCCCGCCACGTGGGGCCAGCTCTCCGGCTCCGGTGACGTTGAGAACCACTCTACCGGCATTCCTGAGAGAAATCTGAAATACGTCTTAGTCTGCGGTCTGTAGTTGGTCAGTCGTCATTGAGAAGCAATCAGGGCTGCGGCCCACACTCGTCCTTCTGTAGGAAGCCGATGGTCAGCTCACACACCTCCATCACGGTGGCGCACCGGATCTGCGAGCGATCACCGCTCAGGTGCAGCTCGCGGTGCCTCTGCCCCCAAGGAGCGACGACGGCGACATGGACCGTTCCGGCCGGATGTCCGTCGGCCGGCCCCGGCCCGGCCACCCCGGTGGTCGCCAGTCCCAGATCGGCCCCGAGGAGCCGACGCACTCCGTGCGCCATCTGCAGGGCGACATCGCGGTCCACCGGCCCGGTTAGCTCCAGGTGCGCAGCATCGACCCTGAGGACCTGTGCCTTGATCCGGGTGGCGTAGGCCACGACCGCCCCCACGAGCACACGGGAGGCGCCGGGAACCTCCACCAGACTGGAGGCGACCTGCCCACCCGTCAACGACTCGGCGATCGCCAGAGTCATTCCGCGCTCCTCTGCGGACTGCAGGAGAGCCCTCGCCGCGCGGACACGGTCCTCGGCGCCGGACGCACCCTCGATCACCACGGCCCCCGGGCGGTCACTGGCCGCCCCGCCCGTTCTGACGGCTCAGCAGCATCGCCTGGCGGACGTAGTCCAGGCCGGTCACCACCGTGACGATGAGCGCCGCAGCCACAATGACGTAGGCCGCTTTGGTCAGGAACGCGGCCGGCCCCGCGGGCAGCATGAGCATGGACCACGGCGTGAGCAGCCCGACCAGCCCCACCATCTGCAGCGCCGTCTTGATCTTGCCGCCGCGCGAGGCCGCCATGACGGCACGACGCAGCATGAAGAAGCGCATAACCGTGATGCCGAGCTCGCGCACGACGATGAGGATGGTGACCCACCACCACAGTCGTTGGTTGACGCTCAGCAGAACGAAGGCGGACAGAGTCAGCGCCTTGTCCGCGATCGGGTCGGCGATCTTGCCGAAGGAGGTCACCAGACCCCACGAGCGCGCCAGCTGGCCGTCCAGGCGGTCCGTGAAGGCAGCGACGACGAAGACCACGACGGCGGCGAGCCTGGCCCGGTCCCCGGGTAGCAGGGAGAGCCAGATGAAGACGGGCACGAGCAGCAGGCGCAGCACCGTCAGGACGTTGGCGATGTTGAGCAGCGGCGCCTGCTCTGACGGCGCGGCGCCATCCGGGGCGGTCGGGGCGTTCATCAGGTCCACCCTAGTCGCGGACGGCCTCCCACCGACGCAGAAACCTCGATCCATCTTCTCAACGGCCTCGCATCCGAGCGGCTGCACCGTACGCGTCATGCCCCATCGCAGACGACACGCGGCATAAGATCCGTTCTCACCCGCGGTTCACGCCGGCATCCGGGAGCCTCCCGCACCACTGGAACGAGCACGAACCGCGCACACACTCTTAAGGTTCACTTCATACGTTCATCATCATGTACCCCTCCACTCCTCCACCATCATCGTCACCGGACTCCGCCGGCCTCACCCGCAGGTCACGGGGTCCTGGCCTGCTGACCGCCGTCGTTCTCACCGCATCCGTCGCCATGAACGGTTGCTCGTCGAGTTCCGATCAGGCTGTGCCGGCTCAATCGCCGACTCCGTCCGCCTCCGCCGGCGTCGGCGGCTCGCAGGACGTCCACTTCACCGTGGGTTACGCCGGCGACGTCCTCATGCATATGCCGGTGATGGAGTCCACTCCGGCAGGCTCAGGGGATATCACCGCCAACATCGCCGCTGAGACCCCCTGGGTCGAGGGCCTGGATCTGGCCCTGTGCGGGATGGAGGTTCCTGTCGCTCCGGACGGGGTCTACTCGGGCTACCCCGCCTTCGGCACCTCTACCGAGGTCGTGGCCGCCTTGGCGAGATCCGGCTGGGACGGCTGCGCGACCGCCTCCAACCACGCCGCGGACCGGGGGGAGGCCGGCGTCGTGGCCACCTTGGACGCCCTGGACGCTCACGGGTTGGGCCACGCGGGCACCTACCGGAGCCAGCAGGACGCCTCGGTGCCCTTCGCGCTCTACGAGCTGGAGCGGGGCGGGCGCACCGTGACCGTCGCCCAGATCTCCACGACCATGGACCTCAACGGCCTGGAGGATCCCACAGGATACTCCGTGTCGCTCAACGACGTCGGCGCCATCACGAAGGCGGCGAAGTCGGCCCGTGCGGCGGGTGCCGATCTCGTCGTCGTCCATTCCCAGCTCGGTGAGGAGTACGAGACCACGCCCAGCGACAAGCAGGTCTCCTACGCCCAGTCCCTGGCCGACACCGGGCAGGTCGACATCCTCTTCGGCGCTCATCCCCATGTGCCTCAGCCCGCCGAGAAGCTCTCCGGAGGAGTCGGGGGCAAGGGGATGTGGGTGTCGTACTCGGCCGGCAACTACATCTCCAACCAGGATGAGGAGTGCTGCGCCCCGCTGTCCGACGTCGGTCAGCTGGTCTGGGCCGACGTCACCTCCCAAGCCGACGGCTCAGTGAGCGTGGACAAGCTGAACTGGCACCCGTTCACCATGGATCTCGCCGGCGGTTACAAGATCAGGGACCTGGCGGCGCTTCACAACGGCGAGCAGCCTGCCGGCCTGGGGCTGAGCAAAGAGCAGATCGACCGGCGCTGGAGCCTGCTGACCTCTCAGGTCAAGGACACCTCGACCATGGCCACCACACCGCCCAAGCCCACCGGACCGGCTCCGACGATTCCCAGTCGAGAAGAGGTCATCAAACGAGCCGGAGCCCACCCGGCCCCGCAGGGCGCGGCGTCGGCCTCCGCCTCACCACGATGAGCCGCGGCCAGTGAGCGACCAGGCGTCCTCGGAGTCCTCATCGGCGGAGGTGTCGTCCCAGGACTCCGACTCCGGCAGGCTGGAGGCGACCTCCAAGGGGTCCGTGCTGTAGCGGTTCGACGGCATGACCGCAGTACGGGGCTCGTTCGCGGCTGGAGCCGACGGGGCCTCGGAATCGGGCTCGCCCTGAGAGGCGTCAGGGGCCTCGGGGCTCTCCGCGCTTCCCGGCGCACCGCCCTCGCCCTTGATCCAGGCCAGGGTCTCCTCGAGCTGCTCGGGCTGGACGAGGACGTCGCGGGCCTTGGAGCCCTCCGAGGGGCCGACGACCTCACGGGACTCGAGCAGGTCCATGAGCCGTCCGGCCTTGGCGAAGCCGACCCGCAGCTTGCGCTGGAGCATGGAGGTGGAGCCGAACTGGCTGGAGATGATGAGCTCGGCGGCCTGCAGGAGCAGGTCCATGTCATCACCGATCTCCTCGTCGATCTGCTTCTTGACCTCCGGGACGACGACGTCCTCACGGTATTCGGGCGTCAGCTGAGACTTGACGTGCTCGACGACAGAGCGGATCTCGGACTCGGTGACCCACGAGCCCTGGATGCGCACTGGCGTGGAGGCGCCCGGGCCCAGGTAGAGGGCGTCACCCTGGCCGGTGAGCGTCTCGGCCCCGTTCTGGTCGAGGATGACCCGGGAGTCCAGCTGCGAGGCCGTGGCGAAGGCCAGGCGCGAGGGACGTTGGACTTGATAAGGCCGGTGACCACCTGGGCGACGGGACGCTGGGTGGCCAGCACGAGGTGGATCCCGGCAGCGCGGGCCAGCTGGGTGATGCGCTGGATGGAGGCCTCCACGTCCTTGGGGGCGGTCATCATGAGGTCGGCGAGCTCGTCGACGACGACCAGGAGGTAGGGGTAGGGGCTCAGCTCTCGCTGGGATCCCGGCAGGGGCTGGACCTCGCCTGCGCGCACCGCCTTGTTGAAGTCGTCAATGTGCTTGAAGCCGAAGGAGGCCAGGTCGTCGTAACGGGCGTCCATCTCGCGCACCACCCACCCAGGGCCTCGGCCGCCTTCTTCGGGGAGGTGATGATCGGGGTGATGAGGTGGGGGATGCCCTCGTAGATGGTCAGCTCCACCCGCTTGGGGTCCACCAGCACCATGCGCACCTCCTCGGGAGTGGCACGCATCATGATCGAGGTAATCATCGAGTTGACGAAGGAGGACTTACCCGAACCGGTCTGCCCGGCCACCAGCAGGTGCGGGGTCTTGGCCAGGTTGGTGACGACGTAGTCGCCCTCGACGTTCTTGCCCAACCCGACCACCAGCGGGTGCGCCTGCTTGCGCGCGGCCTGGGAGCGCAGGACGTCGCCGAGCTTGACCATCTCCCGGTCGCTGTTGGGGATCTCGATTCCGATGGCGCTCTTACCCGGAATAGGGGTGAGCAGACGGATCTCGTCGGAGGCCACCGCGTAGGCGATGTTCTTCTCCAGCCCCGTGATCCGGGAGACGTTGACCCCCCGGCCCCGGTGAACCTCGTAGCGGGTGACCTGGGGGCCGCGCGTGTAGCCGGTGACCGTGGCGTCCACGTTGAACTCGGCGAAGACGTTCTGCAGGGACTCCACAATGGCGTCGTTGGCGGGGGTGCGGGTGGAGTGGCCCGGGCCGGGACCGAGCAGCGCGTCATCGGGCAGGGTGTAGGTCGATCCGTCGGGCAGAGCCATGTTGCTCAGGTCGCTCATGGCGATCTGGTCGGCGAGGTCGGGCTCCTCCAGCGCGACCTCGGGGGTCTCCTCAGTGACGGCGTCGAAACCGGACGACGACTGCGGGGTCGGCTGCGGTGCGCTGCGCTTGGCGGATGAGGGTTTGCGCTGCCCTCCTGCGGCCGGGCCGGAGGCCACGGAACCACCTGCCGGGCCGGCGGGCCTGCTCCGGGTGGCGGAGGCGGCCGAGGATGCCGGGGAGGCGATGACATCAGTCTCCTCGCCCACGTCCGGGATGACGAAGTCCTCGCTCCCCGGAGTGAGCGCCGTGATCGCCGCCCGGCTCGAAGAGCTCGGTGATCGTCGTCTGCTGGGCCTGCCGGTCGGCCGAGCGCTTACGCCGGCCACTGCCCCGTTTACGTGAGGTCGACTCCTCAACCTCCAGGGCGGAGCGGAAGGGCTCGTCGCCGTCGTAGGAGTCCAGGAGCGCTGTCTGATCCGGGTCCGCGCCCGAGGCGCCGGCCCGCTCAGAGCCTCCGCGGACCCGCCCCAGCAGGCGCCGGGCCAGGGAGTCACCCGATCCATCGGCGCCCTGGGCGGCGCCGTCACCGTCCGCGGCCCGGTACTGCTCCAGAAGCTCGCGGATCTCGGCAACGGTCTTGCCGGACATGACCAGGGCGGAGAACGCGGTCAGGAGGAGGAACAGGATGAAGGCCCCCACGGAGGAGAACAGTGCCGCCAACGGGTAGCCCACCAGCCATCCCAGCAGCCCCCCAGCTGCTTCCAGCCCGCCGAGGTTGTTCTTGAGGACCGGGTTGCCGCTACCGACCTGGATCATTCCGGTCAGAGCGGTCAGCAGCCCCAGGCAGCCCACAGAGACCCGTGCGTGCACCGCCCCCAGGCTGTGGACCCGCAGCATGGCAATGCCCAGCGCCGCCAGGAGCGGGGGCACGAAGACACCCAGGACGCCAACGGGACCCGCCGCGATGTGGTGCAGGAGATCGCCTGCGGCACCGGAGATCCCGAACCACTCGCGCAGTGCCAGCACCGCTGCGAGGGCCAGGATGAGGAAGGCCCAGCCGGTACGGCGGTAGCGTCCGCCCGAGGGCCCGGTTCCGGGCGCGGAGAAGGGAGCGGTTCCTGAAGCGGAACCGCCTCGATTACGTCCTCTGCCGGTTCCCGGTGAAGGCGCAGCTGTTCTCGTGGTGCGACGATTGGCCATGATGCCCTAGAAACTATCGGATTCTCGGTGTCATTGACCTTGCCACGCCGCCCGCCCCGGCCGGAGACACGTCACCTTCTCGGTGCCGCGGCCCGGTACGGGGACTCATCCCCTGAGGGCAGAGGCAGGCGCGCCCCGGGCCCCCGTCAGGACCTCTCATCGTCGGCGCGGAGGAACTCATCGATCTCCTCGCACAGTGGTGCCTGGGCCGGGCCGCTGCGGGCCACGGCGTGGGCGGCGGCCGCGTTGGCTCGCCTGGCCGCCTCGACGACATCGAGCCCGCCCAGGAGGCCGGCGACCAGGACACCGGTATGCGTGTCTCCCGCTCCCGTCGTGTCCACGACCTCACGCACGAAACCGGGTACCTCGATCGGCTCACCGCCCACCGGGTGGAGAACACAGCCGTTCACGCCGGTACGGCGGACGATCAGTGCTTCAGGGCAGGCCTGCCGAATGGCACCGGTGCCGCCCAGTCGCTCCTCGAGGCGCCCCATCTCCAGGTCGTTCCCGGTCAGTATCGTTGCCCTTCTCAGCAGCGGAAGGAGCACCTGGTCGGGGATGTCGGGCTGGACCGGGCCGAGGTCGATCACCAGCCCGACGCCGTCGGGGATCGACAGGAGCCAGTCGGTCAGGATGCCGCGGCTCGTGTAGTGGGCCAGGTCGTAACCCGTGGCGTAGACCCAGTCCCCGGCCCTCAGGTCGATGCTTTCGAGATCCTCACGCTGAGGCTCGCCCTCAACGCCCGCGGTGGTGATGAAGGTGCGTCGGCCGGAGGGCTCGATGAGCGTGGTGCAGGTGCCAATGTCCCCGACGAGCTCCTCGACGAGTAGCTCCACCCGGTCCAGCCGCATCGACTCACGCACCCGCGCGGAGTTGGGGCCGGTTCCCAGGGTGGCGGCCAGGGCCGTGGGAACGCCCCTGCCGGGCTGCGGCCGAGACCACGGTGTACCCGCCACCGACGACCGGACCCGACGACGCCCCGGTGATCGCCCCTCCCGGCGTCGGCACGCTGCTGACGTGGAGGGGGATGTCAATGAGGATGGATCCGGTGGATATGAAGCACGCGGGCCGGAAGAGAGTCATGCAGTAAGCACCCTCCCGCTATGCCTCGATGACGACCGGGACGATCATGGGACGGCGCCTGAGGCGGCGCCCGATCCAGCGCCCCAGGGTGCGGCGCATGACCTGCTGGAGGGAGTAGGCGTCCGCCTTCCCGGTCTCCAGCGCAGCCGACAGGGCCTCAGTCACATCGGGAAGGATCTCCTCGAAGACCGAGTCGTCCTCGGCCACGCCCCGCGCCTGGATGTGGGGGCCGGCCAGGATCGTGCCGGTCGTGGTCTCCACCACGGCGTAGACCGAGACGAAGCCCTCCTCCGCAAGGATGCGTCGGTCCTTGAGCTCGGCCTCGTCGATCTCCCCCACCGAGGAGCCGTCGACGTAGATGTAGCCGCAGGGCACCTGGCCGGCGATACGGGCCACTCCCCCATCCAGGTCGACGGCCACACCGTCCTCGCACAGCATGACCCGTTCCGGGGCGATTCCCGTCTTGACGGCGAGCCCACCATTGGCCACCAGGTGACGAATCTCACCGTGAATGGGCATGACGTTGCGGGGCTGGACAATGTTGTAGACGTGGAGCAGCTCCTCGGAGGAGGCGTGCCCGGAGACGTGGACCTTGGCGTTGCCCTGGTGGACCACGCGTGCCCCCAGCCTCATGAGCTGGTTGATGACCCGGAAGACGGAGTTCTCGTTGCCGGGGATGAGGGAGGAGGCGAAGATGACGGTGTCGCCGGGCTCGATGGTGACGCTGCGGTGCTCGGAGTGGGCCATCCGGGACAGGGCCGCCATGGGCTCTCCCTGAGAGCCGGTGACCATGAGGACTCTCTCGTGCGGGGGCAGCGAGGTGATGTCCCGGGCATCGATGAGGACGCCGGCGGGGACCTTGAGGTAGCCGCGCTCGGCGGCGATCCCCATGTTGCGCACCATGGAGCGCCCCACGAGGGCGACCCGCCTGTCGTGCAGGGCGGCGGCGTCGAGGACCCTGCTGGACGCGGTGGACGTGACTGGCGAAGGAGGCCACGACGATCTGCCCGTCGGAGTCGGCGAAGACGTTGTCCAGGACCTGGCCGATCTCGCCCTCGTGGCCCACCATGCCCGGGACCTCGGCGTTGGTGGAGTCCACGCAGAACAGGTCCACGCCCTCCTCACCGAAACGGGCGAAGGAACGCAGGTCCGTGATGCGCCCGTCGATGGGCAGGGAGTCCATCTTGAAGTCGCCGGTGGCCAGCACGTTGCCGGCATCGGTACGGATCATGACGGCCATGGCGTCGGGGATGGAGTGGTTGACGGCCACGAACTCCAGGTCGAAGGGGCCGTAGGAGACCTCCTCGTGCTCGATGACCTGGCGCAGCACCGGGCGGATACGGTGCTCCTTGAGCTTGGCCTCCACGAAGGCCAGCGTGAGCTCGCTTCCCACCAGGGGGATGTCGTCACGCAGGCGCAGCAGGTAGGGCACACCCCCGATGTGGTCCTCGTGCCCGTGAGTCAGGACCAGGGCGACGACGTCGTCGATGCGGTGCTCGATGGAGGAGAAGTCGGGAAGGATGAGGTCGACGCCCGGCTGGTCCTCCTCGGGGAAGAGCACACCGCAGTCAACGATGAGCAGCTTGCCGCCCAGCTCGAAGACGGTCATGTTGCGGCCGACCTCGCCCAGGCCCCCCAGGGGAGTGATGCGCATGGCGCCATCAGCGAGGGGGCCGGGGGTCTTCAGCGCGGGAAAGTTCGTCACGCGGGCATCCTACCGAGGATGTCTCGGATATCGATTGATACGGCGCGAGGGCAGTTCGACGCCGTCGTGGTTCTGCAACGTTCCGACGGCGAGTTCAGGGGCTTGCCGGGTTCGCTCTACGATATGCCGGTGACGACCACGAGCCTGCCGGATGACGGAGCCAGGGACACCGCTCCCTCTTCGTCAACCGAGTCACAGCCGAGTCCCTGCTCCTCGTGAGAGCCGGCGAGGCCTCCTGGGAAGAGCTGCCCTGGCAACGACGGCGGGCGTGCTCGGCGCGGGCGCCGGCGCAGGAGCCACTCACTGGCGGGAGACCCACCTCTCCCCACCGCCAGAACCGCCCCTCGCCCGGCGGGCCCCGGTAGCGCGCTCGGTACGCGAGTGGTCTTCCAGACCGACGGGAAGTCCGGAAAGCTGGCGCTGACCTTCGACGACGGGCCGGACCCCCGTTGGACTCCACGGGTGCTCGACATGCTGGCGAGGCTGCACATACGGGCCACCTTCTTCGTTCTGGGCTCCGCGGTGCAGGCCCACCCCGAGCTGATCGCGCGACAGGTCGCCGAAGGACACGAGGTCGGGGTCCATAACTGGGTGCACACGGATGTCTACGGCGTGAGCTTCTCCGAGCTGAGCGACTCGGTGGACCGCACGTGCGAGGCGATCGTGGCGGCAGGGGCCCCGTCTCCGCGCCTGTGGAGGCCTCCCTACGGCCGGGTTGACGCGCCGACCATGATGGTTGCCTCGCTCAAGAGGATGGACCTGCTGCTGTGGAGCGTTCACACGCCATCGGCGGCGGCCGCCGACGCTGTCAAGGACGTTGCCGGCGCCGGATCGGTGGTGCTGTGCCACGACGGGCGCACGCAGCCCTCCGAGGGCCTGTTCTCCGCCCTGGAAGGAGGTCTGCGCTCACTGCTGGAGCGAGGGCTCACGGTCACGACGGGCAGCGACCTGCTGGCCTCCGCCTGATGGACCACTGAAGAACCCTCACCCGCATGAGCGCGGTTCACCGCGGCGGCATGGGGCGAACAGATGGGCGAGTACACAAGGCGCCCGCTCCACCGTGCGGTGGAGCGGGCGCCTGTTCCTCGTACCCCCAGCCGGATTCGAACCGGCGCCGCCGCCGTGAGAGGGCGGTGTCCTAGGCCACTAAACGATGGGGGCGTGCTATGGAGTTGTGAACCAGCAGACCTGATCGGACTGCTTGATCCGTACCCCCAGCCGGATTCGAACCGGCGCCGCCGCCGTGAGAGGGCGGTGTCCCTAGGCCACTAAACGATGGGGGCATATGACAGTCCGAATACCGTAATCGGCAACCGGACCCTCGTACCCCCAGCCGGATTCGAACCGGCGCCGCCGCCGTGAGAGGGCGGTGTCCTAGGCCACTAAACGATGGGGGCCACAGATCATGAGATCCGCTGGGGTACCAGGACTCGAACCTAGAATAACTGAACCAGAATCAGTCGTGTTGCCAATTACACCATACCCCAAAGGGCTTCACCCCGGAACGGATCACGTCCGAGGCAGCGGGCAGTAATCTACACGCCCACCCTCAGCCCATCAAATCGCCAGGAGGTGAAGACCGACACACAACGGATGTCTCGGGATCGTCCCCTCCATCCTCCCACTCGCGGCCTCACAGGACCCTGGCAGCCGGCACCGCAGCCCCTCCTGAGCGCTCACAACCAAGCGGAGCTCCAGAGGCATCCCCTACACTCCCATCTAGTTCCTGCTCACCCCACCCTTCTGGGAGGCAATATGCCCACCCACCTGCGGCACCGTCACCGCCCAGGTCACGGCCCCTGCAGCACTCGCCTCCGCGCCCTTGGACCGACCCGGAGCGCCGCCCTCCCCTGGGCGCCTGCGGCCCCGCCCACAAGGGACAGCTGAGCGTCGAATCCACCGGCGCCTCTACCAAGACCGTCCCCTCCGGCTCACCAGCGCCGTCCACAACACCGCCCCCGAGGCCGTCGGCAACACCTTCCGCGACAGCCCGGACGGCCCCGAACGTCACGATCTCCCACGACCAGGCCGGCACGTGGCTCCGGCAGGACGACATACTCAAGCAACCGGTCACGACGTCGACAGAAATCGGCCAGGCCTACGACTTCGACACAGGAGGATGTCCAGCCATTACTTTCTACGACGCAGATCCGTCGATCGACAGCGAAAGAAAAAGGGGTGGAGACAACGCAATCTCTTCCATCAAGGTACGGCAGACGATGTCCAACCACACTTCTTTCGTGGTGACCTCGGGGCCGACTCCCGTCGAAGCCATACCGGACGAGCTCGCCTCCACCGATGCATGGCATCAGTTCCTGTCCTCGACACGAGTGGCGGGACTCGATGCTGGGGTCATGGGATAGATGAGTTCCAGTACCGAGCCACACCACCACCCTTCCTCCTTCCTCACCACCAGGAGAGCCGCATTGCCTCATCCAGCACCGCACCACCACCAGATGCTCCTTGCCCGTACCCCTCCAGAGCTCGTCGCCTGGCCCTGGGGATGTGCCTCGCAGCCAGTCTGGCGCTGAGCGCCTGCGGCCCGGCCCACAAGGGACAGCTGAAGGTCGAGCCAGCAGACGCCTCCGCCGAGGCCAGTGCCGAGGCCAGCGAATCCAGCTCACCCACACCGTCCAAGTCACCGAGCCCAACCGCCTCAGCGTCGACGCCCTCCCCCTCGGCAACGACATGGACGGCACCGAGTGTCACGGTCTCCAGTGAGGACTCGTCGGTCTGGACGCACGACGACGAGCGCATCAAGAAGGACTCAGCCGGCCCTAACGGGACTATTGACGGATACACGGTTAACGCCAACCCCGCCTGCTTCGGCTATGTTTCCACGAGCGCCGAGGAGAGGTACTACAGCCTCCGAGGAGTCGGGGACGACATTCAGTCCAAGGCGGCTCTCAAGAGCCAGCAGACGATCTTTTCCGGATATCAGACGACACAGGGCCCGAACCCGGTGGAGGCCGTCCGGGACGACAGTGGGACCCTCCCGGGCTATGAGGAGACCTTCTCCGTGACGGTCAACTTCTCGGACGCCCCCAACACTCCCATGGATGGATATCGCTTCGACAGGCGAGTGGGAGAGAAGGGGTTCGCTGTCGAGGTCATGCTGCTGTGCCCCCAGGGCTCCCTCATCGGGCTGGATCAGTGGCACACGATTCTGGGAGGCATCCGGCTCCAGGGAATCGACGCCGGCGCCATGTAATCGGCCGGCGCGGCCCGCAGAAGAGCGGGACGGCTGGTGCGGTCCTGTACTCAGCTCCGCACTCACTGGCCGGTAGGGCCGGGACGCACGCGCTCAACGCTGCGTCCCGGCCCCACCGGCTCAGTTCATCGTGCAGTCACCTCACCCGAGCCGGGCCCGAAGAGCCTTCAGCCTGGCCAGGGTGGAGCTGCTTCCGAGGATCTCCATGGACTCGAACAAGGGCGGAGAGACCTGTCGCCCGGTCACCGCGACACGCAACGGGCCGTAGGCCAGACGCGGTTTGATCCCCTCGCCGTCGGGCATGCCCCGCCCCTCGACGATGGCGGTCTTGAGGGCCTCCTCCAGATGATCCTTGTCCCACTGCTCAGGGTTGAGCCCCTCCAGGGCGCTGATGCCCGCATCCAGCACGTCTCCGGCCGATGCCTTGAGCTTGGACAGAGCCTTTGTCGTCGACGACGAGATCGTCGTCGGACACGAAGAGGAAGCCGAGCATGTCGCGGCTCTCTCGCAGCAGCTGGATCCGCGTCTGAATAAGGGGGGCCGCCGCGTTGAGGATCTCCTGCTCGCGCGCCGTGAGCTTGTCGAAGGCCTCCGCTGAGACCAGCGGCACCTGAGCGGTCTCACCGGTCGGGTCGGGGGTAGGCGTCGGCGAGGTAGGGCACCAGCCGGTCCCGGAAGTCGGCCTCCCCAGCGCACGCACCTGCTCGGCGTTGATGGCCTCGCACTTCTTGGGGTCGAAGCGGGCCGGGTTGGGGTTGACGTCATGGACGTCGAAGGCCTCGATCATCTCTGCGGCTGAGAAGACGTCGCGGTCCGCGCTCAGTGACCACCCCAGGAGGGCCAGGTAGTTGAGGAGACCCTCGGGGATCATGCCGCGGTAACGGTGGATGAGGAGGTTGGACTGGGGGTCCCGCTTGGACAGCTTCCGGTTGCCCTCCCCCATGACGTAGGGCAGGTGCCCGAACTCGGGAATGACCTGAGCCCGACCGATGTCCATGAGGGCCCGGTAGAGGACCACCTGCCGCGGGGTGGAGGACAGCAGGTCCTCACCGCGCAGAACGTGGGTGATGCCCATCGCGGCGTCGTCAACGGGGTTGACCAGGGTGTAGAGGGGCTCACCGCCCGCGCGCACGACGACGTAGTCCGGCACGCTGCCGGCCTTGAAGGTGATGGGGCCGCGGACCAGGTCGGTGAAGGTGATGTCCTCGTCCGGCATCCGCATCCGCAGGACGGGCAGGCGACCCTCGGCGCGAAAGGCGTCCTTCTGCTCCTGGGTCAGATTACGGTCGAAGCCGTCGTAGCCGAGCTTGGGGTCCCTCGCCACGCTCACGGTGGCGCGCCTCGATCTCCTCGGGGGTGGAGAAGGACTCGTACAGGTAGCCGGCAGCCAGCAGCTCGGCGGCCACCTCCTTGTACAGGTCCATGCGCTGGGACTGGCGGTAGGGCTCATGAGGGCCCCCTTTACCCACGCCCTCGTCCCAGTCCAGGCCCAACCAGGTCAGGGAGTCCAGGATGGCGTCGAAGGACTCCTCGGAGTCACGGGCGGCGTCGGTGTCCTCGATCCTGAAGACGAAGGTTCCGCCGGTGTGGCGGGCGTAAGCCCAGTTGAACAGGCAGGTGCGCACCATGCCCACGTGAGGGGTTCCCGTAGGTGAGGGGCAGAAACGTACGCGCACGGACGATGAGCCCTGCTCCGGGATACCGGAGGCGCTGGTGGGCTCAGGACGGAAGGCGGATGAGTGATCACTGAGTTCAGGCATGATGGGGCCAGGATAGTCCCCTCTGACGCCACCCAGGGAACAGGCCGGGCCCCTCGGGCGGGGTCCCCCGCCACGCCGGCCGCCGCCGGCACCGTGAACGCTCCAGCGGCCATGACCAGCACTGAGGCCCCTGCGGCAATATGCCGAGCAGGCACTGTCCTCATGGCCACGACTTCCTTTTCTTGCGTCAACATGTGCTGACGATCATGTGCTGCCCGAATTCATCATCGGACACGGGAACACTATGAGGGGTCCCTCACCTGGAGTATTCGACCTCGACTGCGAGGGATGGGGAACTTACCCCATCGCTCTGCGCACTTGGACGAATTAACGTGGCACCCGTGAGATCATGATGTCGCCGCCAGGAAGTTCTCGCGGCTCCCACCAGAGGTGATGACATCCCCAGTCCGTTCGGGAAGACTCTGACTCATCGTTCCTTGGAGGCCTCATGTCCCCGTCCCCACATCCCGCGGCACGTTCCACCAGCCGCCGCCGATCGGCTCTCAGGCTTCCCCTTGTCGCCGGTCTCAGCCTCGCCCTGGCGATCCCGGTTCTCGCTGCATGTCAGGACGAGTCCGGCCCCGCGCGCTCCAGCACCTCATCAGGCAAGAGCTCGTCGCAGTCCTCGGACAAGCCCTCCGACTCCGGCAGTACGAAGGGTACGGAGGTCAATGGAGGAGCAGCAGGTTGGCACATCATCGTGTCAGCACCGGGCTGGACCAACACGAAGCGCGATACCGGAGGAGTCAATGAGCTGGTCAGCGATGACGGCTGCCAGTTCGTGACGACGCAGAACCTCCTCAACGGACAGCTCTCCACTGACCGTGAAGACACAGAAACCCACGCGGCGAACGAGCAGCAGAAGTTCTCTCAGGGTGTCACCCACGTGAGCTTCAAACCCGCACAGGATGATTCGACCTCCGTCAAAGACGCCTCTGGAAACGCCATTGAGACCAAGAGGCTGGACTGGACCCACACCGGCAAGGACGGCAAGGAATACCAAGCCACTGAGTTCATCAGGGCATTCTCGACCATCAAGAGGCCGACCATGCTCACCGCGACTCTCATCTGTCCCAAGGACAAGTACTCCACCGCTGTTCTTGACGATCTCATGAAGGACACGACCGTCACCGACCCGGGCCCGGCCGACATGGATGAGGGCGCATCCGGCGATGGTGCGGGCAAGGACCCAAGAGCGGCGACCAGAAGAGCGACGAGAAGGGCTCAGGCAGCTCGCCCAAGGACACCTGAGCCTGCCCTCGGCTCCCCACGACCGAGCAGCAACAGCCGAGGAGCAGCACCAGCACTCGCCGATGGGCGGGATTCTCAGGGCACGCCCCGGGAGTCCCACCCATCGGCGTCGGGACAAGGACTCCAGCTCGGTGGGGCCGGCCGCGTCGACTCAGCGGCGAACCACCGGGTTGGAGAAGGAGCCGATGCCCTCGACCTCGACCTCGACGCGCTGACCGGCTCGGATCTCGCCGACTCCCGCCGGCGTGCCGGTGAGAATGACGTCACCGGGAAGAAGAGTGAAGATCGTCGATACGTAGGCAACCAGCTCGGGAATCGAGCGGATCATGTCAGCGGTGCGCCCCTCCTGGACGATGCGGCCGTCGACCCGGGCGCGCACCACCGCGTCTCCGGGTGAGAAGAGCGGCTCGCGGCCGGGCTCGGGGACCTCGATCCACGGCCCCAGGGGCAGGAGGTGTCGAAGGCCTTGGCCCGCACCCACTGCGGCTCGGCGCGCTGGCGGTCGCGGGCCGAGACGTCGTTGGCGACCGTGTACCCCAGGATGACGTTGTCGGCGTGTTCCACGGGGACGTCCTTGGCGAGGGTCTTGATGACGACTGCGAGCTCGGCCTCGTAGTGAACCTCCTCGCTCCAGGCGGGCAGGACGATGGGAGCGTCCGGTCCGATGACGGAGGTGTTGGGCTTGAGGAAGACCACCGGGTCGCGCGGCGGCTCGTCCTCCCCCATCTCGGCGATGTGGCCCCCGTAGTTCTTCCCGATCCCCACGACCTTGGAGCGCGGGATGACCGGTGACAGGAGCCGGACCTCGCCCAGCTCGACGACCTCCCCGGTGGCCTCGGGCAGGGAGTAGAGAGGGTCTCCCTTGAGGACCAGGAGGTGCCCCTCGGACTCGCCCGAGACGGTCCCGTCCTCGGGCAGGCCCTGGACGATGCCGTAGCGGGGCTCGTCGCCGGTGGAGAAGCGCGCGATCTTCATGGGTCTCAGCCCTAGCGCTGTTGGGCTCAGCTGCCCGAGGCCTCCTCGAGCGCGGCGCGACGCTCCGTGATGGCGGCGTGGGCGGCACCGTCAACGGCCCAGATGTCCCCGGGGAGCGTGCCGGGCAGGTAGGGGTTGTCGGTCGCGATGAAGCGGATCTCGTCCTTCTCACCGGCCTCGACGGCACGGCGCTGGGCCTCCCAGTCACGCAGGGCCCCGAAGGCCCAGCCTCCCAGGGCGAGGATGGAGACCATGTTGATGACGGTCATAGCCCCCATGACGAGGTCGGACAGGCTCCACACGAAGGTGAGGGTGGACAGGGAGCCGACGGCGGTGGCCACGATAATCATGGCCCGCAGGGCGTAGTGCTTGTGCTGCTTGCCCTGGAGGTAGTCCATGTTGACCTGGGCGTAGGTGTAGTTGCCCAGGAGCGAGGAGTAGGCGAAGACGAAGATGATGACGGCCATGAGGTACTGCGCCCAGCCACCGAGGACGTTGGTGACCGATGCCGAGGTCAGGGTGTTGGCGGCACCATTGGCAACCTCCGGGGCGGATTGGGCGGCCACCGGGTCGTAGACCCCGGAGAGCAGGACGATGAGGGCGGTGACAGTGCAGACCACGATCGTGTCGACGAAGACGCCCAGGGACTGCACGAATCCCTGCTGGACAGGGTGGGGGACGGTGGCGGTGGCTGCGATGTTGGGGACCGAGCCCTCACCGGCCTCGTTGGAGAACAGGCCGCGGCGGGTGCCGTTGAGAAGTGCGGCGGTGAATCCCCCGGCAGTCCCGGCGAAGGCCTGGTCGACTCCGAAGGCACCCTCGAAGATGGAGAAGATCGCTCCCGGGATCGCGGTGACGTGCAGCACCAGGATGGCCACAGCGATGAGGGCGTAGACCACCGTCATGATCGGCACGAGCCACTCCGAGACGGCAGCGACCGACTTGATGCCCTTGAAGATGATCGGCGTGGTGATGACGACCAGAGCAACGGCGGTCATCCACGGCTCGACGTGGAAGGTGCTCTCCATCGTGGCGGCGATGGTGTTGGCCTGGGTGGCCTCGTAGGCGAAGCCGAAGACGAAGGTGATGACGACGGCGAAGAGCTTGGCGGCGGGCTTGGACCCCAGGCCGCGCTGGATGTAGTAGGCCGGGCCGCCGCGGAAGGTACCGTCGGGGTGGGTGACCTTGTAGAGCTGGGCGAGGGTGGCCTCGATGAATCCGGTGGCCATGCCCACCAGCGCCACGATCCACATCCAGAACACGGCACCGGGGCCACCCATGGTGATGGCGATGGCCACACCCACGATGTTGCCGGTGCCCACGCGGGAGGCCAGCCCGACGGCGAAGGCCTGGAAGGAGGAGATCCCGCCCTCCTTGCTGTCACGGGAGGAGGTGATGGCCCGCACCATGTAGGGGAAGAGCCGCAGCTGCACGAATCCGGTCCGCACGGTGAAGTACAGGCCTCCCAGCACGAGCAGCCAGGCGAGCAGGTAGAGGAACAGGTACCCGGCGGCGTCATCGAGGATCTTGGCGCCATCGTTGAAGAAGCGCTCAAGGGTGCGGTCCAGCTGTTGCCTGCGCTGGATGCCGCACTGGTCAGGGAAGCCAGAACCGGTTGCACGTGAGATCCTCCGTAGGGGTGGGACGACGGCGCGGGCGAGGTGGGCGTCGGGCGCGCGAACCAGCACGGGAGCGGTCCGGGATACACGTCCTGCCCACGTCCCCCTCCTTCGGGAGGGAGGGCACCGTATTCGCGAAGGCTACGGATACAGTGTTTCGATTCGGTGACGGCCCTGCGGCATCGCTGCCGCACGTGCGCGAGGCGCCTGGTGCGTTGTGCGCGACACCGCCCATCTACCGGCCGCCTGCCCCCTCCCAGGCGCCTTCCGGCAGTGGCGCCGGAAGGTACTCGGAGTCCCTGCGGAAGACCGACTTGTCGCCCTCCGCCGTTGACGTGCCCCGCCTGGCCTCCCAGTCCCTGAGCGCTCCGACGACCCATCGGCTCAGGAGCACCAGCGCCACGAGGTTGATGATGGCGCCCAGCCCCAGGAGCACGTCCGCCAGGGTCCACACGGTGGTCAGCTGCTGCACGCTGCCGATGCCGGCGCAGATGACGGCGCCGATCTGCAGCGCACGCGCGACCCAGGGACGATCGGTGAGGTAGTCGAGGCAGACCTGGGCGTAGGAGAAGGCCCCGATGATGGTGGTGTAGGCCAGGACGACGACGAGCAGCGCCATGGGCCAGCGGCTCCACTCCCCCACGAGGTGGGCGATGGCGTCCTGGGTCAGGGTTCCCGCACTCTCCTTGGCGCTCGCCCCGGGCTGGAGGACGTCCGCACCGGCGACCAGGATCGCCAGCGCCGTCGCGGTGCAGACGAACAGGGTGTCCACCACGACCCCGAAGGCCTGGATGAATCCCTGCTGGACGGGGTGGCTCACGGTGGCCGAGCCCGCGGCGCAGGCGGCCCCTCCGAGTCCCGCCTCATTGGAGAACAGGCCGCGGCGCACGCCGTTGAGCAGCGCGGCGGTCACCCCGCCGGCCAGGCCGCCCAGCCCCTGGCGCAGGCCGAAGGCGCCCTCGATGATGGAGCGCACCGCCTCGAGGGCCTGGACGGGGTGGGTCAGGAGGATGGCCAGAACCAGCACCAGGTAGGCCAGCGCCATGAACGGGGCCAGGTACTCCGCCACGCGGGCCATGGCGCGCAGGCCTCCCAGGAGGACCGGCGCGGTCAGGGCCACGACGAGGACGGCTCCCAGACTCGGTGAGAGCCCTCCGGCCCCCTGCAGGGAGGCGGTGATGGCGTTGGCCTGCACCATGGGCATGACCAGGCCGTTGGCGATGAGGAAGACGACGGCGAACACCCCGCCCAGGATCGGCAGCCCCAGTCCTCGCGAGATGTAGTAGGCGGGACCGCCGCGGAAGGTGCCGTCGGGGCGACGCACCTTGAACAGCTGGGCGAGCGTGGCCTCGCTGAAGGCGGTGGCGGTTCCCAGGATCGCCACGAGCCACATCCACAGCACGGCTCCGGGCCCGCCCAGGATGAGCGCCAGGGCGACCCCGACGATATTGCCGGTCCCCACCCGGCAGGCCAGTCCGACGGCGAAGGCCTGGAAGGAGGTGATGCCGCCGTGGCTGCCGTCGCGGGAGCCGATCACTGAGGCGGCGATCGCGTCGGTGTGCCGCACCTGGACGCCCCGGGTCCTGACGGTGAAGAAGACGCCCGCCCCGATGAGGAGCCACATGAGGCCCCAGGAGTAGAGCATGTCGGAGACGGAGGCCAGGACGGCGTCGACCTGGCCCATCCATGAGATGCGCCCCAGAGGTGCCATGAGAATCAGCCCCGCTTCACCACGTCGTCGGGCTCCCAGATGCCGGGGACCACGTCTCCGGGCAGGAGGGAGTTGCCGTGCCCCACGAAGGTCGGCTCGGTGATGCCCCGGGCGCGCTGGGACTCGAAGTCCCGCAGGGCTCCGATGACCCAGGGGGCCAGCCGGATGATGACGACGAGGTTGAGCACGCCCAGGAGCCCCAGGGCGATGTCGGACAGGGCCCAGACGACGGGCAGGGTCAGGACGGTGCCGCCGAAGGCCGCAGCGGTCAGCACGATCCCGAAGATCTGCTCGGCCCGGCGCTCTCCGCCCAGGAAGTTGACGTTGACCTGCGCGTAGGAGTAGCAGCCCAGCACCGTGGAGAAGACCAGGACGAAGATGAGCACCACCATGGGCCAGGTGGTCCAGGCACCCAGGTGCTCGGCAACGGCCTGCTGGGTGAGGATCGCTCCGACCAGGGGAGTCGTCGCCGGGGTGATAGGTCTTGGTGGTCAGGAGGATGAGCAGGCCGGTGGCCGTGCACACGAGGATCGTGTCGACGAAGACGCCGAAGGACTGGATGAGGCCCTGTCGCACAGGGTGGGCGACGGTCGCGGTGCCGGCGGCATTGGGGACCGTTCCGAGCCCGGCCTCGTTGGAGAACAGCCCGCGGCGCACGCCGTTGAGCAGCGCCGCGAGGACTCCTCCGGCGGTGCCGAACAGGGCCTGGTTGAGACCGAAGGCCCCTTCGAAGACGCTCCCCAGGACCTCCGGGAGCCTGCCGATGTTGAGGATGATGACCACCAAGGCCATGAGCACATAGGCCAGCGCCATGATGGGGGCCAGCCACTCCGCGACGCGGGCCACGAGCCGGACCCCGCCCAGGACTACGGGGGCAGTCAGCAGGACGAGGAAGATCCCGACCATCCAGGCCGAGACGCTGGGGACGGTGGCGGTGATGACCTGGGCCAGTGAGTTCGTCTGCACCATGACCACCGTCACGCCGACTGAGACGATGCAGATGGCGGCGAAGATCTTGCCCCACAGGGGCGAGCCCAGACCGTTCTTGATGTAGTAGGCCGGGCCCCCGCGGAAGGTGAAGTCCCGGCCGCGCTCCTTGAAGATCTGGGCGAGCGTGGACTCCACGAAGCTGGTGGCCATGCCGATGAGGGCGACGACCCACATCCAGAGCAGGGCACCGGGGCCGCCGGCCACAATGGCCAGGGCGACTCCGGCGATGTTGCCGATGCCGACGCGCGCGGCCAGCCCCACGGCGAAGGCCTGGAAGGAGGAGATACCGCCCTGCGCACCGGATCGGGACCCGGACAGCGAGTTGACCATGGTGCCGAAGTGGCGCAGCTGAACCAGACGGCTACGTGCGGTCAGGTAGATGCCGGCCAGGATGAGCAGGGCGGTCAGAAGATAGGTGTAGAAGAAGTCATCGACGGAGTTGAGCAGGTTCTCGATACTGGTGAGGTTCATGCGTCGGCTCCTGTCGAGGCGGCGGGCTGGCTGCTGGCCGGGGTGGCTGCGGGAACGCCGTCGTCGGCGGTGCTGTCCGCCTCGGCCAGGTGAGTCCTCTCGCCGGTCCAGACGTCACCGGGGAGGTCGCCGGGCAGGTAGGGGTTGCCCACGCCGCTGAACAGGGGCGCGACTCGTCCCGCCGCGCGCTGAGCGTCCCAGTCCCTGAGTGCCCCCACTCCCCAGCGAGCGAGCCAGATGAGGGCGACCAGGTTGGTCAGGGTCATGACGGCCATGGTGATGTCGACGGTGTTCCACACGACGGTCAGAGAGGCGAGCGCCCCCAGCCCGGTGGAGACCACCGAGACGAGCCGGGGCAGCCAGCGCCACTTGGGCCGCTCGGAGATGAAGGTCATGGAGACCTCGGAGTAGGTGGCCGCGGCGATGATGGAGGAGAAGGCCAGGACGAAGATGACGATGGCCATGGGGACGGCCGTCCAGCTGCCGAGGGTGGCGGCGACGGCGTCGGAGGTCAAGGTGCCCGCGGCCTTGGGGGTCAGCGTGCCGGCCTGGACGAGTGCGGGGCTGTAGATGCCGGAGACCAGGATGATGAAGGCGGTCGCGGTGCACACGATGATGGTGTCGACGAACACGCCGAGGGACTGAATGAGCCCCTGCTGGACGGGGTGGGCCACGGTGGCGGTGGCGGCGGCGAAGGGGGCGGTGCCCTGTCCGGCCTCATTGGAGAACAGGCCGCGGCGGGTCCCGTTGGTCAGGGCGGCGATGATGCCGCCGGTCACCCCTCCGGCGAAGGGCGCCGGACCGAAGGCCGAGGAGATGATCGTGACCATGATCCCCGGGAGCTGGGTGATGTGGAGGGCGACGATGACAACGGCCATGACGACGTAGACCAGGGCCATGATGGGCGCCATCCACTCAGTGACGCGGGCGACCCTGGCGTACTCCGCCCAGGATGACCAGGGCGGCCAGCCCCACCAGCACCGCGGCGGCGACGCTCGGGGGCAGGTGCAGCGGGGAGTCCGGGCCGATGACTCCGGCGACGGCATTGGACTGGACCATGATGATGGAGAAGCCGCAGGTGAAGATCGTCAGCCCCGCGAAGGCGATTCCCAGGGGGCGGCTGCGCAGCCCTCGCGCCATGTAGTAGGCCGGCCCGCCACGGAAGGAGCCGTCGGTGTGGCGGACCTTGAACATCTGGGCCAGGGTCGCCTCGAAGAAGGCGGTGGCCATCCCGACCAGGGCGACCACCCACATCCAGAAGATCGCGCCGGGGCCACCCAGGATGAGGGCGGCGGCCACTCCGAAGACATTGCCGATGCCCACGCGGGCGGCCAGGGAGATCGTGAAGGCCTGGAAGGAGGAGATGCCCCCCTGAGCACCCGAACGCGACCCGGCCACCTGGCGGAACATGTCCGGCAGGCGGCGGAGCTGCACGAAGCCGGTGCGGACGGTCAGCAGGATCCCGGTACCGACGAGCACCCACATGGTGATGTGGAGCGTGATCCAGTCCGAGACGGCCTCGAGCTGAGCGGCGAGGGCATCCATGGGAGATTCAGCCTTTCACGGTGTCGCGACAGGTGGGGACGGCCCGCATGCTCTCATGAATCGCCGCCCGGGACATAGTGCGGTCGTTCCTCAGGATGCGGGCGCGGCTCCCCAGCATCGGATTCCCGCTCTCCTTCCCGGATCGTTCGCGATCCAGCCCCATGAGACGATGACGCCGTGACCTCCCAGACTGCTCCGGCCCTCAACGCGATGCTCGACGCCCTCATTCCGGCTGACGATCCCGAGCGCGTCCCCGAGCCAGAGGAGGTCTACCTGGCCGTTTTCGAACTGGGCGGAGACGACCGGCCGTCCCCTCTACCCGCACCAGGATGAGGCGCTGTCGGAGATCCTGGAGGACCGCCACGTCATCGCCGCCACCCCGACCGGCTCGGGCAAGTCGATGATCGCGCTGGCCGCCCACACCGCATCCCTGGCCCGCGGGGGCCGCTCCTACTACACGGCCCCCCTCAAGGCCCTGGTCAGTGAGAAGTTCTTCGAGCTGGTGCGCCTGTTCGGGGCGGATAACGTCGGCATGGTCACCGGGGACACCTCCATCAACGCCGCCGCCCCGATCATCTGCTGCACCGCGGAGATCCTGGCCAACCAGTCCCTGCGCGAGGGCGAGGACATGGACGTGGACTGCGTCATCATGGACGAGTTCCACTACTACGCCGACCCGCAGCGCGGCTGGGCCTGGCAGGTGCCCCTCCTGGAGCTGCCCCAGGCGCAGATGGTGCTGCTGTCGGCCACGCTGGGCGACGTCTCCTTCTTCGTGCGGGACCTGCGCGAGCGCACGGGCCGCGAGGTCGCCGTCGTCGACGACGCCGTGCGGCCGGTTCCGTTGGAGATGGAGTACGTCGTCGAGCCGATCGGTGAGCTGCTTCAGCGCCTGGTGGGGCAGGACAAGGCGCCGGTCTACGTCGTGCACTTCTCCCAGAAGGAGGCGGTGGAGCGGGCGACCTCCCTGCTGAGCGTGGATCTGGCGTCCAAGTCGCGTAAGGCCGAGATCGTGAAGGCGCTCGGCGACTTCCGCTTCGGGGGCGGTTTCGGGGCCACGCTCTCGCGGCTGCTGCGCGCCGGGATCGGAGTGCACCATGCGGGCATGCTGCCGCGCTACCGGCGGCTGGTGGAGCGCCTGGCCCGCGAGGGCCTGCTGTCCGTCATCTGCGGCACGGACACGCTCGGGGTGGGGATCAATGTGCCGATCCGCTCGGTGGTCATGACCTCCCTGGTGAAGTTCGACGGCTCCAGGAGCGTCACCTCACTGCCCGCGAGTTCCACCAGATCGCCGGGAGAGCCGGGCGCGCCGGCTTCGACACCCGCGGCTACGTCTCCGTCCAGGCCCCCGAGCACGTCATCGAGAACGCCAAGGCGCTGGCCAAGGCCGGCGACGACGAGCGCAAGCGCCGCAAGATCGTGCGCAAGAAGGCCCCCTGAGGGGCGAGTCAACTGGACGGACAAGACCTTCGAGCGGCTGCGCGACGCGGCCCCGGAGACACTGAACAGCCAGTTCCAGGTCACCACCACCATGGTGCTCAACCTCATGGAGCGCGCCGGCGACCCGGTGGCGGCGATGGCGGAACTGCTGGAGCGCGCCCACGAGCCCGAGGCCCAGCGGCGTCGCCACGTGCGACGCGCCCTGGAGATCTACCTGTCCCTGCGCACGGCGGGGGTCCTCACCCATGTCTCCAGCGCCCAGGCCGCCGCCGATGGGCGCCCCCGACTCCGCCTGGCGGTGGACCTGCCGGCCGACTTCGCCCTCAACCAGCCCCTGGCGCCCTTCGCCCTAGCGGCCATGGACCTGCTGAACGTGGAGGCCCCGGAGCACACGGTCGACGTCGTCAGCGTCGTCGAGGCCACCCTGGACGATCCGCGCCCGCTGCTCTACGCCCAGCAGCGCGCCGCCCGCGGCGAGGCGATCGCCGCGATGAAGGCCGAGGGCATGGACTACGAGGAGCGCATGGCCGCCCTGGAGGAGGTCACCTGGCCCCAGCCGCTGGCCGAGCTACTCACTCCTGCTCTGGAGATGTACAAGCAGGCCAACCCGTGGATCGCCGAGCACGAGCTGGCGCCCAAGTCGGTGGTGCGCGAGATGGTGGAGAACGCGATGACCTTCTCCGACCTCATCTCCCGCTACGAGCTGGGCCGCAGCGAGGGCGTGGTGCTGCGCTACCTGACCGACGCCTACCGGGCGCTGCGCCAGGTCGTGCCCGAGGAGCACCGCACTCCTGAGGTGGTCGAGCTCATCGACTGGCTGGGGGCGCTCGTGCGCGCCGTCGACTCCTCCCTGCTCGATGAGTGGGAGGCGCTCGGTCAGGCCCAGGCAGGCAAGGCCGGCGAGGCCGCCGGCCTGCTGGAGGGCGACCGTCCCGGCGCGGACGACTCATCCGGGGTGGAGCGGGCCTTCGGCGCGGACGAGAACGGGACGGTGGCCTTCACTCGCAACCGTCACGCCTTCCGGGTGGCGGTGCGCCGGGAGATGTTCCGGCGCGTGGAGCTCATGGCGCGCGACGACGTCGAGGCCCTGGGCCGTCTGGACGCCTCCTCCGGCTGGGGCGAGGACCGCTGGGACGAGGTGCTGGGCCGTTACTGGGACGAGTACGACTGGATCGGCACCGACACCTCGGCTCGGGCGATCTCACTGGCGCCGCTCGACGAGGCCCCCGATGAGACGGCCCTGGCGGCCGCCGGGGTCAGTGAGCGCCTGCGCGAGGCCCTGGATGCCTCCGGCAAGCAGGTGTGGCTGGCCACGCAGGTCCTGGAGGACCCCGACGGCGATCACGACTGGCGGCTGACGGCCCTGGTGGATCTGGCTGAGTGCGACCGGGAGGGACGCGCGGTCGTCCACCTTCTGTCCGTGGGCCCACAGTAGGGTTAACCCGCCTCGTTGGCTTCCACGACGGACCGGACCGGCTGGCGCAGGACGGTTTTCATCCTCTCCGGTGCCACGCGCCTGGGGTCGCTGAGGTAGATCTCGTGGTGGGGCCCGTTCCAGGTGAGGTCGAGGCCCGGCATGATCTCGTCGTGCAGGCGCGCCAGGGTGGGGGCCTCGTCGTCGTAGGTGCCCACGTGGAGGATCTGCAGCGACCTGCCCTCGCTCAGGGAGAGCTCCTTGAGAGCGGAGACGGGCAGCTCCGGCTTCTTGCGCGCCGCCTGCGCCAGCCCCTCGGCGATGTCCTGCGAGGAGACCGCCTCGGGCAGGGGGATCATCATGGTCCAGTCCCACTCCCCCTTGTCACCGGCGACGAAGGCCGCATTGTCGGCGCTCGTCCACAGTCCCTCCAGGGGCCGACGACGAAGTCATCGCCGGTTCGTTTCTTCAGCACGGCGCGGATCGCGTAGGCGCCCGCGTAGAGCGCCTGGATCGCGGTGGCGTAGGCCGGTGAGGTGTTGGGGTCGCCGTGGCCGTCGATGGCCAGGTAGGTCATGGCCGGTAAGTCCACCTCCGTGAAGTCGGCTCGCCCCGGCAGGTACAGGTCCTTGCGGTCCTTCTTGATGTCAGTCCTCATCACTGCCTGCTTTCTTCAGGAGGGATCGAGTCCAGGCGAGATCCGCTTCCTGGCGCAGGATCTCGTAGTCGAAGATGGCCAGGGCGTGCTCCTCGTCGACCTGGGCACGCAGGGCGCGCAGCTCATCGAGCCTGCCGAGGAGCGCCTCGGCGCGACGCGCGAGGAGGGCCGCGAGCGCAGGATCGTCGAGTCGGCTATAGGCGTTGAGCGCCGGGAGCACACCGGCGGAAGGCGGAGCCGGGGCGAGGACACGTTCACCGGCGGCCTGCCTCAGCTCACGGCGCCCGGCCTCGGTGACCCGGAAGACGGTGCGCCGTCCCTGAGATCCCTCGTCGGGCTCGAGGAGCCCCCGCTCCGACAGGCGCTTGAGGAGGTAGTAGACGGAGGAGAAGGCCAAGGAGGTCCACTGGCGGTAGCCGCGCTGCTCGATGACCCGGTCAAGGTCGTAGCCATGGCGCGGCTGCTCGGCAAGGAGCGAGAGGAGAACGATGTCGGCGTCGGAGGACATACCATTACTCTAGCACTAGAGTAATGGCGGGCAAGTCGGTTACCGGGCTGATTGACCGGAGCGGCGAGGTCGAAGGACTCTCGGTTACGGGCAGACCGCGCGGGCGAGCTGGCGGATCTGGGCCGGCCGGGTGCGACAGCAGCCGCCGACGAGCCAGGCCCCGGCGTCGATCCACGACGTCGCCAGCTCCGGGATTCCAGCCCCGTCACCTATGGACTGCCAGGTCTTGGTCGCCGGGTCGTAGAGATCGCCCGCATTGGGGTAGGCCACCAGCGGCTTGCCGGTAGCCGCACGCAGTACCGGAAGCGCGCGGGCGACGACGCCCGGGGCCACGCAGTTGATGCCGACCGCGACGACCGTCTCCTCCTGCGCCGCCCAGGCCGCCGCCTCAGCCAGCGGCGTGCCGTCAGCAAGAGTGGCGCCGTCAGGGCGCACCTGGAAGGAGACCCAGCACTCGGCCTGAGGGGCGAGGCCCTTGACCATGGAGGCGAGCGCCCTGAGCTCTCATCCAGACGCGGAAGCGTCTCCAGGGCAAACAGGTCGATCCCCTCCCCGCCAGCACCTCGATGCGCGGCAGGTGAACCTCCTGGAAACCGGGGTCCTCAAGGATGTCGATGCCGTAGGCACCGGTGTACTCGCTGCCATCAGCCAGATAGGCCCCATACGGCCCGAGCCCTCCGGCGACGAGTACCGGCCCTCGGGGTGCTCCGTGCTGAACTGGCGGGCCGCCTCCCTTGGCCAGGCGGGCGCCGGCTGCGATGACCCGCCTTGCTCCGGCGGCATCCTCCCCGGAACGGACCAGCGCCGGGAGCGTGGCCTGGTAGGTGTTGGTGGTGATGACGCGAGCCCCCGCATCCAGGTAGTCGGAGTGCACCTGCGCACGACGTCGGGCGCCATGGTGAGCGCCAGCGCCGACCACAGCGCGTTGCGGGTGTCGACCCCGCGGGCGTCGAGCTCGGTCCCCATCGCTCCGTCGAGGACGACCGGACCTCGGGCCAGCAGATCAGACAGCCGGACCGGTTCTCGCTCGAAGGACGTGGCGGGTACCGAGAGCGTTCGCATTGCGACACGGTATCGAATGGCTCGAGACGGCACCGGTAGCGTCTCAGGCATGGACCCGGTTGCACATCACCGCGAGCCCGCCACCGCATCGGATACGTCACCCGCCCCTCCCCTCGGCCCCACCACGACGGCCCCGAAGGTCGGGGAGACCATGACAGCCAGGGGCGTGTCACCGCGCTGGAACGCCGCATGAACCGACGTCACCTCATGATGATTAGCTTCGGCGGGGTGATCGGCACGGGACTGTTTCTCTCGACCGGCAACACGATCCACCAGGCCGGCCCCTTGGGGACCGTGCTGGCCTACTCCATCGGTGCCGTCATCGTCTACCTGGTCATGCTGTGCCTGGGAGAGCTGAGCGTTGCGATGCCCTTCACCGGCGCCTTCCATGTCTACGCCCGCCAGTACCTGGGGCCGGCCACGGGTTTCGTCACTGCCGTCCTGTACTGGCTCACGTGGACGGTCGCCCTGGGAAGTGAGTTCACCGGCGCGGCGATCATCATGTACGGGTGGTTCCCGGGCGTTCCGGTATGGGTGTGGGCGGCCGCCTTCATCGTCCTGGTCCTTGTACTCAACATGGTCTCGGTCCGGGTCTTCGCCGAGGCGGAGACTGTGCTGTCCGGGATCAAGGTGGTGGCCATCATCGTGTTCATCGCTCTGGGCACGGCCGCAATCGTCGGGCTCCTGCCCTACGAGGGGCACCGCTCGTTCCTGGGGCTGACCAACCTGTACCGGGACGGTCTCTTCCCCAACGGCTTCGGAGCGGTGTTCACCACGATCCTGGCCGTCAACTTCGCCTTCTCCGGCACCGAGCTCATCGGCATCACCGCCGGGGAGGTCGAGGATCCGGGCACCACTGTTCCGCGCGCGATCCGGGCGACCCTGGCTCGCCTGGCCATCTTCTTCATCGGCTCGATCATCGTCATCGCAGCACTGATCCCGTGGGAGAGAGGGCCGGAGTCGAGGAGAGTCCCTTCGTGACGGTCCTGTCCAGAATCGGCGTGCCCTACGCCGGCGTCCTCATGAATATCGTCATTCTGGCCGCGATCCTGTCGGCGGCGAACTCGGGGCTCTACGCCTCGACCCGCATGCTGTGGTCGCTGGCCAACGAGGGCACTCTGCCCAAGGTCCTGGCGCGTACTAATCGCTTCGGGGTGCCAGCCCTGGCGATGGGCCTGTCCATGGTCGGCGGACTGGCCTCGCTGCTGACCTCGACCTATGCGGCCTCCACGGTCTATCTGGTCCTGGTGTCAGTCTCCGGTCTCGCCGTCGTCCTGGTCTGGGTGGTGATTGCCGCGTGCCACCTGTCCTTCCGACGGCGCTGGCTCGCTGAGGGCTGCAGCCTTGAGGACCTGGCCTACCGGGCTCCCGGGTATCCGTGGGTCTCGATCGCGGCGCTGGGGCTGTCTATGGCCTCGTGCCTGCTCATCGTCTTCGATCCCGAGCAGCGCGCCGGCCTGGCGATCACCGCCGTCTTCCTCGTGGTCTGCTACGTGGGCTACTGGGGAGTCAACCGCCGCGTCAGTCTGTGAGCCGCTGGCGGTCCGGCACCCGAAGCCCCTTAACGGGTCTCGATGATCTGCTTGCCGAAGGGGAAGCAGGTGACGGGGATGAGCTTGATGTTGGCCACTGCCAGCGGGATCCCGATGATGGTGATGGCCTGCGCTACGGCAGTGGTGAGGTGGCCGATGGCCAGCCAGAGCCCGGCGACGAGGAACCAGATGATGTTGCTGATCCCGCTCATGGCGCCGGCCCCGGGGGCCGGAACCACCTCACGCCCGAAGGGCCACAGGACGTAGGCGGCGATACGGAAGGAGGCGACGCCCGCGGGGATCGTGACGATGAACAGGCAGGCGATCAGTCCGAAGAAGAGGTAGCTGAGGAAGAGCCAGAACCCGCCGAAGACGACCCAGATGATGTTGAGCAGCGTGCGCATGGCACCTATCTACCATACCTGGGCACCTCGGGACGCCCGCGCCCCCGAGGTCACCAGAAGATGCGCTGAGCGATGGCGTCGGCGAAGTTGTCCAGCGCCTCCGGTGCCGCCCCGAGGTAGAGGCCCGCATCGATCAGCGAGACCTCCATGAGGTAGAAACCACCCTGACCGTCCCCGACGACGTCGACACGGTTGAACAGGAGCTGGATGTCGCGACCGGAGACCTCCTTAATCAGCGTGTGGATGGCCTTGCGCACCCGCTCACCCCAGAGCCACTCCTGCTCACTGGGTTCGCGCGCCGTGACGATCTCCTCGTGGATCTCGTCAGTGGATTTGAAGGAGGGTGGAGCATCGGGGCCTTCTCCACCGCGTGGGACAGCACGCCGTTGAAGTAGACCAGGGAGACCTCGCCTTTACGGTCGACCTCCTCGAGGTAGCGCTGGACCATGACGGTGCGCCCGCGGCGCAGGTGGTGCATGGCATCATTGATCGCCGCAGACCGGGAGGCGGCGTCGGTGGCGGTGTATCGCCCGGTGCCGCGCCCACCCGAGGAGACGGCCGGCTTGACGACGAAGTCACCATGGGCCGGGAAGCGGGTGTGAACCTGGTGCTTGGAGTATCCGGCCTCGGGCTCCAGCCACATCGTCGGGATCATGGGGACCCCCCACTCGCTGAGCCGGGTGAGGTAGTGCTTGTCCGAGTTCCAGGTGACGACGTCGGGATGGTTGGCGAGCCTGGGCACTGACCGGGCCCACTGGAGGAACCGGGAGTAGTTGCCCTTGGTGGCGTAGTCGCGCACGCTGCGCAGCACGACCGTGCCGGACTGGCTCCAGTCGACGTCGGGGTCGTCCCATACGGCAACCCGCGGCTCGATGCCACGCGCACGCAGGGCATCCGGTAGGCCACGGTCATCGTCATCAAGGTGAGGGAAGTCGGCGCAGGTCGCCAGCGTCACGATCGGGTCGCTCATGCGGCCCACGCTACCGCGCGCAGCACCGCGGCGAGAGCCACCGACATGTGACACTGAACCGCGCCCGCACCAGCGAACATGACTACCTACCGGTTGGGGCGGCCAGCAGGTCTCCGTTCCGCAACCTTTTCGACACCCGCACGCTGCTCAGCCCGCGCGCGAGGGTGTCACAATGCCGAGGTGACTTCTCAATCCCGCAAGCCGCGCATCACCGCCGCGCAGCGCTACTGGGCATCCATGGCCGCCATCGTCGTCGTGACCATTCTTGCCGCGGGCCTGCTCGGAGGAACCGTCTCGATACTCACCGGCGCCCGCGCTGGCCGCAGCAGCATGTGGGGCGGCATGGTGGTCGCACTGGTCATGTTGGCGGGCTGGACCCTTGGCACCCGGGTGCGCGACCGAAAGAAGCTCGACCTGCCCCTGTGGCACCGTCTCACCGAGGAGCAGGCGGCCACGCTGAAGCAGTACCACCAGTGGTCTCGCACCGGCCGCATCGAGCAGGACGACGACGCCAAGCGCACTTCCGCCGGGCGGAGCAGCCATCGCCGCAGCGGGCGGAATGGCGCTGGCGCATCGAAGGCAGCGCCGTCGAGGGGTCCTCCTCGACCGGTGCGATGTCGAAACGCGACCGCGCCCGTGCCGCCGACGTGCGCCGTCGCAGGCAAGGCCGCGAGGGCCATTCATCGCACTGAACGGGGACACCGGGCAGCACGCAGCGGCAACTTCGTCTACCCAGCCCACCCTCACCGCATCCTTGAGACTTGCCGCACAATCGCCTGGTTTCACGGATCCTGACTGGACGAAGCCCTCCTCCATCCGTAAAGTATTCCTCCGTCGCCCAGCGAGCCACGTCGAATGACATCGCTGTGGTGAAGGCACCGCTAGCTCAATTGGCAGAGCAGCTGACTCTTAATCAGCGGGTTCAGGGTTCAAGTCCCTGGCGGTGTACGAGCCTTCCAGCCCTCGGGGCCGGAAGAGCTGGTCACAAACTGACCGAGCACCGCTAGCTCAATTGGCAGAGCAGCTGACTCTTAATCAGCGGGTTCAGGGTTCAAGTCCCTGGCGGTGTACCACGAAGGGCACGCGCTTCGCCCGGGATGATCCCGAAGGCACAGCAGAGGCGCATGACGGCGGTCGTAGACAACCGCCTCCGCACTGAGAAATTCTCAGGACGCCACCGTTTCATCGGTTCCTACGCCCTCGTGACCACTGTCTGCAGCGGCGCAACCGGCCGCCGTGCCAGGAGTTTTGCTCCGCAAGCGCGCCGGTTTAGCAGGTAGGCATCTACCCCAGCACGCGCTGCTACCCCAGGCCCCATTGGGCCGGCGACGTTGAAGGAAGATGAGGAGATACGTATGACACGCAACATTCACACCATGACCACCATGACGACTCCGGCCACCGGGCCGGAAGCCACTGACGCCCTGGCCGACGAGGCCGCCATCAGGGAACTCTTCGCCGCCCGTGCGGAGCTCGCCTCTCTGGGGGCAACCGCCTCCCCTCGCGCCTCGAGCGGGCGCTGGAGCGCCTGGAGGCGGCGCAGCAGGCCTCGCGGCGAACGCTCGCCCAGGCCGCCTGACCGGCCGGCTCCACCCGGAGCCGGGTCGGGGGTCCCGGGCGACTGACGTGCTGAACGTTTGCCAGATCACGAAAGTAAGTCCTCGAATTCACTGCCGCAGGCACCGGAGGCGATGCGAGGATGAGTGCATCTGCCCAGGAGCCCGAGGAGGACCCATGACCCAGCTCGCCGCCGGTGACCGAGCCCCGGAGTTCGCCCTGCCCGACCAGAACGGCCGCACCGTGACCCTTGGCGACCTTTGCGCCAGCACGGACAAGGGCGTCATCGTCTCACTTCTACCCCAAGGCCTGCACTCCGGGATGCACCAAGGAGGCGTGCGACTTCAGGGACTCCTTGAAGCGCTCGAGGCGGCCGGCTATGCCGTCGTCGGTATCTCCCCCGACCCGGAAAGCGCGCAGGCCAAGTTCTCCGACCGCCACGACCTGCCCTTCCCTCTGCTGTCGGACGCCGACCACGCCGTCATGGAGGCCTGGGGAGTGTGGGGCGAGAAAAAGAACTACGGCAGGGTCTACACCGGCGTCATCCGCTCGACCGTGGTCGTGGCCCCCGACGGGACCGTGGCGCTGGCCCAGTACAACGTGCGAGCCACCGGTCACGTCAAGCGGCTGCGTGCCGCACTGGGCGTGGACTGAGTGGACTGATATGAGCACAGCAGCGGTCGCCGCATTCTGCTATCCGGGACCCGGGTCGGTAGAGTAGGCGCCGCACAGCGCGAGTGGCGGAATTGGTAGACGCCCCAGGTTTAGGTCCTGGTGCCTTCGGGCGTGAGGGTTCGAGTCCCTTCTCGCGTACCAACAAGCTCTTACCCGAACCCGCCCCAGTCGAAACAGGCTGGGATGCGGTTCCAGATGTTGAACAACGCTCACCCACCAGGGTGGGCGTTGTTCGTGTTGTGCGGCTCGTGGGCGGCGACGTGCAGGCTGGGGCTGGCCAGCTGGTCGAAGGGTGAGGTGAGCAGGGCACTGAGGCGAGTGCCGGAGCCGGAGCCGGTGTCGGCGAGGTGGACGGAGTGCGGCATCAGGACTGGCGTGTCAGCATCGGCACCTCCTCCCCCGCTGGCATCGCCAGTTCCTTCTTCTTCTCCGGCGCTGTGCTGCTCATCGTGTGCGTCCGCGTCCTTGCCTGGCTGCTTGCCGCCGTCGGTCGTGCCATCTCCTGTGCTAGGTGTTGTGGGTCATGAGGTTGTAGTCATGGGGTGTTGGGGGCAGCGGGACCTGGGCTGTCAGGATGGGTGGTGCTGAATCATCCTTCCGACAGGAGAAAGCCCCGCTGCTATGACCCACCGTAACGCTCCTTTGACGCCTCAGGGCCGCTACCGGCTCGTGATGCGTGTCCAGGCCGGTCGCCCCATCGCCCACGTAGCCGCCGAGGCCGGTATCGCCCGTGCCACGGGTGTCGAAGTGGGTCGCCCGTGACCGCCAAGGAGGAGTCTCGGAGCCTGAGGACCTCTCCAGCACCCCGCTTCACTGCCCCACCCGCACCAGCGCCGAGACGGTGGACCCCATCAAGCACTGGCGCCGCACCCACAAGTGGTCCGCCCGCCGTATCAGCCACGAGCTGGCTGTGCGCGGGACAGCGGTGTCGCCGCGTACCGTGACCCGATGGCTGGACAGAGCCGGCCTGAACCGACGCCGCGACACCAGGCCCCACCGGACAGACCAACCGGGTCAGCAAACCGATCCCGGCTCGTTTCCCGGGCCACATGATCCACCTGGACGTCAAGAAGGTCGGACGCATCCCACCTGGGGGAGCCTGGCGGGCTCATGGGCGCGTCTGCCCCCGAGGCAAAAGGCCTCCAAACGGGGCAAGGGCACCAGGGTTGGCTACACCTACCTGCACACCGCCATCGACGGCTTCTCACGTCTGGCTCTACACCGAGGCCCTCGACGGGCGAGAAGGCCTCCACCACTATCGGCTTCTTCTGCCGCGCCCGGCCTTCTTCACCACCCACGGCATCACCAGGCTCGTGCGGGTCGTCACTGACAACGGGGCCAACTACCGCGCCCGGACCTTCACCGCGACCATCACCTCCCTGGCCCCACGCCACCAGAGGACCCGTCCCTACACCCCACGGCACAACGGCAAGGTCGAGCACTACAACCGCATCCTGGCAAAGGAGTGCCCCTACGCGCGCAACTACTCCTCACAGCAGCAGCGCCGCGACGCCGTCGCAGTGCAGAACCACCACTACAACCACCATCGACCCCACACCACCTGCCACAACCAGCCACCCGCCACCCACGTCCCAGCACACATCACCAACATCATGACCTCATACACCTAGTCGTCACCAAGTGTGCACAAGCCGAGGAATGGCCTCCTTACACTCACAGCCCACCACGACTTCGTCCACCACTCCCTTGTTCACGGCATCGACGAGACGGCATAGGTATGCTTTGCCCTTCGTCCACCAAGTGCCATAGGCATCCACGAATAGGTAAAGGTCGATGGGCAACCCAGTGGCTTCCACGATCTCGTGTCGCTCATGTCCGTCCAACTGGCTGATGTAGACAGCGTCAGAGATCTTCGAGCCAAAGGTCGTGGTGTAATAATACTCCTTAATTTCCCAAAGAGCGCGCGGGTTTACCGATGAAGGAAACGCCCCGTCAAGTCTCCGCGACATGGCAGCGAAGAGCTCACCTTCACGATCGATGACTGGCAAACGGCGTGGATCATCCTCGAACGTTTGTCCTTGCAGTTCGTACGAGAAAAGGATATTGACTATGCCAGTCAAGAACGACGGCTCACGTTTATCCCCTTTCTGCTTGTTCATGGGTACGCGAACATTCATGCCTCCCTTGCACTCCGTATTCCACAGCGACAAGCACTCCCTTGTGGTTGCGCAGTTCAGTCGCAGTTGTGCAGTACTCATCCACGATGTCGTTGAATAACTTCTTAGCCTCGTTTGCATCGAGAAGGTTTTTCGAGCAACGTCGTTCAGTTCATGAGCACGATAATCGAAGTAGTCAACCAGTCTCGCGCCGAGATCTGTCTCGTCAAGGACAGCAGGATCACGATCCAACTCACCGAGCGTGGCCTTACACTCGGCCAAGCTGTAGGCAGCAACAGAGTCGGCACCGCGCTTCGCATAACCACGTTTTTCAGACAACACACGAACATAAGCCCAGAACTGTTCATCCTGTCGACGCCAGTAGTCACTTGCCCGCACGATGCCTCCGCTCATACTCCTCCAGCAGGTCAGCAACCGAGCACCCCAAGGCCTCACACACCTGAAGCGCCTCCAGGACACCCAGCCGCCGTCGAGCACCCTCGATGTTGCTCACCCATGACTGCGGCACATCGAGGCTGGCCGCCAGCTCCTGTTGTGTCAGCCCCTTCTGGGCACGCAACTGCCGCACTGCCTCCCCAAGCGCCGTGGGCTCGTGCTCGATACGCGACACGCCCTAAGGGTACTGATCAGTTGATGGGTATCCGAAAATCGGATACTGTCTCGTGTCGTGACTGAGACTCTCCCACTCGACGACTTCAGGACAACCCGCCCTCCGTTTAAGACGCAGTTGTTGAAGTGGATTGGCAACAAGCAACGGCTTGCCCCAGAGATCCTGGCCAACTTTCCCTCACACTGGGACACCTATCACGAGCCCTTCTTGGGGTCTGGCGGCGTGTTGGGCACGCTAGCCCCCGAGAAGGCCTACGCATCAGACGTGCTAGTACCTCTCATGGAGATTTGGCAGCTACTTGAGGACAACCCCACTCAACTCGTTGCAAACTACGCCCGATACCGCGACCGCATCGACGCGGGCGAGACGAAGGAAGACGTCTACCGCTCGGCGCTGACCTCCTTCAACGCTGCACCTAACGGGGCAGACTTCATCTACTTGAGCCGCGCTTGCTACGGCGGAGTGGTACGCTTCCGCAAGAATGACGGAACTATGAGCACCCCATGTGGAGCGCACATGCCTGTGCCGTCAGCATCATTCAAGAAGCGCGTGCAGGAGTGGTCTGCAAGAGTGCGAGGCACCACCTTCAGAACGTTGGACTTCCGTGAAGCGTTCGAAGATGTGAGGGAAGGTGATGTTGTCTACTGCGATCCGCCCTACTCAGACTCACAGACCATCCTTTACGGGGCGCAGACCTTCAAGCTTCACGACCTCATCGAAGCCATTGACCAGGCCAAGAGGAAGGGCGCAAATGTCGCACTCTCAATCGATGGGACGAAGAAGTCTGGCCTAAAGGAAGTTCTCCACGATTTTCCCCGAGGACTCTTTGTGTCCGAGGTAGGAATAACAGTCGGAAGATCTATGCTTCGCCGCTTCCAGTTGGGGGGCGAAACTTTGGAAGCAGAGGTCGTTCGCGACCGCCTTCTCCTCACCTACTAACACAGAAGACCACGGACTCGAGGACGAATAGATGTACGAGAATCACAGAAGATCAATCATGAGGCAAAACAGTATAGTTGTGACACAGCCTCTCAAGTAATATTGATTGTGTTATAATTAAGTTGTTTATGCTGGATAACGAGTCCTCATCCTTGTTTCATAGCCTCCGTAAAACTAAGACGGTGCTTCTGGCAGTCTCCCTCACACCGGCCGGCCTACTCATCATCATGCTCCGCCGTTGGCTGGCCAAGATGACCTTGGATGCGTGGGGCTGGCTGCAGGATGTGCCACTGGCCGAGCTGGGCGGTGGGCTTATCAGCGCCGGTCTCATCTCGCCCATCTTTGAGTACGCCTCCCAGCGCGACCAAGAGCGTCGCTTCCGCCAGATCATCCGTGAGGAGGCTCCGGCGATGCGTGATGCGCTGGTGGAGGGCTTCGCCATCCATCCAGAGGACTTGAAGCGCGTGGCCACGCCGGAACTGCTGGATGACATCGCAGCCAACGTCATGGCCCTGCGCCTGGGCGATGAGCAGTTCGCTCGGGAGATCTACCGCGACATCCGAGACCAAGCCATCCGCGCCACCGAGCGGTGGTACGACGTGGCGGTGCGCGTACTCCTCTCCACTGCAGTAGAGAGGAGTACCGCAGGTACTCCTCTGCTCGACGCCACCGTGGAGTGGGAGTACACCACCATCCCCAGCAGTGCCACCCGGCGCTTCGCGTGTGTGTCTGACCAAGATGAGTACAACGAGCTCCGCCAGGACGTCCCAGCCACTGCGATTGGACTACACAGACACCAATATTGCCGAAGTCCAGATCAGTGACACCATCTCGCCGACACCACCCGCCCGTATCACTCGCTCACCTGAGGCAGTCGCCTCCTCGAGAGACGGCTAGTTCTGCTTCCTCGGGCCGACATACCTGTGGGCTCAAGGCTCAGGATCTGATCCTTCTTGGCTGCGCTGATCGGACGGCAGGCCGTCTTGCGGATACCGCGAGCCGCCGTGGTCTCGCCCGCCCCAAAGTAGGCGCTACGCTAGGCAAGTTCGATTCCGGAACCACCTCAGCCGCAATGAAGCGCCCGCGAAAGACGAGCCGAGTCAGACACTCTTTGGTTTAATGCTGCCCAGGTGTACAGATTTCAGTTCCCAGCACCAATAGGGTTTCTATGCTCTAGCAGGAGACCCTGGCTCTTTCGTACGCTCCGACTCCTGCCGCTTCCGCCGACCTGTTCCGAGGCATCGATGACAGAGAACTCCTTCAGTCAGGACTCCCCCACACTCGACGTCGTGCTGGCGCAGACGATCGCCAGGCACTTCCGAGGCGCCACGACCGAGACCATCGATGACGTCCAGACGGTCCGGTTGGGCGAGGGCCTGCCCATCATCGAGTGCTTCATTGACGAGATTCAGGACCATGAACCATACGGCGCGTTCCTCTTCCTTCAGATCAGTGGAGGCGCCTTCGGGAGCAGACGGGTCCTGGTGACGGCCAGCGGCTACGGCTCCAGTCAGCTGGAGTCGGTGGTCACCGCCGGATGCAACTGGGCCTGTGCCTTCGGCCCCTGTCCTGCTGACCGGAATCGGCCGCCCGGACCTCATTGATTCTGAAAATCCCGACGTCGAGCAGTTCGAGGCCACGGTGGGAGGCAGACGCTACCGGGTGGCCACCGGTCATCTCGACCGCAGCATGAATATGCCGATCGAGGAGGTGGAGGCCTACCGCCGGCGGCTGGGTGGCCCCCGCGCCCTGACCGACCGGGTGCTCGCCAGTCCCCTTGATTCCCGCCACTCGCTCAGATGAGGCGGTGGCACTGGGCTGCTATGCGGCCATCGGCCCCGCTCAATCACCGAGCTCAAGCTCGCCGGCGCCGACTGGCCCGCGGGACGCAGCGTCCTGGACGCGATCCCGCCCGAACCCGGTGGCCACCGCATGCTCCGGGAGTGGTCGGTACTCACGCCCTTGGAACCCGCACCACCCCTGACCAGGGACGGGCTCCAGCACACCCTCAACCTCATTGCCGCGACCTCCCACGATCCCAGCAGCGAAGCCGGCTGGCTCGGCAGCCGCCACCACGGCATGAGGCTGGGGCCGCCGAGCCTTCCTGCGGGGCTCTCGCTGCCGGATGACTTGCGTTGGTTCCTCAGCACCATCGCGGGATCGGGCGCCGGCCCCGGCTACGGGCTGGACATCTACCCTGCCGACGACGGAGGCATCCACCTGGCCGACGCCGGTTGCGGCGCCGAGTGGCGCATGAGTCCCCTACGACGGCAGCGTCTGGCTGGACTCACGGGCCTGCGACGACGGCTTCACCCGCGTGGCCCCAAGCTTCATCTCCTGGTACGAGGCCTGGCTCGACCATGCCATCCGCGGCGGCGGCTCCTTCGGGCGGTGGTCCTACCAGGTCGATGCCGCCTACAAGATGCTTGAGCAGAGCGCCACCGAGTTCGGCGTCGAGCGCCTGCCCGAGACCGTCACCCGGGTGAAGATCCAGACCCCGACCAAGGCCTTCGGCCCCTGCCACTCCTGCCAGCTCGTCTACTCCCGGTGCGGGGTGCCGGCGTCGGTCTTCGTCACGGCCCCCTCCCCGGCTCCCTGAGTCACTCCTCGTGCTGGACGACCTCGAAGCCGAGGACCTCCACGCTCATGCCCCGGCGCTTGTCGTCCTCGTGCCCGCCGGCGGGCCGCGCCGCGCTCCAGCGCTCGTAGTCCTCGCGCCTGTCCCACCGGGTCACCACGAAGTAGCGGTCCTCTCCGACCAGCGGGCGCAGCAGCTCGAAGCCCTGGAACCCTGTGAGGTGTCAACGCCTCGCTTCCGGGCGGCGAAGCGCTTCTCGATCTCGGCCTGGGCTCCCTCGGGGAAGGTCAGTGCGGTGATGTTGACATAGGTCATAGGTGCTCTCCTCTGTGTCTCCGTCGGCTCACGGCCGCAAGCAGATATCTCAACGAACGCTACCGCCTGACCACCGGTGCGGACTACAGACATGAAGCATCCCGCGGTGCTGAGCCGCCCCGATACCGGATGGCTGCCGGGTAGCCTGAGCCCATGACAACTGCCCCCTTCACCCGCAAGGACGGCCGTGCCGTCGACGAGCTGCGCCCCGTGACCATGACCCGCCACTGGCTCGACCACGCCGAGGGATCGGTCCTGGTGACCTTCGGGCGCACCCGGGTCCTGTGCGCCGCCTCCTTCACTGAGGGCGTCCCACGCTGGCGCAAGGGCAGTGGCGAGGGCTGGGTGACCGCCGAGTACGCCATGCTCCCCCGGGCCGGCTCGGAGCGCTCCGGCCGGGAGTCCGTGCGGGGCAAGGTCGGTGGCCGCACCCATGAGATCTCTCGCCTCATCGGCCGCAGCCTGCGCGGCATCATCGACGTCGCCGCACTGGGTGAGAACACGATCGCCCTGGACTGTGACGTGCTGCAGGCCGACGGCGGCACCCGCACCGCGGCGATCACCGGCGCCTACGTGGCCCTGGCCGACGCTGTCGCCTGGGGCACGCAGCGTGGCCTCATCAAGGCCCGCCCCGGCAAGCCGGTGCTCTCCGACTCCCCTGTCGGCCATCTCGGTGGGGATCATCGACGGCGTCCCCTGCCTCGACCTGCCCTACGAGGGAGGACGTGCGCGCCCAGACCGACATGAATGTCGTCCAGACCGGGGACGGGCGCTTCATCGAGGTTCAGGGCACCGCCGAGCACGCCCCCTTCGATCGCTCCGAGCTCGGAGAGCTGCTCGACCTGGCCGCCACCGGCAACAGCCGCCTGGCGGCGCTCCAGCGCCAGGCCCTGGCCGGCCCCAGCGGTGAGCCCTTCACCGTGTCCTCGGCGGACTCCTCGCCCCAGTCCACGCAGGCCTGAGCCGTGAGTGCCTCGTCAGACGCCGACGGCGCCGCCCCGCTCACGAACCGGGTCCAGGTGCCCGCCGGGGCCCGCCTCGTCCTGGCCACCCACAACGCCGGCAAGCTGGCCGAGCTGCGACAGATCCTGACGCCGCTCGTGCCCGGGCTGGTGCCCGAATCCGTCATCTCGGCCGCATCGCTCCAGGCGCCTGAGCCGGTGGAGGACGGTCTGTCCTTCGCCGACAACGCCCTGCTCAAGGCCCGGGCGCTGGCCCGGGCCACGGGCCTGCCCGCGGTCGCCGATGACTCGGGCCTGTGCGTCGACGTCCTGGGCGGGGCGCCGGGGATCTTCTCGGCGCGCTGGAGCGGCCGGCACGGGGACGACACCGCGAACCTTCAGCTGCTCCTGGACCAGCTGGCCGACGTCGCCGACCCGCACCGCGGCGCCCGCTTCACCTGCGCGGCGGTCCTGGTCCAGCCGGCCTCCGGCGGGCAGGCGGAGCAGGTCACCACCATCGAGCGCTCCATGGAGGGGCGCCTGGTCCAGGCTCCTCAGGGTGAGGGGGGCTTCGGCTACGACCCGATCTTCGTGCCCGTCCAGGAGGATGAGCCGGGGAGTCGGAGCCGCACCACCGCTCAGATGACACCTGAGGAGAAGCACGCCATCTCCCACCGGGGACAGGCCTTCCGCGCCCTGGCGCCGGTCCTGGCCGAGGTTCTGGCCGGCTGAGCCCGCGAGGGCGCCATCAGTGAAGTGCCGTCAGTAGTGTGTCACCACGGTGGTACCGATCTCGGACCACTGCCAGATCGCCTGAGCGTCCGGCACCGGGATGTTGATGCAGCCGTGCGAGGACTCATCTGTCCCGATACCGAACTCCTTGACCCAAGGGGCGCCGTGGAGGGCGTAGCTGTCGTGCCAGTAGCTCACCCACGGGACCCCTCGTTCGCAGTAGGGCCACTCGGGGGTGCAGCCCATGTCCTGCGCCTGGTAGCGCAGGTAGATCTTGTAGGTGCCGGTGACGGTCTCGTGCCCGACACCGCCGTGGTTGATGAGGATCGGCCCGTAGACGACTTTCTGCCCCTCGTAGGCGGTCAGCGTTGAGTCGGTGAGGTTGACATCGACCCACTTCTCCCCCGCCTTGGCCTGGTAGGCGAAGCGCTCCGGCCCGTTGGGCACCACCCGGTTCTCGCTGGAGTGGGGCACCTCGTTCCAGCTGATCTGTTGGCTGACGCTCCGGCCCTGACCGAGCCCCTGGACCAGCGCCGCCGTGACCGGCTCGATGTTGCCGGCCTTCCTCCCGGCCTTGCCCGGGCGGGCGAGCTGGAGCACCGTGCCGGCTGAGTCGACGTCGTTGATGGCGCTGACCGGTGTGCGCTCCTCCGGCGTGCTCAGTGAGGTCACCCAGGCCCTGACCCTCTCCTGGGAGACCGTCGGCACGATGCGGCCCTCCTTGACGGGGAAGTCGATCCATGAGGCCTTCTGAGCCTTGGAGGCGGCGTGCGCTGCGCCGTCAACCGTCAGCTGGAGCTCGGCGTCCAGCAGCGCGGTTGCCGATTGTGCGACCGTACTCGCCTCCTGGGCGCTCACCGTGGGCTCGGTCCGGCGGATCGACACCGGCGCGGTGTGGTTCTTCGCCAGCTCGCGTGCGGCGACGTCGAGCGCCGAGTCGAGATCAGCGGGGTCGATGGCGTTGCCGGCTCGTCCCGCTGAGGCGGTGAAGCTGCCGCTGCCCTCATTCCAGGTCACTGCCGGCTCGACGATGTGGTCGCGCAGCGTGCTGCTGAGCTGCGACACCAGTGCGGCGCGGGCCTCCTGGTTGACCGCGTACCGCACCGCCACCTGCCCGTGTCCCCACGACGCCGTGCAGGTGGGTCACCAGTGACCCCGCCCCGGACACGGCGGCCTCCACGGTGGCCCGGGCATCGACCTGGGCGATCTGGGTGAGCGGAACCGTGGTGGGGGTTCCGTCGACGGTCAGCGTCAGTGACGCCGACGCGGCCCGCTGAAGCACGAGCGCGGTCAGGGTCGACCGGTCCATTCCGGTCACATCCTGGCCCATGAGGATGGTTCCGCGCGGAGCCCGCCCCTCGTGCCTGTGGAGGTAGACGACCGATCCGCCCACCGTTCCTCCCAGGATGAGGAAGACGGCGATCAGGACGCCGACCCACCGGTGCGGTCGACGTCGGCTGGCGCAGTGCTGCATGGCGCCAAGGTACGAATGACCGGGTTGCCATGCCATAAAGACAGCTAACGACAGCGCCCTGTTACCGGAACGAGTCGGGCCGCCTCCGGCGGGGCTAGCTGTCCTCCCTCTCCTGCTCGGCGAGGCGCCGCGCCACGGGCTTGGGGGTCAGGGAGTCGTGGGCCCGCACATAGCCGTAGAGCCATCTCCATCCGCCCAGGAACACCAGGAGGAAGGCCCCGGTCATCACCGCCCAGGAGACCATGGCGGAAACGCCGTCGAAGGCGGATACCACCTGGCGCAGCACGGTCCAGACCACCCAGCTGACCCCCACGACGATGAGCCCCTCGGGCAGCGCCATCTCCAGGTGATCGGGGCGGGAGCGTCGCACGAGCCAGGTCACGCCCCAGGCGACGAGGAGGGCTGCGCCCGCCTGCCACAGGGAGGCGGGAACCTGCCCCAGGCTGCGGGTGGAGGCGGCACCGAACAGGGCCACGAGGGCCACGGCCGCCAGGTCGGCGGGAACCACCAGCCACCAGCGCGTCCGTCTTCCCCGGGTCCAGGGGCAGTCCGCCCCGTCGGGAAGAGCCGGGGTGAAGGAGACGGTTCTGCGCGGGGCGGGGCGATCGTGCCCGTCAGCGCTCACAGCTCCCAGACGGCGTCCGCCGTCGCCGCCTCCAATGGGCCGGAGTAGACGGCTGCAGCCTCCTTGAGGGGCACGGCCGGATCCGTCCAGGGCTGGATGTGGGTGAGGACCAGGTGCCCCGCACCGGCCTGGGCGGCGAGCTCACCGGCGCGACGCCCCGTCATGTGCATGCCGCCCACGGTGTCGCGGCCCTCGACGAAGGCCGCCTCGGCCAGGAGGAGGTCCACTCCCTGAGCCATGTCGCTCATCGTCTGGCAGGTGTCGGTGTCCCCGGTGAAGGCCAGGCTGACCCGACGGGAGGGATCCTCCTCGCTGGGGCCCTCGATCCGGTAGCCGTAGGCCTCCACGGGGTGGAGCGCCTCGAAGGGGGAGATCACCAGGGGGCCCACGCTGTAGGACCTGCCGGGCACGGCGGTGACGAAGCCAAACTCCGTGGCGTAGCGCTCACTGGGCGGGACGCCGTCGACCCCTGGAGACGCTCCAGCAGCTCCGAGGGCCCCAGGCAGGCCACCGGCCCGAGCGCCCCGGTGGGCAGCCAGCGCCGGTAGACGTGCATGCCGACCAGGTCGACCATGTGATCGGCGTGGCAGTGGGAGATTGCAATGGCGTCGAGCTCGGCGGGATCGAGGTGGCGCAGCAGCTGCCCCATCGATCCCGGTCCGAGGTCCAGCACGATCGAGTAGGTGCGCACCGCGCCGTCGGCGTCGACTCCTTCGGCCTGCACCAGGTAGGAGGAGGCCGAGGACTGGGGGCCCGACATGGAGCCGGAGCAGCCGATAATCGTGAGTCTCATGCAGATCCTTGGTGGGAGGTGGGAGGTGAGGGAGGGTGGGGCAGCCCGGCAGGGGCGCCGGCTGCCCCAGGGGCGAAGGCGACATGCTCAACGGCGGTGACCTCGGGGCCCAGGAAGCGCCGGGCCAGGACGGAGAATGCCTCCGGGTCGCCGGTGGAGGCGAAGTCATGGCGCGGTTCAGGAGCCTCGGCCCCGCGCAGAAGGTTCTTGCCGGCCAGCGCCCGGTAGACGTCCTTGGCGGTCTCGTCCGAGGAGGTCACCAGGGTCACATCCCGCCCCATGACGTAGGAGATCGGCCCCACCAGCAGCGGGTAGTGGGTGCAGCCGAGGATGAGGGTGTCCACGCCGGCGGCCTTGATGGGGGCCAGGTACTCCTCGGCGACGTCGAGCACCTCGGGGCCGGTGGTCACCCCCCGCTCGGCCAGCTCGACGAACCGCGGGCAGGCCTGAGAGACGAGCTCGACGCCGGGAACGGCCTGGAGGGCGTCGTCGTAGGCACGCGAGTCGACCGTCCCACGGGTGGCGATCAGCCCCACCTTGCCGTTGCGGGTCACTCGGGCCGCGGTACGTGCCGCCGGGTGGATGACCTCGATGACCGGAACTCCCCGTCCCAGGGTGTAGCGCTCCCGCGCATCGTGCAGGACGGCCGCCGAGGCGGTATTGCAGGCGATGACGAGCAGCTTGACCCCTCGGTCCACGAGCTCGTCCATGATGCCCAGAGCCAGCGACCGGACCTCGGCGATGTCCCTGGGACCATAGGGACTGTTGGCGGTGTCCCCGATGTAGAGCACCTGCTCATGGGGCAGCTGGTCGAGGACAGAACGGGCGACGGTGAGGCCACCGACCCCAGAGTCGAACATCCCGATCGGAGCATCATTCACACCGCGAGACTATGCGGGCCCTGTGCCCCCGAACAGCGCGGATACCAGTGATTCCTGCCACCAGGTGACCATGTCGTAGACGAGCGCCGTCCCCCGGTACCACTGCTCGCGAGAGGTCTCCTCCTCGGGGGCCTCCTGGAAGGCGGCTGCGTGAACGCGCTCGGCGTCCTGAGCCGACTCGATGCCCAGACGCTGGGCCAGCACGAGCCGGATGTCATTGCTCGCCCCCAGCCAGTCGGACTCCTGGCCCGGGGCCACGAGCACCGTTCCCTCAGGGGCCCGACGGCGCCCGCAGCTCGACGGCCAGGCGCGCCAGGCGGTCGACCTTGTCACCCGCAGGCGCGCACGAGTCAGGCTGCTGACCTCCATCGAGGTGATGGGATCCTCCGAGGCCTGCGGGAGCAGGACAGCGATAACGGGGTCCGCGCTCGGGCGACCGGGGTGAACGTGGTTGGTCGGCGGATCGGGCTCGAAGTCCAGGGCCTCCAGGACCTTACGATCCCGCTCGCTCTCCCCCGGGCGCACCGGGTCGGGGGGCGACGGCGAGGAGGTCTCGGACTGGCCGACCCCCTGGGGAGCATCCGCTTGGAGAAGGGCCCTCACCTCCAGGGCCAGCCTGGCCAGGAGCTCGCGCTCCCAGTCGTCAAGGCCGCAGGCCAGCCCCTCGGGGACGCGGCGGAAGGCTCGCATCAGCGACCTCCTGAAGAGTCGTCCGCACCGGCGTCGTCACCCACGGGCTCGATGGTGGCGCGCAGGCCGTATCCGTGCATCGCCGTGACATCGACCTCCATGCGCTCTCGGGCTCCCTGGGAGACCACGGCGCGGCCGGTGGTGTGCACCTGCATCATCCGGGCCTCGGCCACAGGCAGCGAGAAACCGAAGTAGGAGTGGAACACCCAGGTCACATAGCTCATCGTGTTCACCGGGTCGTCGTGAACCACGGTGCACCACAGGCGCTGAGCACGGACGCGCGACTCCTCCAGGATCTCCGGTTCCGCAACGGGCAACGAGGTGCTCATACCACCAGGGTAGCGGTGAACCGCGATAGGTTGTTCCCGTGAACAGCTACGCGCCCTCTGCCGATTCCGCCGCCGCCTCCATGGACGTGTCCACGGCCTCAACCTCCCTGCTGACCGACATGTACGAGCTCACGATGCTGCAAGGAGCACTGGCGTCGGGGGCCGCCTCACGGCGCAGCGTCTTTGAGCTCTTCGGCCGCAGCCTCCCCGGGTCACGCCGCTTCGGTGTGGTGGCGGGCACTGGTCGGCTGCTGGACGCCATCGAGGCCTTCACCTTCACCCCCGTCCAGATCGACTTCCTGCACCGCACCGGGGTCGTCAACGAGGAGACCCTGGACTTCCTGCGCGACTACCGCTTCTCCGGGACGATCCGCGGCTACGCCGAGGGCGAGTGCTACTTCGCCGGCTCCCCGCTGCTGACCGTGGAGGGCACCTTCGCCGAGGCCTGCATCCTGGAGACCCTGGCCCTGTCGATCTACAACTACGACTGCGCCGTCGCCGCAGCCGCCTCCCGCATGACCATCGCCGCCCACGGGCGCCCCTGCGTGGACTTCGGGGCACGCCGGGCCCACGAGCAGGCAGCCGTCGCCGCGGCCAGGGCCTCGGTCGTCGGCGGTTTCGTGGGAACGAGCAACCTGGAGGCGGGGCTCCTCTACGGCATTCCCACCGTGGGGACCTCGGCCCACTCCTTCACCCTCCTGCACGACACCGAGGAGGAGGCCTTCGCGGCGCAGGTGGCCAGCCTCGGACCGAGCACCACGATCCTGGTGGACACCTACGACATCGCCACCGGCGTGGAGCGGGCGGTCAAGGCGGCCCGTGCCGCGGGCGGTGAGCTCGGGGCGGTGCGCCTGGACTCCGGCGACCTGGTGGCTGAGGCCTTCAAGGTGCGCGCCCAGCTCGACGCCCTGGGGGCGACCTCGACGAAAATCACCGTCACCAACGACCTCGATGAGCACGCCATCGCGGCACTGGGGGCGGCCCCCGTGGACTCCTACGGTGTGGGCACCAAGCTCGTGACGGGCTCAGGGCGCCCGACTGCGGCGCTCGTCTACAAGCTGGTGGAGCGCGAGGGCGCCGACGGCACCATGGAGGAGGTCGCCAAGTTCTCCTCGGGCGGCAAGTCCACCGTGGGCGGCCGCAAGTGGGCCGGCCGCATCCCTCAGTCCCGAGGGCACGGCCGCCGAGGAGCTGGTGGTCGCCTCCAGCTCGCAGGACGAGGGGATGTCGGCGTTGAGCCAGGCCGGTGCCCGGCCGCTTCAGGTGCTCCTGGTCGATGAGGGCCGGATCATCGAGGAGCACCGCGGCAAGGAGGCCTTGAGCGCCGCGGCGGAGCGGCACCGGGCGTCGCGCGCCGAGCTCCCCTACGACGCCTGGCGTCTGAGCGACGGCGAGTCGGCGCTGCCGACCCGTCACGTCGACCTCGACGGGCGAGGCGCCACCCGACGCTGACCGGTGGCCAGGGGCGCCTCCCGCCCCTGGCCGGCGCTCCTTGTCAGCGTTATCGGCGTTATCAGCGTTATCGGCGTTGTGTCCTCAGCCTTATCAGCGTTGTCAGCGCTTGCCGACGAACCAGCGCCGCAGGGTCTGGATGCGCTTCTCGATCTCCTCGGTGGAGGCCGCCGCGACCTCCGGTCCCCCGCACACGCGCCTGAGCTCGTTGTGGACGACGCCGTGGGGCTGGCTCGAGCGGCGGGCCCAGGCGGCCACCAGCTGGGAGAGCTCCTTACGGGCCGCTGCCCGCCGCCGGGCGTCGTCGACGCCTGAGTTCTGCGCCTCTGCGCCTCGGCTGCGGCCTGCTTCTTCTGTGAGGCGATCTGCTTGTCCTGGCGCTGGCGCAGCAGGGCGGTCACCTGCTCGGGCTCCAGCAGACCGGGCAGCCCCAGGTACTCCTGTTCCTCAATGCTGCCCACCATGGCACCGGTGCCGAACTCGCCGCCGTCGAAGAGCACGCGGTCGAACTCGGCCTGGCTATCCATGGCCTCGAAGCCCGGCAGCAGCTCGGCCGAGGCGTTCTCAGTCTTGTTGGCCTCGGCGAGGAGCCGGTCCTCGGGGCTGAACAGGGCGTCCTCCTGCGCCGCCGAGTCGGGGCGGCTCAGGACATGGTCGCGGGCCACCTCCATCTCGCCGGCCAGGGCCAGCAGCGGCGTGACCGAGGGGAGGAACACCGAGGCGGTCTCCCCCGCGCCCGCGAGCGCACGAAGCGCCCCACGGCCTGGGCGAAGAAGAGCGGGGTGGAGGTGGAGGTGGCGTAGACACCCACGGCCAGGCGGGGCACGTCCACTCCCTCGGAGACCATGCGCACGGCCACCAGCCAGCGGTCGGTGGAGGCGGAGAAGGCCTCGATGCGGCTGGAGGCGCCGTTGTCGTCGGAGAGGACCACGGTGGGGGGCCTCGCCGGTGATGGCGCGCAGCTGCTTTGGCGTAGGCGCGGGCCTTGGCCTGGTCGGAGGCGATGACGAGGGCTCCGGCGTCGGGGACCTGGCGGCGCACCTCGGTCAGGCGCTGGTCGGCGGCGGCCAGGACCGCGGGGATCCACTCCCCCGCCGGGTCGAGCGCGGTGCGCCAGGCCTGGGACTCCAGGTCCTTGGTGAGGGGCTCGCCCAGGCGCGCCGCGACCTCGTCGCCGGCCTTGGTGCGCCACCGCATCTGCCCCGAGTAGGACATGAACATCACCGGGCGCACGACTCCGTCGCGCAGCGCGTCGGAGTAGCCGTAGGAGTAGTCCGCCTGGGAGCGCTTCGCCCCGGAGGCGTCCTCCTTGTACCGCACGAAGGGGATCGGGGAGGTGTCGGAGCGGAAGGGCGTTCCGGTCAGGGCCAGTCGCCTCCGTGCCGGGGTGAAGGCCTCCCGGATCGCGTCTCCCCAGCTCAGGGCGTCTCCCCCGTGGTGGATCTCGTCGAGGATGACCAGGGTGCGGGCCTGGTCTGTGCGGGCACGGTGCAGGTTGGCGTTGGCTGCCACCTGGGCGTAGGTCAGGGCGACGCCGTCGAAGCGCGAGCCGAGTGCCCCTTGGGAGTTGGAGTAGGAGGGGTCGATATGGATGCCGACGCGGGCGGCGGCCTCGGCCCACTGGTACTTGAGGTGCTCAGTGGGGCAGACGATCGTCACCTTGTGGACGTCTCCGGAGCTGAGCAGCTCGGTGGCCACCCGCAGCGCGAAGGTCGTCTTGCCGGCCCCGGGGTGGCCACCGCCAGGAAGTCCTGGGGCATCGTCTCCAGGTACTGCCCGAGCGCAGCGGCCTGCCAGGCGCGCAGTGAACCTGCTGTTCCCCAGGCGGCGCGGCGCGGGTAGGCCGGGGAGAGGTTCTGGGCCGCCGACGTCGAGGCTCGCGTCGGGGTGGGATGGGTCGCCTGGCCGCCGCGGGCGGCGTTCACCGACCGCCCTCGCCCGAACGGGAAGCGGGGAAGCGAGGCCCCTTGCCGTCGCCGGAGCCCTCCCCGTTGCGCATCTCCTCGTAGATGGACTTGCAGGTGGGGCACACCGGGTACTTCGACGGGTCGCGTCCGGGCGTCCACACCTTGCCGCACAGGGCGACGACGGGACGCCCGGTGACAGCGGCCGCGGCGATCTTGTCCTTGCGGACGTAGTGGGCGAAGCGGTCGGCGTCGCCGTCGTCGGTCGACTGGAGCTCCTCGCGCTCCAGGACAGCCGTACCGACGCCCTGGGTGGGCTCGGCGGCCGGGTCTGTCGGGGCTCCGGGCGATCCGGGATCGGCACTGGCGAGGACGTCTGTCATGCCGCCCAGTGTAGGGTCGGACAGCGCGCACCGGCAGTCGCCCGCCCCTGCCCTGTGGGCAGGCTCTCCCTGAGGAGAGCCTGCGCCGTCGTCAGTGCGTCGAGGTGAGCCGGCTGGCGGCGGCGGGATCGACCAGCACGAGGGCGTCGTCGTGACGCTGCATGACGGTCGCCGGCCACTGGGCGCTGACCTCTCCCTCGACGAGCTGGGCGATGGCCTCGGCCTTGCCCTCGCCGGTGGCGATGAGGACCAGTTTGCGGGCCTCCATGATGGTGGCCAGCCCCTGGGTGATGCACTGGGTGGGCACGGCCTCGACGTCGCCGCCGAAGAAGCGGGCGTTGTCCCGGCGGGTCTGCTCGTGGAGCTCGCCCAGGTGCGTGCGCGAGTCGAGGGCGCCGCCGGGCTCGTTGAACCCGATGTGCCCGTCGGAGCCGATGCCGAGGATCTGCAGGTCGCAGTACCCGGCCGCGGCCATCTGCGCCTCGTAGTCCCGGCAGGCGGCCTCGAGGTCCTCGCTCAGCGCGTCCGGGCCGTGGAGGGCGCCGGGGCGCATGTCGACGCGGGAGCGCAGGTTGGTCTCCATGAAGGTGGCGTAGCGCTCCGGGTGGCCTGCGGGCAGGCCGACGTACTCGTCGAGCATGAATCCAGTGACCTCGGCGAAGCTGAGGCGTCCGGCGGCGCAGCGAGCGGTGAGCTCGTCGTACAGGGGCAGGGGCGAGGAGCCTGTGGCGGTTCCCAGCACGGCTGCTGGTTTGTCCTTGAGCAGCGCCTCGATCTCGTCGGCCGCCCGCTGCGCGATCGCCTGCGCGGAATCCAGAATGACAAGCTGCACGGTGATGTCCTCTCTGACACAACAACTAGTGGTATGGGGTGTACGGATCTCTGAGAGCCGCTCACTGAGTGAGCGAGTTTAAAGCAATCCCTACCCCGAGTCATCAGAATCAATCACCCCGTTGTGGTGTGACCAGGGCGATCACACCGGCTGGGAGTGTCCCGGCCAGGTGCGGATCGTGGCAAGAACCTGAGGTCCTCGCCGATCCAGCACCCGCCCGCCGAAGACGACTCCGCCCCACAGCAGCAGACAGCACCACACGACCCCCGCGACGAGCGCCACCCAGCCCCACACCGGCGCGCCTTGGACGACGCCGTAGACCGCCACCCCCAGGACCGGGGAGCACACGGCCAGTAGAAGCAGGATCGCCGCCATCTGAATGAGCGCGGCCAGGAAGGCCGTCCCCGAGGTCCGCGAGCGCATGGGGCTGTCCCCGGGCGCGAGTGTCTCGTAGGGCAGCAGGACGCTGGCGAGGCAGGACCAGGCCAGCGCACAGCCGTAGAGCGCCAGGCAGGCGCCGGTGACGGCGGGCAGCGCCTCCCATCGCCCTGTCCACGCGACCATAAGCAGGTCGATGACGACCAGGGCGGGAACCCTGCCACACGGCCGCCCCGACCACCCGCCCCAGACGGTCGTGGGCCCCACGGATCCCGGCGCTGATATGACTCCACAGGGCGGTGGAGTCCAGGCCGAGGTCATCGTGGATCGCCCATCCCATGAAGACGGCCAGGGCGGGAGCCATGAACAGCAGCGGGGCCGGCGCGTGCCCGAGGGCGAAGCTGGTGTCGACCGGCTGGCCGTTGACGCTGCCGGAGAATCGACTGGAGTTGAGAGCAGGACCCAGAACGATCACAACGGGAAGGAGCAGGGCGGACAGGAACTGAACCAGGTACCTGGGATCGGTTCGCCAGTAGCGCAGGCTGCGGGCCGCCACGGCGGCGGCGGGCGCGGGCAGGGCGGCGGCGAACCTGCGGGCCCACGGCAGTACGTCGGGCAGGCCCTGATTCCGCGCGTCGGAGTCCGCGCTACCGGCTGCGTAGGCCCGCGTCCGGGTGTGCGACGACCCCGGAGAGGTCATCACCTTGCCCACCACGCGCTGCCACAGGGGCAGCAGGATCACGGGGAGGATCCACGCTCCGACCGCCAGTGCCAGGGCCGCCGGCACGGAACCGGTGGCCATGAGACCAGGGGCCGCGAAGGCCCACCCGAAGGGGCTCAGCCCCATGACCTTGGCCAGGGTCCGGAGCTGTTGAAGAAAGCCGGTGGGATCGTCCCCGAGGATCCGGGGGATGAGATTCGGTGCCTGCGTCACCACCAAGAAGAAGACGAAGGCGATGATCGCCGTCGTCTCACGCCCACGGCGCGAGGAGGAGATGCCTGCGGCCGTCACGATGATCCGGGACAGCAGGACGCAGGCGGCCAGGGCGGCCGGAGCGCACAGCAGCGCCAGGAGCGCCGCCGCGAGCTGGCCCGCCAGCAGCCAGGTGAGAACCGGGATGAGGCAGACGGCAGCCGTGATGCAACCGGGAATCCCCAGGGCGCCGGCGGCCAGCAGGCCGAGCGCCAGCCCTCTGGACGGAGCGGCCCAGGCCGCCATGGCGCGGGGGTCCAGGGTGGAGTCGACCCCGGTGACGAGCAGTGGCACCACGGCCCAACCTGCCACCAGCAGCGCCCCGAGAGCCCCGAGCACCAGCCCGATGACGTCAGGGGCGACCTTGAGCCCCAGCCCGACGGCGCCGGCCAGCACCATGACGAGCGCCCCTGATACCGTAGAGGGCCCCGAACACGGTCCCGATGATGGCCCAGACGTTCTTGGTCAGCGCGTTGAGGGTCAGGCGCCACTTCAGCTTGACGAGGGTCGCAACCATGACAGCCCCTCCGTTCGTACGTGGCCCCCCACCAGCTCGGTGAAGCGCTGCTCGAGGTCCGCGCCGGCGGCGACCTGCTCCGTCGTGCCTGCGGCGACGACCCGGCCGGCATTGATGATGGCCACGTGGTCGCACAGGCGCTGCACCGTGGCCATGACGTGGCTGGAGATGACCACCGTGCCGCCGGCGGCGGCGTAGTCCCGCAGAATCGCCTGGATCGTCTGGGCGGAGATCGGGTCGACGGCTTCGAAGGGCTCGTCCAGGACCAGGATGGAGGGCGAGTGCACCATGGCGCAGGCCAGGTGGATCTTCTTGCGCATGCCCGCCGAGTAGTCGGCGACCAGGGTGGTTCCGGCATCCCACAGCCCCAGTACCTTGACCAGCTCGGTCGCCCGGGGCACGACGACGTCGCGCTCGAGCCCACGCAGGAGTCCGGAGTAGGTGACGAGCTCAAGACCGTTGAGCCGGTCGAAGGTGCGCAGCCCGTCGGGCAGGACCCCCAGAAGGGTCTTGGCCCGCTGAGGCTGTGTCCACACGTCGACGCCATGAACGAGGACCCTGACCGGCGTCGGGTCGCAGCAGGCCGGTGGCCATCGACAGGCTGGTCGTCTTGCCCGCTCCGTTGGGGCCGACGATGCCGTAGAAGCTGGACACGGGAATGTCGAGGCTCAACCGATCCACCGCGACTTTGCGATCGAAGGCCTTGACCAGCCCCCTCATCTGAAGTGCCGGAACGGAGGCAGGAGCGGGCGAGGCCCCGGCCAGTGCGCCAACCGCGTCTGTGCCGTCGGGCGAGCTCACCGCGAATGTGGAAGCAGACATGTTTCCACTGTAAAAGCCTTATCCTATTCAGCCCTCCGCCGCAGGGAGGAGATCACTGATCCCGACATCCTCCCGGAGAACCGCCCTGAGCTTCATCAGCCCGATGAGGAGGGAACCGCTGGAGAACATGATTCGGCCCGTTGCCACGCCTCGACTGGGCGGCAACGGGCCGGAATCAGGACATCAGGGCGCGGCCCCACGTATCACTCGGCGACAGCCTTCTTCAGCGAGGAGCCGACGGTGACCTTGACACCGTAGCCGGCGGGGATCTGAATCTCCTCACCGGTGCGGGGGTTGCGGCCAGTGCGTGCGGCACGCTCGACGCGCTCGATACCCATGAGGCCGGTGATCTTCACGGCCTCACCCTTGGCGACGTTCTCAACGAGGACATCCTGGAAGGCTCCCAGGAAGGCGTCGGCGTCGGTCTTGGTCAGGCCGGCCTTCTCGGCGATGGCGGCGATGAGCTCGGTGCGGTTGACGGACATGTCTTCCCTCTCGATCGTGGACGGACACCCTTGTGTGGTGCCACTTCTGGCAACGCTACGCATAAAACCTTGGGTTTGTCAGGTCAGACCGGAGTGTCGCGCTGGGTAGCGAGTAACAATTCGCACATTTACGCCACAGCAGTCACATCCGTCACATACGGAGCGAGTCGCGGAACGGCACCGTTTCCTTGCGCCCTTCCGCTCATTCCTTCCACAGGGCGCCGGGCAGCGCGCTGGCGAACCACGAGGTGATGGTCGTCGGGTGGGTGATGGCGGTTCCGACGACGACGGCGAAGGCGCCGTGCTCCATGGCGGCGGCCGCCTGCGCGGGCGTGTGGACCCCTGCCCTCCACCACCAGCGGGACCTCCGCGATGCCGGCGACCTGGTCGACGAGCTCGAGGTCGGGCCCGTCGGTCTTGGGACGCTCCCCGGTGTAGCCGGCCAGGGTGGTCCCCAGGATGTCCACTCCCTGCGTCCTGTGCGGCCTTGGCGTCATCCAGGGAGCCGCAGTCGGCCATGATGAGGGACCTCGGGGCGGGCTGCTCGCAGCCCCTCGACGGTCTGGGCCAGGCTCAGCCCGTCGGGGCGGGGGCGCCGGGTGCCGTCCAGTGCCACGATCTGGCTTCCGGTGGCGGCCACGGCGATGGCGTGGGTGAGGGTCGGGGTGATGAAGACGCCGTCGTGCCCGTCCTTCCACAGGCCGATGACGGGGACGTCGACGTGCTGGCAGATGAGGGCCAGGTCCGCCAGTCCTTGTGCACGGATGCCGACGGCGCCGCCGGCGACGCAGGCCTGGGCCACCTGGTCCATGGTGCGGGGGTCGCGCATGGGCTCGCCCGGGTAGGCCTGGGCGGAGGCGATGAGCCCTCCCCTGAGGCGTTCCAGGACGGGGTGGTCCCCCGCCGTGGCGCCCTGCGCCTGCGTTGACGGCTGTGAAGATGACTGCTCGGTCATAGGTGTGTCCTGTCTGATGGTGCCCAAGCCCGGCGGCTAGGGGCGATGGTTGTCGTTGCTGGCGGCCAGGGCGAGGGCACCGCGAGCCGCGCCGACGATCGGCGCGGTGGTCCCCAGGGTGGCGGGAAGGATCTTGATGGGAGCCAGGGGGTCGATGATCTCTGCGGCGAAGGTCTGCCGCAGGGGCTCCCACCACAGGTCACCGGCGCGGGCCAGGCCACCGGAGACGACGACGACGTCGGGGTCGATCACGGTGACCAGTCCTGCCAGTGCCCTGCCCAGGCAGGTGGCCGAGTCGCGGTAGACCTCCGCAGCGATGTCGTCCCCGGCAGCAGCGCGCTCCTCGACCCCGCGGGCGTCGGGAACGTCGGGGTCTCCGCCCTTGGCCAGGTAGCGGCGGTGGATCTGAGGTCCGGCGGTGATGCCCTCCAGGTGCCCCGTCCTGCCGCAGGTGCAGGGTTCGCCCTGGGCCCCGGGGACGGGGACGTGGGCGATCTCGCCGGCCACGTGGTGGGCGCCCCTGCGGGTTCGCCCATCGAGGACGAGGGCGCCGCCGACCCCGGTGCCCACCGCCACCATGAGGACGACCTCGGCTCCGGTGCCGGCACCGAGCCAGGCCTCTCCGGCGGCGTAGGCGTCGACGTCGTTCTCGACGTGGATCGGCAGCTCACCCAGCCCCTGGGCGGCGAGCCGCTCGCGAACGCCGGCGGCGACCTGCGTGCCGGCCCATCCGGTGATGGCGTCAGTGGCCGACAGGATGGTCCCCGCTCGACGTCGACGACGCCGGCGGTACCGATTCCGACCGCCGTGATCGCCGCGGCCCTGCCGGGTTCCTGGTGCGTTCCGGTCTCGACGACCGTCGCGATCAGGCCGCTGATGGCATTGAGCATGGCGGCAGGCCCCTCGTGAGCCGGGGTCGGGCAGGAGCTCACCGGTCCTTGCAGGGTTCCGCCGGAGTCGACCAGCGCGGCGGCCATCTTGGTGCCGCCCAGGTCGAGTCCGACGACGAGCGGGGCCTGACCGGACGACGATGATGATGGGGCGAGGGGGGTGGATGGGAGGACATCCTGACTCATGACGCTCTCCGACGGGATGCTGGGCGCTGGCGCACCGGGGTGAGAAATGAATGAGGGGCGGCCGCAGGAGGCCGCCTGGTGCGAGGCTCTAGGGCCTCGCCGCTGCCACGGCGGCTGCATGCCCGGATCGGTCGGTGCCGCGACCACCGGCCATGCAGCCGCCGGGACGTCAGATGAGGCCCTGGGCCTTGACGATCTCCAGGACCCGCTCCTTGGTCTCGCCCTCGAGCGCCTTGACGGGGAAGGCCATCTCGTTGGTGGCGATGATCCCGATAGCCTCCATAGCGGTCTTGAAGGCGCCGATGCCGGTCGCGTCGGCCGAGCGGCCCTGGGGTACGAAGACGATCTCGAAGCCGGCGCAGACCTCGTCCTGGAGGCGGCGCACCTCGTCCCACGCCCCCTCGCGGGAGGCCTTCCACATCTCGGCGTAGCGGACCGGGTCCACGTTGCCGTATCCGGGGACGAGGCCGTCGGCACCCAGCAGCAGCATGCCGTCGACGACGCACTCGTGGCCGGTCAGAAGGGCCAGGGGGTGGCCCGCGGCCTCGTTGGCGGCCACCAGCCTGCGGAAGGCGACGTCGTTGCCGGAGGAGTCCTTGACACCGGCCAGGACGCCCTCCTTGCCCAGCTCGACGAGCAGCTCGCAACCGAGCTTCGCGCCGCCGAGGCGCACGGGGACGTCGTAGGCGAAGACGGGGACGTCGATGGCCGCGGCGATGGCGCGGAAGTGAGCCTTGATCTCCTCGGCGTCGTTGAGCGCGTAGAACGGGCAGGTGGCCACGATCGCCTCGGCGCCCAGGGCGGCTGCCCGACGAGCCTGGTCAATGACCCGGTGGGCGGTGGTGTCGATGGCACCGGCGAGCACCGGGACGCGTCCTGCCGCGGTCTTGACGACCCGCTCGATGACGGCGTCGCGCTGGGCGTCAGTGAGGTAAGCGACCTCTCCGGAGGACCCCAGGGCGAACAGGCCGTTGACACCACCGGCGATGAGGGTGCTCGACGACCTTGTCCAGGCTGTCGAAGTCAACCTCGCCCGCGGCGGTGAAAGGGGTGACGACCGGCGGGATGACGCCGGTGAAACGGTTGTCCATTGTGGTGACTCTCTTCATTGAAAGGTTATCGGACGTCTGACATCTGACGTCACGAGGTATTGTTGCAGATGCTCCCGGTTGGCGCCACCCCGGTGCCTGTGAGCATGCGATCACTCACGTCACAGGCACCGGAGCGGCAGGAGGCGGACCGGGGACCGCCCCGGAGGCGCTACTTGACGGAGCCCTCCGAGAGCCCTCCGGAGATGTGCTTCTGAATGACCATGAAGAAGACGACCGATGGGACGATCACGATCACGGAAGCAGCCATCATGGCTCCCCAGTCAAGAACCTCCGACCCCTGGAGAGAGTAGAGGCCGACTGCGACGGGCATCCTGTCCGACTCGGTGATGAACAGGAGCGCGTAGAGGAACTCGTTGAAGGTGTTGATGAAGGTGTAGACGGCGGTGGCCACGATCCCCGGGAGGATGATCGGGACCGAGATCTGCCAGAACACCCGGAACCGACTGGCCCCATCCACGGCTGCCGCCTCCTCCACCCCGATGGGGACCGTCTGGAAGAAGCCGATGAGCATCCAGATCGCGTAGGGGATCGAGAACGACAGGTAGGCGATGATGAGCCCGAAATAGCTGTTCATGAGACCGAGCTTCACCATCGTGATGGTGTACGGGATGGCGAGCAGAATCGGCGGGAACATGTAGGTGCCGATGAGGAGCTTGGTCAGCTGCTTGCCGACACGGGGGAAGAATCTCACGATCCCGTAGGCGCCAAGCAACGAGACCAGGACCGCGATGACCGTCGAGCAGCCCGCGATCAGCAGTGAGTTCTTCAGGTTCGTCAGGAACCCGATCTCCTCGACCACCTTGCGGTAGTGCTCGAGGGTCGGCGAGCTCGAGAACAGCTGCAACGGATTCTGCGCCAGCTCGTGGGAGGTCTTGAACGATGAGGAGACCACCCATACGAGCGGGAAGACCGCAACGAAAGCAGCCACAATGAGAATGAGATACACGCACACGGTACCCCACGGACCACGACCAGCACGTCGCATGATTCAGCCCCTTTCCTTTTTCCCAGCGGTTGAGCATCCTGAAGGCGCCGAAGGCCAGCGCCAGCAGGAAGAGAAGCAGCAGGATCGTCACGGTGGAGGCGACCCCGAGCTGCCGCAGATTCCAGCCCTCCTGGTAGGCGAAGATCGGTAGCGTCGTCGTCCTCTCCCCGGACCTCCGCCCGTCAGGAGGAAGAGCATGTCGAAGTTGTTGAAGACCCAGATGGTGCGCAGGATGACGAGCAGGCCGATGACCTCTCGAATATGGGTCAGCGTGATGAACCTGAACCTCTGCAGCCCAGAGGCGCCATCCACCATGGCCGCCTCGTACTGCTCCTGAGGGATGGTCTTGAGGGCGGAGAGGATATTCACCATGAACATCGGGGCGCCGAACCAGATGTTGATGAGCAACGCCACCCAGAAGGTCGTCGAGGGATTGCCCAGCAACGCCATGTTCTTATCAGTGAGACCGAGAGTGGTCGCAAGATTGGGCAGGAACCCGTAGACGTCATTGAGGATCCACTTCCAGGCGAACGCGGTGATGATCGCCGGGAAGGCCCAGGGCACGATGAGGAGTGTCCGGAACACCCCAGAGCCCCGGGGCACCCGGTCCAGCGCCAGGGCCAGAACCAGGCCCACAGCGAGCTGGCCGATGATCGACGCCGCGGTCCACTTGATCGACACCCCGAACGCGTTCCAGAAGCTGGAGGATGCCAGGAGGTCGGTGTAGTTGGACAGACCCACCACGTGATAGCTGTGGCGCAAGAGGTGCTTGTCGGTGAAGGAGTACCAGATGCTTGAGAACACCGGGTAGATCAGCAGGGCAAGAACAATGAGTATGGATGGCGCCACGAAGACGACGCCCGTCCAGTTCATTCGCTTCATTCGAGTCATGAGCTCACCTTTCGGACTGGGCGGTGGGGAGATTCCTCTCCCCACCGCGTCGCCAAGTCACTTGATGCTGGCTCCGGCGGCCTTGAAGGCCTCGTTGAGCTTCTTCTCGCAGTCCTTGGCGGCGGCCTCGACATCGGTCTTGTCGATGATGATCGAGTGGTACATCTTCTCGATCAGCCCCTGGCTGGTGAGGACTCCTGCCTGGACGAGCGGGCCCTTCTCCATGCCGATGGCGGTGCCGACACCGACCTGGTCCTGAATCACCTTGATGGAGTCGGAGTACTTCTTGATCGTCTCGTTGTTCGTGTAGCTCGGGTCCTTGGCAATGTCGTTGAGGACCGGCAGCATGCCTCCGGGGACCGAGTGCAAGAACTCGATGTACTTGTCCTTGGTGAACAGGAACTCCAGGAAGGCCTTAGCCTCCCGCTTGACCTTGGAGGCCTCCCACACCACCAGGGGCACGTTGGACACCTCGGCCGGGTAGTTCGCCGGGTCGGAGGCCTTCATACGGGGAAGAGGCGCCGCAGCGATGGAGTCGACCAGGTTGGGGCTGTCCTTGGCCACTCCGGAGATGTGGAAGCCGGAGTTGAAGTCGAAGGCGGTCTTGCCCTGGTAGAAGAGCGTTGCCTGGTCGAGGACCGCGTAGTCCAGCGATCCCTCCGGGGAGACTGACTTGTACAGGTCGGTCCAGTACTTGATGCCACCCAGGGCGGCCTCGGAGGTGAGGTTGGCCGTCCCGTCGTCCTTGAGCAGCCTCTGGCCGGCGGAACGCACATAGAAGTTGAGGTAGCGGGCCCCCAGCATGTCCCCCGTCCCCAGAGGCACGGAGAGTCCGTAGAGGCTGTCGGACTTTCCGATGGCCTTGACGGCCTTGGCCAGCTCCTCCCAGGTCGTGGGAACGGACAGCCCCTTGGAGCTCAGCACGTCCTTGCGGTACCACATCACCTGGGCGTGGGAGTAGATGGGCACGGAGTAGGACTTTCCGTCCGACTGCCCCTCGGCCAGCGCCTGCTTGGGGAAGCGGTCCCGACCGATGGAGTCGATGACCTTGTCCAGCGGCACCAGGGCCTCGGAGTTAATCATCTCCACGACATCGTTGGGCAGGGCGGTGGAGATATCCGGCACCTGGCCCGCGGTCAGCCCAGTGGTCCACTTCGTCTTGAACTCGGACCAGGAGAACTGCTCGATCTTGACGGTGACGTCGGGGTTCTTCTTGTGGAACTCCTCGGCCATCTTCTTCATCCAGTCCGCACGGGGCCCCTGGGTGAAGGAGGACCACATGGTGACCGTGCCGCGCAGGGGCCCGGTCCCCTCGTCCTCGGCGGAGTCCTTGCCGCCGCATGCGGCCAGCGCGCCGCACATGCCGATGCCGCCCAGGACCATGAAGCCGCGACGGCTGAGTGCGGAGGCCGAGTGGGATGAGACGGGGGTGGAGGGAGTCGCGACAGTTCTCCTTTGAACGGGGGATGACGGATGGGTGGTGAAGTGAGGTGTGGATGACGGGTGATTCATCGTCATGACCGCAGGTCCTGCGACTCGGCCTGACGGGGATCGACGGTCTCGAGGCCGTCGGAGAACCAGCTCAGGGGCAGGCGTGAGAAGTACAGGCCCTGGCACTCGTTCTCCCAGAGGATCCCGATCCTGCCGTCGGGTAGGGACGCACATGCACTGGTAGACGTAGTGCCCGGGGTTGAAGGTCCGCGAGTACTTCCAGCTGCGTCCGCCGTCGAGGCTGAGCCGAATGACTCCGCAGCCTCGAAACGGGAGCATGAGCGAGGCGTTGGCGAAGACGATGCGGTCCTCCCCTCGGGCGAGGGCAGACTGATCGCATTGGGCTGGCACCAGATCTCGGGCAGCGCCTCATCGAAGCGGATCGGCCCCCAGGTCTGCCCCGCATCGTGGGACTCGCTGACGGCGACCCGCCCACGGGGGTGCTGGTTGCGCATGAACAGCACGAGCACGCCGTCGTGCCGTTCGACCACGGCGGCCTCGTGCAGCGACCAGGTCTCGTCAACGAAGGTCTGCGGGTCGAGCTCCCCTGGGGGTCTGCCGCCCTTCATTGGGGCCGTGGCCGAGCTGCCAGGTCTCGCCGTGGTCGTCGGAGTAGGCGACCGTGGCGCACATCGCCAGCCAGTTCTGGTCATTGTTGAAGTAGAGGGGAACGATGAGGCGTCCGGCGTGAGGGCCGTTCCTCAAGGCGATGCCGTTACCCGGGCAGGTTCCCAGGAACCTCATCCACGGCTGCTTCAGCTCGGGGTTGAGGTCCCGCAGCCGGCTCCACGTGAGGCCGTCGTCGTCGGAGTAGGCGATCTGCAGGTAGCTGGTGGGGATGGCCAGGAGGGTCTCGGCTGGGTCCGCTCCGGGGGCCAGCTCGATGTTGCCCGCCGGGTTGCCGTCACGCAGCACGGTGCCGTCATCCAGCACTCGAAACTCGGTGGCCTGGCCCTCGATCGTTGTGACCGCGCCATCGGGCTCGACGACGTAGCGTCCATCGTCGAGGTCTCTGAGCAGCCGCCTGCCGTGCTCGTCGAATCCGGTGGAGGCCCAGCAGTTGGGCTGTCCGATCCCTCCCGGGAAGTGGTCGATGAGGACGTAGACCCGTCCGGTACTCGGATCCTGAACCATGCAGGAGTCGATGACTGACGAGGCGTCCTCCCCGATTCCCGGACAGTCGATGACGGTGCTCGCCGGTTCCCAGCTCCGTCCTTCATCCAGGGATCGGCGCACGACGAAGTTGATGTCGTTGGGCGAGTCGTTGGCATTGGAGACACGCTGGTCGGCCCCGGCCAGAATGGTGCCGGAGGACAGCGTCAGCAGGGAGGGATCCGGTAGGAGGCCGAGCCGCAGTAGCCACGGTCGAACAGGGCGTCGGTCTCGATCGGCTCCACCTCGGACAAGCGCTTGATCTGCGCGTCGCTGAGCGCGTAGTCGTAGAGCCCCGCTCGCTGGACCTCTCCGGACAGACGCACCCCCTCGCAGTCCTGGCCGACGACGATCTCATCGAGCCCCTCGACGCCAGCCAGGAAGAACTCGCCAGGAGCGTGCGTCTCACGGAAGCCGTCGACGTAGAGGTCGACCGCGCCGTGCCCCACGGCCACCACGACCTCGTGCCAGCCGCCGTCGCTCCAGGCCCCTGTGGCCTTGACCTGTCTGCGCTCCCCCGTGGCGCTCACGGCCGTGTAGGTGATCCCCTCGGGACCCACGGACACGGTGAGCTGCTCGCGCCCGTGTCCGCCGGCGGCGAGGAGGGCCCCTTGTTGCATCCGTCCCCGCACCCGGAAGCGCAGCCAGAAGGAGCCGTGCCGCACGTCGGCGAAGCGGGCGACGTCGTGAGGGCTCAGACGGTTGGCGGCGACCTCGACCAGGGGCTCGGCTCGCTTGGACAGGGCGAGGACCTCCCTGGATGTCAGGACCCGGGGGTGCACCGTGAAGGCTGTGACCTCAGGACTGTCCCCCTGCCCCACGACGGCCTGCGTCAGACCGGGAAGGTCCTTGAGGAAGGTCGTGGTGGTACCGCAAAAGACCTGGTAGCCGTCGAGGTAGAGGCGGGTACCGGCCGAGCTGACGGTGACGACGGCGCTGTGCCAGCGCCCGTCGTCGAGTGAGCGCACGTCCTCGGCCTCCAGCTTGCTCCACCTGCCTGGAACCGTCGCCTCGTACACGAGTGACGATCCCACGATGCGCAGTTCAAGACCGGCCCCGTCGCCGCCTCGCAGCGCGAAGAGATTACCGTCGGACCTCGACCGGAACTCACAGGAGATGCTTCCTGTCTCAGAGTCGAGGATTTCTTCATCAAGCCGCAATGCGGCACAGACTGACTCAGTCACTTGTCACCTGTTTCTTAAAATGGGCATAGAAGTACCCATCAGTCACTATGTGGATCGCAATCCCTGGAATTCCGCACCCAACATCACGGGCCGACCTCATCAAGAATGCGTCTGATCGCAGACGCGCCCGGCTTCAGCGACTCACGCGCGTCTCGACTTTCTCATCACCTCATGCTTCGCCGCGATGAGGCGGCACCGGAGGAGCGCTTACCGCGCCTCACTCGCCCCTGACGCGACCCTCTGGTTTCTCACCAGCTGGTCAGAGGCGAATCAAGGACGGGCCCCGACCCTCACGCACGACGGACTGGCGACGCGCCGTCGTGGTCACACGCCATGGCGCTGTGACATACATAGGAGACCCTCCTTTACATTCAACACCTTTGTTGGCGGCTGTGTGTGCCGCTATCAGCTCCTCTCTGAACTGATAAAAGTAATCTACACGACATGTGACCCAGAAGTCAATGCTCACACGCTCAGATTTCATACGAGATCGGAAGAGCAATCTCTCGCAATCACCACAGCAGCACCCGGCCTCTAACAGCATCGACATAGATAACAATCCCCCTCTTAAACGGAACCGATAGACAGGTGAGGGGCGGACCCGAGTGGGTCCGCCCCTCACCTGGAGGTGCTGGCGCAGGCAGCGGCCGGAGCCGGCTACTCAGACATCGAGCAGCGAGGGCACTGCCGACAGCAGAGTGCGCGTGTACTCCTCCTGAGGGTTGTTGAAGATCTCCTCAGTGGTGTTGAGCTCGAGGATCTTGCCGAAGTACATGACGGCGATCCGGTCCGAGACGTAGCGCACCGTGTTGATGTCGTGACTGATGAACACCAGCCCCAGCCCCAAGGAGGCCTTGAGGTCCTGGAGGAGGTTGAGCACCTGGGCGCGCACCGAGACGTCCAGGGCGGAGGTGGGCTCGTCGGCCACGATGATGTCGGGGTCCAGGGCGAGCGCTCGGGCGATGGCGACGCGCTGACGCTGACCACCGGAGATCTGCCGAGGCAGCACGTTGAGTGCGCTGGGGGGCAGCCCGACCAGGTGGAGCAGGTCGCGCACCTTGGCCTCACGCTCCTTGGGCGACCCGATTCCGTGGACGTTGAGCGGGTCGATGAGCGCGTCGTGCACGATCATGCGCGGGTTGAGGGCCGTGGCCGGGTCCTGGAAGACCACCGAGATGCTGCGTCCCAGATCGCGACGGTCCGAGGCCGAGCGCCCCAAGGGACGACCCTTGAAGATGACCTCACCGGAGGTGACCGGCTGCAGCCCCACCATGACTCGGGCCGTGGTGGACTTGCCGCAACCCGACTCCCCCACGAGTCCCAGCGTCTCTCCGCGCTTGACGCTCAGCGAGACGTCGTTGACCGCGTGAACCGTGTCCGGGTGGAACAGGCCACCGGTGCGGGACTTGTGGATGACATTGACGTTCCTGAGCTCGACGACCGGCTGGTCCTCGCTCCATGAGGACGATGCAGACGTGTTGGGGGACATCAGTGCTTCTCCTTCGCGAGCAGAGCCTCGAGCTCGGGGGTGATGGCGTAGCTGTGCTCCGTCGTGCCCGGCACGGGCTTGAGCACCGGACGGGTCTCAAGTCCAACCGTCGGGTGGGACGATCGCGGGGCGAACCGGTCGCCCTTGACGAACTCGCTGGGTGAGGGGACGACCCCTCGCACCTGGTGGAGTCGCTTGGAGCCGGACTCGATGGAGAGCACCGCGCCGAGGAGGCCCCGGGTGTACTCGTGAACCGGGTTGGCCAGCAGCTCGCTGGTGGGCGCCTGCTCAACCACCTGGCCCGCGTACATCACGGTGATCCGGTGTGCCAGCTTGGCCACGAGGGCCAGGTCGTGCGAGACGAAGACCATCGCGAAGCCGAGCTTCTCACGCAGCTCGTTGAGCAGGTCGATGACCTGCTTCTGAACGGTCACGTCCAGCGCGGTCGTCGGCTCGTCGGCCAGGACCAGGGAGGGGTCTCGGGTCAGCGCCATGGCGATGAGGACGCGCTGACGCTGGCCGCCGGAGAGCTCGTGCGGGTAGCTGCGCAGCGTGCGCTTGGGGTCGAGTCCCACCAGCTCGAGCAGCTCCGAGGCGCTGCGAGTGCCTCCGCGCGCGCTCAGCTGGGCCATCTGGGTGCGGATGAGCATGGAGGGGTTCAGTGAGGACAGAGCGTCCTGGTAGACCATGCTCATCTCGTGACCACGCAGCGCGTTGTGCTCGGCCGGCGTCATCTCAAGGATGTTGCGTCCCTTGAAGAGGATCTCACCGGAGATACGGGCCGAGGGAGGCAGCAGCCCCATGACGGCCATCGAGCTGATGGACTTACCGCAGCCGGACTCCCCCACCAGGCCCATGGTCTCGCCCGGACGCACGGAGAAGGAGACGCCATCGACGATGTTGACCTCACCGTGCTGCTCGGGGAAGGCGATCGTGAGGTTCTTGACCTCCAGAACCGGGTCCTCGCCAGTGTCCCTCGTAAACCAGGCGGTCTCGCCGGGCGAGCTCGGCCACCCGCAGGGAGCTGAGCCGCTCGGACAGAGGAACATCCTCGGTTGCCGGGGCGGCGACGCCGGTCAGTGAGCTGAACCCATTCGTGGCGTCGTCCCCGTCGGCGACGGAGGCGTTGGCGACCACCGCCTCAGCGGCGTCGTCCCAGGCGTTCAGGGTCTCCTGAGCCTCCATGGCCTCCTCATCGGCCTGAACATCGGGCTTGGCCTTGATGCGCGGCGAGGCCATCGCATCGGTCAGTCCCTCGGACAGGACGTTGAGGCACAGGGTGGTGATGAGGATGAGCAGGCCGGGGAAGAAGGTCGGCCACCAGTGGCCCGACAGGAGCAGCTCCTTGCCCTCGGAGAGCATGTTGCCCCAGGTCGGGGTGTTGACGGACTTGATGCCCGCACCGATGAAGGACAGCGAGGCCTCGAAGACGATCGCGTCGGCCACCAGGACGGTTGCGAAGACCATGATCGGGGCGATGCAGTTGCGGGCCACGTGCTTGAGCAGGATCCACGGCACCGGCGCCCCCATCACCTTGGAGGCGGCCACATAGTCCTCCCCGAACTGGGAGATGATGTTGGCGCGCACCACGCGGGTGAGCTGGGGGATGTAGAGGATGCCGATGGAGACGATGATGACCGGCAGCATCGGCAGGCGGGTCGACATCGCCGAGACGAGGACGGCCGCCAGAGCGATGCCGGGGAAGGACATGACGACGTCGAGCACGCGCATGAGGGTCTCAGCGATCCACTTGCGCGACGTGGCGGCGACGGCCCCGAGGACCGAGGCCACCACGAGGGCCAGGCCGGTGGCCGTCAGGCCCACGACCAGTGAGACCCTGGCGCCGTAGACGGCACGGGAGAAGATGTCACGACCGGTGCCGTCCGTCCCGAACAGGTGGGACGCGGAGGGGGCGACGACCGGATCGGAGGAGGTCACCTCACCGACGCCCTCGATGTAGGAGGTCGTCTTCGTCTCCGCCAGCCCGGTGGCACCGGGAGAGTAGGGGGCGATGACGGGAGCCAGGATGGCGATCAGGGCGATGAGGCCCAGCACGACGATGGCGATCTTTGAGCCGACAGGCAGCGCCTTCCAGCCCTGGAAGCGCAGCCCGGGCCGCGAGGCCTTATCCAGTGTGGAGCGGTGCAGCATCAGATGCTCCTGATTCGTGGGTTGACGAGGACGTAGAGCATGTCAACGACGATGTTGATGATGATGAAGGCCAGTGCCACCGTGATGGAGACGCCCTGGACGATGTTCACGTCGTTACGGGTGATGCCCTGGAAGATGAGCTGTCCCATCCCCTTGATGTTGAAGATCATCTCGATGACGACGGCGCCTCCCATGGCGTAGCCGATGCGCAGGCCCAGCACGGTCAGCGGCGTGATGAGCGCGTTGCGCAGCACGTTGCGGGCCACGACGACGTTCTTGGGAACACCGCCGCCGATGGCGGTGCGCACGTAGTCGCGGTCGAGCTCCTCGACCATGGCAGTACGCACCACGCGGGTGAGCGAACCGGTGTTGGGAACCGCGATGGCCAGTGCCGGCAGGAAGATCTGGTTGAGGTACGTTCCGGGATCCTCGCTGAAGGGAACCCACTCGGACACCAGCGCGGGGAAGGCCCCCGTTCCGCCCGGAATGTCGGAGAACCACTGGATGAGCAGCAGGGCGAGCCAGAAGGACGGGGTGGCCAGGCAGGCGATGGAGATGACGCGGATGACCTGGTCCTGCCACTTGTCGCGGTAGAGGGCCGCGATGATTCCCAGGATCGTAGCCAGGATGACGGCCACGAAGATTCCAATGAAGGTCAGCTGGAGCGTGATCGGGAAGGCCGCAGCCACCATGTCGGAGATCTTGGCTCCGGTGAAGGAGGTGCCGAGGTCACCGTGGATGAGGCCCAGGAGGTACTCCCAGAACCGCTTGAGAAGAGGGTCGTTGAGATGGTGGGCGGCTCGGTACTGCTCGAGGGCGTCTGGCGTGGCCGACTCACCCAGCGCAAGACGCGCCGGGTCTGCCGAGGAGAACGACATGACGATGAAGACGAGCAGCGTCACGCCCAGCACCATGACCGGCAGCGCGACCAGGCGCCGTCCGATCAGGCGGATGAGGTTGGACACTGAAATGCTCCTTTGCGTTAGCGTCCTGCCGCCTTTTGAGGGCGGCTGGGTCACGTGGCAGCCGCAGAGCCAGCCGCCACTCCGATTGTCTGACGTCTGACGTCAGATTGCAAGTCCGTTGCTTTCGCCTTGGACACACTGACACCCCGAGCACGACACGGGCGGTGCAGCAACCTCCAGCGACTGCCGCACCGCCCGCACGCGAGTCTCAGGACTTGGTCGAACCCGTCCCCACGAAGGACAGGCCGGTCAGTGCGATCGGCTTGAAGTTCTCCAACGTCGTCGAGTCATAGGCCGTTGGAGCCTTGCGGTGGAAGATCGGGTAGAGCGGAACGTCCTCAGAGAGCTTGTCGAAGATCTCCTGCCACTTGGCGACCTGCTTGTCACCCTCCAGCTTGACCGCCTCATCGAGCAGCTTCTGGACTGCGACCTGGCTCTCCGAACCCTTCCAGTGCATCCGAGTCTCGGTCCACACGTCACCGCTATACCACCAGCGCATGAGCAGGTCCGCGTCATTGCCGAAGACCGAGGGGTCCCCAGGAGCGATGAGCACGTCCCACGCCCCCTGCCCGGAGTCGATGAAGGAGTAGGTGTCCGCGGACTTCTTCTCGTCGTACTTGACCGTCACCCCCAGGGCCTCGAGGTTCTCACGGATGATGGGCCTGACGGCGGAGAACCAGCCGTGGTCCGTGCACAGCAGGTTGATGGTCGTGATGCCGGCCTCCGACAGGAGCGACTTGGCCTTGGCCGCATCCTTGGAGTAGACCGTCTTGGCCTTCTTGTACGCCGGGTGCCCGTCCTGAACGAAGCAGGTAGCCGGCGTCGCCAGACCGGCCATGCCGGTGTCGCAGATCTTGGCGTAGTCCAGCGCGTAGAGCACCGCCTGGCGCGCCTTGACGTTGGAGAAGGTGGTGTTGTTGAACATGGCGAAGAGCAGTCCGAAGCCCTGCTGCGCCGCCACCTTGACCGGGTCCTTGAGCGTCTTGAGGTTGGCCGCCGGGACGGCGTCGATGGCCTGCACGGAGCCAGAGGTCATCGCGTTGGTGCGAGTGGTGTCGTCAGGCAGGACCTGCCAGGTCATGGACTTGGCCAGCGCCGGGCGAGGACCGTTGTACTTGTCGTTGCGCTCGAAGACGAGCTTCTGGCTGGCGGCACCGTTGTCGGTCATCTTGTACGGACCGCTTCCGACGGGGTTCATGTCGAACTTCTTGGCGTCCGCCTCAACAACCGCCTTGGGGACGATCTTGACGACGCTCAGACGCTCGGCCACCAGGGAGAAGGCGTACTTGAGCTTGATGGTCACCGTGCCCGCATCCTTGGCCTCCACCTTGTCGATGAAGGGAAGGAACTGCGAGTACAGCGACTTGTTGGCCGGGTCGAGCACGCGCGTGAAGGAGAAGACGACGTCGTCGGCAGTCACGGCCGAGCCGTCGGAGAACTTCGCGTCCTTACGCAGCGCGACCTCATAGGTGGTGTCGTCCACCTTCTTGGGCATCTCCGCAGCCAGAGCCGCGTACACCTCGCGGGTGGCCGGGTGAAGCTCGGTGAGCCCCTCCAGGGTGTGCCAGTTGGCAGCGACCGTCAGAGCCGACGACGTCGTCATCGGGTCGTAGCCGTTGGTGCCCAGCTCGTAGGAAATACCTGCGGTGATGACACCGTCCTTGTGAGTGACCTCCTGATCGGTCGCCATGCCACTGGCCTTTGCGCCACCCGCGGTCTTGCCCTTACCGCCGCAGGCCGCAAGGCTGGCAGCCAGACCAGCAGCCATTCCGAGGGTGCCGGTCAGCCTGATGAAGTCCCGGCGGCTGGAGCCCGGCCGGAGTCGTGATCGCCATTGATTCTCTCCTGATGTCTGACGTCTTATGTCTGACGTTGGTAGGATGACTGTAGCAGAAGTCAGGGCGTCCAGACCACTCACGACCTCGCAGGCAAGGCGTTCGCGAACTGCCGCCCCACCGCTGGGGGCGAGTCGTTCGACGAGCGGAATCACATCGCAGTGACCAACAATGATTGACAGGGCAAGAACCGTGGCCGACACCAAGAAGAGCAGCACCATGAACAGAGCACTCCGCACCGCAAGCACCGCACCACCGCAGGGAAAAGAGATGAACATCACGCCCTGCGAGTCGATGAGCCGATCATCCCTCACGGCCCCTACTCCACGCTGATGACGTCGCCCGCTACCCAGGCGGAAGCCACGATGGCGGAGATCAAGAACTACATCCTGCGCTCCGGTCTGCAGATGGGTGACGCGTTGCCCGACGGAGTCCCAGCTGTGCACCGACCTGGGAGTATCCCGCTCCTCCGTCCGCGAGGCCGTCCGCACCCTCGTCGCCCCTCGACATCGTCGAAGTACGCCACGGACACGGAATGTTCGTCGGCCAGAGTCTCCATGCGCCCCATGGTCGAGTCCCTCATCTTCAAAGGCCTCCTCAACCCCGGAGACGACCACCGCGGACTACGCGACATCGTCGAAGTACGCATCACCCTCGACAACGCCCTGGCCGAACCCGTCACCCACGCCTGGCACAACCGACAAGACCCCGAGCTCGACACCCATCGTCGACAAGATCGAGCACCTCGCCTCCCAAGGCAAGCTCTTCACCGACCAGGACCGCTGCTTCCACACCCGCCTGCTCCAACCCCTCGACAACCACCTCTACCTCCACCTCACCGAAGCCTTCTGGGCCATCCACACCCTCACCGTCCCCCTCCTAGACGCCCCCAAGCTCGAAGACCTCACCAGCACCGCCAAAGCCCACCGAGCCATGCTCCAAGCCGCCCACGCCGGAGACACCCCCGCCTACCGCAAAGCCATCACCGACCACTACGCCCCACTCCTCGCCGTCCTCACCTAAGACAACCCAGCGGAGAACTCCTCCGTCAGGGCCGGATAGGTGCCGGCCTGCGCCACGGCCACGACATTGAGGCGCGGGTCCTCCGGACGGAGCAGCCTGTCCATCCACAGGTCGCGTGCCGCCGTCAGTCCCTGCGCGAGCCATCGCGCGTTGACGAACTCCATGGCGTGAGTGCCCCCGGGATAGACGTGCAGCTCGGCATCTCCGCCATCGCGCCACACTCTGGAGGCGAAGGCGACGTCCTCGTCCCGGAAGACCTCTGCGGAGGCCACCGAGATGAACAGTGGCGGCAGCCCGCCCAGCCAGGCGGCACGGGCGGGGGCCTCATAGGGGGTGACCGATTCCGTGCCTCGCCGCTCCCCCAGCGCCGCGTCCCAGGCGACGTTGTTGTACGCCGCCGGCCAGGTGCCGTCGTCCGGGTACTGACGCGCCGAGACCGAGCCCTGCCAGTGCGGCATGCCGGTGCGGTCATCCAGCATGGGGTAGTCCAGCAGCCCGCCGAGAACGGCCGGCCCCCGTCTGTCTCGCGCCATGAGCAGCGTGCCGGCGCTCAGCCCTCCCCCGGCACTCGGCCCGACGACGATGACGCGCTCCGGATCGGCACCGAGCTCCTCGGCGTGCTCGACCGCCCAGCACAGCGTGGTGTAGCAGTCCTCGACGCCGGCCGGTGCCGGATCCTCGGGAGCCAGACGGTACTCGGGGCTGACGATGACGCCCCCGTACCGCCGCAGCCACGGGACAACGGTCGACAGACCATTGAAACGGCACCCCATCACCAGCCCTCCCCCGTGCAGGGAGAGGAACAGGGGGCCGGGGCCGGCCCGACGCAGGCACCCTGGGCGCTTCGTGCAACCGCGGCGGGAAACGTCGTCCCGTCCTGACGAAGGACGTCAACATCCTCCAGGTCGATGTCAGGGGTGCCTGAGCAGGAAACCCGCCCGGACCTCGTCGGCCGGTGCGCGCCAGCTCGGGATCTTCTGCACCGTCATGGTCCCGAAGACGCCGAGCGGCTCGATACGCTCGAGCAGGGCGGCGGTGGCACTGTCGTAGGCAGGACGGGCGGGGAGCTCCTCATGCGTGCGAGACATGCCGTAACTGTTGCACTGTGAGCGCTGTAGCACCAACTCACTCACAATCAGTCACTGATCTACGGTACCGGTGCCCACCGCCAGCCGGCCGACAACGTGTCTCTCGATGGCACCCGCCCTCAGTGCGGCATCCGCCCGGATGCCTCGAGATCGCACGGGTGAGTGCGGTTCGACATTCACCAGCGTAAATGAACCAAAAGTCGGACAATGGGACCATGCAGATCTCCCGCGGTGTCATGTCCGGCCTTACCACCACCCCGATGACTCAGTCATCCACGGCGATCGCCGAGATCAAGAACTACATTCTCACCAAGGGCCTGCATCCCGGTGATGCGTTGCCCACCGAGTCCCAGCTGTGCACCGACCTAGGAGTATCCCGCTCCTCCGTGCGCGAAGCCGTCCGCACCCTCGTCGCCCTCGACATCGTCGAAGTACGCCACGGACACGGAATGTTCGTCGGCCAAGTCTCCATGCGCCCCATGGTCGAGTCCCTCATCTTCAAAGGCCTCCTCAACCCCGGAGACGACCACCGCGGACTACGCGACATCGTCGAAGTACGCATCACCCTCGACAACGCCCTGGCCGAACCCGTCACCCACGCCTGGCACAACCGCCACGACCCCGAGCTCAACACCCTCGTCGACAACATCGAGCACCTCGCCTCCCAAGGCAAGCTCTTCACCGACCAGGACCGCTGCTTCCACACCCGCCTGCTCCAACCCCTCGACAACCACCTCTACCTCCACCTCACCGAAGCCTTCTGGGCCATCCACACCCTCACCGTCCCCCTCCTAGACGCCCCCAAGCTCGAAGACCTCACCAGCACCGCCAAAGCCCACCGAGCCATGCTCCAAGCCGCCCACGCCGGAGACACCCCCGCCTACCGCAAAGCCATCACCGACCACTACGCCCCACTCCTCGCCGTCCTCACCTAAGACAAACAACAAAAGGACCCCTGCGGCGCTTTCCTGCCCCAACACTAACGGAGCCCCCACCACCCACAATGGGTGGTAGGGGCTCCGTGCTGCGTTCCCGAACGTGATACCCGCCCTGTACCCTCACCGGGTAACCGCGGGCATTATTCGTTGGAAACTCATGTACTGGTGGAGATGGGGGGAATCTAGTTGTACGGCGTCGCCTAGTTGGCGTAAGTCTGCGGAGAAACCTACGGTTTGCCCTGGTATCACGAGGGTTGAGCACCTTTCCTTTCCCCATTGAATCCCACCAAGACACACCGAATCTGCTACCGTTGTTCCACGAACGTTCCACGCAGCACCAGCCGTGGAACGCCCCCCAGGGAAGGAGAGGCAGGCATGGCACGTCGTCAGGCGTTCGGTAACGTCTCCAAGCTGCCGTCAGGCAACTACCGGGCCCGCTACAGAGACCCCAGCGTGCACGCACCGCAGCGTGGCCCATGGATCAACGCCCCTCAGACGTTCAGCACCAAGAGCGCCGCCGAGGCGTGGCTAGCCACCGTCCGATCCGATGTTGAGCGCGGGGTATGGAAGCACCCCGACGTACTCAGGGCCGAACAGGCGGCCCGCGAGCGCGAACAGGCCCGCACCAACACTCTCCGTGCCGTGACCATGGCCGATTGGGCTGAGGCATGGCTGGCGACGCAACAGGCAACGATGGCCGCGGGGACGGTCCGCAAGCGACGCTCTAACGTCAAGGTGCACATCCTCCCGGCCCTAGGGGCCATGCGGCTCGCAGACCTGACGCCTCAGGTAATCGCCGCATGGCACTCCGCACTGCCGTCGGACGGTGTACGTACAGCCTGTTACCAAACGATGCGGGCGATGATGAACGACGCCGTAGCCTCGGACGAGACGGCGTTGACTTCAAACCCGTGCAGGGTGCGTGGCGGCGGCAAGTCAACGGCACCCCGTGGTGAGCGGTATCTGCTGAAGCCCGAGCAGGTTGAGGCGCTCGCGGAGGCGATTCGCCCAGAACTACGTGCCCTCGTGGTCCTCCTGGCCGATGCAGGCCTGAGAATCAATGAGGCGCTAGCCCTGCATCGCGACTGCATCACACTGGGCAAGCGGGACGCGTTCATAGACGTCAAGCACTCGCTTGTGAGGTCTGAGGGGCGTCTTGTGTTGGGGCCGACGAAGACGAATCGGTCCAGACGTGTTCAGGTCATGGCATCGACCGCCCAGGTGCTGGCCGAGCACCTGGACCGGTACGCAGCACCCGAGGAGGACGGGCCGGTCTTCCCGGCGCTAGGCGGATACGTGGACCACTTCAGCTACACGATGGCGACGAAGGCCCTCAGGACGGCTATGGCGGACGCCGGGGTAGTTATCCCGCCGGGGAAGTATGGGGGCTGGCACGCCTTCCGGCACTACTCGGCTACCCGGTTCGGCCAAGCTGGTGCGTCATCAGCGGCGATCATGCAGCGCTACGGATGGCGCAAGCCGGAACAGGCACTGGCCTACCAGCGGGCCGATGCCGACTATGAGAGGGAGATGTTGGACCGCATGGCGGCGTTGACGTCCCCGACGGCGGAGACGTGGAGCGGCAAGGCTGAGGCTGCGCGGGCTGCCGAGGCTGGACTAGTGAATCTCGAGAGCAAGAGGAAGATGGCATGAGTGGTGAGCGCACGGTGACGGCGATCCTGAAGGTGGTTTGCGACGGCGACCGCCACAAGAGCGGCAGCAAGCCATTGGGGACGCTGGTGCAGTTGGATCACCGGTGGTGGCTGGCCTTGGGGCCTGAGGGGCACTTGGGGACGTGGGAGAACCTCGACCCTGGGGAGGACGCACCGGTACAGCTCGTGTATCCGATCGATGAGGACTCTGAGGATGGCGCCAATGCCCGCAATGATCTTCTACGGGACGCTGTAGAGCGACATCAGGCAGGAGAGGCGCCGGTTGCCGCCGTGTACTCCCCCCGCCCTCGCCTTCGGGTGCGGTGTCCCGACTGCCGATGCACCAACGTTGAGATTCGGCTTACCCCTGAAGGTGAAACGGGATCAACGAAGGGAGATACCTTCCTGAACAGGATCGCCAACAATGGGCCGGAGGAAGTGACGTTGGCCTTGCTCGCCGCAGCCACCACGAAGGGGTTGATCTAGTCGGTTACGGCGTCCAGCACGCTGCGCCGCAATGGGGCACGTCCCCGGTAGTCAGCAAGGCTGCCGGGGATTCTGTCCGTCTTGACGGCAACGCTCACCGCTGGCCAGCTACCACACACCCGGGATTGTGTTGTCAGTCGCATTCCATTTCCCCACCTAGGCGTAATGACACCCATGTGATACTGTCTTCTACGTGAGCCCGACCGGGCTCGTCCCATGCAACCTCTCAGCGGAGGCCTTAGATGGCCACACCCGTTGAGAGGTTTTCTCATGACTGCGCGCAAAGCAGCAGCCGGTGCACGCACCGCCAATCTGACGCCCGTTGACTTCGCCGAGGCCACCAGCCCTGTCAGAGTCGACCGTCCGCAACATGATCGCCCGCGGCGAGCTACGTGCCGTCCGCCTTGGTCGGGCCGTACGCATCCCCGTTTCCGAGTTCGAGCGCCTCGGACTCGACGTCCCCTAAGTTCGTGGAGGACGTCGCCTAATGAGTCACGAACTGAAGGAGCCCCGCCAGGCTGGTGACCCGACGAGGCTCGAGAGCAATGATGCGGCGCTCACGGACAAGTCTACCGGAATCCCGACCAAGGGACTGAACCTTGCCCGCCCTGAGCGCCTGGACCCATCACTGCCCCTAAGGGAGCTCGCGCAGGCAGCCAGTGCACGCAGGCGGGAGATGAAGGCCCGTGCGGTGCGCGAACAGGATGCGGCTATAAAGGCGGGCCTTGACTACGCGGCCGACGATCTGCCCAGTGTCTTCGATCGGCTTGACTCCTAACGCCCGACGCTGCGGCGGAAGTTGGTCGCGTCTACTCGGCTGGCGAGCGCATCGGCTGGCAAGCCGGTTTCGACGACGCCATGGGAGCGCTCAGGGCATCGAATGCGGCCGCCTATGCCGAGGGGCAGGCAGACCTTGCTGCCGCCCTGTACGCAGAGCAGCTGAAGTGGCAGGAGGACACGGATCGCCGCCTGGCAGCCTCTCTAGCCAGCGGCACCCGTTACCCGGAGCTGTGCGAGCTTCGCGGTGAGTCCGATCGGGCCGACCGGGCCCGCCAGCTCTATGCCGTCAGGGGGATTGCATGAGCGCAACCATCTCCCAGGTAGCACCAGGGGCATCCTTCGTATCCGGTGGCGTCGCCTTGGACGGTTTGGACGGTTCAGTACCGTCCGCAGACACTAGTCACACCACAGGAGAGCAGGCACTTTCCGTTGGTATTCCAACGATCTCGGACACTCTGGACGGTTCGGACGGAGTTGACGGTTTTATGCGTGGGGACGGTCTGGCTGCCCTACTCGACGACATCCGCGACCACCTTGCGACGTACATCGGGGTAATGGACCCCATGGAGCTCGACCTACTCACCCTATGGGTCGCCCACACGCATGTGTGCACGGACACGAGGACGACGCCACGCCTATTGCTGGACTCGACAATGCCGGGCTCGGGGAAGACAACAACTCTCGAACACATTCAGCGGCTCGCGCACAAGACCGTGCTCATGTCGTCAATCTCCTCCGTGCCACTACTGGCACGCCTGTTGAAGGACGGGCCGGTAACTATCCTCATCGATGAAGTTGATAGGTCTCTGGACGAGAAGAACCCCAATTGTGCAGAGCTCCTGGCTGTAATCAACAGCGGCTACAAGGTTGGCGCCACGCGCCCAACTCTCGTGCCGAGCAAGGACGGCGGATGGGAGATAAACGAGATGTCTACGTTCGGCCCTGTAGCCATGGCGGGGAACTCTCCGAACCTCCCGGGGGATACTAGGTCTAGGTCTATTCGTATTCTCCTTATGCCTGACGTTGACGGCACAATCGAGGACTCTGATTGGGAGGACATTGAAGAGACCACCAAGACTCTCGGTCAGCGCCTCAGCGAGTGCATGGGCGCCGCGCGAAGCGGGATCGCTGAGTCTCGCCCGGAGCTGCCCGAAGGCTGTCGGGGCAGGATGCGGGAGAAGTGGCGTCCACTTATGCGGGTGGCTGATGTCGCTGGTGGGCACTGGCCTAGCTCTGTTCGGTATCTCATTGAGAAGGACCTGAGCGAAGTGGCTGCGGAGCTCGCAGATGAGGCAACCAAGCGCCCCCCGGCCGTGATCCTCCTGGATGACCTTCACCGGGCGTGGCCCGAGGAGGAGTCCTTCCTGCGGACCTCAACGATCTTGGAGCGGCTGGCTGCGGCTCGCCCGGACTACTGGGGCCTGTCTTCGCGATCTGGTCAGCGGATCACTCCCCCAGAGATTTGGGCGGATGGTCAGTCAGGCAGGGAAGGTGCATTCATCCAAGAATCCTATGGGACAGAGGGGGTACTGGCGTGCGGACTTCGAATCCGTGTGGCGCAGGACATCCTGACCTTCCGTCCCGGTGGGGGAAACCGTCAACTCCGTCCGAACCGTCTAAGGCGTCAGTGATTGGCGGAATAGAAACGAAAGGTACCCCTTCAATGCGGGGTGGACCAGCTTCGCTGAACCGTCCAAACCGTCCAGAGCTCACCAATGCGGAGCAACACAAGTCACATCAATCAAAGGAAGTGCCTATGAGCACATACCGCTCGAGCCCAGGAAGGAAGAATCAATGACAGATACCCAGGAGCCCGAGATTACTCGGGCCGAGGCGGCCAGGCGGTGGGCACGCGCCTACCTGACCGACCATGGGGGCGAGGCGTGCGCCAAAGAGCTCTACCGCGCCGGGGCCGCAGCCGGATTCCCCACCTCAACGCTACAGGCGGCCCGCAAGGCAAGCGACGACATCCTCACCGTCAAAGAGGGCAAGACGTGGGTGTGGCGCCTCACCAGCGAGGAAGGGCTCGCCGCTATCGCCGCGGCTCACGCCACCGACCTTGACGCCTTCGAAGAGCGTCGGCGGGACCACACGCGGCCCTTCCGCACGGTGGTCACGCACTGGCCTTGCAGGGGGCTGAGTCGCGTCGTCACGGACACGCTGGACGCCCATGCCCCGGGCGGCATCGTCCGCCGCGCCAGCTGGGTACACAGCACACCAACCAACTGCAAGATTCAAGCACCAACCATGGAAGGAGAGACCCGATGACCACCAAGACCGTCACCCTGGACTTCGGCGTCCCCACCGTCGCCGCCACCGTCACCTTTGAGGATGAGTCGCCGGGCGCACGCACCGCAGCCGACTGGATGGCCGTCGTGAACGACGACGTGCCCGCCCGAGAAGCCAATGAAAGCGGCTGGTGGTGGGACTGCATGGATGACGCCGCAGCCAGAATGTGGGACTTCAAATGAGCGCCAGCGAGCACCTCAGTCCGAGCGCATACATCGACTTCAAGAATCTCCCACGAGAGTACGACGCCTTGAAGGTTAAGTATGACGTGCTCTTCCGTGAGTATCTCGCGTTGAGCAGCGAGGCGGCCCACCTGAAGCGCAAGCTCATACGTTACTTGGCTAGTGACTGGACCGTCGTCAGCACACAGGGCACCGAACAACCAACCCAGGAGACATGACATGAAGCATCTCGACGCCACCGATGACCAGGACATGGAAACCGAGCTCAGCAAGCTCAAACAGGAGTATGCCGCATTGACGGCCAAGCATGAGGCGCTCCTTGCTGATTACGTCACGCTAAGCGCCAAGGCGGCCAGCCTAGAACGTGAGGCCAAGCGTCACTCAACCAAGGGCTGGGCTATCGCCAACCCGTATTTCTGACGGCACACAGAAACCGAACGACCAATTTTAGGAGACAGAACATGACCAAGGACCTCTACACCACCGATGACCAGGAAGCCAGCACCGAAGAGGTGGGCGACGCCCCTCAAGGAATGGCTGACGGCTGGCGACCAGGAGGACGGTGACACTGCCAGCGACGGCGCCACCGACGGACAGGACGCCCACACGGAAGGCCACCAGGAGCCCCAGGATGGGACCGTAGACCCCACCCCTCAGGATGACGTGGCCGACTCTCCCGAGGCCGCTGAGGGGCCGGAGAACGCCTCTCAGGAGGACACTTCCGAGGAGGACACCCTTCAACAGAAGTACGCCGCCCTAGAAGCAAAGCTCGCCGAGCTCGAAGCCCGCGAAGCCGCCCGAGTCGAAGCCGCCCAGAAGACCAACGCACTCAACGCGGCCGGCATCAAGGGCAACTACAGCCAGCTACTCACCGGAAGCCCCGACACCTGGAACGCACAGATCGACCTATTGAAGCAATTCGCCGCCGACAACGCACCGGCAGTATCGCTCCCCCGCGACCCCGCAGTGGACGCCGACCTGTTCGCCGAAGACAAGGAACTCACGGCAGACGAATTCCTCCGAGGCCACAACAGCGACGTATTCTGATTCTGATAGAATCAAGCATGTAGGCGGCGTTGTCTGCCGCCGCTTACATTTGGGGTGCTACTCCTTCACTGGATGGTCAAATTCGGGGGCGCCGAAAGCACGAACGGGAACGTGCGAGTAGGTGCCCCCGAATACTCCCAGCAGAACAGGAAACCATGCCCCAGCTCACACCCCTACCCCGCATTCCGCAACCGGAAGCATGTCAAAACAGAACCATCTAGGGAAAGTGAGAAACCCATGGCGACCAACATGGTTACCACCAGCCAGCCCCGCGCCTTTCTGAACAGCGCCGTCGGCAACCTTATCGTTCGCCCGCTAGAGGCGCGCTCGGTCGCGCTGCGCGCAGCCACCATGGTCCGTATCGATGAGGCGTCCAACAGCTTCCGCGTCCCCGTTGTCACCGAGGACCCTGCCGTCGCGTGGACATCTGAGGGGCAGGAAATCAGCTCTAGCTCCGCACGCCTTGACGAAGATGTCGATACGTTCCATAAATTGGCCGGACTTACTAATGTCTCCAGTGAGTTCCTGAACGATTCTTCGCCGGCCGTCGCCGAGATTGTCACCAAGGGCCTTGCCCGGTCGCTCGCGCTCGCACTGGATAAGGCATTCTTCGGCAAGCGTGGCACCGACACTAAGGCGCCCCGTGGTCTTGGTGACATCGAGGGAGTAAACGTGATTGCCGCCGGGGCCAAGATCACCAGCCTTGACCCGTTCACTCAGGCAATCTACGCCGCAGCCAAAACGGGGGGCGCTACCCTGAACTCCTTCGTAGCCCATCCGGACGATGCACTGATGCTTGCCCAGCTGAAGGATGAGGCCAACTCTAACCGCGCTCTTCTCCAGCCTGACCCCACCAAGGGCGACCCCACCACCGAGGCGGGCATTATTACCCCGGCCGCCGCCATCGCTGGCGTTCCGCTATGGGTGACGCCGGCCGCCCCAAAGGGAATTGTGTGGGGCATTCCTCGTGATTCCGTGGTGGTCGCCGTCCGCAAGGACCTCACTCTGGACAAGGACTCCAGCGTGTATTTCACGTCAGACGTCACCGCGGTGCGTGCTCTGGCCCGCGTCACCACGGTCTTCGGACACCCCCAGGCTGTGCAAAAGATCACTATCGGTTGAGCTCCCTTCAGGGAACAACCAGCACCCCCGCGTCTCGCTCTCCTTGACGCGGGGGTGCTGGTTGTGCACCTGTACCCGAAGGACTAGACCGAACAGTCACCAGGAACTTTGGCGGGGCCGACAATGTTGCAGGCCCAGGAAACTTTACCGGCGCCGGGAAAGTAGCCAGCCACCACCACTGCCGTCTACCCGATGGGCCTAGACCGAACAGGCAGCCACCACCGTCACCGCGGACGGCAAGCACGCGGGCGTAGTGAGAGCTACCCCAGTACCCCACCATGCCGATGCCCTCAGCTGGGCTTACCCCACCGACACCCACGCAGGACACGGGCCCACCAACACACACCAGCCAGCCCCACACCGGCCACCACGGCAGAGGTAGGGGGTACCGGTAGGGGGTAGGGGGCCAGTAGGGGGTACCAGCACAGAGGGCAGGACAGCACCAAGGACACCACCCACCAGACACGCGACCACCCACACCATAGATACAGCCCACCAGCCGACGCCCTGCGCTACACGCACCCCACCACCAGGAGCCACGAGAGCTCACCCGAGCGCCCTACAGCCCACACCCTAGGGTCAGCACACACACGCACAGCAGACAAGCCGCCAGCAGCCCGCACACGCACGCACAGCCACGCCACCGCGACCACGACGACGACCACACCACACCAGCCAGCCGACCACGCGACCACGACCACGAACCACAGCACGCGACGACACGAGCACACGAACCGTCGCAGCCTGTCCAACCCGCAACGCTCTGACCAGCACAAACACACCAACACACCCAACCAAACAACCAGGCAGACAGAAACACTTTCCCCAGACACCCCAGGTATTACCCGCCCCCACCCCAGAGCCCGACCGCTGCGCGTCATAAGACGGGAGAATGCGAGCGGGTTACAGATTTGAATCTTAGGTGGAGGTTTAGGGTTTTTGGGGCAACGAATCCCCGGAATCGTGCGGAAATCTCGGTGTTGGCGTGCTGTTCCACACGCGTCAGAAACGGGCTGATTCTGCCCCTGCCGTGGGGCCTGAGTCTGGCTTAGATACTCGCCCGTGCAGCCGGGTAGGGCCGTCCTAGAGCACGGGATACGGCGGCTGCGTCCCCGGTGGTAGAGCTCGGTGGCCGCCGTTGAAGGGGGATGCAGCGGGGGTTCCTTCGTCCCCGGTGCTCGGTGGCCGTGGGGTGACCTCGACAGTAGTGAGGCCGTGGTGCCCGGTGTGGCCGTCGTGGCTGTGGCGTAGGGGCGGCACCTGTGTAGGTGGTTGCGGGTGGCCCCACCCTCGGGACGATCCGCCTGTCAACACGTTCCGCGTCGTTCACTGTTCCACGGACGTTCCACGAAATACCCTCAGGGGCGATCTTTCGTTGAAATCACGCCAACCTGAGGGTACTGGTGGAGATGGGGGGAATCGAACCCCCGTCCGACGGCCGCACAACAGGACTTCTCCGGGTGCAGCTCGCTAGCGTTTTTCTCGGCCCCGGCGTCTCACGCGAGCAAGGACGCCGACGGGCTCAGTCGATGAAAAGTCCCGAGAGCCCCTACCGACACGGGCTCTCAGCAGTGGCTTCCCTAGATGACGCCAGGAACCGGGGCGGAAGCGCTCCCCGGGCTGACGGACTTCGAGGCTCGCTCAGGCGGCGAGGGCGAAGTCGGTGCGAGTGTTATCGGCACCTATTGGTTCGCGCAGAGCGTTGACGAGATGACTGCGCATCCTCGACCCGCTTCTCCTGAACCTACGACCGTCGTCGAAACCGATCATCCCCTATGGAAGTGTCACCGGGCTCCCGCAGGAGACCAGGAACGCGCTCTCAACAGAGCCAGACCACTCTAGCAGAACCAGGAGACGAGAGCACTGAGGGCTACTGCTCCGTACCTCACGCGGCCGGTCAGCAGGTAGAGACGCTCAAGGAGCCCTGCTCCCTCCTGCCTCATCCCCGACGCCGGTTGGCCGCGGCCATGGCCCGGGCCGCCTCCCGCTTGTCCTGCGCCTCACGCAGCGCCTGGCGCTTGTCCCAGTCCTGCTTACCCCGAGCCAGGGCGATCTCCAGCTTGGCGCGTCCCCCGATGAAGTACAGCTCCAACGGGACCACCGTGTAGCCCTTGGCCTGGACCCTGGTTGCGAGGCGCTCCAGCTCACTGCGGTGCAGGAGCAGCTTGCGCTTGCGGCGCGGGGAGTGGTTGTTCCACGTCCCCTGCAGGTACTCGGGGATATGCGCCCCCTGAAGCCAGGCCTCGCCATGGCGGTCGATCTCGATCCAGGCCTCGGTCAGCGAGGCCCGCCCCATGCGCAGCGCCTTGACCTCGGTGCCGGTGAGGACCAGCCCCGCCTCGTAGCGGTCCTCGATGAAGTAGTCATGAGTCGCCTTGCGATTCCGGGCCACCGTCTTGTGGGCGTCGGAGGCGGCCTTCGCCTTCTGCCCGGCCGTTGGCTTGGGCGCCCGAGCAGACTTGGAGGCAGGGGTCATCGGCCTGTCCTTTCACGAGTACGGGATGGCTGGTACTCCCCGTCAGGACGACCCGGAGTTCCCTCCGAGCGGGCCGAGCCCGACCGGGGCATCGTGGCGCGACACGACGACGCGCAGGGACAGGAGTCTACGGGCCCCGTCAAGAACGACCCGACTAGAAGCCGGGCAGGGACATCGGGTCGATGTACGCCCCGTCCTGGGCCACCTGGAAGTGGACGTGCGCCCCGGTCGCGTAGCCGGTTGAGCCGGTCGCGCCGACGACGTCGCCGCGCTTGACCTGCTGGCCGTCGGCGATGCTGCGCGAGGAGAGGTGGCACAGAGTGATGACGTAGGAGTGCCCGTCAATGATGCCACCGTTGATGTCAATGCCGATGCCGCAGGACTCGGAGTCCCAGTAGGTGGCCACTCCGGAGACCGCCGCGTACTGGGGCGTCCCCTCACTCGCGGCGAAGTCGACCCCTGGTGCCCTGTGGCAACACCGGTGACCGGGTGGACGCGGTACCCGAAGGGTGAGGTCACCTCGAGCGGGCCGGTGATCGGGTGCCCGATGTACCCGCTTCCCAGGGAGTCGGCGCCGATCGAGCTGGCGGGGACCGAGGGCATCGTTCCGGCGCTGGCCGCGGCCCGGTTGGCGGCGTCGATCTGGGCGACTCGTGCGGCCGCTGCCGCCGCATCGGCGTTGGCCTGATTGAGCTGGGACTGCAGATCGCTCTTACGGCTCTCCAGCGCCTCGGCGGCCGACTTCTTCTGGGCAGCCAGCTTGGCGACCTCGTCCCGCTTGGTCTTGGCCGCGTCCCGGGCGGCCTTGGCGTTCGCCTCGGCGGTGTCAGCCTCGGTCTTGAGCGTGCTGACTCGCGTGGTGGCAGCATTCTGCCTGGCCTCACGGTTGGCGTTCTGAGCACGCTCGACCTCGGCGGCGGACAGTACCGCCTCCTGGACTCCCGAGCCGATCTCAACCGCTGAGGCGCGCTGGCTGAGCTCCTCGACGTCCTGAGAGGCGAGGACATAGCTCCAGGAGGTCACCGAGTTGTCCCCCTGATAGGTGGACACCACGATCTCCGCCACCGAGTCGGAGGTCTCCTCGGCCGTCTTCTTGGACGCCTCGGACTCCTTCTTGACCGTCTCCAGGCTGTTCTGCGCCGTGGTCAGGCGGTCACTGGCGATCTGCTGCTCCCTCTCCTTGGCGGCCAGATTCGTCTCGGCGGTGGTCAGCTGGGTCTCCGCGGTGCTCAAGGAGGCCTGGGCGTTCTGAAGCGAGATGTATGCCTGTCCCAGATCGGCGCTGACCCCTCCAGCGAGGACATCACCTGCTGCTGCTTGCGCTGCGCCTCGTTCTGCTTGGCAACGGCGTCGTCTCGCTCATCAGCCAGGGAGATGTCCCCGGAGTAGAAGAAGACGAGGCTGGCGGCCGCCAGGGCGCAGACTGCGGCACGCCGGCGTGAGCGGCGCAGGAACAGACGAGACAGCATGTGAGATCAGATCCTCGTGTACTTGGACAGCGATAGGGCGGAGGAGACCGCGGCCAGGGCGATGGCGGCCAGGATCAGCCAGGGCGACAGGAAGAGGACATCCCTGGTGCTGATGAAGGCGCTCGTGAAGGAGATGGATGAGGCGAGCCACCCCTCCACGACGTAGCGGACTCCCAGCCACAACGTGGCCACGGCAAGAATCGCCCCGGTGAGGGCGGCGATGACCCCTTCGAGGATGAAGGGCAACTGGATGAAGAGGTTCGAGGCCCCCACCAGACGCATGATCCCGGTCTGTCGGGAGCGGGACATGGCCGACAGCCTGATGGTCGTCGAGATGAGCAGCACCGCGGCCACCGCCATGATGGTTGCCAGCCCTCCCGTGATCCAGGAGGCCCGGTTCATCACGAGGAAGAGCGGCTCGAGGGTAGAGCGCTGGTCGACCACCCGCTCCACGCCGCTGTGCCCCTCGAACTGCTCGGCCACCAGCTTGTAGTTCTCGGCGTCCTTGAGCTTGATGCGGAAGGACACGGGCATCATGTCCTCCGTCGCGTTCCTCCCGACGGCGGACTTGGCGTAGGCCTTCATGAAGTTCTGATAGGCCTGGGCCTTGGTCTCCATCTGGTAGGACTTGACGTAGCCGGAGGGGGCGCCGCTGGTGATGAGGTTCTCGACCTCGCTGATCTGAGCGGCGGTGGCCTCGCCGTTGGCGCAGTTGGAGGAGGCCGAGGACTTGGGGCACATGTAGACCGAGACCTCGACCTTGTCGTACCAGTCGCCCTTCATGGTCGAGATCTGGCTCTGCAGCAGCGACGAGGCCCCGACGAAGAGCAGCGACACGAAGGCAACGAGAATCACGGACACCGTCATCGCCAGGTTCCGGTACATGCCCTTGGCGGTCTCCGACAGGACGAAACGCAGTCTCACAGTTCTTCTCCTTCAGCGATCCGAGCCGTAGACGCCGCGGTCCTGGTCGCGCACGACCTCGCCGCCCTTGAGCTCGATGACGCGTTTACGCATCTGGTCGACGATCTCGTCGTCGTGAGTCGCCATGACGACCGTGGTCCCCCTGCCGGTTGATGCGGTCGAGCAGACGCATGATCCCGACCGACGTCGAGGGGTCCAGGTTCCCGGTGGGCTCATCAGCCAGGGAGGAGCTTGGGCCGGTTGACCATGGCGCGGGCGATCGCCACGCGCTGCTGCTCACCACCGGAGAGCTCGTGCGGCAGGCGCCTCTCCTTGCCGGCCAGCCCCACCAGATCGAGGGCCTCGGGCACAGCGGAGAGGATGTAGTGGCGCGGCTTACCGATGACCTGGGAGGCCAGCGCCACGTTCTCCAGGACGGTCTTGTTCTCCAGGAGCCGGAAGTCCTGGAAGACGAAGCCGATCTCCTGCCGCAGCTGGGGCACCTTCCACGAGGAGATCTTCGACAGGTCACGTCCCAGGACGTGGATGCGTCCCTTGGTGGGGCGCTCCTCCCGGATGACCAGCCTCAGGAAGGTCGACTTGCCCGATCCCGAGGCGCCGACAAGGAACACGAACTCGTCACGATTGATCTTGATGTCGACGTCGTCGAGCGCCGGACGCATCCCCCGGTCATAGACCTTCGAGACGTGGTTGAAGCGGATCATCTGCTCGTTGCTCCCCTGCTGCGCCCCGAGCACGGCACTCGGGTTCATGGCGTTGTGGCCACCGTATGCGCCGACACGCCATTTTTCCGCCGTGACACGCCCAGCGTCGATGTGGCTTGTGATGGCCGGGACGCGGCGTGATCCTCCTGTGATCCCAGACCTCGACAGCCCCAAGCTCCAACCACTGACCGGCAACGCACCCTAGGCTTGGGAGCATGAGTGAGACCTCCCTATCGCCCGCGCTGACACGTGCCTTCGAGGATCGCGTCGACCTGGGTTCCTGGGCGGGCTTCACCTCGTCGCTGGCCCGGTTCCTCGACGAGGTGTGCAGGCCGCCCGCGCAGCGGGGAGAATCCGTCGAGGCCGCCATTGACCCCTCCGGCGGTACCCTGCTGCTGACTGCCCCGCTCCCCATGGTCAAGCCCGAGGAGCTGGTTCCCCAGGGGCGCTGGTCACAGCTGCTGGCGAGGCTGTCCCTCGTCACTCCCCCGGTCCCCTCCCCGGACCTGCCGGGCGTGGTCCCTCGTCGGTCGCTCCGACGGCGTCGAGGTCTCGCTGCCCGAGCTCGATGCGCAGGGACGGGTGCTGCTGGGCCCCACCGAGCGCAGAATCCTGGGGGCGATCGGCTGGCAGGAGAGCCATCACGTCTTCGCCAGGCTGCTGTCCGACGCAGACGAGACCGCCGACCTGGTGACCCGCATCCTCATCGAGGTGCTCGAGGTCGCTCATCCCGCGGACCTGGACTACCTCCTGCGCGCGCACTCCGACATCAGCTGACCCCGAGGGCCTGCTCGACGAGATCATCGGCGAGCTCATAGACGGGCCACGGCTCCCCAGTCTGATCCTCACTGCGCGCACAGGCCGGATCGATGACGAAGGACTCAGAACTCTGCGCGTGCGTCGCGCTGGACTGACCAAGCCCGGTGGGCTCAGTGGACTCGGTGGACTCACTGAGCTCGGTGGACCCTACGGACTCTCGGGGGTCTCCAGGCCCCGGGGCCGGTGAAGCCGAGGCGCCTGAGGCCACCGCCTCAACCTCCCAGTGATCCGACGGGACGCGCTCCTCGCCACCGGGCTCGAGCTCGGCATCACCGGTTCCCGCCCCGGAGGAGGCCGACGGCGCCGACTCCGCGGCTCTGACGCGCGCGAAGCGGGACTCCCCTCTGGTCAGGTCGTGACCGGCGGCCTGCAGCGTGATGACGTTGGTCTCGTGCTTCCTGCCGTTGCTCTCCCAGGACTCCTGGGAGAAGCGTCCGGTGAGCAGGACTGCGTCCCCTTTGCGCAGGGAGTGGCTCAAATTGGCGGCGAGCTGGCCCCACGCCTTGGCGGTGAACCAGATCGTCTCGGCATTGTTCCAGCCCTGCTCAGTGCGGTAGGTGGGGGTGACGGCGACGCGGAAACGGCAGTAGGGACGGGCATTGTCCCCGACACGGGACAGGGCCGGATTGGTTCCGACGACGCCCTGAACGGTGAGGTCGAGCTGACGAGTCATGAGGGGCTCCTTGGTTGTGGGCGGGCGGCCCTCTGCCGCCCCTTCACCACAACGGTGCTCGGCCCGTCCCTCAAGTGCCCAGCCGGTCGCGCGCTCAGTCCCCACCTCTGTCTCGCCGAGGGGCAGACTCAGGGCTGTGGCCACACGGCCGCCTTGCACAGACGGGGTTAGAGCCCCAAAGCCGATTGCAGCACCCGGTGCTTGTCCAGAATCTTGCCAGCCGGCCGGCTCAGTCCTCGCTCAACCACGGACCCAGGCGGTCACGCACCCGTTGTCCATAGCGCTGCGCCTCACGGCGCGCTCTGCTGCGCCGGCGCACCGTGGCGATCAGGAGCGCCAGGAGTCCGACGGCAACGAGGCAGACCGGGGCGATCTCGATGCTGCGGTGCAGGACCTCGAGCCCCTCTCGCACCACGGAGGCGGTCAGCCACGACACCCCGCCGAGCACCATGAGCAGGCCTCCCCACCACAGCAGGTCGATCAGCGGCTGGCGGTGCCCCGGCAGCGCCACTGAACCGACCGCCTCGGCGGTCTGCCCCGCCAAGGTCTCCGGGGAGGCGACGGAGGCCTCCAGACTCCGGGCCCACGTGGGCGGCAGCCCCTGCGAGGTGCGGTGGACCCAGGTGGAGTGGGCCGAGGACACCGCGGTGCGCGAGGGCGGTTCGGGACGGGCCAGGGCCCTGGGCAGCACCCTGGACAGCCCGGCCCTCACCGAGTCCCTCCACCGCCTGGGCGCCGGAAGCCTGCAGCAGCACCTGGTGGTCTCCTCGGTGAGCTCGGCATCGAGCTCCACCCTTGTTACGAGCCACCGTGGGACGCAGACGACGGGTGATCGCGTCGAGCTCGGCCGAGGCCGTGCGTGCCGCGTTGGACTCCCGGGCGACGCGCTGGCGCAGCATGCTGCGCACGACGTCGAGGTTGTCGCCGCGCACGGCCGAGACCGGGAGCACCTGAACCTGACTGAGCCCGTCCTCCTTGAGAAGAGACCCGACGTCGTCGAGCAGACTCGCTAAGCCGCTCTCCGGGAGGGTATCCACCTGGTTGACCAGGACGAGCATGTCCTCCTGGCGGGCGCCCAGTCCGCGCAGGTAGCCGTCGTGCAGGGGCCGCGTCGGCGTACTTCTGAGGATCGACCACCCACACGAGGATGTCCGCCAGCGGAACGAGGCGATCCACCTGCAGGGAATGCTCCGTCGTCACCGAGTCGTAGTCGGGGACGTCGAGCAGGACCAGACCGGCCATGGAGCCCTGGTCCTCACCGTCGAGGATCGAGTCCCTCCGGATTCGCCGTTCCGAGGAGACCCCGAGGAAGTCCAGGAGCGGGCCGGCGTCGTCACCCCAGGAGCAGGCGGCGGCCCGCGACGTCGTGGGGCGACGCGCGCCGACATCCGCGAAGTTCAGCTGAGTCAAGGCGTTGAACAGCGACGACTTGCCCGAGCCGGTGCCCCCGAAGAGCGCGACGACGGTGTGATCCACTCCCAGCGCCAGGCGCTGGGCCACGGCATCAAGCGCCTTGTGAGCAGGGATCGACAGGGAGGCCGGAACCTCCGTGGGGCACAGGCGCAGCGCCTCCCGAACCGCGCTGAGACGGGCATCGAGGTGCTCGGCGTCGAGCACCTCGAACCCTCGGTGCGCCGAGGAGGTGGAGGGGACGGATTCGGAATGGCTCATGCTGTGGCTCCGGGACGGGTAAAGGGCTTGAGCTCGCCCGAGCGCAGACGCAGCGCAGCGGCGAACCCAGGGGCGGGGGCGAGCGAGGTGGCCGCCCCTTGGGGACTGTGGCAGTCAGCGCCTCGGTGACCGCTTCCACCAGGAGAGCACTGGCCTGAGCGGTCTGCTCCTCCAGTCCCAGGCGTCTGGCGGCTGCAACAGCCCCGTCGACACCGGCCGCCGCGGAGATGAGGAGGTCGATGACACTACCGGGGCTCAGTCTACGGATGTCCTGCGGGTTCTCGATATTGGCCTCCAGGTAGCCGACCCAGGCCTCAATGGTCGCGGCTGCGTCATCACCCTGCCCCAGGAGCCTAAGGGCATGCTCCTCGGCCCCCGCTTCGGCCCAGGCCCTACGAGCCCTCGGCGCTCAAGGCGATCATGGCGGCCTGGAGCTGGTTGGCCAGGGCCTCGCGGGCATCGGTGGCCAGCTGGGAGAGCCCCTCGGCCCGGGCCTTGTCCGCCCGCCCCAGGAATCCTCTGCGCAGCCTGCCTCCCTGGGCCAGCGAGGCCAGGGGGCCTCCGGAGGAGGCCAGGGTGATCCACCGGGTGGCGGTGGCGCCCTGGCCTGCTGAACCGGCCCTGATGTCAGCGCTCAGCGCCTCAATGGCGGTCTCCCTCAGCTCCTGGCACGTCCTCTCCAGCTCCTGGGCCACCGCGTCCTGGGCGTCGACGTCGTCGGCCAGGCGCTCCAGGTCGGCGCGCAGAGTGCTCCACACCCCCTGCCGGTACGCCGCACGAGACCGGCTGCGCGGTGACGCCCGGCGAGGAGCTGCAGCCAGTCACGCAGCTCGCTGACGCCGTCATCCGACAGGAGCCCCTCGTGCGGCCCTGCGTCCGGGACGACGAAGAAGGGCGCCTCCGACAGCCCCAGCCCCTGCAGGCGGGTAATGAGATCCCGACGCACCTCGGGCAGGGATCTTCGCCGGTACCCGGTTGAGAACCACGCCGATGGGGGTCTCGCGGCGCGCGGCTCCTCCAGCGTCGTCCACGGCGTCTGGTCGCCGTAACGCGCCGCGGTGGTGACGAAGAGCCACAGGTCGGCGGCCTCCAGCAGCCTGCCGGCCAGAGCCCGGTTGGCCTCGTGCACGGAGTCCAGGTCCGAGGCATCGATCAGGGCCAGGCCGGCCGGAATGGCAGCGGAGACCTCCTGGCGGCAGACCTGGGTCAGAGGGTGCTCGGACAGCGAGTCCATATCCTCAGGATTGGCCACCAGGACCGGGGTTCGAGTGGTGGGCCGGAGTACTCCGGCGACTGAGACCTCCTGGCCGAGCACGGAGTTGACGAGCGTGGACTTCCCGGCTCCCGTGGATCCCCCAACCACCACGATGGAGGGAACATCAGCATCCTGGAGGCGGGGAACGACCTGGTCACGGACCTGCCCGATGAGACCGTCGCGCAACGTGCGCGCAGCCCTCGATGCCGTCGGCACTCAGGGCCAGGTCGAGGCGCTCGAGGTCCCGGACCAGGTCGGACAGGACATCGAGGAGCTGAGCGCGACTCAGGGCGGAGACGGGGGCGTCGTCCTTGGAGTGGCGCGAGGGGACAGGAGCGGGCATGTGCCAACACTATGAGCACAGCGCAGCAGAGTCGACGATTGATCTCGACAGTTCACACCACATGTGTCGCAAGCTCAGTGAGAATCTCCTGTCACCCCGCTGTGACCACCGCGAGCGCGCGCCGAGTCCCCCTCGAGAAGGCGGATGACACTCTCAGGCGGGCCGGGAACGCAGCCGCCGGCCACGTCCTCAGAAGCGGGGAGCTCACGGGGCGGTGAGTGCGACACCATCGTCACAGCCCCGGCGAATCGGCGACCCGAACGGTCGATAGTCCGCGGAATATCAACCTTCTCGGCCTCGACCGCCAGTGCCCCCGGCCGGACTCGAACCGGCAACCTGCGGATTAGAAGGCCGATGCTCTATCCATTGAGCTACGGAGGCGTGCGCGAAGCGCCTCACCAGCCTACGCCATCAACCCGGCGGCCCCACCCCCGACGAGGGGGACGTCCCGAGGCGGTCGTCAGCACCAGAAGACGATCTCGTGAAGATCACATCGCCATGACGAGAACGCATCGATCTGAACGAGCGAATGGTTCTGCGCAGCCGCGACGTTCACGCCTCACACTGCTGAGCACAATCACCGCAATACGACCGTGATCGCACTGCAACAACCCCTGTGACCGATTCTGATCGACACCGGGAGGGCCTGCACCTGCCCCGACGGCGTCGTCCGCGTGTATCCAACCTCACGCCGGGGAGTCCTCACTCTTAGCGACGACGGCGAAACACCAGTATCGTGGCCGCAGCCCCATCCCACACCTCCGGAAGGACTGCGCCTTGCCCACTCCCGCACTCATCGTGCGTTCCCTCTCTGCCCAGTCATCACTGGAGCCCCACACCTTCACCGCTCCTTTCACCGTGGGACGCTCACCGGACAGCGACGTTCAGATCGTCCACCCCCTCGTCTCCCGCACTCACCTCCAGGTGACCCCCACCCCAACCGGGTGGGCGGTGAGGTGCCAGGGCCGTAACGGCATGCTCGTCAACGGGGCCGTGACGCGCGAGGCGCTCGTGACGCAGGGGACTCGAATCCAGCTGGGCGACGCCTCCGGGCCAGCGCTGGGGCTCACTCCGGTCGTCTCCGGCAGCGCGCCTCAGGCCGGCGCCCCCCAACCAGCCCCCGGCAGATGGGCCGGCCTGCGCCATCCGCGCCGAGCGCCCCTTTCATCCCATCGCAGCCGAGTGCGGCCTCCGCCCCGCAAGCCGCACCCCTCCAGCGCCCGGCAGGCCCGCCCCCGGCGCAGGCCGCGCCCATGCCCCAGGCCATGGCATCGGCGTCCTCTGCAGCCACCTACGTGGCACCCCCGGGCCGCCAGGCGCCTCCCCTCATCGAGCTCAGCGGGCTCGGGAGCCTTCCCCACCTCACGCCACACGCTCAAGTCCTTCCGCGTCACCTCCTCGGGCACCATCGGGCGCGCGCCCGACAACACCCTGGTCCTGGATGACCCGCTCATCTCCAAGCACCACGCCCGTATCGACGTCTCCCCAACGGCATGGTCGTCACCGACCTGGGATCCACCAACGGTCTGTACGTCGCCGGGCAGCGCGTGTCGCAGGTCCAGGTCACCCAGCCCGTGCTGATGGGTCTGGGATCGACCTTCATCGCCCTGAGCCCGGACGGTCTGTGCGAGGTCCAGGTCGCCGGCGGAGCCGGCGGCGAGCTGGTGGGTAAGGACCTGACCTTCCGGGTCAACAACGGCAGCATGACGCTGCTCGACGGCATCTCCTTCTCGCTGCCGGGCAACGAGCTGCTGGCCGTCGTCGGCCCGTCGGGAGCCGGGAAGTCGACGCTGCTCAAGGCCCTCACCGGCGAGCAGAAGGCCCAGGAGGGCCAGGTGCTCTTCAACGGGCTGGACGTGTACGAGCACTACCCGGTCATGCGCAACAAGATCGGTGTGGTCCCCCAGAGCGACGTCATCCACTCGGCCCTCACTGTCCGCAAGACCCTCGAGTACGCCGCTGAGCTGCGCTTCGCCAAGGACGTGTCCAAGGCCGAGCGGCGCCAACGCATCGCCGAGGTCCTGGAGGATCTTGACCTGACCGCGCACGTGGACAAGCGGGTCAAGAAGCTCTCCGGAGGCCAGCGCAAGCGGGTCTCCACCGCCATCGAGCTGCTGACACGCCCCAGCCTCCTGTTCCTCGACGAGCCCACCTCCGGCCTGGACCCCCAGCTGGACCGTGACGTCATGGACCTGCTGGCGTCCCTGGCTCACGGCACACGTCCTGGTGACACCGGCCGCACGGTCGTCGTCGTCACCCACAATGAGAACCACATCGACCGCGCGGACAAGGTCCTCATCCTGGCTGCGGGAGGCAAGCCCGTCTACTACGGCTCCCCCCGCGAGGTACTCCCCTACTTCCGCCAGAGGCTCAACGAGATCGCCTCCCAGGGCCGCCTGCTGCTCAACACGCCGAAGGGCACCCTGCCCGACCCGCCCTGCCGTGGACGGCTACGCCGATGTCTCACGCCCCTCATCCGCAACCACACCGCGGAACTGCGTCAGTACATGGAGGCCACGGTGCCCCTCGACGCGGCGAGGAGGGGCTCCCGCAGCGTCCGCGGGGCCGGCGACGCAGGAGAAGCCGCCCAAGCAGCAGTCCGTGCTCAGGCAGGTCTCGACCCTCGTGCGGCGTCAGCTGCGGATCGTGGCGGCGGACCCGTCCTACCTCGCCTTCATGCTGCTGCTCCCCATCATCATGGGACTGCTCACCAAGGCCATCGAGGGCAGCGACGGCTTCGCGGTCCCCCCACTACCCGGAGCCCACTCCCCGACACCGGAGAACCCCCACCCCCGATCATCAGGTACTCCAGCCAGGCCCTGCAGCTGTTGGTCATCCTCATCACCGGGGCGGCGTTCTCCGGGATGTCAGCAACCATCCGCGACCTCATCGGGGAGCGGGACGTCTTCCTGCGGGAGAAGGCCGTCGGGCTGAGATCCGGCGCCTACCTGTTCTCCAAGGCGACCATCCTGGCGCTCATCACCACCATTCAGACCGCACTGATGCTGGGCATCGCCCTGGCCCTCAACAAGGGCCCCTCAGATGCCGTCATCCTGGAGGGGTGGCCGGGGCTGGAGCTGGCCTTCTGTTGCTGGGCCGTCGCCTTCGTCTCCCGGGCTCCTGGGCTGGCCGTCTCCGCGATGGTCTCCTCCTCCGAGCAGGTCATGCCGGTCCTGGTGGTCTCCATCATGGCCCAGCTGGTCCTGTCCGGTGGCATCATCCCGATCTCGGGACGGGCGGTCTTCGAGCAGCTCGCCTGGTTCATGCCGTCGCGGTGGGGTTATGCCATGGCCTCCTCCACGTTGGAGATGCTCGCCATCCCGCCCAACCGTGACGACGCGTTGTGGAAGCACGAGACCGCGCAGTGGCTGACGGACTACGGCATGCTCTCAGCCATCGGCCTGGTCTGCATGGTGGTGTGCTACGCCGCTCTGGCCCGCCGCGGGCGTCGCTGATCCTTCCAAGTCCTCCCGACATGAGCGCCGGGGTGCCGACCACTGATCTGGTCGGCACCCCCGGCGCCACGTATCGGCCGTGTATCGCAGGTGCTCCTACTTGCTGGTGATCCGGGAGACCACCAGGTCGAAGTAGAAGGAGGCGCCTTGGGCGACCAGAAGACGGGCGTCGCTCTGGCCCTTGGCGGGAGGGACCGTGCCGCCGTAGGCGCCGGGGGTCTTCCAACCGACCTTGCCCGTATCTGGCGACACGGCGACGACGAGGTTGCCCGGTTCACTGTCCCAGATGCTCTGCCTTCCGACCTCGACCAGCACCTGTCCGTCACTGAGTAGCCCGATGGGCCTGATGTGGCAGCCCTCGCGCTGCGAGAACTCAGGCAGCGCGAGCTTCTTGCTGCCGACCTTGGCCGTGCAGGCGCTCGTATCAATGGCGACGTTGACCGTGCCGCTGGGGCCGATGACCGGAGTGGTCGAGGACGGTGCCTTGGCCAAGGAGGAGTAGGCATCCTTCAGCGCCGAGACATTCAGGGGCGCTGACGCCGCCCACCAGTGCTTCTCCGAGAACTTGCCTGAGACGGATGCCGCCTCGCTGCCGTTGGCCTTGTAGATCGTGGCACCCGAGGACGTCACTCTCGAGAAGGCCTCTGGCCCGGACACGATATTGAACCCACCGGGGAATCGAGTGTCCTCATCGAAGTCCGAATCCGGCTGCTTTCCGGGCTCGGAGACGAGCACCTCACCGTTCTTGGCCGACAGCACCTGGAACTGTCGCGACTTGATCTCGTAGGTGAGGATGAAACCGTTGTCGACCCGGCCTCCCTTGTACTGCCCGGAAGCGGTCCACTTCTCCTTGCCGGATGCATCGTAGGCCTTCATGACGCCTCCGTCGGTGGACTCCCCCTTGTCGGACACGATGCCGAGGTCAGGTGTCGCGCCGATATAGAAGGAGCCCTTGGAGAAAGGCACCTTGGAGGTCTTGCCCGCAGCCCCGATCACCGTGGACTCGTCACTGGTCTGGGTGCAGAGCATCGAACCACCGACCCAGGGGCGCACCTTGAAGCACTCACCGCTCCACACCGGCGTCGTCGTGCTCTTCGTAAGATCCACAAGATGCTTCTTGCCATCGCGTTGGAAGGCGATCGTGGTTCCGTCTGCGGATGCGACGGGCTCGGAGGCCTCCGCGTAGCGCAGCTCCTCCTGGACACCGTTGCCGGCGGGTAGCGCCGCCGCCCACCGGTTGTCGATCTCCGTTCCGGAGAAGAAGTACCACCAGGTCGCGCTCGCCCCCCACCACTGCCAGGACGGTGACCACGGCGGCCACAGCCACCCACCGACGGCGCCACCACCGCCGACGCGCGCCGGCCTCAGGGTCCCCCGCCGTAGCCGGCGGGTGCGAGCCCGGCTGACTGTAGAAGGCGGGCGTGGAGGGACTGGAGATACCGGGGCTGGCCGGCATCGCAGGAGCAGCGAAGCCCGCGGTCCCCGCCGTTCCCGGGCTGAGGGGAACCCTGTCCGGGGCCGGGGACGTACTGCTGCCCACCCACCAGGGTCGGCGCATCCGGGGCGAAGGCCATCGTGGCCGAGGTCGCTGATGGACTCGGCAGCGTCGCCGGCGGGAGCCGCGGGCTCGGCAGGAGGGAGGGCGTCCCAGTCGTAGGGAACGAGCGAGGCCGTCGACTGCGGGGGTGAGGCCAGTCGCGGCGCTGCGGGAAGACCGGCCAGAGCGGACTGCATGACGTCCAGGCGCTGGGCGACGTCCTCAATGGAGGGACGCATATCGGGCTGCTTGGAGATCATCGCGGCGATGAGCTCCCACAGCGGGTCGGGCACTCCCAGAGGCCGGCCCGCATCGCGTCGGGCGTGCTGGCTCAGCAGCTGGGCAGGCTCCCCCACGAACGGCGTCGTCCCGCACGTCATCTCGTAGAGCATGATGCCCAGTGAGTAGATGTCGGCGGCGGAGGTCGGGGCCTGCAGCGACAGGATCTCCGGCGCCATGTACAGCGGTGTGCCGATGGCCCCGGTGAGGTGGGAGGCGGAGAAGGTGTCGCAGATGCGCGCCACCCCGAAGTCCGCCAGTCGGGGTACAACGGTCTCGGGCACCTCCCCTCCCGGGGCGACACCGACGACGACTGTCTCAGCGGGGTCGCCGCCCCGGCTGGGACGGGAGCTGAGCAGGACATTGGCGGGTTTGATGTCCCGGTGGATCACGCCGGCGCGATGAACCGCGGACAGTCCCTGAGCGATACGCGTCCCCAGGGACGCCACCTGCGCAGGTGGCAGACTGCCGTGAGACCTCAGCAGATCTCGCAGGTCACCGCCGTTGACGTAGTCCATGACGATCGCGAAGGTGGAGCCCTCGATGACGACGTCACGAATGGCGACGACATAGGGGCTGCGCACCCGCAGCAGAGTGGAGCGTTCCTTGATGAAGCGCTCCACGACGTCGGGGTTCTCCACTAGCTCCGCACGCAGAACCTTGAAGGCCAAGGTCTCCCGGGCGTCGGTACGCCGACCGCGCCAGACCTCTCCCTGGGCACCCGCACCGATCCGGGTCTCCATGATGTAGGAGCTTCCGAGGTGACGGGGGTCGGGGCTTTGGGACATGAGTGCTCCGTGTTGCTCAAGGGCGGTCAGACTTCATAGAGACCTTATCGCGATCTTTGCGCCGCCGGACCGCTACGCCAGGACGCGGTCGCCCATCGCGCCTCGAATCTCACCACCCCATGGGAGGGTCCACGGTTCTGAAGCTCGCCGAGGTGACTACAGTGGTTCCCGTGAGCAAGCAGATGACTACCTCTGACCCGCTGGTGTGGATCGACTGTGAGATGACGGGGCTGGACCAGAGCGCCGACGCGCTCATCGAGGTCGCCGTCGTCGTCACCGACTATGAGCTCAAGCCCCTGGCGGAGGGAATCGATGTGCTCATCAAGCCTCCCGCCACCGCGCTGGAGCAGATGGACGACTACGTGCGCACCATGCACACCTCCTCGGGTCTCCTGGCCGCCCTGGAGGACGGGGTGACCATGGAGACCGCCCGCTCCACGGTCCTGGACTACGTGACCTCCCTGGTTCCCGAGCCCCGCACCGCCCAGCTCGCGGGCAACTCCGTGGGCACGGACAAGGCGTTCCTGGCCCGCGACATGCCCGAGCTCATCGAGCACCTCCACTACCGGATCGTGGACGTCTCCTCCCTCAAGGAGCTGGCCAAGCGCTGGTACCCCAGGACCTTCTTCCACGCGCCGAAGAAGGCCGGCGGCCATCGTGCGCTGGCGGACATCCTGGAGTCCATCGACGAGCTGCGCTACTACCGCGAGGTCCTGTTCCCCGCCGGGGAGGGCCCGAGCTCTCAGGAGTGCAAGGACGTGGCTGAGCGAATCCTCAACACGCCCACCAGGTGAGCGGGACGACGGTGTCCTCGGTGTCCTCGGCGCACCCCTCGAACGTGACGTAGTGCACCGACTCCAGTTTGGTGTGCGGGGAGAGGAGCGGATACAGTACCGACTCGTTGCGGTGATACCGTACATGGTGGCTGTAGCTCAGTCGGCAGAGCGCCTGGTTGTGGTCCAGGAGGTCGCGGGTTCAAACCCCGTCAGCCACCCCACGATGGCGGATCATCCGCTCCCTCTCCCCTCCCGCGGCAGCAAACGACGCTGCCACCTTAGCGGCGCAGGCTTGCTGCGGACAGCGATGGCTTCAGCCTCTCTCCTGCGCCCCGACAAATGAGCAGCGCGCTCACTGCGACGCCCCTGCCGGCGGAGCAGGTGCTCGATGCCCTGGCAACCACCCTTCGAGAAAGTCCCTCCCATGCAACGCCGCGACTTCCCTACTCGCCCTGGCCGCCGGAACCGCAGGCTGCCCTCAGCGCTTGCAGCACCGCACGGACGGCGGCCCATTCCACCTCACCGGCCTCGTCCCCCGACGCAGAGCTCACCCCTAGCCTCCACGTCACCCTCCCCCACACCCTCACCGACCCCTCCCTCAACCCACTTCACCTTCAGGACGGCCCACCGCCACTTCCCGCACCCACTCCTGCGGACTCGCTCATCACCGGCCTGCCGGAGAACGTCGGCAACGTCGTGGCCATTACCATCGACGACGGCGTCGACTCCTCAGTCGTGGACGCCTACCTGGACTTCGCCAAGGACTCGGGAGTCCGCCTGACCTTCTTCGTCACAGGCTGCTATCCGAGCTGGACCGACAACCGGGACAAGATGAGGCCCCTGGTGGAATCCGGGCAGATTCAGCTGGCGAACCACACCTGGACTCATCCTGACCTGACGACGCTGTCGGAGGGCGGGATCATCGACGAGCTCACCCAGTGCGAGAACCTGCTGCGCAACACCTACGGTGTCACAGGCGCACCCTTCATCCGGCCCCCCTACGGCGGCCGCAGCTCCTACACCGACTCGGTCTGCGCCAAAGCCGGCTACACGACCACGACCATGTGGTACGGCTCCTTCGGAGACTCAGGGCAGCTCACGCCGGAGGTCCTTCTCGGTGAGGCACAGAAGTGGCTGCTCGCTCAGCACATCGTCATCGGTCACGCGAACTTCCCCACCGTCACTTCCGTCTACGGTCAGATCATCGACATTCTGCGGCAGCGCTCTTTGCAGACGGCCACGCTCGACGATGTCTACTTCGGCCCCGGACACAATCGTCACGCCTGAGGGCGCTCACCGCACGAGAGCTTCCCGGGCCTCCTCCTGTCCCTCACCGCACGGTCGCGTCCGCTCGAAGGAGCCGATCTCCGGGGTCCGCGGAAGGTAGGCGATCTCACAGCGGCCCTCGAGCTGCTCGTCGAAGGTGCCGATCCAGTCATCGCCGATGACGAAGACATCGATGCCGTACTCGTCGATGTCCCGACTCTTCTGCCCCCAGGTCTGCTCGGGAACGACCATGTCGACATAGCGGACGGCCTCAAGCATCGCCTTGCGCTGCTCATAGGTGAAGTAGGCGCGCTTCCCCTTGGAGGCGCTGAACTCATCGGTCGACAGCGCAACAATGAGATAGTCACCCATGGCCTTGGCCCGGCGTAGCAGCTCAATGTGCCCGTAGTGGAGCAGGTCGAAGGAGCCGTAGGTGATGATGCGTTTCATAGGGATTGTCCTCGCGGGTTGAACCCGTCGATCTTTGTATGAATCACACAAGAATCGATGGTGTTGTCGTTGGTTGCACGTATGGCGGTTGAACGCGCTCGCCACTAAGTCTAGGCACGAGGCACCCCCCAAGAATCCTTTGTTACCCCTCTGAAGCAGGCTTTCAACTATGTCGGCCGTCACCCACTATCGCGTAACCCAATGAATGCGCGAAACTGCCACCCCACCCCTCGACCCGAGACACCACAAGCTGAGGCCATCATGTGACAGAACCCCAGTATTCCGCGGTATAGCAACGATTACGAGCGGTTTCGGCGCCGTCACGATAAGCCCCGAACATCACAGTCTGATTGCAGACGAGCCAATCATGACGACTACCGCTTTTCCTACTGGGCGACACAACTACCGTTATAAGAAAGCGAGTAAAGAAGGCCGCACTCCAGGCCTTTCCCGTCCCAGAAGACCGGAGGTCACCAGTGGTCGCAGTAGTTCCTGCCCGACCCCTTGCCACCCCTCCCGCACCTCCTCCAGTGTCCCCTCCGTGGCCGCTTCAGCGCCCGGCCTCCCGTCTGATTTCTCGGCAGTGAGCCGAGACATCGCCTCCTGGGCGCTGTGGCTCTTCCTGGCGACCCTTATCAGGACGCTCTTATCAACGCATCGAATTCTTTATCCGCGTCTGCTCCTGATAGGGATCGCAGCCGCTGCCCTCATTCAGGTGACCGCCTGGTGCGTGACATGGCATTACTGGCCGTGGGCCTCGACGCGGGTCATGCCCTTCATCATCGTGGCCGGGGCCGGGTTCGCAGTCGGTTCCTGCTTCCTCGACCTCGCCACGCAGGTCCATCTGCTTCCGTGGACCGCGGGCCTGGCAGGGTCGGCCGTCGCGGTGGCGGATCAGTGGCGGCTCCGCCTGAGATGGCGGGCTCACGCCCGGCGGGCCCTGGAGGCGGCCTCATGACCACCCTGCTCCTGAGCGGACTCGCCGTGACAGCAGCCGTCTGCGCCTCCTTGACCGCGGCCGTGATCCCGCTTCTGAGGAGAGCCCGCGTCGTCGACGTCCCCGGGGACAGATCCCTGCACCGGACGCCTGTCCCCCGCGGTGGTGGACTCGCCATCGTCCTGGCCGCCTCACTGGCCACCTGGACAGCGGTCCTCGCTGCGGTGCACCTGCAAGGCGCTGTTCACGCGATGTCCGGGGTCGACGTCGCGCTCATGGGGCTGGCGACCGTGCTCGCCTTCGCACTGCTCGGGCTGATCGAGGACCTGTTCTCGGTGTCCGTCAGGACCCGTCTGGTTCTCCAGCTCGTCCTGGGCGCAGGGCTCGGTCTGGTGGCGCACAGCGCCTTCGAGGTCTCACTGTGGTGGACCCCGGCGATCTGCGTGGGCACCGCCGCGCTGGTCAACGCCACGAACTTCATGGACGGCGCCAATGGTCTGGCCTGCGGCCACGCCCTGCTGACCTCCCCTGTGGTACGTCCAGGTGGCAGCCGTCGCCCCGGTCGCCGGGCTGGGGCTCGTCATGGTCTCGGTGGCCGGAGCCTGCCTCGGCTTCCTTCCATTCAACACGCCTCGCGCCAAGGTGTTCCTGGGTGACTCCGGCTCCTACGCCCTGGGCAGCGCCTGGGCCTTCGCCGTGACGGCCTGCCTGTCCCGGGGTGTGGCCGTGGAGGCGGCTCGCCCCCGTCCTCGTGCTCCTGGCGGATACCGGCTACACCCTGTGGATGCGGCTGAGAGCGGGCCAGTGCTGGTACGCGCCGCACCGGCTGCACGTCTACCAGCGCCTGGTCTGCGCCGGATGGCCGCACTGGGCCCTCGGCCCTCCTGGTGACCCCTGGCGGCGGCGTCGTGCTCCGCCCTGGCGGCCGGCAGCCTCCTGACCAACAACCGACTCTGGATGCCCCAGGTCGCCATGGCAGCAGTCCTGATCCTCTACCTGAAGATGCCCTCCATCATCGGAGCCCCCAACCCCTTCCCCACCCTTCGAAGGGCGAGGTGAGGACATGCGCATCCTTCTGCTCACCCACTACTGGGCACCGGAGGTCGGCGCCCCCCAACGCCGCTGGAACCGACTGGCCGAGGCGCTGATCTCACGGGGCCACGAGCTGGCGGTGCTGGCTCCGGCCCCCCACTACCCGGGCGGTCGTCTCCCTGCCAGGCGGCACGGCCCACGTGGCCGGTCTCGATCAGGCGAGACGTCACCGGGGCGATGGTGCACCGCACGATCTTCCGCCCCTACAGCAGCGGAGTGTGCGGACGAGGGACCGATCAGATGGTCGCGGCGGCCGACTCCGTGCGCCTGGGGGTGGCGCGCTTCCGGGGAGCCAACCGTCCGGACGTCATCCTCGGCTCAGTACCGGGGCTCCCCACCCTCCCGGCCGCGCTCGCCGTCGGCAGGGTCCTGCACCGTCCGGTCGTGGTGGAACTGCGCGACGCCTGGCCGGATCTGCTCCCTGTCAGCCGCGCAGTGGTCCGAGCCGGACGCCTGCCCATCGGCCCCTGGCATGGGCCCACCGAGCCCGCCGGCTCCACATCGTCGACCACGGCACGCGCAGCCTCCTGCCACCCCTCATCACCCGCCTGGAGCGGGAGGCCGCGGCCGTGGTGACGACGACGGACTCCTTCGCCCAGGTCCTGCGCTCGCGCGGGGTACGCCGCGTGGTGACGGTGCGCAACACCGGCGCCGCGGTGCAGACAGGCCGCACGGGTGCCGACCGACGCCGCTCGGAGGGCACCCTGCACGTGCTGTACCTGGGAACCGTGGGGCGCGCTCAGGGACTGGGCTTCGCGGTGCGGGCCGCGCATATCGCTCAGCGCAACGACACCCCGGTGGTACTGCGGATCGTCGGCGACGGCGCACAGCTCCAGGAGGTGGTGGCCCTGGCCCACAGGCTCGCCGCCCCCGTGGAGATCCTCCCCCTGTGCCCTGGAGCGAGGTGGATCAGCACTACGCCTGGGCCGATACGGCGCTGGTGAGCCTGCAGAACTGGCCGGCCATGTCCATGACGGTCCCCTCCAAGCTCTACGAGATCATGTCCGCCGGAGTGCACGTGTGCGCCTCAGTGGACGGGGAGGCCCGGCGCATCGTGGAGGACGCCGGCTGCGGTGACGTCACCGCCCCGCAGGACCCGCAGGCCCTGGCCTCCCTGTGGAGCGCCCTGGCTGCAGACCGCAGCCGTCTGGACGTGACGGGCGGACGGCGCTGGCTGGCGGTTCACGCCGACGCCGAGGCCATGACCAACCGCTACGAGTCCCTCCTGAGGCAGGTGGCCGGTGGCTGACCTCCAGATCCTGAGGAACCTCGCACTGCTGAGCACCTCCGCCACCAGGCAGCTGGTCGAGGATCCGGTGCTGCTGGCCCTGCAGGGGGCGCGTCGGCTCTCTGAGCCCCTGGCGTAGCCGCAGCGCTCGGGCCTCGGCGTCGGCGCGGGCGAGCACGAGCTGCGCCGGGCACTGTCGGCGTTCATCGCCGACCGACCGGACTCGGCTAGTGACGCGCTGAGCCGGGCGGTGCCGCGATCGACCCTCGGCCGCCGGCTCGCCGCCGAGATGGCGATCCACCTCGGTTCCGCCGAGCGTAGGCATCTTGACGCCGAGGGCCTGAGCCCCGCGGTGCGCGCGCGGGACCTGTGGTCCCGGGGACACCTGAGCGCCGCGCTCAGCGCACTGGAGGCAGCGCCCGGCTCCGGGGCGCTGCGGGCCCGGCTGCGTTCCCAGCTCGCCATGATGAGCCCGGGATTCCACCTGCCCCGCTTGTCCCCCTCACCGGGCTGGACCGTTCCTGACCCCGGCGAACCGCTGCGAGTCCTTCACCTGCTGACAAGCTCACTGCCCCACACCCAGTCCGGCTACACCGTGCGCTCGCACGCACTCCTTCAGGCGCAGTGCGACGCCGGCATCGACGTGCGGGCGGTGACCCGCATCGGCTACCCCGTCATCATCGGCAGGCCCCTCGGCTCAGGCCACCGACGTCGTCGACGCAGTCACCTACCGGCGGCTTCTGCCCGCGCGGACCCAGGCCGCCCCGATAGCCCGGTTGGCTCAGATGAGCCGTCTGCTGGCGCGGGAGGTGGAGGCATTCCACCCCCACGTGCTGCACACGACCACCAACTACGTCAACGCCCTGGTCACCCAGGCGGTGGCGCGCTCCTACGGCCTGCCCTGGGTCTACGAGATGCGAGGGGTACTGGAGTGCACCTGGGTGGCCTCCAGGCCGGTGAGTCAGCAGGCCGAGGCACTGAGCTCCGAGCGCTTCGCGCTGCTGCGGGCCAAGGAGGCCGAGATGGCCCGGCGGGCCGATGCCGTCGTCGTCCTCTCTCGGGTCCAGGCCGAGGACCTCGCGGCCCGGGGTGTCGAGCCCAGCCGGATCACGGTCGTCCCCAACGCCGTGGAGCAGGAGGTCCTGGAGGCCACCAGGTACTCGCCAGCGAATGCCCGCCAACGGCTGAGCCTGCCCCGCGACGGCCTGTGGGTGGGCAGCGTCTCCTCCCTGGTGGGCTACGAGGGCTTCGACGTGCTCCTGCGGGCCGTGGCGCTCTGCCGCGCTCGGGGGTCGACGTGCGGTGCGCCGTCGTGGGTGACGGGGTCAGCCGACCCGAGCTGGTGGCCCTGGCCGGAGAGCTGGGGCTGGAGGCCTCGGTGTGCGTCCTTCCCGGACGGGTGGAGCGCGCCACGGCCCTGGACTGGTACCAGGCCCTGGACGTCTTCTGCGTGCCGAGGCTGGATACGCCGGTATGCCGGCTGGTGACACCGCTCAAGCCGATGACGGCGATGGCGCTGGGTCGGCCGGTGGTGGTCTCCGACCTCCCCGCGCTCAGCGAGCTCACCGCCGCAGCGACGAATCGGTCCTTCCCGGCCGGCGACGTGGAGGCACTCAGCCGAGTGCTGACTGATATGGCGGCTGGAGAGCCCCTGCCCTCGACGCATCAGCCGCTGCCCACCTGGAGCGGCAACGCAGTCCGTCAGGCCGAGATCTACAAGGAGCTGGTATGAGCAGGGCGTCCTGGGCCCCGTGGTCCGATGGGCAGCCGTTCTGGGGCGGCAGCTCGGAGGTCAGTGTCAGCGTCGTCGAGCTCAGCGAGCTCTACCCGGTGGGCCGGCGCCCGCCGCTGGTGGCCTACATACGCCAGCTCTGGCAGCGACGGCACTTCATCTGGCCGATGCCCGGGCCAAGGCCCTGGGCTCTCAACGGGGCACCTTCCTGGGCAACGCCTGGCTCATCGCCGCCGATGCTCGACGCGATCGCCTACTTCCTGGTCTTTGGTCTGCTTCTGCAGACGAGCCGCGGTATTGACAACTTCATCGGCTACCTCATCATCGGCGTCACGTTCTTCCCGCCGCTGCAGCGGGCGGTCACCGGTGGCAGCCAGGTGATCGTCACCGGCAGGAACCTCATTCGAGGCTTCTCCTTCCCTCGGGCCGCCCTGCCCGCGTCGTACACGATTCGCAGCGCGATCGACCTGATCCCGCCGATGATCGCGCTCCTCGTCCTCGTGGTGGTCCTTCCTCCTCACGCCTGGCCGAGCTGGCACTGGGTCCTCATCGTCCCGGTCCTGGCGCTTCAGGTGCTCCTGAGCCTGGGACTGACGCTGGCGGCCTCCCGTATCACGACGACGATCCCGGACATGCGCAACATCTGGCCCTTCCTGACTCAGTTCTGGTTCTACGCCTCGGGAGTCTTCTTCTCCTACGAACGGTTCATCCATCACCCGGTGATGCTGCGGGCCATGGACCTCAATCCCGGTTACCTCATCATCACGATGTACCGGGACGTGATCCTGTACCAGCGCGTTCCGCAGCCGCGCATGTGGCTCATCCTCAGTGCCTGGTCGCTGGGGCTGACCGCCGTGTCCTTCGTGTTCTTCTGGGAGAAGGAGGAGGCCTACGGTGTCGAGCGCTGAGACCGGAGCAGGGAAGGATTCAGCGGCCCTCCAGGCGGACCGGCCGGGAGAGGTGACACCTCCCTCCCCCATCGTCACGATGACATCGGACGGCGACTCGCCGGCCGCTGTCATGACCGCGGCCGAGGGTCACGAGGCCGGCATCGGCACCGCCACCGTCGTCGTCGACGAGATCGGGGTGAGCTACCGGGCGCCCTCCACGGACGCCGAGGATCTGCGCGCCGCCTCCGTGGCGCAGAAGATCGTCATGGGGATGACTGGGCACAGGCCGAAAGTGAGGGTCGAGGCCCTCAAGAACATCTCCTTCGTGGCTCGCGCCGGGGAGTCGATCGGAATCCTGGGGCGCAACGGCGCGGGGAAGTCCACGCTGCTGCGCGTCATGGGCGGCTTGGAGACGCCGACCTCGGGAACGGTGAGCGCCCTGTTCCACCCCGGTGCTCCTGGGCGTCAACGCGGCCCTCGTCCCGGACCTGTCCGGCGAGCGCAATGTGCGCCTGGGCTGCCTGGCCATGGGGCTGACTCCCCAGCAGATCGAGGCGATCATCCCGGAGGTCATTGAGCTGGCCGGGATCGGGAAGGCCATCTACCGCCCGATGAAGACCTATTCCTCGGGAATGGCCTCACGTCTGCGGTTCGCGATCGCCGCCGCGGCGAACCCGGACATCCTCCTCATCGACGAGGCCCTGTCCACCGGTGACGCCGCGTTCAAGGAGCGCAGCGAGATCAAGATGACCGAGCTGCGGCGCGCCGCCGGGACGGTGTTCATCGTCAACCATGCCGCACAGGTCATCGAGGAGATGTGTACCCGGGCGCTGTGGCTCATGGATGGCGAGCTCATCGGTGACGGCCCGGGCCCCCAGATCGCCCACGACTACCGGTGGTGGTCCTGGAACATCGCCAAGAACAAGCCGGACAAGGCCGCCACGATCCTGGCCGAGTGCCGGGAGAAGTGGAAACCGGCGGGGGTGCGGATCCAACGCTCGGAGAGCCGCACCCTGCCCTACCGACACGCTCGAGGAGTATGACCATGCGCAGTGAGGAAAGCACGATGACAGCAGGACGAATCACGGTCTACGGCTCTTGCGTGGCCAGGGACGTGGCCGGTGAGATGGAGCGGCGGGGCTGGAGCGTGGAGCGTTACATCGCCCGCCAGTCCCTCATCAGTGCGGGGTGCCCGGCCGACGTCGGCGACGTCGATCTGTCCCTGCTCAGGTCGTCCTTCGCCCGTCGGTCCTTCCTGTCCGACATGGTGGGCAACCTGGAGGCGCAGCTCACGGCCGTCGCCTCCTACACCGACCTCCTGCTGTGGGACCTGACCGATGAGCGCCTCGGCGTCCTGGAGACCTCCCCCGGGACCTTCCTGACGCGTTCGACCGAGGCGCTGACGGCCGGCCTCTACGAGGGGCTTCCCGCCAGGTTCCTCGAGCTGGGGACGGCCGAGCACCTGCACCTGTGGCGGCCCGCCCTGCTGCGTTTCCACGCCCTCCTGGAGCGGCTCGACCTGGCGAGGCGGACGATCCTCATCAACGTTCCCTGGGCAACGCGGACCACCTCGGGGATGTCCACCGTCCCGAGCTGGGGGCAGACGGCTATGGAGGCCAACTGGGTCATGACCCGCTACATCGAGCTCGTCTACCAGGAGACCGACCTGCGGATTCTGCAGGTGCCCGACGAGCTCGTGGTGGCCGACGACGCGCACCGCTGGGGGGCCGCCCCCTTCCACTACGCCGCCTCGCTGTACTCGTGGGTCGCCGACGAGCTGGAGGTCGCCCTGGCACCGCGTCACCTCGCCCCGGCGCTGTGAGTCGCACCTCGCGCAGCGGACCGGCGTCGGGCCGGCAGGAATCGACGCGCTTCAGCGACGACGCCGCAGCAGCCTGCGAAGGCGCACCATCCTGGACGCGCGCGGCTCATCCAGCCGGGGGTCGGCGGGGCCACAGGGGTATGCGAGGGACGTCTGCACCGGAGTAGCGCTGCACCGCCTCGGCCCCGGTGAGGACCCAGCCGACGTCGGTGCCGGCGTAGCGCAGGGGCTCCGCCTGCCGGCCGGCAGGTTCGACGGTGCACAGCTCGATGACCTCGCCGTCGCGCACCACCGCCACCTCGGGCCGGCCTTTCCACAGCAGGAGGCGGGCCCGGTCCCGGGCGCCGAGGTTCCCCCAAGGGCTGCGGAGGATCTGCTCGGAGTCGAGGCGCTGCGCCAGCTCACGCATCTCGGCCGCGTGCGCCTGGCCCAGTCCGGGTGGCTCGATGGGCATCCGGCCGGCGTCGACGACCCCGAAGTACCAGCCCAGGTCGTACAGGATCGTCTGCTGGGCCCAGGGCGCCCCACCTGCGGCATCGAGAAGGGCGTGGTAGCGCGTGCGCATCTGAGCGACGTAGCGGCCCGGCCGCGACCAGGCGGTCTGAACCGCGGAGTCGCCTGCGACCCGCTTGTCATAGTGGTAGACGGCCTCGGGCACGTAGGCGATCCGGCCCCAGCGGCTGCGGATGCGCCCCAGGTAGAGGGCGTCCTCGAAGGTGGGGGCCTCACGGTCCTCCGGGAACCGGGCCGCGAGCGCCCGGTCGGCCCGGATGAGGCACTCGTGGACGGAGAGCTGGATGGCCTGCGGCTGCCGGGCGGCGTCGACCCTGGGCGGTCCCGCCCTGGAAGCGGAAGTCGAGGGGGTGGGGATCTCAGCGCCGTCCTGGTGGATGAGGGTGCGGCCGGCCAGGAGGACGTCGCCGCGGCGCCTGGCGGCCAGGGAGCCGGGTGAGGAAGTCGGGGGCGAGCCAGTCATCGGGATCGGGGAAGCTGATCCACTGGCCCCGGGCCCGCTCCATCCCGAGGTTTCGGGCGCGTCCCTGTCCGCCGTTGTCCGTCTCGATGATCTCGACGTCGAGGTCGGTTCGCCGCGCCCAGCTCCGGCAGGCCCTGCGGTGAGTCGTCGCAGGCCCCCGTCCAGGACGAGTACGACCTGGAGACGGTGGTGCGGGTGGTCCTGGGCGTCGAGCGAGCTCAGGAAGCGGGGCAGGTGAGGGGCCACCCCGTAGACGGGGATGACGAGGCTGACCAGGGCGGGCGGCGGCGCATCGGCGGGGCCCCTGCCGGCGGAGCCGGCATCAGATCACGTCGCGTCGGAGCTGGGCGGTCAGGCGGGCGCAGGCTCCGGCGTCGAGCAGGAGGAGGTCCTCGGGGGCGGTGACTCGTCCGGCGACGACGTCCTCCACTGCCTGATGCACCTGCGCGCTGGTGTCGGCGCCGATGGCTCCGATGGCCCTCGTGACGGGCGCGGTAGCGGTCTGTGTCGGGCCGTGCGCGGGGGTCCCAGACGATACCGACGCAGCCGGCGATCATGCCCTCGTCGAGGACGGATGAGCGGTCCGAGACCACCGCCCAGGAGCGGGCCAGGGTCTCGGGCAGCTCGCGGCCGGTGACTGCGGGCACGCCCAGGGCCCGGAACCACTCGGGTGCGTGCAGCACCAGCTTGGGGTGGGCGAACAGGACGGTGCGGTGGCCGTCCTGGATCAGGCCGGCGGCCAGCTCGAGCCAGGGCCGGTAGAGCGCGCTGAGGAGTCCGACGGCGTCGGGGTCGCTCTCCAGGGCTCGTGAGACCTCGGGGTCCCAGGTGGGGGCGAGCAGGATGCTGTCGCGCTCGCGTCCCAGCAGGCTGTGGAGGTGGTCGTGGCGGGGGAAGCCGGTACGCCAGACCTCTCGGTCGGTGAGGGTGTAGGAGGTGTGGTCCGCCGTCAGCCCGGCCTGCTCGGCGGCGGTGGCGCACACGACGACGTCCATGCGGGCGCCGTTGAACCAGCGCCACATGTCGCGCATGGTCACGCCGTGCTGGAGGAAGACGAGGCGCTGGTCGGGGCCGACGCCCGTGCCGGTGAGGCGGCCCGCGATGAGCGGGTCGCCGATGTCGGACAGGAGGATGGTCTCGGCGCCGCTCCAGGCGGCGTCGAATCCGGGGCCGGTCGGGTCCAGCAGGACGAAGCCGTCCTGTGCGAGGCGTTCCCAGTCCGGGCTGCTGCGTTCGATGACGAAGATGTGCCGGACGCTGGGTGCGTGGGTGCGGGCGTAGCGGTACAGCGGCTCGGCGTTGTCGCCGGCGCTGTCGTGGCGGTCCATGTAGAGCCAGGTGCGGGGCCAGTCGGAGGGGGATGAGGCGGTGTACGGCGTGGGCGCTGAGGAGGAGGCCACGGAGGCCATGGAGGACCCCGCGGAGGATGCCTCCTCGGCCGGTGACGTGCCGTCGGGCGTCTGGGTCTCCTGCGTGGCGGTGGGACTCAGGAGCCGGGCCAGGCGCCGGCGCAGCCCGGATGAGGCCCCTCCCGGGCGGCCTCGCCCCGGAGGCGTCTCAGGTGGCCTGGGGTTGCCCCGGTAGGGGGCCACTGGAGCTCCTGGCCGTCGATGACGGCGGTGATCTGCCCCTTTGGGCAGCCAGACGATGCGCTCGTGGAGCACGACATCGTCGAAGTAGCGGTGATCGACCGTCTTGGCGCTGGTCGGCCGGGCCCAGGAGCCATCGACCTTCCACTGCTCCTGGGGCATGTCGCCGGCGTAGAAGTAGGTGGCCTTCTGGTCGCTGCGGAACCTGCGCGCCGAGGGCAGGATCGGGGCGGGCATGGGTCCGGCAACCATGGCGACCAGGGCAGTGCGACGGCCCACAGCCAGCGGCGTGGAGCAGTACGCCCTCGATCTGGGAGGCGGGGACACGCCGAGTGACGGCGCGCAGGAGCTGGGCCACCTCGGCGCGCTCGGCGGCCGTGAGCCCCGCCGAGGGGAAGCGCAGTCCGCGGTCGGCGTCGGTGACCTGGATGAGGCGGTGGATGATGATCTGGTGGACCCAGGCCGGTGGGGGCTTCCGGCCTGCAGCCACGCCGGCAGCACCGTGCCCAGCAGGTGGCGGTAGTGGTCGATCCTCCCCAGGGGCCGGGGGGGCTGGGGGCGTGGCGGATGACGGCCGGGCCGTCGTGGAGGCCCACCCGGTTGCCGGTGGCCATGATGTGGGCAATGAGCCCGCTCAGGGCGGTGTGCTCGTCATCGGTCGCGGTCTGCGCGCCGGCGGCGTCGTCCCCGCCGTGGAGGGCCCCCGGTTCTGCCCCAGCCCTGCAGGCCGTGGCGGGGGATGGTGAGTACCACTCCGCTGACGGTGTCGGGGAAGATGTGAGGCTCAACGGTCAGGTCGGTAGTGCGGTTGCCGTGCTTGAAGCGCCACTGCAACCGCTCGTCGCGGGTGCCGTCGGGGCGGATGGTCACGGTCGGGGTGAGGACGACCGCCTCGCCGGTGCCGTGCTGGGCCACTGAGGTGAGATAGCCCGGCTCGACCCGGTCTCCTGCCGTGAGGAGCAGGACCCGGGTCCCTGCGGCCAGGGGGTGCAGGACCTGACCCAGCCCCGCCGGGTCGGGACAGCCGATGGGGACGATCCCGCCTTCGGGCGAGTCCTGGTCAAGAGAGCCGAGTGTGTCCTGCCCATCTGCGGAACCGATGATGATGACGTGCAAGGTCTCGGTGCTGCGGGCATTCATGAGGTGGGCATCTCCATTTCGTGGGGCGGTCCCCAATGACTAATGGTGGACGTAGCCAGCACCTCCGCGTTGGAGATGTCCCAGGTGTGTCCGAAAGTCGTCCCTCTCCGTTGGACGAACCCGAATCGGGAGGCCGAATAGATACGGGCCCCGGCACGTGCGCAGTCATTGAGGAAACCGGTGTCCTCACCAGTGGTCGTCTCGGGAAAAGTCACCTCGCGCGCCAGGTCCGCCCGAGCCACCAGGGTCGGCCCGGAGACGAAAGTCGTATAGCGGTGCTCCCAGTCGGCGAAGCGCAGCACCGTCAGGTCCGGGCCCGTCAGGTGCAGGTAGTGGGCGTGCTTGCCCACGACCTCGGCACGGGCGTAGTCGGCCGCCGCGAGGGACTCGAAGAGGTAGTGATCGCCGTAGAGGTCGTCGTCGTCCATCTTGGCGATGTAGTCGGCCTCGACCCGCGAGAGCATGAGGTTGTAGCAGCCCCCCAAGGGAGTGCTGGTCTCGGCGCCGACCCAGTCGATCTCCAGGCCCAGCTCGCGGGCCCGGGCCCTGCTGCGGGCCGGGGCGGTGAAGCCATGGGTGAGGATGACCGGGGCCATCGTCACCCGCTGCTGACCGGCCAGAGTCTCAAGGACGTGGTCGATCTGCTCGGGCCGGATGGTGGACACCAACGGTGCGATGGTGGGGCGGCGCGTGGCCCGCTCCCCCATGCCGACGGCTCGCAGCACGGTCTCCACGCGGTGGCTGTAGGTGTGCCGGCTCCAGATCTCCCGTTGCGCCAGATGCGTCATGTACTCCCCGAGGGCCGGGTTGGTCACGAGCGCTCGCACGGTGTGACCGGCCTGGGCGCGGTCGGTGACCTTGGCCAGGGCGCCTGCGGGCAGCAGGCGGTCGGTGGCCGGCGTCGGGGTGCTCACCACGGGAGTGCCGCAGGCCAGGACCTCAATGACGCGGCGCGGAAGCATGGAGGGGCTGTCCACCACGGAGCTGACGTTGAGGAAGACGGCGTAGGCGCGGTAGGCGCTGAGCATCTGGGTGTAGGTGAGGCTGCCGCGCACGTGCGAGTCCCAGGGAGCCGGGAACTGGTAGGTGTCGTCGCCGCCGAGGTACCGGGAGAAGATGTCCAGCCCGTGGGGCAGGCGTGCCGCGACGTCGTGGGCGCCGCCCAGGACGATCTCCATCTGCTCGCGCCGCTCGGGGTACTTGTGAGCGAAGTAGGTGCCGGCGAAGGCGACATCCCTCAGGGGCGCGGGACGCCCCGCCTCGTCCAGCAGGCGGATCGGGTTGTGGATCGCGGGCTGGGCGGCGAAGGGCAGGATCCCGATGCGGTCATGTCCCAGGTCGCGCCGGTAGTGCTCCACCATCGCCTCATCGGTGGTGAAGACCCAGTCGAAGAGGCGTGCGGTCTCGATGGCCTCGTCGTAGTGGGCGGGATCCTCCTTGTTCCAGAAGACCGTCGGCACTCCTCGGTCCCGCAGCACGGTAACCATGTCCCCTCAGGTGGCCCGAGGGTCCCTGGGAGCCGATGACCTGGAAGCGCCAGGCGTCGTCGTTGCCGTGCCAGGCGGACTCTACGAAGAGCAGGTCGATGGGGGTCTGCTCGACCTGCTCGCGCCAACCGGTGGGCGTCAGGGGCACCGAGCACCACTCGTAGCCCAGGGCGAGCGCCGTGAACTCGTCGGCGATCACCCCGACGGTCACGTCGTGACGGGGCCCGGTCTCCTGGGGTGTGGGCAGCGGCCAGTCCGGCAGGAGCGTCCGGCCCCGTCTCTTGGAGGCCCACCGGCGGGGGCGGGCCCAGGCGGTGGCCCGACGACGGCGCAGGTGCTCACGCAGCCCCGACAGCCCCGAGTGACGCAGGTGCCACAGGGCTCGCCGCAGCTCGGGGGCCGTCCGAGGCGAGGTGCAGGTCTCCGGCGAGCTCATGACTTCCCCATGTCTCCTCCAGGAGTCGAGCAGCTCGTCGAGCTGGTCGCCGTCGCGCTCGATGTTGAAGACGTAGTCCCGGTTGGTGACTCCCAGGTCCCGGCCCTCGCAGTCCTTTCCCCTGCCATCGGTGATCTCATCACCGTAGAACAGGTGCAGGCGGTGGCCGAGGGCCGAGCAGATGAGGTACTCGTTGGTGGCCAGGTAGGGACTGGTTGATGAAGCCGATGACGTCGATCGGGCGGCGCGCGAACATGATGTTGTACAGGGCCGAGCCGATGTACCCGGCCACGACGTCGGCCTCGTAGAACATGCGGGCCTGCTCCACGATGGAGTGGCCCTCGGGCCGGATGATGGTGAAGCCCCTGCGGGCGAAGCACTCCTCGACCTGATTGCCGTTGAGGCACTCGCGCCACATGTCGGGTTTGCGGGAGATGAAGAGCCTGCGCTGGGGCTTGTCGTTGGGGGTTGATCGCTCCAGCAGGCCGTCACGCAGCCGGTGGCAGGTTGAGGCCAGAGCCGGGTCGGCGAATCGCCCGTTCTGCATGAGGGGCATGGCGCACACGAGGGTGTCGACCTTCACCGGGGAGGTGATGACCTCGACCAGGTCGTCGTCGATGCCGTAGGCCTCCAGGAGGATGCGCTGGTAGGCAGGGGGACGGCCGCGGTCGGCCCTGCTGTTGGTGAGGATCCGGATGTCGGGGTGCGTCGCCCGCGCCAGCTCCCAGGCGTAGAGCCTGGGAACGACCTCGGTCATGAAGTGGCCGAAGTGCCGGTTGTACTCGATGTCCAGGTAGAAGAAGGTTCCTTCACGTCTGGGAGCCGACTGCGTATCGACCGTGGGCGCGGCGTAGTAGTGGTTGAGTTCCTTCAGCGCCGTGTTGACCAGCCGCTTGGTCGTGGCCAGGCGGAAGGTGTTGGGCAGCAGGAGATGATCCTTGACAAGCACCTGGCGGGGGCGACGCACACGTCCCGGAACCCAGGACGGAGGTCTCGGGGATGCGGTTCTCGCGCGGAAGCCTCTTGGCGCACAGTCCCGGGTTGTTGGTGACGCCAATGACCTCCAGCGGGGTGACCCGGGCGGGAGGGTCTCCAGTGACCGCCCCCAGGACTCGCCGTAGCGGGCGGACAGGATCGGCGGGGTCTCGGCGTATCGGAGCTTGACGAATCCGTCTCCTCGTTTACGCAGCACGACACCGCCGTCGAGGACGGTCAGTGCGGCCACCTGCTCGCCGTAGGACCGTTCGTCCCCACTCAGCTCCCCCGCGGCTCCGTGCAGACCGGCGAGGCTGCGCGAGGCCCGGGTGATGAGCCCAGCGGTGTTGGGGCTCTCGCCCAGCGCCGCACCATCGATGGCGACGTAGTACCCGCCGTCGCGGACAATACCGATGAACAGCTGGGCGGACGTGGCGCGCATGCCCGGGCTGGGGTGAGTGCGTCCACGAGGACGTCGAACTGGCCGTGAGTGGCCAGGGCCTGGTGCAGGTCGGCCTGGTTCGTGAAGGCAACCACTCGGGCCAGACCGATGAGACCGGAGTACTCCACTGGTTCCGCCTCCGGGCACCCGTCCTGCCTCGTCCCGCATTGAGCAGACGATCAGCTCGCGCGCTCCCAGCGCCGCCCCGAGCCAGTTGCTCAGGTGGGGCTGAGGGCGGTCCAGGAGCACGGCGACACGGGGCGCTGCCCGGACTCCTCCCCGCGGGACAGCCCTTGGAGGACCTGCTGGAGGACCTCCTCCAGCTCCGCCGAGGGCTTGCCGGCCGGCATCGGGGCGCAGACCGCCCCCTGGCGAGCCGCTGTGGGCTGTGACCCGTGGAGGCCCGTCATGCGGGCTTCCCTCGCGAGGCCGCCCGCTTGCGCCGCCGCCTCTTGGAAGCCGTCTTCCCCTGGGGCTGCTGGTGGAGTGCCTCGGGGCCGAGCACTGCCTCCAGGGTGTCCCGCAGTGATCGCGCGTTGTGCTCGGTGACGTCGAAGTCTCCGTGGGCGAGGCGGGGATCAGCCAGTGCCGAGCGGATCGCCTGGGCGATGTCCTGGGGCGAGGTGCCGCTCAGAACCCCGTATCCGAGGTCGATCAGCTCCCGGTTGCCAGGAAGGTCGGAGGCCACGACCCCGGTTCCCAGTGTCATCGCCTCCAGCAGGGTGACCGGCTGTCCCTCGTGCAGGGAGGGCAGGACGAACAGGTCGGCTCCGCCCAGGACCGGGAACGGATTGTCCATCTGTCCCAGCAGCACGACGTGCCCGGACAGGCCCAGGGAGTCGATCCTGGCCCGCAGCGTCGCCTCGAGCACCCCGGAACCGACGATCGCCAGGCCGATACTCAGGCCCTGAGCGCTGCCGCCCTCGGTGCCGTCCTGCTTACGCAGAAGGGCGAGCGCCTCGATGAGAGCCGCCTGGTTCTTCTCCATCGACATCCGCCCCATGGTGGCAAGGACGATGTCGTGCTCGTTCTTCAGCGTGGTGAAGGCCTCCGGGGCGGGTGCCTGTGCCCCGCGGCGGACCCGCTCGACGTTCAGGAGGTTGCGGGCCGAGAGCTGGTGCTGGGTGAGGTCGATGCCCAGCTCGGCCAGCCCGCTGCGGTTGTGGCGGGCCAGTCCCGGGCTGACGGCGACGACGGCGTCGACAGCGCTGTAGAGGGTGAAGACGCGCTTGAGGCCCGGGTACTTGTCCCGGTACTCGTTGTCCATCTGGTTGTGCTGGTAGCAGGAGGTGCGCGATCCGCGGCGACCCCAGGCCGCGATGAGCGAGACTCCAGGTCTCGGCGTAGCCGTCGTACTCGATGGCGGCGTCGGGCACGAAGTCGCCCAGGACGCGGCGCGTCTCGCGCTCGTAGTAGGCCCAGTAGCAGTCCCAGAAGCTCTGCGAGGTGAAGGCCTCGGGGTGCCGGGCGAAGTCGTTGACGCAGGCCCGTTCGTGGATCCGCCAGGGAGCGGCTCCGGGCTTGCAGATGACATGGACGTGGCGGGGCAGGCGTCGGAAGATCTCCTGCCGGTCCTCGTTGTTGCGCAGGACGGAGGGCTCGACGATGAGGTTGACCGAGTAGAGGTCCGGATCGAGCGCCTCCAGGAGGGCCAGGAGGGCGGAGGCGATCCCGTTGGGGATCATGGAGGCGTGGAACAGGAGGGTGCGGCGTCTGCGGGAACCGTCGCCAGACGCGGGCTCGAGGGCGTGGTCCGCGATGATCGCCTGCCGTCCGTGGTCGAGGTCGTCGTCGAAGAAGGCTCGGGCCAGGCGTGACGAGGCCCTGTCCGTCCTCGTAGGGGCAGTACCGGTCGAGGGCCTTCTGGGGGCGACCCCCTCCGGCCAGGGCACGTCCGATGGCTGAGGCCAGCTCAGCGCGGTCATAGCAGGCCAGCCCGGGGACCTCCGCGGGATCGAGGTACAGGCCCCGCTCGGCCCGGTACTCCTCGATGTCGTGCATGTAGAGCACGATGGGGCGCTTCTGGGGCAGGAAGTCGAAGAGGATCGAGGAGTAGTCGGTCACCAGGACGTCGACGGCGGCCAGTAGCTCATTGGTGTCGATGTCCTGGGGACGACGCTCACCGGCAGATCGACGCCGGCCAGCAGCTTCTCGGACAGACGGTGGGCGCGGTAGACCACGAGCACGTCGTCACGGGAGGCCATGGCGGTCAGGTCGGCGACCAGGGCCTCGCGGTCCAGCTCTCGCTTGCTGACCCCGCCGCGCCAGGTGGGGGCGAACAGGACCAGACGGCGCTCATCGTCCTCAGCAAGTCCCAGGCGACCTCGCAGCGCCGTGCGCTCCCTGGGCGCTCATCGTCAGCGAGGTGTCCAGTCGGGGGAGCCGGCGACGATGGTGCGGCCCCGGTAGACGTCGAGCAGATCATGGTCCTCCACCAGCGCCCATCGGGTGAGCTCATTGGGCGCCATGAGCGTGGTGCTCAGCTGGAAGTTGCGCTGCAGGTTCTCGTAGTCGAGCAGACCTCCCCGCATGGACCGTCCCAGGGTCTTGAAGGGGGTGCCGTGCCAGGTGTTGAGGTAGCGCTGCTCGCGGCGGCGCACGAAGTAGGGGGCGAAGGAGACGTTGTTGACGAGGTACCCGGCGGTGGCGAGGTACTGCATGTACTCGGTGCTGTGCAGGGGACGAAGACGACGTTGCGACGCCCCAGCAGATCCGCGGGGATGGCGCCCAGGTCATTGACGGCCCACACGTGCAACAGGTGGGAGTACTCCGGCCGGTCCACCATCCAGCGGAAGATGGCCAGGGGATGGCAGCCGATCGAGGCGCCGTGGTTGGACTCCCACAGCACCAGGTGGGGGCTGACGGGAAGGACCTCCAGGGCCTCGGCGTAGCGGATGTTGCGGGCGGCTGTCGCGGTGCGTCCATAGGCCCTCGGGTCCAGCCCGTCCTTGCAGCCGAACTCCTCGGCCTGCTCGAGGATCTCGCAGGCGAGCTCCACCTGCCCGGCGTCCTGGGCCAGCTGGGCCAGGACCAGGCGGTGATTCCGGTCCCCCTTGAGAACCAGCGGGAGGACATGCCGGATGGACTGAGCGGCCTGACCCGCTGCGGCGGACGGGATCGCCTTACCGGCACCGGGATCATCCGTGGGGTTGTGGGAGCTGAGAGCCTCGTGAAGGCCGAGCATGACGTCGCCGATGGTGGACTCGACCAGGTCCTCCGGCCGCTGCCGAGGCGGAGGTGTGCTCTTCGCGCGGACCAGGTCGAGGAAGCCCGTGCTGGCCAGCTGCTTGGACACCGATGCCAGCCCGCGTGGGGCCGGCCCCAGGTAGGCCCAGAAGGAGGCCAGCGCCTCGTCGTGGCGTCCCAGCCTTGCCAGGCAGACCCCACGGCGATAGTTCCACCAGCTGCGTGCGGGCTTCTTGAGCGTCCGCAAAGCCTCCTGGTACGAGCGCTCCGCGGTGGCGAGGTCGCCGACACGTTCCGAGGCGAGTCCCAGCTTGTAAAGAGTGTTCCCGTTGCCGGTGTCCAGTGAGGCGGCCAGGGCGTACTGTCCTTGTGCCCGCTCGTGCTCGCGCAGACGGTCCAGGCAGTAGGCCAGCTCGTAGGCCCGCTCCACCCTCGTCATCCCCTCGCCCGGGTAGATCTCGAAGAGCTCGGCCGCCAGTCTCCAGTCTCCCCGGGAGCACGCGAACTGGGCCGGTCCCTTGCTGCAGGCCTTTCCCCCGGCGGCCTTGCAGGCGGCGGCGAAGCTGGCGGCGGCGGAGGCCCGATCACCCTCACGGTGGGCGATGACCCCCTGCTCGAAGAGCTCCTGCGCGCTGAGCTCATCGATGTCGGCCAGGGCGTCCAGGGTGCACCTGGCCGGCCCGTTGAGCCCCCAGGTGAAGCTGAGCCTGAAGGAGCTTGCGCAGCCAGGCGGCGTCGTTCTCGTGCTCCGGCAGTCCGGAGAGCAGAACCTCCAGGCGCTGCCACTGCGGGGTGCTCGCGGGCAGGCAGGCGAGCAGATTCTCCGAGTAGCGCCGGTCCCGCACCCCCGAGGAGAGGGCCCGCGAGAAGAAGACGGAGGCCCCCTCCGGATCGTCCTGACGCTTGAGGAGGCAGCCGGCACGGTAGAAGGCCTCTCCGCAGGAGGGGTCGCGGTAGGCCACCTCGGTGTAGGTCCTCAAGGCCGCCTCGAACCGTTCCTGACGCTCAGCGATGACTCCCAACCGCAGCCGGCTGGCCGTGTCGTGGCCGCTCTCAGAGAGCTTTTCATACAGACGCTTTGCCTCAGCCAGGTTACCGTCCTCGTACTCCCTGGCGGCGGCATAGCGCACCAGCCGGGTGGTGGCCGGCAGCTGCAGGCGGCCGGAAACGGCACGCCCCATTTTTCTGAGAACAGCATCCTTACTCATGATGGTCGCCCTTATTTCAGTATGAACATTACGCGTATTTAATCCTGCGCCTGTTGACGCAGCATGCAGCGAGCCTCGATCCAGGCCTCCGCCCCCCCCTCGATACAGCCCGCACAGCGAGCCGCCGCTCAGCGCACCACTCAGCCCAGGCGCATATCACTCTTGATCCGAGTCGTTGATACCTCGGGAGTCCGCGGGAGGTAGACGACCTCACACAGCCCCTTGAGCTGGTCGTCGAACTCGCCGTTCCAGTCGTCCCCCATGACGAAGACATCAATACCGTATTTGGCGATATCCTCGGTCTTCTGCCCCCAGGTCAGCTCGGGCACCACGAGATCGACATACCGGATGGCTTCGAGCATCACCTTGCGCTCCTCGTAGGAGAAGTAGGCCTGCTTGCCCTTTCCGGCATTGAACTCGTCACTGGACAGCGCCACCATCAGGAAGTCCCCCAGCGCTCGCGCACGCTTCAGCAACGCAATATGACCATAGTGGAGCAGGTCATATGTGCCATAGGTAATCACGCGCTTCATGGGGTCACTTCCTGTTTGGACGTTCGAGGTTCATCCTCAACAACACCCGGACAAACCACCGTGAGTATTCCCCACCCCGAGAACCAAAAATCGAAGATGTCATAGAATCGATGCGATACCGATATTCCGCCGAAATACCCGACGTTCGCCGTCGAATATCACAGAGAGTTCCGCCTCACCTTTCCCTCACTCTCACACTCTCGTCACAATTTTTCTTTCCAGTTCTTTTGAGAGGCGATGTTCATCCGCCCTTCCGGTCGCTTATCAGCTCAGGAAACGAGCGATCCATCCCCGGATCCACGTGAGGTTGTCCAGGATCGGCGCGGGTTCCACCTCCAGTGGGGAGTAGCGCCCCTCAGCGACGTCGATGTCGCCGAGGAGCCGCTGCAGGTGGGATGCGAGCTCATCGTGGTCGGCGGCGACCGGCAGCCCCTGAGCCCAGGGGCCAGTCACCGTACAGGCCCCTTTCGACATCTCGGTAGGAGGCCAGGTCGGGTGCGTAGACCACTGCCGGTTTCCCGGTCAGAGCGAAGTCGAAGAAGATGCTCGAGTAGTCCGAGACCAGGATGTCGGCCGCCAGCATGAGTTCCTCGACACTCGGGTACCCACTGACATCGATCATCCCTGGGACACATCCGGCCCGGTTCATGTGGTGGCTGCGCATGAGGACCACCGCATCGAGGAGCTCAGCCAGACGCGGCCCGTCCAGCGCCCCCACAGGTCCCGGCCCGTGCGCGGCGGCGCAGCCGGCTGTACCTGTCGAGGGCCGCAGGCCTCGCGCCAGGTCGGGGCGTGGAGAATGACGGGCTGTCCCGGAGCGATACCGAGCTCGTGGCGCACCCGTCGCCGTACTTCAGCGCCTCCGAGCAGCCTCACGTTGCGGGGGTACTCCCCACCCGAACCGGCCCGCGGTACCCCAGTGCCTGCTGAAGGCGCCGACCGGCCTGCGGGCTCTGGGGCCAGCAGCAGGTCCCACTGGGGGACCTGGCGGTCCATGAGTCGCCGGTATCTCAGGGTGACGGCTCTCGGCGCGTCGTGCAACAGCTTCTTGATCGGAGTGCCGTGCCAGGTCTGGAGCAGGTGCTGGCCCTCACGCTTGGAGAACCAGGAGGGAGGTGGTCGTTGGTGACGATGACACGTGAGGTGCGCAGCGCCTCCACCCACTGCGGGGATCCGACGACGACGGGGCGCGCGCCCGCCGGCACGCGAACCGTCCCGTCGACAACCGACCACCACAGGGGCGCTCCCACGCCGTGGGCCGCCAGGTCCTCGCAGATGGCGGCCGGGTTGTCCCCGCGCTGCGTCCACCGAAGGACTCCAGGAACACTCCCGGTCTCAGGGGCCCGCCTCGCGCTCGATGAGGAGCCGGTGGCCCCGTCGTGAGCGCTCGCCAGGAGTCAGCGGAGGGATGACAGCGACGGCCACGGGAGCCGTCCGTGCGGGTGAGGATCCGCGCGCGGCGCGCCGGGCGCCCGGCATCCGCCCCGGTGACGTCGCTATCGGGTTCCGCCGCGCAGCTAGTGGGCGCCGCGGCAATGGGAACCTCGGTGGCCGGACCGTCGATCCCCTCTCCGGCCAGGCAGGCTCCCTCGATCCTGTTGCCGGGCTCGTCCTGCGATACGGTGCTCCAGCTCAGCGGGTAGGTCGCCAGCTCGACGTCGGGATCAGCCAAATCGATGTGCGCCGACCAGCCGCCACCAGGGGCCAGGACGGCCGGCACCGTCATCGCCCTGAGCCTCGGCGGCCCCTGCCGCCCAGGACGATATCCAGCCCATCCGGGGCCGGCGACACCGTTCCACTCCAGCACCAGCGTTGCGTCAGTGTCCAGACGCGCGCAGAGGAGCACGACGTCGATTTCCCTACCGGGCAGCGCCTCACTCCCCCAGGTCCCGCTCGGCGCCGGGGCGACCTGGAGCAGCCCCCGCTGACCGCGCGCCTCCAGACACCGTCCGGACTCCGGCGGCGCCGGGCGCCTCCTGCTGGAGCCGGCCGGTTGCGGCATCCATGCCCGCACCTCTCGCCCGGCAACGCGGGTCACCACCCGGAACCAGGAGGGGCGGCCCGCTTCGACCTGCAGACGCACCACGATCCCCGAGGTGAGGTAGGAGCGCCACGGGTCGCCGGCCTCCAGGTCGGCTCGGGGGGCCTCACAGCGATCAGCCTGGGCGCGGCCTCGAACTCGTCCGGTCTCATCGACCACCTCGACGGTCGGGCGGTCGATCAGGCCTGGGTCGAGCCCCCAGACCCAGGCGCATCCGCGTACCTCCAGGGTCCTGGGGCCCAGCCAGCGCACCGCGTCGACACCGACGTGCAGTCTTAAGTCGGCGTCCCGGATCTCGGTGAGTCGGCGGGGCACCGGGGCCCCTTCCAGGAGAGCAGGCTCGGGGCGCACGGTGCCCGCCTCGATGGTCAGGGGAAGGTGGCCAAGGTCCCTCGCAGCGTCTGCCGATCAGCTCCCTCGAGCTCCACGGCGCCGGCCGGCTCGTCCTGGATGAGGGAGCCACAGTACGAGTCGGTCGAGCAGCCCGACCGCCCCCCACACGAGGTCGTCGGCGTCGGCGAGCGCCCTTCTCGCAATGCGGCACAGCCTGCCGGAGAAGTCGGGCCCTCCCGGTGAGCGGTCTCAGCCAGACGAACCAGGTCCCGGCTCAGGCGTCCGGAGACCAGGCGCCGACGCACCGCCTCCGGGGCGTCGGCGGCCAGCTGCGCCAAAGCGTCCACCTCCGCCAGGAGGCCGACGGGATCCGTGTCCGCACTGAGGCCACGGGCCGCAGAGCCTGCGCGCCAGGTGTAGACCTCCTCATCCAGGACGTCCATCCGGGTCGCGGCCAGAAGCACCGCGAGGGCCCTGGCGGGCAGTGACACGGCGGGGGCGCCGAGCGCACCGGACCGTCTCAGCGGTGCCCACAGCCTCGGCGCGCCATGACCGCGCCGGCCACCAGCTCCTCAACCGCCTCGGGCACCCTGAGCCAGCGGCTGCGCGAGACGAGGCGCGCGGGAGGTCCCGCCCCGGCCCGGCCCCGGTCGCCGGTGTCAAGGACCGCGAGCGCGCGACGACGACGTCGGAGCCCGACCGCTCCAGGCACTCAATCATCGACTGGCAGGCACCGCCGACAAGTCCGTCCCCACCGTCAACAACGGTGACCAGGCCTCCCTGGCTCGTTCCAGGGCCGCATCCAGCCAGCCATCCGGGCCGGCGCCCCGGTGATCGTCCCGGTCGCAGGACACGACCCGGACGCGCCGGTCCCTGGCGGACAGGCCGGTGGCCACCTGCGCACCGGAACTCAGCGCATCGGCCCCCGGACCGACGACGACCAGGACCTCCAGATCCCTGAAGGTCTGGTTGAGTACGGAGCGGATGGCCCCTTCCAGGTGAGGACCGGCCCCCGCTGCTCGGACGATGACGCTAAGTCGGGGCCGGTGCACGCCGCGCGCAGCCGCACCGATGAGACGTCTCAGACGCCTGCCGCCCATGTCCTTCTACCCGTCAGCTGGGGCTCTCGGGCGCGCCAGAACCCCGTGGCGTCGATGACGCTGCGCCCCTCGAGCAGGTGCGGATCAAGGTCGGCGAACTCCTGGTGGCCAACCAGCACCGCCACGACATCAGCCTGTTCGACGGCCTGCCGCCACCCGGTCAGCCGCACGTTGTCCCACCGCGCCAAAGACGCCGGGAGCTCCTTGGCGTGCGGCTCGGCCACCAGGACCTGGGCATGGGGCGCGGCGGCGGCCACCTGCTCAGTGATCGCAAGCGCCGGCGACTGGCGCAGGTCATCGACATCGGCCTTGAAGGTCAGGCCGAGTACCGCCACGATCGGCGAGGAGAAGGGCTCCATCGCCTCAAGGATGCGCCCGACGTAGTGGGCCGGCCGGGAGTCATTGACCTGGCGGGCCGTGCGGATGAGCCGGGTCTCCTCCGGAGCGCTGGACACCAGGAACCAGGGGTCCACAGCGATGCAGTGGCCGCCCACGCCGGGGCCCGGCTGCAGAATGCTCACCCGCGGGTGGCGGTTGGCCAGGTCGACGAGCTCCCAGACATCCACCCCGACCCGCTCGCAGACAAGGGCCAGCTCGTTGGCGAAGGCGATGTTGAGGTCACGGAAGGAGTTCTCCGTCAGCTTGGTCATCTCGGCGGTGGTGGCGTCGGTCAGGACCAGCTCGCCGGCGCAGAAGGTGGCGTACAGGTCTCTGGCCAGGCGTGACGCCTCGGGGGTCAGGCCGCCGATGACCCGGGAGTTGGTCACCATCTCCGTCATGATGCGCCCGGGCAGCACGCGTTCGGGGCAGTAGGACAGATGCACCTGGGGCCGTGAGCCGCTGCCGTCCGTGGACAGGTCCGGGCGCATCGAGCCGATCGCCTCAGCCAGGGCGCGAGTGGTGCCGGGCGGGCAGGTCGACTCCAGGACGATGAGCTCTCCCCTGTCAGACGGGGTGCGATCTGCCTGGTGGCGGCCTCCACCAGGGACAGATCGGCCGCGTGGTCCGGGCCCGTCGACGGGGTCGGCACCGCGATGATGTAGGTCCGTGCCGAGGGCGTCTCCATCTGGGCGCGCAGGCGGCCGGCCTCGACCTGTTCGGCCAGCACGGTGGCCAGCCCCTCCTCGAGGAAGGAAGCTCTCCGCGGTTGACGGCCCTCGACACGTTCCCCGGATCCGGTCCACCCCGACGACGTCGAGCCCGGCGCGGGCCAGGACCGCTGCCGTGGGCAGGCCGATGTACCCCAGCCCGATGACCGCGACGTCGGCTACTTCAGTAGTGTCAGTCATGAGTCTCCATGCATTCGTTCGCGTCCCCGGGGAGCTCCCCGGGGACGCTGCTCCGTGAGCCACGTGTCCGTACCTCTAGTTCACCGTGGCGGGGAGCAGCTCGACGGCGTCGGGGTGCTCGGTGAGGTAGGCGCTCACCCGGTCCTCGGCGAAGGCCTTGAACAAGGGGGTGTCCGCGTCGGCGTCGAGCGTGACGATGGACTGCCCGTCCGTGGAGGTTCCCGTACCGGCGGTCGGCACGGTCATGAACCTGATGTCGTTGCTGTGGAGGTGGCGCGTCTCCAGGGCCAGGGACTGCATCTGGTTGAGCGTGAAGGACTCGTCCACGGCGACTGTCCGCGAGGCGGTCTTGAGGAAGGAGTACAGCGCTGTGGGACTGCTCAGGGTGCCGTTGGTCAGGACCCTGCTCACGATGGAGCGCATCCAGGTCTGCTGGCGCTTGACGCGGTCGAAGTCCCCGTTGGGCAAAGAGGAGCGCTCGCGGGTGTAGGCCAGGGCCTGCTGCCCGTCGAGTACCTGGGCCCCTGCGCCGAGCTCCTTGCCGGCAAGTGTCTGAGGCGTCTTGAGATTGACTCGCACTCCGCCGATCTCGTCGGTCAGCGCGACGAAGGACTCGAAGTTCGCCACCGCGAAATGGTCGATGTGGATGCCGGTGAGGTTCTCCACGGTGTGGATCGTCAGCGAGGGCCCCCCGTAGGAGTAGGCGGCGTTGATCTTCCCCTGGCCGTGACCGGGGATCTCCACCCATGAGTCACGGGGGATCGACATGACCGAGACCGTCTTCCGGTCTCCGCTGACCTGAACGATCATGATCGCGTCCGTGCGCTGGGCCCCCTCCTTCCACTGGGAGGGGTCGGAGGCGGAGGTGCGCGAGTCGGTCCCCAGGACCAGGATGTTGACAGCCGGTTCCTCGCCCGCGGCCACCTTCTGCTGCGGGGCCCGTGCGGGAATGCCCGCGAAGGGATCGGCGATGAACTCGATGCCGGAGGCGATGGAGTGTCGCACCCACAGGGCCAGGCCTCCTGTGGCCAGGGTCAGAACCAGGAAGATCGCCAGGACACTGAGAAGGGCGATCCTCCATCCTCGTCCGGGACGGTGCGGGGCGCTGCCTGCGCTGCGCGCCGAGGTTGTGTCGGCCCCTGACGAGGCTGCTTCAGCATCGCCCTTTTCAATCGGACTGCTTTCAGGTTCTGGTAGGAGGGACTGCGTCATGGGCCAATGGCACCACATATTTCTCGAGCGTTTTGCCCGGAATCCCCTTGTTTTAGGAATTCCGGGCAAAATGCTCATGAAATGAGATGCAACTGAGACCGCCGCAATCTCACTGTCACCATTTCACGTCACATAAACAATATCTTTCTGGACGTTCAGAAGGAATATCGTCGGTGGTTTTTATGAACGAGGAGGCACGAGCTGATACATCCACCCGTAGGGGTCCTCGGCGCGACCGGTCTGAATGGCGGTGAGCCGGTCGTGAATCTGCCGAGTGACCTCACTGCCCTCGATGCGGGCGTCGAAGCCCTCGCCCTTGAGATGCCCCAGAGGCACGACGACGGCGGCGGTCCCACAGGCGAAGACCTCACTGACCCGGCCCGACTCGATGTCTGCGAGCAGTCCCTGCAGGCTGATGGTCTCCTCCACGACGTTCCGCCCGGAGTCGCGCAGCAGGCGGATGATGGCGCTGCGGGTGCAGCCCTCGAGGATCGTCCCGGTCAGGCGCGGCGTGCGCACGGTCCCGTCGGCGTCGACGACCATGAGGTTCATGCCGCCGAGCTCCCTCGATGTTCTCCTGCGAGACGTCGTCGAGGAAGCAGACCTGGTCGCAGCCCTGCGCGTAGGCCTCCTGCTGGGGAAGCAGGGAGGAGGCGTAGTTGCCTCCGGTCTTGGCCGCCCCGGTCCCTCCGCGTCCGGCGCGGTGGTACTCGGTGGTCACCCAGATGGAGACGGGCTCCAGGCCGTGAGGGAAGTAGGAGCCGGCGGGAGAGGCGATGACGTAGTAGTCCACCACAGCGGCGGGGCGCACGCCCAGGAAGGCCTCGGAGGCGAAGGCGAAGGGGCGCAGGTAGAGGGACTCGCCCTCACCTGAGGGCACCCAGGCGGCGTCGGCGCGCACCAGATCCACCAGGGAGGCCACGAAGTCCTCCTCCGCCAGCTCGGGCAGAGCCATGCGCCGGGCGGAGGCGTTGAGGCGCGCCGCGTTGTAGCGGGGGCGGAAGGTCCACACCGATCCGTCGTCGTGCCGGTAGGCCTTGATGCCCTCGAAGACCTCCTGGCCGTAGTGGAGCACAGCGGCGGCCGGGGACAGGCTGAGGCTGCCGTAGGGAATGACGCCGTAGTCGCCCCACCCCTCGCCCTGCCTCCAGCGGGCGTGAGCCATGTGGTCGGTGAAGGCGTTACCGAAGTGGAGGCTCGCCAGGACCGCTGCCCGTTCGTCCTCGGCGAGGGGTGAGGGGTTGGCGGTCAGGGGGAATCGACCGGCGAGCGCATCGGCCTGCGGGACGGGGACCTCGGCGGCGCGGGCCAAGGAGGTGGATGCGAAGTCGGTTGAGGTGGCGTCTGTCTCGGGCATAGGTCCACCCTACCGCCGAGGCCACAACTCGGACACGACCTTCCCATATGCTGGCCGGCAGGCAGGCTCAGAGCTAGGTTCCGGCCATGACTTCCGTTCGTCGTCCCTCGGTCAGTACTCGCCGAATGGGTGCACGAGCCCGGTTCGCCCAGACGGCGGTGGCCCGGCACAGTCCTCCTGACCGGGGTGAGCGGATGCGCACAGGTGGACCTGGATCAGCTCGCCGGGTCGGTGTCGGGGCCCGCCTCCCTTCTACGGCGTCGCAGTCCTCGACGGCTCCGTCCCGGATGGTGATGCCCACCGCGCTGCCGACCGCCCAGGCCACGGCGGCAGCCGCGCTCACGGTCGGCTTCCCGGACCTTCCCGGCTACACCGCCTCCACCGCGTCCCCGACCGCCACGAGCGCCCCGCACGGGAGCACCACCCCTACCGGGCCCGCGACGGCGTCAACCCCGGAGGCATCCTGGTCGCGCTCCTACGCCTCAACCTCCTCCGGATGCCAGGTGAGCGCCGAGGTGACCAGCGCAGCGGCGCTGCTCGTCTCCGGCGGCGATGACCGCGCCCTGTCCGAGCACTGGTCCGCCTCCCTTGGCGGGGACCTACCCGGACTACCGGCAAACCGGTCGAGAGGAGCTCACGGCGACGAACCGCTCCGCACCCTATGCCGGTATCGCCACCACCTTCAGCGCCAGCCTCCGTGGTTCCCGGGTCGCGGGGAGGGCCTTCGTGCGGGTGTGGTCGGCCGACGGCGCAGCCGTGTCAGTGACCCAGGTCTGTCAGCAGGGGGTCTTCGACGAGGCGGCGTGGGACGCCGTCCTTCGCGGCGTCGCCGTGGACGGCCTGTCGGGTCAGTCCCGCTGGCCCACGAAGGCGGCACCCGGGTCTGAGACGCCGGCTGCCTCCGCCACCGGATGACCCCGTCTCATCACGGCCCCTGAGACTGCTCCCCTCAAGAAGGCGGCCCCTGGGTCGGTTCAGCGGAGTCCTGGGGGCCCGATGGCTCGCTATCGGACGGGGCGCCGACCTGAGCGGGGACTCGGGCTCCCCTCCCCCGGCCGGTCCGCCCCTGCGGACTCGCCGTCCCTCCCCTGCCAGGACCTCCTGTCGGGCTCTCCTCCCCGGGCGCAGCCACCTGGTCCCTGCCCGGCTGAGGAGCGCCGGGCCGAGACCGCGGACTCGGCCGCAGCCACGGCGTGACGGAGGTTCGTGAGCGCCGTCGTGATCGCCTCGACGTCGTCGCCCTGCATCGCCTGGTCGAGCGCCGACCTCGCAACCTCAAGGCCGGCGGACTCGGCCTGACTCAGGTCGCTCGCCACAGCTCCGACCCTGATGGCCAGCGTCGCGGCCTCCGCGGCGGCATCGCTCCGGACCCGGGAGAGCGACAGGGCCCCCGTGATGGCGGAGCGTTGATCCGCTGCCGCCACCGCGGTCGCCTGGAAAGCCTGTCCCCGCGATCGGGTGGCGCGTGAGTCCGCCTCGGCCAGGAAGGCGGACATCTCGGAGTCGGTCAGTGGGGCGTCGGTCAGGACGTCGCAGCCGCACAGGCCGGTGAGGCCGGCGAGCAGGAGACAAACGGCTGTCCGACGCGGGGGACCGAGTAGCGACATACTCGGAATGTAACGGCCCGCTCGCGTACTGCGATCACGCTGCGGACACGAAGAGGGCCATAGGGTCTCAAAGCGATGACGTATCGGCCCCGGCCGTCACCGCCTCGGCGATGGCGTCACCGATCTGGCTGGTGGAGCGCTGGGCGCCGCCGCGCCGAGTGGCCATGTCCGCAGTGACTCCGGCCTCGACCTTCGCCGCGACCTCGGGCAGCCCGAGGTGGTCGAGCATGAGGGCCACCGCACTGATCGTGGCGGTCGGGTCCGCCTTGCCCTGACCGGCGATGTCCGGGGCCGAGCCGTGGACGGGCTCGAACATGGAGGGGAAGGCCCTCTCGGGATTGATGTTGCCCGAGGCCGACAGGCCGATGCCGCCGGTCACGGCGCCGGCCTCGTCGGTGAGGATGTCGCCGAAGAGGTTGTCGGTGACGATGACGTCGAAGCGGCCGGGGTCGGTCACCATGTAGATGGTGGCGGCGTCCACGTGGCAGTAGTCGACGGTGACCTCGGGGTACTCGGTGCCGACGGCCTCCACGGTGCGCCGCCACAGGTCGCCGGCGTGGACGAGCACATTGTGCTTGTGGACGAGGGTGAGGTGCTTGGCCGCCCTGGCCTGGGCCTTGGCGAAGGCGTAGCGGACCAGGCGCTCCACCCCGTAGGCCGTGTTGACGCTGACCTCGGTGGCGATCTCGTGCGCCGTGCCCTGGCGCACGACGCCGCCGTTACCGCAGTAGAGGCCCTCGGTGCCCTCGCGCACCACGACGAAGTCGATGTCGCCGGGATCGGCCAACGGCGTCGGCACGCCCGGGTAGTACACCGAGGGACGCAGGTTGACATAGTGGTCCAGGGCGAAGCGCAGACGCAGGAGCAGACCGCGCTCGAGCACGCCGGAGGGGACGGAGGGATCGCCGACAGCTCCCAGCAGAATGGCGTCATGGGTCTTGATGGCCCTCGAGATCCTCGTCGGTGAGGGTCTGGCCGGTGCGGTGCCAGCGCTCGGCCCCCAGGTCGAAGGTGGTGGGACGGACCGTGATCCCGGTTCCCTCCAGCGCTCGCTCGAGGACCTTGAGGCCTTCGGGGACGACCTCCTTACCGATGCCGTCACCCGGGATTACTGCCAGCTTGATGGTCTGCGTCATGGGGCCACCTTAGGGCAGGGATCAGGATGCGAGACAAAGAGTCCGCATGACGGAAGTACGCACTCGCGTCTCGACCATCGGTCGGTTATTCTGCTACTGACTCATCAAGGAGGAGCCATGCCGCGCATCCACCGCCCTGCCGCGCAACGTCGCGAGGAGATTCTCGACGCCGCCCACACCCTGTTCACCACCAAGGGCTTTCAACCCACGACCATGGAGGACATCCTGAGGATCGTGGGCATCGCCAAGGGACGCTCTACTACCACTTCCCCAGCAAGGAGCATATCCTCAAGGCCCTGGTCCTGCGCATCGTCCACCAGGTCGAGCAGCAGGCCCACGCGATCGCCGCCTCACCGGCCCCGGCGGCCGACAAGCTCGCAGCGATCGCTGAGCGCGATGAGGCTGGTGGACACCGAGTCCGAGCTCGTCGACCAGTTCCACGCGCCGGGCAACGCGGGAGTTCCACCTGCTGTCCATCACAGCGATGATCAGAGCACCTCACCCCGGTCCTGGCCGAGGTCATCACCCAGGGGTGGCCGAGGGGACCTTCACCACCGAGCGCCCCCATGACGTCATCGAGCTGCTGTTGAGCGCCTCGGGCATCCTCCTGGACCAGGACATCATGAAGTCCAGCCCCGCTGAGCTCGCCCGCCGCCAGGAGACTCTCATCTGGGCCAGTGAGACCCTCCTGGGTGCCGAGCCCGGCAGCCTCGGCCTCCTGACGAAGGCGGAGCCATGAAGTACGTCGGGCTGCTGGTCCTGGGCCCCTTCATCAACTCGCTGGGAACGGGTCTGAGCGCCTTCGGCCTGGCCGTCGTCATACTGCGCGCCTACGGGACGGCCTCCTCGGTGGCGGCCGTCCAGATGAGCGCCTTCGCCCCCATTGTTCTTCTGGCACCCCTGGCCGGGGTCCTCGCAGACCGCTACGACCGCCGCCTGATGATGATGATCGGTGACGCCGGCTCGATTCTCGGGCTGGGCGTCATCCTGGCGGCCCTGTCCTCGCCCCCGCCCTCCTTGGGCTGGATCTGCGCAGGAGCCGTCATCTCCTCCCGCCTGGCGGCCCTGACCGAGCCGGCGCTGCGGGCCAGCGTCACCGACCTGGTGACCGAGGAGGACTACGTGCGCTCCTCCGGTCTGCTCCAGCTCGCCTCTGCCGCCAAGTACCTGCTGGCACCGGCCGCGGCAGGGTTCCTCATGCCTCTTGTCGGCCCCCGGGGTCTCGTCCTGCTGGACGCCAGCACCTGCCTGGTCACGGTAGCATGCACCACGACAGTGCGCCAGGCTCTGGCAGCCGGCGCCTCGCAACGCGCAGCGTCCCAGCCCGGTGACGACCGCGACGTCATGGCGGGCTGGAGGACCATCACCGCCTCCCCCGGTCTGCGCGCCCTCGTGGTCCTCATGACGCTGGCGACCCTCGCCATCGGAGTCATCCAGGTTCTTATCAAGCCGATTCTCCTGCCCACCGTGAGCACCGCTGAGATGGGGGTGGTCGAGACGGTGGCCGCCACCGGCATGCTCGTGGGCGCGGCCCTGGTCACGGCCTGGAAGAGCGCCCAGCCCACGACGCTGCTTGCCGCAGGGGCTGGCTGGAACCGGCGCCGCCATGGCGCTGGTCCCCATGGGGCCGGGCGCCTGGTGGGTGGCCGCCTGTGGCTTCCTCACCTTCGCCTGTCTGCCCCTGTCCCAGGCGGGTGCGGAGGTCCTGGTGCGCACGCAGGTCGACAACACTCGGCAGGCACGCACCTGGGGCACGATCAGCCTGGTCACCCAGACGGGTTACCTGGTGGCCCTACCTGTGCTCCGGAGTCCTGGTGGATCATGTGCTCCAGCCCCTGCTGGAGCCCGGACGGTCGCTGTCCACCAGCGTGGGAGCCGTCGTCGGCATCGGCCCGGGACGCGGCGCCGCCCCTGCTCGTGGGCCTCATGGGCGCGGTCATGGCCCTGGTGGCCCTCACCGTTCGCCTCCAGCGACGCCGGCTCGCCTCACCCCAGTAGTGCCGTCGCACGACGTGGGCGGTGCCCCGATGACGTCAGGTCATCGGGGCACCGCCCGTTGTCAACGGATCACAAGTCCTCAGCGGGCCACGGAGCCCTCGGTGTAGTCCTTGTCGACGTCGGCGCGCCAGGCGAACATGGAACGCACCTCGCGGCCGGTGGCCTCGATGGGGTGCGCCTCACCCTCGGCCCGGAGCTCTTGAACTCCGGAGCGCCGGCGGCCTGGTCGTCCATGAAGCGCTTGGCGAAGGTGCCGTCCTGGATGTCGGACAGGACCTCCTTCATGTGCTCCTTGACCTCGGGGGTGATGACGCGCGGGCCGGAGACGTAGTCGCCGTACTCGGCGGTGTCGGAGCAGGACCAGCGCTGCTTGGAAATACCGCCCTCGTTGATGAGGTCCACGATGAGCTTCATCTCGTGGCAGACCTCGAAGTAGGCCATCTCGGGCTGGTAGCCGGCCTCGACCAGGGTCTCGAAGCCGTACTGGATGAGCTTGGAGACACCGCCGCACAGGACCGACTGCTCACCGAAGAGGTCGGTCTCGGTCTCCTCGCGGAAGGTGGTCTTGATGGCGCCGGCGCGGGTACCGCCGATGGCCTTGGCGTAGGACAGGACGAGGTCCCAGGCGGTGCCGGTGGCGTCCTGCTCCACGCAGACGAGCACGGGCACGCCTCGGCCGGACTCGAACTCGCGGCGCACGGTGTGGCCGGGCCCCTTGGGGGCCACCATGACGACGTCAATGTCCGCCGACGGCTTGATGTAGCCGAAGTGGATGTTGAAGCCGTGGGAGAACAGCAGGGCGGAGCCGGCCTTGATGTTCGGCTCGATCTCCTCGCGGTAGAGGGTGGCCTGCACCTGGTCGGGGGCCAGGACGGTGACGACGTCGGCCCAGGCCACGGCCTCGGCGATCGGCTTGACGGGCAGGCCCGCCTCCTCAGCCTTAGCCACGGAGGAGGAGCCCTCGCGCAAGCCGACAACGACCTCCACACCGGAGTCGCGCAGGTTCAGAGCGTGAGCGTGCCCCTGGGAACCGTAGCCGATGACGGCGACCTTCTTGGACTGGATGACGGACAGGTCGGCGTCGTCGTCGTAGAACTTCTCAGCTGCCATGATTGCTTCTCACTTCTCCTTGAGTTGATCGGTGATGGATCGTGGGCCGCGCGTGATCGCCACGGCACCGGACTGGACAATCTCTTTGACACCGTACGGCTGGAGAGCCGTCAGTAGAGCCTTGACCTTGGATTCTGAGCCAATGGTCTCAATGACCACCGACGTGGGGGCGACGTCCACGACGTGGGCGCGGAACAGGTCGACGACCTGGAGCACCGCCGTGCGGTTGGCGTCATCGGCGTGCACCTTGATGAGGTAGAGCTCGCGCTCGACCGAGGTGTCGGGGTCGAGCTCGACGATCTTGAGGACGTTGACCAGCTTGTTGAGCTGCTTGGTGACCTGCTCCATGGCCAGTCCCTCGGCGTCGGCGATCACCGTGATGCGCGAGATGTCCTCGTGCTCGGTGGGCCCCACCGCCAGGGAGTGGATGTTGAAGCCCCGGCGCGTGAACAGCGCCGAGACCCGGGTCAGGACGCCGGGCTTGTTCTCCACCAGGACGGACAGCGTGTGCTTCTCGCTCACGGCGCTCACTCCTCTTCCCACACCGGGCTCATGCCGCGGGCGTGCTGGATCTCGTCGTTGGACACCCCGGCCGCGACCATGGGCCACACCTGGGCGTCCGCGGAGACGATGAAGTCGACGACGACGGGGCGGTCGTTGATGGCATTGGCCTGGGCGATGACGTCGTCCAGGTCCTCCAGGCGCTCACACCGCAGCCCGACGGCCCCGTAGGCCTCGGCCATCTTGACGAAGTCGGGAATCCGCTTCGTTCCGGCTCCGGTGTGCAGGTCGGTGTTGGAGTAGCGCTGCCCGTAGAACAGCGTCTGCCACTGCCGCACCATCCCCAGCGAGGAGTTGTTGATGATGGCGACCTTGATGGGGATGTTGTTGAGGGTGCAGGTGGCCAGCTCCTGGTTGGTCATCTGGAAGCAGCCGTCCCCGTCGATGAGCCACACCGGCCGGTCGGGCAGGCCTCCTTGGCCCCCATGGCGGCGGGCAGGCCGTAGCCCATGGTGCCGGCGCCGGCCGAGTTGAGCCAGGTGTGAGGACGGCGGAAGGTGAGGTAGTGCGCCGCCCACATCTGGTGCTGCCCCACGCCCGTGACCCAGATGGTGTCCTCGGAGGCCGCCCGATCTAGATGGGTGATGACCTCCTGGGGCTGAAGCAGTCCGTCATCGGTGTCGGTCCAGCCCGTGGGGTAGGTGGCCTGGATGCGCTCGATCTCCTGGCGCCACGGGGCGATGTCCACCCGCCCTCGGCGGCGACGTGGTCGCGGAACTCAGCGCTCAGCGCGGGAACGACGTCGGCCAGGTCCCCGACGATCGGGACGTCGGCGGTGCGGATCTTGGAGATCTCGGCGGGGTCGACGTCGACGTGGATCACCGAGGCCTTGGTGGCGAAGGTGTCCGGCTTGCCGGTGACCCGGTCGTCGAAGCGGGCTCCCAGGCAGACGACGACGTCAGCGCGCTGCAGGGCCCCGACAGCGGCCACGGTGCCGTGCATGCCGGGCATCCCCAGGTTGAGCGGGTGCTCACTGGGCATGACGTCCAGGGCGGTCAGAGTGGTGACGAAGGGCGCTCCGATGAGCTCAATGAGCTCGGTGAGGTCCTCGGTGGGAACCTGCGCCCGGTTCAGGCCACCACCCAGGTAGAGAACGGGTCGCTCGGCAGCGGAGATCACCTCGGCGGCCTGAGCCAGGCGCCGCTGGTTGGGCTTGCCCGGCAGGCGGTAGCCGGGCAGGTCACGGGCCGGGGGCCACACGAACTCGGTGAGCCCCTCCTGGGCATCCTTGGAGATGTCGATGAGGACCGGACCGGGGCGTCCGGTGGAGGCGATGTGGAAGGCCTCGGCCACGCACGGGACGATGTCCTCGGCACGGGTGATGAGGAAGGAGTGCTTGACGAAGGGCATTGTGGCCCCGACGATGTCGGCCTCCTGGAAGGCGTCCGTCCCGATTCCGCGGCTTCCGACCTGCCCGGTGATGGCCAGCATGGGCACGGAGTCCATGTGTGCGTCACCGATGGGGGTGATGAGATTGGTGGCTCCGGGACCGGAGGTGGCAACGCACACCCAGGGGCGACCAGTGACCATGGCGTATCCCTCGGCGGCATGACCAGCGCCCTGCTCGTGGCGCACCAGGACGTGGCGGATCTTCGTCGAGGCGAGCAGGGGGTCATAGAAGGGCAGGATGGCGCCGCCCGGCATCCCGAAGATGTCTGTGACGCCTAGCTCCTCCAGCGCGCGCACCAGAGCCTGGGCGCCTGTCGTGACCTGCTGGTCCTGACGTGCGGGAGCGTCTTCGCGTGTCATCGCTCGCTCTCCTTCTCCGTGCCTACTGTCCGGCGACCTGCCGGGTAATGAACGTTAGATCAGTCTCCGCACAGAGTCATAATGAGACGGCGGCGATCTCACATCGTGGAATCACGGGCTTGGTGGCACGGAGGATCCCACACTCGAGGCCCGATCCGCTCCCCCGGTGAATCACGGACCTTGGTAGGTCATCAGCGCCTGCGGAGATGACACAATGTTGCTGTTACTCCTGACAAAACATCCGCTGCGTCACTTTCAGCAGCGATTCGGAAGGCGGAACTAGCGACGTGGCTACGGTCCTGGATTACCTGTTGGACAACCCGGTTGTCATCGTCCTGCTCATGGTTGGCTCCGGAATGCTGCTCTGGCGAGCCAGGCGCGGGAGCATACGCGTCCCGGCAGCGGCCCTCCTGATCGGCAGTACCGCCCCTGCTGATCTGGAAGATTGCTCACGCCAACATCCTCCACCACCTGGCCGGGAACGTGGTGCTCGTCCTGTTCGTCCTAGTCGGCACCGGGATGCTGCTCGGGCACGTCAAGATCAAGGGAGTCAGCCTCGGAGCAGCGGCGGTGCTGTTCTGCGGCATTGCGCTGGCGGCCTGGGGGGCGGCAGCCGCCACCCCCATTGAGGTTCCCAAGGAGCTGGGAACCCTGGGGCTGGCAATCTTCACCTTCGCCATCGGCATCCAGTCCGGGCCGAACTTCTTCCACGTCATCCGAACCGCCGGCGGGCCGCTGGCCCTCCTCCTGGGCATTCTGGGTGTGGCGACCCTGGCCGCCGTGGGCGTGGGACGTCTCCTCGGACTCAAGGCAGCGATGATCGCCGGGGCCTTCGCCGGTGCCGTCACGAACACACCCGCCCTGGCCGCAGCCGGTAACGCCGCCGCCATGGCCGGAGACAAGGCCGGACCGGGTGACGCCACCGTCGCCTATGCCGTCACCTACCTCTACGGTGTCATCGGCATGCTGTTCTTCTGTCTGCTGGCGCTGCGCTACCGGCGCAGCGACAAGGACACTCCCTCCCCGCTCATCAACCGCACCATCCGGGTGGAGCGCGAGGACGGCCCGCTCCTGGGTAACATCGTCGAGACCATCTCGGGACAGCTGCGGTTCTCTCGTCTGCGCCGGGGTGAGAAGGGTCCGATCACCCGACCTAAGAACGACGACCGGCTGCACAAGGACGATCTCATCACCGTCGTCGGCACTCAGGACGCCGTCAACCAGGCGATCAAGGCGGTGGGCCACGGCTCCTCGCACTCACTCATCGAGGACCGCAAGTACCTCGACTTCCGCAGGATCACGGTCTCGGACCCGAAGCTGGCCGGCCGTACCATCGGTGAGCTGGACATCGACAGCCGTTTCGGGGCAACGATCTCGCGGGTACGCCGCGGCGACGTCGATATGGTGGGCACCCCGGATCTGGTGCTTCAGCAGGGAGACCGGGTGCGCGTCGTCGGCCCGACCGGACGCATGAAGGAGATCTCCACGTACTTCGGCGACTCCTCGCGGGGGCTGTCCTCCATCAACCCGGTGGCACTGGGCCTGGGGATGGCACTGGGCATCTTCATCGGTGAGTGGAAGTTCCTCACGCCCACTGGAGCGACCTTCTCCATCGGATCGGCTGCCGGCACGCTCTTGATCGGCCTCATCTTCGGGCGCATCGGCCGTATCGGGAAGTTCGTGACCGCCATGCCCTTCACTGCCACGGCGGTGCTCTCGGAGTTCGGGCTCCTGGTATTCCTGGCCCAGGCGGGCACCAAGGCCGGTGGGGAGATCGCGCACGCCTTCACCGGTGGTGACTGGTGGAGGATCTTCGTCACCGGTTTCGTCGTCACCACCATTGTGGGACTGGGGATCTACGCCTCCATGCGCTGGATCGTCAAGATGGGTGGGACTCGCCTGTCCGGCCTCATCGGTGGCGCACAGACCCAGCCTGCGATTCTGGCCTTCGCCAACGAGCGCACCGGCGCCGACCCGCGGGTGGCGCTGGGGTACGCGATGGTCTACCCCGTAGCGATGATCGTCAAGATCTTCATTGCGCAGGTCCTCGGCGGACTGTGACCCGCGCCGCAGACTCGCCGGTCTCGCATCATTGATGGTGGCCCGTCGCTGCGTGTCAGCGGCGGGCCACCATCGTCCGTCTCAAGCGAGTGCGGGCCGAGACTCAGTCCTCCAGAGGCTGCTCCACGGCTTCAACGTGTGTGCGAGGCAGCGTGATGTGCCCGGAGGTGGCGACATCATGACGCCAGTTGTGGTCGGTGATGATGCGCGCCAGGGCCAGCCCCACACCGATGGCGGTGATGACGAAGAAGACCTCAGCCAGGTTCGTGGCCGCTTCGCCGACATCGACGCCGAGCTTGTCCACGGAGAGCGTGTTGAGCGCGGAGATGGCCCGGTAGAAGGGAACCCCGGGGATCATGATGACGACGGCGGGAACGGAGAGAGCCACCCGGGACAGGGAGGCGCGGGAGACGAAGAGCTGGGCGAGCAGGCCGATCGTGACCGCGGCCAGGCCCACTGCGAGCTGCCACGGCACGTGGAAGACATCAATGAGAAGCAGTCTGCCGGTATTAGCCAGAGCCCCGACCACTGCAGCCAGCATGCTGGCCTTCACGCCTGCATTGAACAGCATGGCGAATCCGTAGGCTGCGATGAAGGAGCAGAAGCAGCGCAGAACGTAGAGGATAGGACCGTCGAGAGTGCTACCGCTGGCCGCAGCAACATCCCACCGGAAAATGAAGGTGACGGTCCACACAGCGACGCCGGCCGCCGCCATGACCATGAGCACGTAGGCGCTGCGGGAGAGGGCCGAGGAGAAGTCCTGTCGGAACAGGTCCAGCATGGCGGTGACCATTGGGAAACCAGGGATGAGGAAGAGGATCGCCGAGATGATGCCGCCCTGGTGGTTTCCTGCCACCGCGCCAGTAGCATTCAGCAATGTCACGATGCCCATGTAGGTGCCGGAAGCCGCAACTCCGCAGACGAGCCAGGTGAAGAAGTGCTGATAGTGGCGCTCCAGCATCTGCCGGCGAACGAACTGTCCGAGGAATGCCGCGACGAGGACCGTCAGGCACTCCACCCAACCGCCCTTGTTAAGAAAGCAGAATCCGGCACAGGCCACGCCCGAGGCTGCCGCGTTGGTGAAGGCGTTGTAGCGGGCGTGCATCTTCTCGACCTGTTCAAGCTTGGCCTCGAGGTGCTCGACGGTCTCGTGGGCGCGCAGGTCGTGGACGATGCGGCGCAGTGCCTCCAAGCGACCGACGTTGACACCGACCCGACGCACTTCGCAGGCCTCAGTACGGAACCGGTTGCCGACGTAGGAGGAGGTGACGATCTCGGTCATCGTCACGGTCGCCTCGTGGCGGTCGAGGCCGACAGCCGAGGCAGCTCTGGCCATGGAGGACTTGATGCGGTAGGAGCCGGCACCGGCGGCGAGCATGAGCCGTCCCAGGTGCAGCACGACGTCGGACTGTTGCATGAGCCGAT
>BNJT01002427.1_pt1 | contig 157078 bp, 274 predicted proteins | sample 8540491 | NCBI WGS metagenome assembly BNJT01 (sample SAMD00202455, study PRJDB9452) | human saliva metagenome | host: Homo sapiens
AAATATACTAAAAGCTTAATCTAAACAGATAAAAAAATCAGGCTAAAACAATCATTGTTTTAGCCCGATTTCTTTGTTTTTAAATAACCTTACAAAGATTATTCTAAGCGTTTAGCCATTTCTAACCAATCTGCTTTTAAATTCACGACGCATATTGTTGATTGCATCAATAATATCGTGGTGAACTAATTTTTTTCGTTTTGAATACCCACACAGTAGCCACCTTTTGCCTTGTAGCAATATATCTACCGCATATACGCCCATACGTGAAGCTAAAATACGGTCAAAGGCACAAGGCGAACCACCACGTTGAATATGGCCTAATACGGTTGCACGAGTTTCATGACCTACACGAGCTTCAATTTCACGAGCAAGAGAATGCACGTCAGTGATTAACTCAGTAATCGCAATGATGGCGTGGCGTTTTTCCACGAATAATACTGCGTTCAATTTGACGAATTAATTCTTCACGATTAAATTCCATTTCAGATGCCACAATATATTCACAACCACCGGCAATACCTGCAGAAATAGTCAAGTCACTACAGTGACGGCCCATGATTTCTACGATAGAAATACGTTGGTGAGAACTTGAGGTGTCACGTAAACGGTCAATGGCATCAACGGCTGTTTGTAGCGCAGTTTCATAACCGATTGTGTAATCCGTACCTGCCACATCATTATCAATCGTGCCTGGAATACCCACGCAAAGGGAAACCATGTTCTTCTGTGAGCAATTTCGCCCCCATGTAAGAACCGTCACCACCGATAACAACTAAAGCATCAATACCATGTGAACGTAAAATTTCTGCACATTTTTCACGTACCGCTGGATCCTTAAATTCAGGGAAACGAGCAGAACCTAAGAATGTACCACCACGGTTAATAATATCTGATACATTATAACGGTTTAACTGTTTGATTTTTATTGTTGTATAAGCCTTGATAACCATCATAAATGCCGAATACATCAAGCCCCTTCTGCAAGTGCTGCACGCACAACACCACGAATAGCAGCATTCATACCAGGAGCATCACCACCACTGGTTAATACAGCAATTTTTTTAATCATATTTACCTACTTTGAATTCTTAAAAACAATTGGTGCTAAGATTACACCATCCATAATTTCTGCTCTAGCAAAATTTGAAAAATTTACTTGAGATTTGATCTAGTTATACATTTTAGTGATTGAAATAACTTTCACATTTCCAAGAAAGATCTGCTTTTTTGCAATGTTTTACTTTCTTTTGCGACAAGATACTTTTTGTAAATTTTTCACAATTTTTTACTTTGCTTAAGCGCTGAAACTTTTTCATTTCCACTTTTTTTGGGAATATTGGTATTGCACAAAACCACAATGGGAAATATTTTTTCCCTTTCGCAATATCCACCTGCCAAGACGGATTTTTGTTCTGTCGGGGCATAAAATGACATAGCCGTTTAATTCTGTTGCGGGCTTTTTAGGATTCGTTGAATTGGCACGAATTTTTGAAATCTTGCACACCCAAATTACGATACACTTTTTTTCACGTAATGCTACACGTTGTTCAATAGAACGGGTTACATCACGATCAAGCAATACTTCAATTTGAGATTTCCAATTTTCCAAGGTTTCCGGCTCAGCAATATAAACGTAACGCGCAATCGTATCTAAATCTTGGCTTGCAGTAAGTTTATAGGTTTTGCCGTTGTATTCAATTTTTTTCAGGTGTTTGAAGCTGACTCACTTTTTGCCGCACAACCTGAAAGTAAAAAGTGCGGTCAATATAACCAGGAATTTATTCATTGATATCTCGCTTAAATACAAATTCTTTTTCAGTAGAGGATGCTGAATCAAACCAATAACCACCAAGATCAAACTCTTTCAGTTGTTCAACACGTTCCAAACGATTTTTGAATGATAAAACGACACATTAAACCACGGGCTTTTTTTCGCATAAAAACTGACCACTTTGTATTTACCATTCTTATTATCTAAGAAAAACTGGCTTAACAATTTGTGCCTCTAATTGGCTCTCTTTCACTGATTTATAATACTCGTCTGAAGCCAAAATTGATCAAAACACGATCGCCTTGCTCATCAAGCGCTTGTTGTACTGATTGAGTGATGATATCTCCCCAAAAAAAGCATAAAGATCTTTCCCTTTTTGGATTCGCTAACTTTGTGCCCATTTCAAGCGGTAAGGCTGCATTAAATCAAGGGGTTTTAATAAGCCATATAAGCCGGAAAGCATACGTAAATGACGTTGAGCAAATTGCACATCTTCATCAGATAAGCTATCCGCATCTAAACCGGTATAAACATCACCTTTGAATGCCCAAATGGCTGCGCGTGAATTTTTCGTTGTGAGATTTTTGTCCATTCTGCAAAGCGAGCGGCATTTAAGCCTGCAAGTTTATCGCTGGTAGACATTAAGGAAGAAAGATCTTGGGGAGATAATTGACGACAGATTTCAATCAGTTGCTCACTATAATCCGTCAAGTGCGGTTGAGAAACAGGAAGATTTCTGACCGCACTTTCAAAATCTAAGGTTTTTTTGCTGGGAAATAATGGCTAACATAGGTTCTCCTTTCTAAAACTGAACCGTATCTTAGCACAGGATAGTCTCCTTACTCTACCCCGTTTATGCTATCCGCTTATAGAGTCCATTCTCATTGACGATTAAGTCTTGTAACTCCAAATCTAATAACTGCACTAAAAGCGAATCCACCGGCAAATTCAATGCTGCAGATAAATCATCAAGACTTATCGGCGTATAACTGATATGTTGATAAAGTTCAGGGTGACTCGGCTCCACAGCTGGTATTTTTTTGCTGTTAGTGGTTGAGCTATCGACTGATTGATTGGCGTATGTAATGGAGGCTGAAAAACAACGCTATGATTGAGGCTATCTAAAATATCTTTGACATTTTCCACCAACATCGCACCCTGCTTAATCAATTTGTGGCAACCTTGACTGTATTCACTTTGAATATTCCCTGGCAACGCAAAAAAATCTCGCGATTTTGTTCTAAGGCATAACGTGCCGTAATGAGTGAACCGCTTTTTCTCTGTGGCTTCAATGACTAATGTCCCCAATGAAAGCCCGCTGATAATGCGATTACGGCGAGGAAAATTTTCGGCAATCGGTGCTTGCGTAGGGATAAATTCAGAAACTAACGCGCCGTTATTCTCGATAATTTGATCCGCTAATCGTCGGTGTTTAGCAGGATAAATATGCTCTAATCCACTGCCCAATACGGCAATGGTCTGTCCTTGAATGTCCACCACCGCTTGATGACAAAATCCATCAATACCTAATGCAAGCCCACTCGTGACCGTCAATCCTGCGAGAGAAAGTTCTGTTGCAAAATATTTTGCCCAATATTCCCCATAAGCCGAACAATAACGGCTCCCAACCATAGCGATTTGCTGTGCAGAAAGTGCGGTCAAATTGCCTTTCACAAATAATAAAGGCGGAAAGCCACTAATTTGTTTGAGTAAAAAGGATACTCATCTGAAAAAAACAGTGAATTAAATGATGGCCTTCTTTTTCTGCCCAGCTCAAAGCGGGTTCAATAAATTTCATTTCAGGCTGAAACCAACGACGAATCTGCAAAGCATTCCAACCCATTTGTTGAAATGCAACTTCATCATAATTTAATAACTCTTCTATACCTACGTGGGCCAGAATTTGTTGAATTCGCACACCGCCCAATTTGGGCACTTGCGACAATCGCAATAAAATCGACGCAAAATCGCTCATTTATTCTCTCCTTTAAAAAGAGAATTATGATGAGATTGGTGTCAAAAAATGAAAGATTTGTCTTAATTTTGCGATTCAGATCGCAAAAAGAGAAAAAATTTTAGAAAAAATCTGCATACCAAAAATAATGAGTAAAGTAGTATAAAAATGGCTCTATTAAAGATCTTTTTAGCGATAAACTCTACACACCATCACATATTTAGAATAATAAACTTTTACAACAACACGAATATATTGATTCAAAAATATAAATCACTAAAAAAATGGTTTGACAGCAAAACTTTTTATCCGTAATATGAACATCGTTTTACAGAATTTTTTTACAGGATTATCTTTTTATGTACCAAGCTGTGTCTTTATCTCTCAACCTCCTGCTCTCACATTCTTTGTGCGGCTAAGTTGTGGATAAAAAACACCTTTATGTAAAAAATCTATTATCAACCCGCACTTTTAAGATTGCGGGTTTTTTCGTTTTAAAATCACGGTAAAAATGACCGCACTTTGAGTGATAAAAGAAGGAAAATACTATGACAGATCGCGTTATTATTTTTGATACCACCTTGCGTGATGGCGAACAAGCATTAAAAGCAAGTTTAACCGTTAAAGAGAAATTACAGATTGCTTTAGCGCTTGAACGTCTAGGCGTGGATGTGATGGAAGTCGGTTTCCCGGTTTCTTCTCAAGGTGATTTTGAATCCGTTCAAACCATTGCACGCCATATCAAAAATAGTCGTGTTGCGGCACTTTCCCGTGCGGTAATTAAAGATATTGATGCTGCAGCTGAAGCCTTAAAAGTGGCAGAAGCGTTTCGTATCCATACATTTATTGCAGTTTCAGCATTACACGTTGAAGCCAAATTAAAACGTACCTTTGATGATGTCGTTGAAATGGCTGTAGCAGCAGTAAAACATGCACGTAACTATACTGACGATGTAGAATTTTCTTGCGAAGATGCAGGCCGTACCGGTATCGACAATATTTGTCGTATTGTTGAAGCGGCAATTAATGCAGGTGCAACAACTGTAAATATTCCTGACACTGTTGGTTTCTGCTTACCTAATCAATTCGGCAATATTATTGCTGAAGTACGTAACCGCGTACCAAATATCGATAAAGCTGTGATTTCCGTACATTGCCACAATGACTTAGGTATGGCAACCGCTAACTCCTTAACTGCTGTACAAAATGGTGCACGCCAAATTGAATGTACCATTAATGGCATTGGGGAACGTGCGGGTAACACTTCACTTGAAGAAGTGGTGATGGCAATGAAAGTGCGTCAAGAATTCATGGGCGTGGATACACGTATCAACACACAAGAAATTCATCGTGTCAGCCAAATGGTGAGCCAACTTTGTAATATGCCAATCCAACCGAATAAAAGCGATTGTAGGTTCGAATGCTTTCGCACATTCATCCGGTATTCACCAAGATGGTATGTTAAAAAACCAAAATACCTACGAAATCATGTCACCAGAAACTATTGGCTTGAAGAAAGAGAAATTGAACTTAACCGCACGTTCTGGTCGCGCAGCCGTGAAAGGTCATATGGCAGATATGGGTTACACCGAGCAAGATTACGATTTGGATAAATTGTATGAATCTTTCTTAAAATTAGCAGATAAAAAAGGCCAAGTGTTCGATTATGACTTGGAAGCGTTGGCGTTTATCGACATGCAACAAGGTGATGAAGATCGCTTAGTGTTAGATAAACTTTCGGCACACTCCACTAAAGAATATCCAGCAACCGCTTTTTGTTCAAGTGAAATTAGATGGCAATAAATTAAGCACTTCGTCAATTGGGGGAACGGTCCGGTCGATGCAGTTTACAATGCGATCTTGAACTTAACCGGCTTAGAAATCAAAAATGTCTCACTATAACTTAACCGCTAAAGGTGAAGGCGCTGAAGCCTTAGGTCAGGTAGATATCGTGGTTGAACATGAAGGCCGTAAATTCCATGGTGTTGGTTTGGCTACTGACATTGTTGAATCGTCAGCCCTTGCCTTAGTTCATGCGATCAACGCGATTTATCGTTCGCATAAGGTGGCAGATATTAAAAATCATAAACATCATTAACTCCAATCCCCTCTTTAGCAAAGAGGGGTTAGGGAGATTTGGCAGAAGTAACATCAACCTCAGAAGTGAATTTTTATATCGTTAAAATCTCTCCCCAGCCCTCTTTAGCAAAGAGGGGCGAAAATTAACCGCACTTTAGTGTGAAAGAAATAGGAAAAAAATAATATGCAATCATACAACATCGCTGTTCTACCGGGCGACGGTATCGGTCCGGAAGTCATGGCTGAAGCCATTAAAGTATTAAACAAAGTCCAAGAAAAAAATTTGGTTTTAAACTTAACTTCAATGAATTTTTATGTAGGTAGTGCTGCAATTGATAATTGTGGTTGCCCATTACCTGCAGACACCTTAAAAGGTTGTGATGAGGCTGATGCGATTTTTGTTTGGTTCTGTGGGTGGCCCTAAATGGACAAATTTACCACCAGATCAACAACCGGAACGCGGTGCATTATTACCATTGCGTAAACATTTCAAATTATTTTTGCAATCTTTCGTCCTGCAACCCTTTATAAAGGACTCGAAAAATTCTGTCCATTACGTGCAGATATTGCAGCGAAAGGGTTTGATATGGTGGTTGTGCGTGAATTAACGGGCGGGATTTATTTCGGTCAGCCTAAAGGCCGTGAAGGTGAAGGTGCACAAACCAAAGCATTCGATACTGAAGTTTATTACAAATATGAAATCGAACGCATTGCACGTGCGGCTTTTGATGCGGCAATGAAACGTCGTAAACATGTAACTTCTGTGGATAAAGCGAACGTATTACAAGCTTCAATCTTATGGCGTGAAACGGTGACTGAAGTGGCGAAAGATTACCCTGAAGTCACCTTAGATCACATTTATATCGACAACGCGACCATGCAGTTAATCAAAGCGCCTGAATCTTTCGATGTACTCCTCTGCTCTAATATTTTCGGCGATATTATCTCTGATGAAGCGGCGATGATCACGGGCTCTATGGGAATGTTGCCATCTGCTAGCTTAAATGAAGAAGGTTTCGGCTTATATGAGCCTGCTGGCGGTTCTGCACCAGATATCGCAGGCAAAGGCATTGCCAACCCAATCGCACAAATTCTTTCTGCGGCGATGATGTTGCGTTATAGCTTCAACTTAAACGAAGCAGCGGATGCCATTGAAAATGCCGTACAAAAAGTCTTAGCAAGTGGTCACCGTACGGGAGATTTAGCCGATGATTCTGCACCTGTTTCAACTGCGGAAATGGGTTCGTTGATCGCTGAAGCGATCTAATGCCTGGGTGGGCATTTTGTCCACCATCAACAAATTAAATAGAAAGGATCAAGCAGCCCTAGAAACACAGGAGATTATATGTTTATCGTTTCATTAACCTATATTCAACCTTTTAGAGAAAATTGAAGAATTTCTAGCTGAACACAGAACATTTTTTTAGATAAGTTTTATCAACAAGGTAAGTTTCTAATGTCTGGGCGTAAAGAACCTAGAACTGGTGGAATCATTATTATGAATGCAAAAAGATCTTGATGAAGTAAATCAAATTATTGAACAAGATCCATTTCACCAACACCAAATAGCAGATTATCAAGTGATAGAGTTCTATCCATCTAAAGTTGCGAATGGATTAGAAAAAAATACCAACAGACAATTTAAAACTTACTACTCTAACAAAGCCCCTAACGAATTGAGAAAAATTATGGCAAAAAAACACTCTACGAGAAACTATTCGATGCCCACGTGGTGTACGAAACTGAAGGCGAAACGCCGATTTTTGTATATTAACCGTCATTTAATCCATGAAGTGACCAGTCCACAAGCCTTTGACGGTTTGCGTGTTGCAGGCCGACAAGTACGCCAAGTCAGTAAAACTTTCTAGCACCATGGATCACAGTATTTCTACTCAAGTACGCGATGTGAACAAACTTGAAGGCCAAGCAAAAATTCAAGTATTGGAGCTCGCCAAAAAAACACAAAAAGCGACCGGTATTCAATTGTTCGATATGACCACAAAAGAACAAGGTATCGTGCATGTGATGGGGCCTGAACAAGGCTTAACCTTACCGGGCATGACGATCGTTTGCGGTGACTCCCATACTGCAACGCATGGTGCATTCGGTGCTTTGGCATTTGGTATTGGGACATCTGAAGTAGAACACGTATTAGCCACACAAACCTTAAAACAAGCTCGCGCAAAAAAATATGAAAATTGAAGTGCGTGGCAAAAGTCGCGCCAGGCATTACCGCAAAAGACATTATTCTTGCCATCATCGGTAAAACAACCATGGCGGGCGGTACAGGCCATGTGGTGGAATTCTGCGGCGAAGCCATTCGTGACCTTTCCATGGAAGGCCGCATGACCGTTTGTAATATGGCGATTGAAATGGGGGCAAAAGCCGGCTTTAATCGCACCGGATGAAACGACTTTCGAATACTTAAAAGGGCGTCCACATGCACCGAAAGGTAAAGATTGGGATGATGCAGTTGCTTATTGGAAAAACCTTAAAATCCGATGATGATGCGAAATTTGACACAGTCATCACATTAGAAGCCAAAGATATTGCACCACAGGTAACTTGGGGAACAAACCCAGGCCAAGTAATCGGTATCGATCAGCCAGTGCCAAACCCAGCTGAAATGACCGATCCCGTGACTCGTGCTTCAGCAGAAAAAGCATTGAATTATATTGGCTTAGACGCTAACACTGATTTAAAAAGATATCCCTGTAGATCAAGTCTTTATCGGTTCTTGCACCAATGCTCGTATCGAAGATTTACGTGCAGCAGCGGCTGTCATGAAAGGTCGCAAAAAGCCGATAATGTGAAACGTATTTTTAGTAGTACCAGGCTCCGGTTTAGTGAAAGAACAAGCAGAAAAAGAAGGCTTGGATAAAATCTTTATCGAAGCGGGTGCTGAATGGCGTAATCCAGGCTGCTCAATGTGCTTAGGGATGAACGATGACCGTTTAGGCGAATGGGAACGTTGTGCTTCCACGTCAAACCGTAACTTTGAAGGTCGCCAAGGTCGTAACGGTCGTACTCACTTGGTGAGTCCTGCCATGGCTGCCGCAGCGGGAATGTTCGGTAAATTCGTTGATATTCGTGACGTCACATTAAACTAAGGAGCAGAAAATGGCAGGATTTTAAAACAACTTTCAGGCTTAGTAGTGCCATTGGATGCCGCAAACGTGGACACGGATGCGATTATTCCAAAACAATTTTTACAAGCGATTACGCGCGTAGGTTTCGGCAAACACTTATTCCATGAATGGCGTTATTTGGATGTAGAAGGCACTAAACCAAATCCAGATTTCGTGCTGAATTACCCACAATATCAAGGCGCGACCATTTTATTAGCGCGTAAAAACCTTGGTTGCGGTTCTTCTCGTGAACATGCACCTTGGGCGTTAGCCGATTACGGTTTTTAAAGTGATGATCGCACCAAGTTTTTGCGGATATTTTTCTACAACAACAGCTTAAATAACCACATGTTACCAATTCGTTTAAGCGAAGAAGAAGTGGAAGAAATCTTCCAATGGGTGTGGGCAAATGAAGGCAAACAAATCCATGTGGATTTGGAAGCGATGACCGTCACTGTAGGTGACAAAGTCTATCACTTTGAACTGGATGAATTCCGCCGTCATTGTTTGTTAAACGGCTTGGATAACATCGGTTTGACGTTACAACATGAAGATGCCATCAGTGAATACGAAAAAAATATTCCGGCATTTTTACGTTAATCTGTTTTTTTACTCGGACAGCAAATATTGCTAACCATTCGGCGGACAATTTGTCCGCCTTTCTTTTTGAAAACATTCCATTTTTTTACCGCACTTTCTCCCCTTTTATTTGACAGTATCCATGCTTATCCCTATTATTCCGACCAATATTGATTGATTTTAAAAAGAGCTGTCTATGTCACATAATCAAACAGAATTACTGAAAAAATCCCTCGCTGAACGCATCCTTATTTTAGATGGTGCGATGGGGACGATGATCCAAAAAAATATAAACTCACCGAAACTGATTTTTAGAGGCGAGCGTTTTTAAAGAAAGTGCGGTTGATTTACGTGGCAATAATGACTTGCTCACCTTAACCCAACCACTGCTAATTTCTGCGATTCATGAGAAATACTTACAAGCGGGTGCCGATATTATTGAAACCAATACTTTCAGTTCTACCACCATTGCGCAAGCGGATTATGATTTACAGTCTATTGCCTACGAACTGAATTTTGCAGGCGCAAAACTAGCGCGTTTGGCCGCTGATAAATACAGCACACCAGAAAGACCTCGCTTTGTCGCGGGCGTATTAGGGCCAACTAACCGCACCGCCTCTATTTCCCTGATGTAAATGACCCAGGGTTCCGTAATGTGACGTTTATGGAATTGGTCGATGCCTATGCCCAAGCAGCCAAAGGCTTAATTGAAGGTGGTGCTGATTTAATCATGATCGAAACCATTTTCGACACGTTAAACGCAAAAGCCGCTATTTTCGCGATCGAAACCGTGTTTGAAGAGTTAGACGTAGAATTGCCGATTATGATTTCGCGCACCATTACCGATGCATCCGGACGTACCCTTTCAGGGCAAACCACCGAAGCGTTCTACAACTCGCTTCGCCATGCTAAAACCACTGACGTTCGGTTTGAACTGTGCGCTAGGTCCGAAAGAACTCCGCCAGTATGTTGAACAACTATCTAAAATCAGCGAAACCTATGTGTCCGTCCACCCAAATGCGGGCTTACCCAATGCCTTTGGTGGCTACGATTTAGGTGCTGAAGAGATGGCTGCACATCTTAAAGAATGGGCTGAAAGTGGCTTTTGTGAACATTGTCGGTGGTTGTTGTGGTACGACGCCAGAACACATCAAAGCCTTTGCAGATGCAATGCAAGGTATTGCGCCGCGTAAATTGCCTGAAATTAAAACCGCAATGCGTTTGTCCGGTTTAGAGCCGCTCAATATTGATGATGAAAGCCTATTCGTAAACGTGGGCGAACGTAATAACGTGACAGGTTCAGCAAAAATTCAAACGCTTAATTAAAGAAGACAAATTTGCCGAAGCCATTGAAATTGCCATCGACCAAGTGGAAAACGGCGCGCAAGTGATCGATGTGAACATGGACGAGGCCTTGCTCGACGGCAAAAAAATGCATGACCCGTTTCCTCAATATTATGGCGACCGAGCCTGATGCCGCTAAAGTGCCAGTCATGATCGACTCATCTAAATGGGAAGTAATTGAGGCAGGTTTGCAGTCGGTACAAGGTAAACCGATTGTGAACTCTATTTCGTTGAAAGAAGGCGAAGAAATCTTTGTCGAACACGCTAAACTGGTGCGTAAATACGGCGCAGCCGTAGTGGTTATGGCATTCGATGAAGTGGGACAAGCCGATACCGAAGATCGCAAAGTAGAAATCTGTACCCGTGCCTATAACATTTTAGTCAATCAACTTGACTTCCCGCCAGAAGATATTATTTTTGACCCGAATATTTTTGCCATCGGTACGGGGATTGAAGAACACAACAACTATGGTGTGGATTTCATCAATGCTACAGGTCGGATTAAACGTGCGCTACCGCATGCGAAAATCTCAGGCGGGGTGTCGAATGTGTCTTTCTCATTCCGTGGTAACAACGTGATGCGTGAAGCCATTCACGCGGTCTTCCTCTATCATGCCATCAAGCAAGGCATGGATATGGGGATTGTGAATGCGGGGCAACTTGCGATTTATGACGATCTCGATCCTGAATTACGTGAAATCGTGGAAGATGCGGTATTAAACCGCAGCCCAGATGCCACTGAAAAACTACTCGATATTGCAGAAAAATATCGCAATCAAGGCAACGATGAAAGTGCGGCTGATTCTGTGGCTGAATGGCGCACTTGGCCGGTGGAAGAACGTTTAAAACATGCGCTGGTGAAAGGGATTACCACTTACATTGTGGAAGATACTGAAGAAGCTCGCCAAACATTACCAAGCCCATTAGATGTGATTGAAGGCCCGTTGATGGCGGGCATGGACGTAGTCGGCGATTTATTCGGTGACGGTAAAATGTTCCTGCCACAAGTGGTGAAATCTGCACGCGTGATGAAACAATCCGTGGCGTATTTAGAGCCGTTTATCAATGCAACCAAACAAAAAGGTTCAAGCAACGGTAAAGTGGTGATTGCGACCGTAAAAGGCGACGTGCACGATATCGGTAAAAACATCGTAAGCGTAGTAATGCAATGTAATAACTTTGAAGTGATTGACTTGGGCGTGATGGTGCCGGCGGACAAAATCATTCAAACCGCCATTGATGAAAAAGCCGATATCATCGCATTAAGTGGTTTGATTACCCCTTCTTTAGATGAGATGGAATACTTCTTGGGGGAAATGACTCGTTTAGGTTTAAATCTGCCTGTGATGATCGGCGGTGCGACCACCTCTAAAGAACATACGGCGATTAAACTTTATCCAAAATATAAAGAACACGGTGTATTTTATACCTCTAACGCCTCCCGTGCGGTAACGGTGTGTGCGACATTAATGAACCCAGAAAGCCGTGCGGCATTGTGGGAACAGTTCAAGAAAGATTACGAGAAAATTCAGCAATCTTTCTCTAACCGTAAACCACTGCGTAAACAGCTTAGCATTGAAGAAGCACGTGCAAACCGCTTTGATGGCTTTAGTGGTGAATGGGCTGATTATGTGCCGCCAACACCAAACCAAACGGGCATTGTGGAATTCAAAAATGTACCGATTGCCACATTACGTAAATTTATCGACTGGTCGCCATTCTTCCGCATTTGGGGCTTGATGGGCGGCTACCCTGATGCCTTTGATTATCCGGAAGGCGGCGAAGAAGCACGCAAAGTGTGGAACGATGCACAAGTGGTCTTAGATGAATTAGAGCAAAACCATAAACTCAACCCAAGCGGTATTTTTAGGCATCTTCCCTGCGGAACGTGTGGGCGATGATGTAGTGCTTTTTCGCTGATGAAGACCGCTCTCAACCAATCGGCACTGCTTATGGCTTACGCCAACAAACGGAACGTGGTAAAAAAACAGCAAAAGCCCATTTAACTTCTGCTTAAGCGACTTTATCGCCGATCGCGAAAGCGGTAAAAAAAGACTGGTTCGGCATGTTCGCCGTCTGTGCCGGCATTGAAGAAATGGAATTAGTAGAAGGCTATAAAGCGGCAGGCGATGACTCACAATGCCATCTTGTTACAAGCTGTGGGCGATCGCCTCGCTGAAGCCATGGCGGAATACTTGCACTTTGAGCTACGCACCCGCATTTGGGGCTACACGCAAGAAAAAAATTCGATAATCAAGGTTTAATCAATGAAAACTATGTCGGCATCCGCCCCTGCACCGGGCTATCCAAGCTGCCCGGAACACACGGAAAAAGCCTTGATTTGGGATTTATTAGAAGTCGAACAACGCATCGGCATGAAACTCACTGAAAGCTACGCCATGTGGCCAGCGGCTTCCGTCTGTGGCTGGTACTTCACCCACCCTGCAAGTAACTATTTCACACTTGGTCGCATTGATGAAGATCAAGCTCAAGATTATGCCAAACGTAAAGGCTGGGATGAGAGAGAGATGATGAAATGGTTAGGGTGTGGCGATGAAGTAAACTTATTACAATTAATTTTTAGGCTTGCTATTTTATAACAGGAATCAATAATGAATAAACATATTGAAAAAAATATTTAGATCTTTATTTAGAAAGAGAAAATGTTGAATACGCAACTCTCTTAACTGGGAAATGGGGTTGCGGTAAAACATATTTTATAAAAAAATTATATAGAAAAAGTCTGAAGAGAAGAAATATAAATTTATTTATATAAGTTTATTTGGATTAAAAGATATCCAATCAGTAAATGATGCTATTTTTGAAGAATTACACCCAGTTCTTTCTCATAAAGGAGTAAAATTTTTAGGAGGCGTACTGAAATCTGCAATTAAATTAGGGCTTAAATTTGATCTAGTAGGAGATAAAAAAATGAGGAAACAAGTGTAAATATTGATTTTTACTAAACTAAATCCATTTGACGAGACTGAATATAAAAAAATCTAATTTTTTATATTTGATGATCTTGAAAGAACATTAATTTCAACTACAGAAATATTAGGTTTTATAAATTCAATCTGTGAGAATGAAAATGTGAAAACAATTATCATCGCAAATGAAGATGAAATTGATAAAAACAATGAAACATATAAAAGATTCAAAGAAAAAAAGTTATAGGTAAATCCTTTACTATTCATAATGATAACGAAAGTTATTGGAAGTCATTTGATAAAAGATATTCCTCACAATTCAAAAAAATATAAAACAATTATAAGCATTATCAAATCAACATTTGAAAGATTTGGAAATAAAAAAATTATAGAAATCTAATTCAAATAACTGACGATTACATTGATTTTACTAAAAAAATAAAAATCTGATTATCTAGATAACGATGAATTTATTGAAAACCTATCAGAGCAATTCTATACACTATCACTAGAATATAAAAAAACGCATAATATAGATTCCATCTTAGAGTCATTAAAGCAAGATAACTCAAACTTTTATTATAGCCTCATTTTCGGTGCAGATATTTGGGCTATGATTATTTCTGGTTACTACAATTCTTATAGTGAATTAAATGAATTAATATCTTCACTCCCAATATTTAATATAAAAAGAGGAGGAGTCTTGGCAAAAATTATGGCACTATCGCGAAAAGGATAAGAATGAATTTTTATAGCAATTTTAATGATGTGAAAAATAAATTTACTTCAATAGAATATGAAAATATAGGTGTTCTTATGCATGCTGTTAGCATGTTAATATTTTTTTCGTTAAGAAAGATTTATGTAGAAGCATATCAATTCGTGACATAGAACAAAACACTTTCAAAAATATCTGGATAAATACAAAAACTTCTTCATTTCCAGATTTTAGATTTTTAAAGTTTAACTATACTGGTTTAGGGTATATCAATGAGGGAGATGAAGATTTCATAAGAATACGATCTGAATTTTTATAAAAAAATCTAGATGAACTAAAAATTAATTTTAGAAACTAATAAAATTATAGAAGATTTCTATGAATTATTGTCATTTATAAAAAGTTGGAGACTGGAGTAATTGGTATAGCGTCATCTATGAAAAATAAGTATAATTTTTCTAACTAAAGAACATGTTAATCAAGTTATGAAAGTATTAATCAATGATAGCAATAATTTTTACTGGATTATATAATTTTTTTGTTATTTTTCTTGATGAAAGATATGAAAAACCATATCATTGATGGAATAACATTAGCAGAACATTTTTAAATCTGAAGAAAATTTTTATTGATGAGTGTATAGCTTATCTAACTAATAAATATGATTTAATAGAGCTTGATCCATTTGATAGATTTTAAACTAAATGAAATCCTAAATATGCTAAAGCTAAAAAGAAAGATTCAAAAATAATTAATCAGTTCCCCACAATGGCGCAAGCGTCCTCGCTTGTGTCCTATCAATTAAAAAGTGCGGTCAAAAAAATCCTAAGGATTTTTGAATATTGGTTTTGCCAACAGACTATGAGTAAAAATTCGTAATGTTTTTTTATTAAGCAGCACCAGAGTGAACGCTGGCGCTATCTTCCCTTATTTGCACATATCTGTTAACGCACGCTTCCTAGTGCGTGCCTAATTTCACTAAAAAGCACTCCAAAAGCTTACCACACTTTTTATTCTCTAACGCTAACATTGAAAAAAACCTATCCTAAAAACAAATAGCAAAACAATTTTGGATTAAGTAAACTAATCCCAAAATCTGACCGCTTATAGGAAACTTTATGAAAAAAATCATCTCTTTGCTTTGCTTAGTATTAGCAGCTTGTTCTAGTAACAAAACTTCATCTTCCCCTGAGGAAATAACATACATTTCAGAATCTTCAGAACTGCAACATATTAGTAATGATATCGTGTATATTCGAGATATTATTAAAACCCCAGATAACAAAATTTATTTACTTGGTGATACCGAAGATTACGAGATTTTCAGGGGCTGAAATAGAATATCTTCGACCTTTGTTACAACCTGAATACATCACGCCGATGTTAAAAAAGGAAGACAAAAATTACGACCTTAGCATCAGTATTTATGCTGATCGCAGCCATAATAATGTCCAGTTAACATATAGTTTAGATATGCCGGTTAAGCATGTGAAAACGTTACGCCAAAGTCTTCAGGGGCTAAAACCACGCTGGACTAACTATTACAGCGGCGGTACAAATTGTCGTACGGACGATTTCTTCTATCCCGCACCTGCTGATTGCAAAGGAAAAGAACGCCCAACAAAACTCGTATTTGAAATAGATGCCAAAAAAGATAGACTCAATGGGAAAATCGTAAAACTAAGTAACCGAGATGATATTCTGAAAAAACCATCTCTTCCTATTGCAATAAGATCGTATGTATATAATTATCGTTTAAAAACAGATAAAGAAAAACGTTCAGAAAAATGGGAGGATACAAAAGAGGCTGCTAAAGACGGGGTTAAAGATACGCTAATGATTATTACCGCACCAATATGGCTGCCTGTTATCTACTTTGGTTTCAAAAACAGAATTGGCTAATTCAAAGAACACTATTATCAATAGCACCACCCCAAGTGTTGGTGCTATTTTTTTCTTTCATCTCATACCTTCTCGACATTTAGCCATTCCTATAAAAAAATAAATAGCAAAAATAATTTTTCTATTCAGTAAAACTCATTTTAAATACAAATACTTATAAGGAATATTATGAAAAAAATTATCTCTTTGCTTTGCTTAGTATTAGCAGCTTGTTCTAGTAACAATACGCCACCTGCTCACGACAAGACAAAGCCCTTTCACCTATATATGACTCACTTGGGAGATGAAAAAATATTGATTCGAAGTATTGTGAAAACACCGGATAATAAAACTTATTTACTGAGTGATACCGAAGATTATGAGCTTTCAGGCATTGATGCGCTTTATTTACAACCTTTATTCCAGCCTGAATACATGACAAAGCTTTTAAAATCCAATAGAAGGGATGGTGAATTTTATTTAGCGCTTGGTGTTGATGCTGACCGTACTAATAACAAAGTTAAAGTAGATTATATAATGATCGTACCGATTAAATACCTTAATACGCTTCGTCAGAGCCTGAAGGGGTTAGAGCAACGCTGGGAGGTACTCTATGAGCCTGCTTCTAGTTATTGTGTGGCAAATGATTTCTTCCACCAAGAACCTTCTGAATGCAAAGATAATAAGCCTAAAACTCAAATTATTCTTCGTATGAAAGGGAAAGATAATAAGTCAATCATTGATGGGCGTATAGTGAAATTAAATAATCGTGATGAAATTTTGAAAAAATCCTCACTTCCTATGCCAATACCTACATCTCTTAGTAATTATCGTCTAAAAACAGACGAAGAGATTCGATCAGCGAAATGGCATGAAATTAAACGTGAAATTAGAGAATCAACCAAACAGGGAGCAGAAACAGCACTAATCATTATTACTGCACCAATCTGGTTACCTATGGCGATCGGGTGGGAGCCTGGTAGGGGTCCTTTTGGGCGCAAGTAGTTACTTATCATATTTCATTTTCTTTATAATGGCGCACGCTCGCAGCGTGTGCCAAATTTTACTAAAAAACACTTCAAAAACTCACCGCACTTTCCCCTTTGTATATTGCACTATCCCCAATTTCCGCTATTATACTCCCTTTCTCATTCACTCTACTCTCGGAACTTTATCAATGAATAAATTTAAAATAGCATTACTCACGGCTGCATTCGTAGGGTTGTTTGCTTGTACCACAACACAACAACCAAAGAAAACCGTTAAAACACGATACCTTAAAAATAACATTAGCCAAGCGGAATTAAACAATCCGAAAGATTACAAGCGTTATTACTATTCTTGCCGTAATTCAGAAACGGGCTCGAATTCTTATTTAACCACTTACTTCCCGCTTTCAAGAGAAAGCCGCATGAAAGATAACTTTTGGAATTTATTTCCAATTAGATGGTGGAAAAGCGGTGCCGTTTGATCATGTGGAAAATCGTACCTTAAATGCACGTGGAAATCGCTTTGAAGTGATTTATCGCTCTTATGAGCCGATTGATGGAAGCCATGTGGATCTGATTGCGCGCGAGCATAATTCGGTGTATTACAAAAACAATCAAGGCATGAGAACAGCTTGGTTAAATTGTCGAGAAGGCTAATTCTCACTGAAAGTGCGGTCATTTTTAGACGCATTTTTCCAAACAAAAAAGCACGAGATTAAACTCGTGCTTTTTCTTTTTTATATCGATTATGCTTTTGCTTGTGCGCGTTTCACGAAAACGACTGAAAGCGTGAATGCCACCACAAATGAAATCAACATACCAATGCTGTACATCGCAAGGCTATCTGGTTTGATCGATGGAATACCTAAGAAACCTGCTGCACCTAATGCAATGGCTTTTACATTAAAGAATGCGATAAAGGCACTCGCTAAGCCTGAACCAATCATCGCCGCAAAGAAAGCTTGACGATAACGTAAGTTCACCCCAAACATTGCCGGTTCAGTAATCCCTAATAATGCAGAGATACCTGATGGCACCGCTAAACCGCGTACTTTTGGATCTTTTAATGCCACTGCCACACCTAAACAGGCCGCACCTTGTGCGATATTTGACATTGCCGCGATAGGGAAAATAAAGGTACCGCCTGTATTTGCCATTTCAGCCAATAATTGTGTTTCAACCGCAATGAAGGTTTGATGCATACCGGTGATAACGATAGGTGCATAGAATGCCCCGAAGATTGCGCCGCCCACGAAACCTAAGGTGTCATATAACCAAGTTAAACCTGATGCAATTAATGAACCCGCTTCACGACCGATTGGACCAATTACGGTAAACGCTAAGAAGCCTGCAATAAAGAGCGAGAATAATGGGGTAATCAGGTTATCTAAGTAAGAAGGGACAAACTTTACGGAAGGTTTTTTTCTAAGGTTGCTAATACCCAAGCAGAAACTAATGTTGGGATAACCGTGCCTTGATAGCCGACTTTTTCAATTTCAAGACCGAATACATTCCAGTATTGGATTTTGCCTTGAGCAAGGGTTAATGCGTAGTTCCAACCGTCTGCTAATGCAGGGTGAACCAACAACATCCCAAGCGCTGCCCCTAAGAATGGGTTACCGCCGAATTTACGGGTAGCAGAGAAACCAAGTAATACCGGTAAGAACACAAACGGTGCGTTCGCGATGGTATTAATGAAGTCCACCAAATCCGCAAGACCTGGGTGCATATCAATCACGCTTAATTCATCAACGAAGAAACCTTTCGCTGTAAGCATGGAGTGAATACCCATTAACAAACCGCCTGCGACGATTGCCGGAATGATTGGCACGAAAATATCTGCTAAGCCTTTCACCAAACGTTGCAATAAGTTTTGATTGCCTGATGCGGCTTCTGCCACTTCGGCTTTGCTCACATCGCCGATACCAAGCAATTTGGTAAGTTCAGCATGGACTTTATTCACCGTACCTGAACCGAAGATAATTTGATATTGACCCGCGACAGCAAACTGCCCTTTCACGCCTTCAATGTTATCAATACCTTCTTTGTCCACTTTGCTTTCATCGTTTAACACAATACGTAAACGCGTTGCGCAATGTGCTGCTGTGGCGATGTTTTCTTTACCGCCAAGTTTATCAATCACTTGTTGGGCGATTTGAGGGAAGTTCATAGTGCTCTCCTAATGGGTTTCTAAAAAAAGAAATTGACCGATTGTAACCAAAACAGGGGATAATAACTAGCGGTCTAAACAAATTTTAGGCGAAAAAAAACCGACTTGATTAAGTCGGTTTATAGTTGGTGCTCTGAGCGAGACTTGAACTCGCACGGCCTGCGGCCACTACCCCCTCAAGATAGCGTGTCTACCAATTCCACCACCAGAGCGTTTATTCTGTTTTTATTCCTTATTGCGGAATGTCGTTATTTTTGTTTTCAACTGCTGGAGCAACTTGTTGTTGCTGTTGTTGAACTTGTTCAGCAGTTTGAGATAAATCGTCAAACGAACCTTTTTGTACGTTGCCACGGTGAGAGTTAATATTACCTAACACTAAAGCAATCACAAAAAAGCCAGTTGCTAAGATTGCACTGGTACGGGTTAAGAAGTTACCTGCACCTGCAGAACCAAACATAGTACCTGATGCACCGCCACCAAATGACGCACCTGCGTTCGCGCCTTTACCTTGTTGAATAAGGATAAAGCCGATTAAGGCGATACAAATTAATACATAAACAAATAATAAAATATTGTACATTATTCTTTCTTCTCTAAATTGCGATTTCGCAAGAAAACTGGGAGCAAATGTTATATAAAATTCACGCTTTTCGCAAGCGCTTTCCCATTTTTTTTACTTAATTGTATTAAGTTTAATCAATTTTCAGCGTTTAAATCTTCCGATTTTTTGACCGCTCTTTTTCGTTTCGTTGCTGGTGTGCTTAAACCTTTTGAAATCTGACTTAAACGACGTAATGCAGTGAAATCAACAAAACGCACTAAATCCGGCAGCATTTGATTAAGTGTAAACATAAATTGCTGATAACTCGCCTGTTTTTGACTGATATCCGTTAATTGCGCTTCCCAATGTGCCGTCATATCAGGTTGTGTAGCAATATCCGGCAAAGCTGAAATGAGGATCCGCCCCGTTTCTGTGCTGTGAATATTGCGCCCTTTTTTGGTCAAAAAGCCTCGTTTAAACAGCAATTCAATAATGCCCGCACGGGTGGCTTCTGTGCCAAGCCCATCTGTTTCACGCAGAATTTTTTTCAATTCTTTATCTTGCACAAAACGCGCAATCCCTGTCATAGCGGAGAGCAACGTCGCATCAGTAAAAGGTTTTGGCGGTTGCGTTTTTTTGCTCACCACTTCGCCTCTTTCGCAATACAGGATCTGCCCTTTTTTCACGATCGGCAATAACGGCTCTTGATTTTCATCTTCGTCTTCTTTGCCCAAGCAACTCTTTCCAACCTGCGGTTTGCAAGTTGCGCGCTTGCGCCACAAAAGTACCGCCCGCAATACTTAAGGTAATTTTGCTTTTACGATATTCCGCATCAGGGCAGAACTGCAATAAATACTGGCGAGCAATCAGTTCATAAATACGTTGTTCATCAATGCTTAAATTTATCGAGCGTGTGTTAGCTGTTGGAATAATCGCATGGTGTGCTTCCACTTTTTTATCGTTCCAACAACGATTACGCTGCTCACTATCCACCACCGATGGCAAGGTTTGGTACAGTCTGACAATGCTGTGAAATCGCATTCATCACTTTATGTCGTTCAGCAAAATGCTCTTCTGGCAAATAGCGACAATCAGAACGTGGATAGGTAATCAATCGATGGGTTTCATATAACCGCTGACAGGTATCCAACACGCTTTGCGCTGACATGCCCAAAACGTTTTGCCGCATCAATCTGCAATGCTGACAACGAATAAGGCAAAGGCGCCGTTTCTTTCTCGCGCTTATCCACATATTCGGTCACTTCGGCAGGTTGATCGGTAATGCGTTTCACCACATTTTCGGCCAACCCTAAAGACAGTACGCGACCATCTTCATCTTGGTAATCTTCACAAGCCTTACTCGGTTGCCAAAGTGCAGAAAAAAGTGCGGTCGGATTTTCAGACGTTTTTTCGTCTTTTCACCCATGCCAACACTTCATAGAAATCTTTGGGTTGGAAATGTTCAATTTCCAAATCACGGCGAACAATCAAACCTAATACGGGAGTTTGTACTCGTCCAACGGAAAGCACACCATCATAACCCGCTTGGCGACCGCGAATGGTATAAGCGCGGGTCATATTAATGCCATAAAGCCAATCGGCACGAGCGCGCGCCAGTGCAGAGGTGGCTAATGGAATAAAATGACGATTCGGTTGGAGTTTTTGTACCGCTTTTTCCACCGCACTTGGGTTAAGATCGCTAATCAGACAACGCAAAATGCCATCACGTTTTTTTCCGCTGATAAATTGGCATAACTAAACACTTCATCCACCAGCAACTGCCCTTCTCTATCCGGGTCACCTGCGTTAACTAAAACATCGGCTTGATGAATCAGTTTTTTCCACCACAGAAAGTTGTTTTTTTGACTTCTTTTTCGCGGTAACAGAATCCATCTTTTCAGGAATGATGGGTAAATGTTCTAAACGCCATTGTTTGAATTTAGGATCGTAGGCATCCGGGTTCAGCCTGTTCGAGCAAATGCCCCACGCACCAAGTCACGACATCATCATTGCCGCATTTAATAAAAACCATCACCCCGTTGATGAGGTTTTTGGCAATACATCGGCAATAGCTCGCCCAAGACTGGGTTTCTCGGCAATAAACAGGCGCATAAGATTAGTCGATCTGACGACGACCTAAGAAAGAGTGGGTTAAGGTCGTGCCGTCCACGGTTTCTAATTCCCCACCGACAGGGATCCCGTGAGCAATACGGCTTACTTTAATATTATGTTGATGGCAAATTTCAGCAATATAATTGGCTGTGGCATCGCCTTCCACCGTTGGGATTGGTCGCTAAAATCACTTCGTGGAAAGATTCTTCTACCAGACGTTTTTTTGCAATAAATCTAAACCAATCTCTTTTGGACCAATACCATCTAAAGGCGATAAGTGCCCCATTAAGACAAAATAACGCCCAGAAAATTGGCCGGTTTGCTCAATAGCCTGAATATCCGCCGGCATTTCCACCACGCAAAGCAAACCTGAATTTTGGCGACGAGGATTGTTACAAATATTGCACGTATCCTCTTCGGTAAAATCACGACACTGTGAACAATGCCCAATTTTAGACATCGCTTCCGTTAATGCACGTGCTAAATTCATCCCACCGCTACGATTGCGCTGTAAAAGATGATAAGCCATGCGCTGCGCTGATTTCGGGCCAACACCCGGCAAGCAACGAAGGTTTTCAATAAGATGTTCTAAAAGTGGACTGCTTTGCATAATATTTATGATGGGAGAAAATGAATGGTGTGTGAACGCTAGATTCACACACCTGATGAATTAAAATGGAAGTTTCATTCCTGGAGGTAATGGCATGCCTGCGGTTACAGAAGCCATTTTTTCTTTTTGTAATTCTTCTGCACGACGGACTGCATCGTTGAATGCGGCAGCAATTAAATCTTCCAACATTTCTTTGTCGTCTTCCATTAAAGAAGGATCGATCTCAATACGACGACAGTTGTGCGCACCATTAATCGTGATTTTTACTAAACCCGCACCGCTTTCGCCTGTTACTTCTAATTGGGCAATTTCTTCCTGCATTTTTTTGCATTTTTTTCTTGCATTTGTTGGGCTTGTTTCATCAAGCCGCCTAAACCGCCTTTTTCCAAACATTGGATTTTTCCTTCTTAAATTAACTAAAACGAGCCGCATTTTAACGAAAAAATTTGCCTTTGGGAACAGAGAAATTTATTATTCCACACTCCAAAACTTGGTTAAAAATGACCGCACTTTTATTTAGGAATAGCTAATGGAAACTCGTTATTACTTTATATTTACGGCAGCTATTATTTTGTTACAACTGCTGATTTATATTTTTAATAAAACACTGATTTGGTGGCTGAACAAACCACTCTCTCAAAAAGGCAAGACGAACTATCACTTTTTACCAGTTTTTTTGCTTCCCTAATGTCTTAGTTATTTGTCATTTTTTTAAAGCTTTTTACGGCATTTCGACTTATTGCTTTAGTGCTCGCGCTGCTTCTTTTTTCAGCCTTTGCGAGTATTGCCGTGGGAGGTATTCACTTCCTTTTCCGAAAATCTAAATCCATCCCAAAAATCGACCGCACTTTGCGTATTGCTTACCCGTTTTATTTATTGGTATCATTGCCTTAAGTGTGTATAACGCCTATGTTACCCGTGTTATTCATTATGAAATCACGCTAGATAAGCCCATTAAACCGCTGCGAATTGGCATGGCAAGCGATCTCCATTTAGGCAAATTATTTGGTGGGAAAGAATTGGATAAACTGGCTGATATTATGCAGCAGGAAAAGGTGGATATCATTTTACTGCCTGGCGATATTATGGACGATAACGTCAATGCCTATTTAGCTGAAAAAATGCAACCTCATCTGGCAAAACTCAAGGCGCCAATGGGCGTTTATGCCACACTAGGCAATCACGATTTATTTGGAGACCAAGATCGAATTGATCAAGAAATTCGCAAAGCAGGTATCACCGTGTTAAGAGATGAAACATTAACGTTAAACAATGAATTAGTGCTTATTGGACGAAATGATAATCTAACTCGCAATCGACCGAGTACCGAAACATTATTAAAACAAGTGAACACTGACTTACCGACTATTCTCTTGGATCACCGCCCAACAGATATTGAAAAACATGCTTCACTTCCCGCTTGATATTCAAGTTTCAGGGACATGCACATAAAGGGCAAATATTCCCCGCCAGTATAATCACAAAAATGATGTATCGTTTGGATTATGGCCATGAAAAGATTGGCAATCCACATGTTTTTGTCACTTCTGGTTATGGCTTTTGGGGCATTCCTATGCGCTTAGGATCTCAATCAGAAGTAGTGATTATTGATGTGAAAGGAAAATAAAAAAGAGCGGTCAAAAATGACCGCTCTTTTATTATCAATGACATCTTAAGAACACACCACTTTCACCGCTAAGCCACCTTTCGATGTTTCACGATATTTAGCATTCATGTCTTTACCTGTTTCATACATGGTTTCGATCACTTTATCCAAGGTTACGCGAGGGTTTGTGGTACGACGTAATGCCATACGGCTTGCATTAATCGCTTTCACTGAAGCAATCGCGTTACGTTCAATACAAGGTACTTGTACTTGTCCACCAACAGGGTCGCAAGTTAAGCCCAGATTATGTTCCATCGCAATTTCAGCTGCAATACACACTTGTACTGGGCGTACCGCCTAGGATTTCAGTTAAACCTGCTGCGGCCATTGAACATGCCACACCCACTTCACCTTGGCAGCCGACTTCGGCACCAGAAATAGACGCATTCATCTTATAAAGTGAACCAATCATACCTGCAGTCAATAAGTAGCGCTCAATCACATCCTGTGTTAAAGGTCCTACGAATTTTTCATAATAAGAAAGCACGGCTGGCACAATACCACAAGCACCGTTAGTTGGTGCAGTCACAACACGTCCACCGGCAGCATTTTCTTCGTTTACCGCAAGGGCAAACATATTCACCCAGTCGATAACATGCATTGGATCATTTGCAAGACGATTACTATTGGCTTGCAAGAGACGATAAAGTGACGGCGCACGACGTACCACTTTTAATGGGCCAGGTAACACGCCTTCTGTATTGACACCATGCTCAATACAATCCTTCATAGGTTTTCCAAACATTATGTAAATGCGCTTCAACCTCTTTTTTATCACGTAATGCTAACTCATTTCTCATCATCACCGTAGAAAGCATTAAGCCATTTTCCTGACAATGTTTCAAAATATCTTCAGCATATTGATAAGGATACGGCACGGCCACAGGATTTCTCTTCCTCTTGACCAAAATGCGCTTCATCTACGATAAAACCACCACCGATAGAATAATAGGTTTGACGATAAAGCACATTACGTTCAGCATCTAATGCGGTAATTATCATGCCGTTTTCATGTAATGATAAAAAGGAATTATGGAATACCATATTGGCATCCCAATCGAAATTAACCGTTTTTTTACCCTGTGCAATCGACAGTTTTTTGGTTTGTTTAACCTGGTCGATAAAGGTTGGGATTAAATCAATGTCTACATCGTGCGGTAGATAACCGGCTAATCCCATGATGATCGCAATATCGGTATTATGACCAAGCCCTGTCATTGAGAGAGAGCCATACACATCCACATGCAAGGTCGCGACCGAATCAAATTTACCTTGTTCGATTAAATCGTCAATAAACTGCTTGCCTGCTTTCATTGGGCCGACAGTGTGGGAGCTGGATGGCCCAACCCCCACTTTAAACATATCAAATACACTAATCATATTATTTCAATCCTAAGCTAAACTAAAAAGCCGCTTATAATAATCCATATACAACCGCAGAGATAGCAATTAATCCCATTACTGTTACAAATACATTACTAAAACGACCTTGATAGCGTTTCATCGCAGGTACATTGCGGATAGCATACATTGGCATAATGAAAAGGATCATCGCAATAATTGGGCCGCCAAGCGATTCAATTAAGCCTAAAATACTTGGGTTAATGATTGCTACGCCCCATAAAGTGAGTAAGAAGAATACTGCGGTACCGTAATTTAATTTTTTACGATTTACACTTTCACCTTTCATTTTGAGGTATAAACCTTCTAAACCTTCACGAGCCCCTAAATAATGGCCAAAGAATGAACTCGTAATCGCTAAGAAAGCCACTAATGGTGCAAAATAAGAAATGTATGGATTATCAAATTTGTTCGCAAGATACGACAAGATACTGATATTTTGTGCTTTTGCCTCTAATAACTCTGCTGGTGTTAAAGTTAATACGCAACTAAACACAAAGAACATCACGAAGAAAAGTAATACGGTTGAAGTCCCTTTTTCTGTACGACCAATGTGATATTCCGTTGTATCAAAATCTTTATATTACGTTGTTGAGAAAGCGTGAAAGAAGAAATTGCCGGAGAATGGTTAAAAGAGAAGACTAATACTGGAATAGTTAACCACAATGTCGTCACAAAACCACTCGCTGTAGGAAGCTCATAAAGCATTGATGCATTCCATTGAGGAATGAGATAGATTGATAATGCAAAGAGAATCAATACCAATGGATAAACTAATAATTCAGTGATTTTTAACATTACTTTTTCACTGAATAACATGACTGAAATCAATATCGCAATCAATACAAAAGAAAGGATTACACGATTTGGTGAAGCCATGCCCTAATTGGTTTACAATAAAAGAATCGACGGTATTGGTGATCCCGTTTCCATAAATCAATAAAATTGGGAAGATCGCAAAGAAATATAATAAGGTAATCAATTTCCCTGCAGCTGGACCGAAATGCTCTTCTACCACTTCCGTAATATCACTGCCCGGTTTAGAAGAAGATAAAACGAAATAAGCCAAACCACGATGAGCAAAGTATGTCATTGGTCCGACTAAGATAGCCATTACCACCAATGGCCAGAAGCCCCCCATCCCTGCATTGATTGGTAAAAATAATACCCCTGCGCCCACAGCGGTCCCAAATAAATTTAACACCCAAGCTACATCAAATTTATTCCATTTTTTATTAGTTGTAGTGCTCATATATTACCCTCTAAAAGTTAATCATAAAAATCATTTATTTTAATGAGTGTTCATTAAGCTTTAGTGACGGCATTATGATAAGGTTTTTAAATTGGGTGCAAAAGTACAACATAAGAAAAATGTGATTGGGCTAACAGTTTTTATATACGTTTTTTTACATAAATATTTATCTAGATCAAAAAAAGCGCGGCGCACATTATAATCATTTTTAGGTAAAAGCGTGCAAAACACACTATATAAACTTAAGCACATTCCACCGAAAAATGAAATCACTTCTTTAATACTTTCAGCGCCTAATGCAATCATAATTAGACGATCAACACCCTAAAGCTACGCCTGATGTATTCGGAATTCCCTGCTTGTAATGCCGCCAGTAAACGATGATCAATTTCACGTTGTGGCAAGCCCTGCTTTTTTCGCGTAGGCGGTTATCTTGCTCAAAGCGGTGTTGCTGTTCACGCGCATCGGTGAGTTCATGGAAACCGTTAGCTAACTCTAAGCCTTTATAATAGAACTCAAAACGTTCTGCCACTCGGCTATCTTCTGGGCTTAGTTGAGCGAGCGCAGCTTGGGAAGAAGGGAAATGATAAACCGCAACAGGGGCCTCTTGTCCGATTTTTAGGTTCTACCACTTCACTGAATAAAAAAATTGTAGTAAAAGTATCACGATCTTCATCTTCATCTGCCATAAAAGTTGTGCTTTACGCGCTGCTTCTACTAATTCTTGACGAGTCGCTGATAATGGATCTAATCCTACATATTCTTGGAAGACAAATTGATAACTTAAGGTTTCTGCAGGGTTTACAATCGAGGATCTGTTGTAACAAATCATCCACTTCATTCATCAGGCGATACATATCAAAGTGCGGTCGATACCATTCAAGCATGGTAAATTCTGGATTATGGCGATTACCCGCTTCTTCATTACGAAACACTTTTGCCAATTTGAAAAATCGGTCCACTGCCTGCCGCCAATAAACGTTTCATGTGATATTCCGGGACTGGTAGAAAGCCAGAGCGTTTTTCGACAGCTCATCAAAAGGCGCGATAAATTCTGTACTAAAAGTTGAAAGGTGAAGATCCGTCACGCCAAATTCACTTAAAACCGGCGTTTCCACTTCTAATAATCCACGTTCAGTAAAAAACTGGCGGATATCCGCAATGATTTTAGCACGCGCCAATAAATTTTTAATTGAGGCGGAAGGTTGCCATTCTGTTTTTTTATCGCTAAGTGCGGTCATTTTTTTCTCCGTTTTCACCTTTAAAATGAATTAGGCTATTGTAAACAAGACTGATTTTTTTAACTCAATAATCCGACTAAATCATTCTTAAACGCAAACGGTTATCATCTATAAATATATAAAAAATTAACTTTTTTGAGTTAGATCACACTTTTGATATTTTATCCCTTTATTCGGGAAAAAAAGTTACTAATTTGTAAACAAAAGTGGCAGAATTACCACAAGCCCCTATTAATTTAGGGCGTTTTATTTTTTTACTTTCTATATGATTGGAGGATATCGTGCAAACGGTTAATGTCGATATTGCTATTGTTGGTGCCGGTGGCGGCGGTTTACGTGCAGCAATTGCAGCAGCAGAAGCAAACCCTAACTTAAAGATCGCATTAGTTTCTAAGGTTTATCCTATGCGTAGCCATACGGTTGCAGCAGAAGGTGGTGCGGCCGCAGTAATTAAAGAGGAAGATTCCTACGATAAACACTTCCACGATACCGTTGCCGGTGGTGACTGGTTATGTGAACAAGATGTGGTGGAATACTTCGTTGAACATTCTCCAGTGGAAATGACTCAACTTGAACGTTGGGGTTGCCCTTGGAGCCGTAAAGCAGATGGCGATGTGAACGTGCGTCGTTTCGGTGGGATGAAAAATCGAACGTACTTGGTTCGCGGCAGACAAAAACCGGTTTCCACTTATTACATACTCTTTTTCCAAACATCCATTCAATATCCACAAATTCAACGTTTTGACGAGCACTTCGTTTTAGACATCTTAGTTGATGATGGTCATGCTCGCGGTATGGTTGCGATGAATATGATGGAAGGTTCACTTGTTCAAATCAACGCAAATGCGGTTGTGATTGCAACTGGTGGTGGCTGTCGTGCATTTAAATTCAACACCAACGGCGGTATCGTAACTGGTGATGGTTTATCAATGGCATATCGTCACGGTGTTCCTCTTCGTGATATGGAATTCGTCCAATATCACCCAACCGGCTTACCAAACACCGGTATCTTAATGACTGAAGGTTGTCGTGGTGAAGGCGGTATCTTAGTGAATAAAAACGGCTACCGTTATTTACAAGATTATGGTCTAGGCCCTGAAACGCCCAATCGGTAAACCTGAAAACAAATATATGGAACTTGGTCCACGTGATAAAGTTTCACAAGCGTTCTGGCAAGAATGGAGAAAAAGGCAACACCTTAAAAACAGCAAAAGGTGTCGATGTGGTTCACCTTGACTTACGTCACTTAGGGTGAAAAAAAATATTTACATGAACGTCTTCCATTCATTTGTGAATTAGCAAGTGCTTATGAGGGTGTAAACCCAGTTAATGAACCAATCCCTGTACGTCCAGTTGTTCACTACACCATGGGTGGTATTGAAGTGGATTACAACAGCGAAACTCGCATTAAAGGTTTATTTGCAGTGGGTGAATGTGCATCTTCTGGCTTACATGGTGCAAACCGTTTAGGTTCTAACTCGCTTGCTGAATTAGTGGTTTTAGGCCGTGTTGCAGGTGAATATGCAGCACAACGTGCAGCAGAAGCAAAACCAGTAAACCGTGCAGCAGTTGATGCACAAGCACAAGATGTTGTGGCTCGCCTTGAAGCGCTTTATAACCAAGAAGGTAATGAATCTTGGTCTGAAATCCGTGACGAAATGGGTACCGTAATGGAAGAAGGTTGTGGTATCTACCGTGACCAAGAAAGCATGCAAAAAGCAGTAGATAAAATTGCTGAGCTTAAAGAACGTTATAAACGTATTCGTGTTGCAGACCGTTCAAGCGTATTCAATACCGATGTGCTTTACACCGTAGAATTAGGTTACATCCTTGATGTGGCACAATCTATTGCCAACTCTGCAATTGAACGTAAAGAGTCTCGTGGTGCACACCAACGCTTAGACTACACTGAACGTGATGATGTGAATTATTTAAAACACACCCTTGCTTACTACAATGGCGATGATGCACCGCGTATTGAATACAGCCCGGTGAAAATCACTAAATCTCAACCAGCAAAACGTGTTTATGGTGCTGAAGCAGAAGCGGCAGAAGCGGCTGCGAAAGCTAAGGAGCAAGCAAATGGCTAATTCACCGGTAATGACTGTAGAAGTACTACGCTACAACCCAGAAAACGATCAAGAGCCACATTTAAGCTCTTATCAAGTACCTTATGATAACCAAACCTCTCTTTTAGATGCGTTAGGTTACATTAAAGATAAACTTGAACCGTCTCTTTCTTATCGTTGGTCTTGCCGTATGGCGATCTGCGGTTCTTGTGGGATGATGGTCAATAACAAACCAAAATTGGCTTGTAAAACGTTCTTACGTGATTACAGTGGCCATATGCGTATTGAACCATTAGCAAACTTCCCAATTGAACGCGACTTAGTGGTTGATTTAAGCCACTTTATCGAAAGTTTAGAGGCTATTAAACCTTATATTATTGGTAACGAAGCACCAGCATTAGATGGTAAACCACACCCATCAAAAGAATTGCAAGTAAGCCGTACTAAACAAACCCCGGCACAGCTTGAAAAATATCGTCAATTCTCAATGTGTATTAACTGTGGTTTATGTTATGCGGCTTGTCCACAATTCGGTTTGAACCCTGAATTCATTGGCCCTGCAGCGATTACGATGGCGCACCGTTACAATCTTGATAACCGTGACCATGGTAAAGCACAACGTATGCCATTATTAAATGGTAAAAACGGTGTTTGGAGCTGTACTTTCGTTGGTTATTGTTCTGAAGTGTGTCCAAAACACGTGGATCCGGCTTCTGCAATCAACCAAGGCAAAATTGAAAGCGCCAAAGATTATGTTATCTCAATGCTAAAACCAAAGGGCTAAGGGGAAGAATATGTCAGTAACAGTAAGTAAACGTAAAAAATATGTTCGCCCAATGACGGCTACTTGGTGGCAAAAATTGGATTTCTACAAAGCTTATATGGTGCGTGAAGCAACCTCTATCTTTGCTGTATGGTTCTGTATCGTATTGCTTTATGGTGTACTTTGCCTTGCAAGCAATCCTGTTCCAGGTCTAGGCATTATTGATTTCATTGGCTTCTTAAGAAATCCAATTGTGGTGTTCTTAAATATCATCACATTAATTGCGACTTTATATCACACTGCAACTTATTTTGTGATGACACCAAAAGTGATGAACATCATTGTTAAAAATGAGCGTTTACCACATCACGTGTTAAGAAATGCACTTTGGGCAGTTACAGCTGTGATTAGTGTTGTCGCATTAATTTTAGTTTATATGTAGGGAGAGAAAAAATGGTCGAACAAAATCCAAAACGCTCTGGTGAACCACCAGTATGGTTGATGTTTGGTGCTGGCGGGACTGTCAGTGCGATTTTCTTCCCTGTGGTAATCTTAATCCTTGGTTTATTGTTACCATTTGGATTAATTGATCCACATAACTTAATTACATTCGCTTATTCTTGGATCGGAAAATTAATTATTTTAGTTTTAACAATTTTCCCAATGTGGTGTGGTTTACACCGTATCCATCATGCGATGCACGATCTTAAAATCCACGTGCCAGCAGGCGGATTTATCTTCTACGGCCTCGCAACTATTTACACTGTTTGGGTGTTATTTGCCGTATTAGGTTTGTAATTTAAAAATACTAAATTGATAGTAAAAAGTGCGGTCAAAAATGACCGCACTTTTTTTCTTGAATTTTTTTCGTTCATCTCTATAAGATCTGCGAACATTTATTCTAAAAAAATAACTTTATATGAAAGAAAAAAATCTCAATTAACCAATTTACAAACAGAAATACAAACTCGTTACGATAGTTTAAGTAAAAAGACTTAAACAAGTTGCAAAAATATATCTTAGATAATAGCGACAGTATTGTTTTTTTGATACCGTTGCCGTTATTGCAGAAAAAAAGCTGATGTTCCGCCTTCAACGCTGATCCGTTTTTGCTTCTGAATTCGGTTTTTTTCCGGTTTTTAACGAAATGAAACAAATCTTCCGTGAAAAATCTTATGGAAAAAGACCACTAATTACACGGAAAGACTTCAACTTTCACATAAAATTGCTAAATCAGAAGGTGAAGAATCACCAGAAGATATTTTGACTATTTTCTCACAAGCTAATAGCCAAGCATTACATCAGTTAGCGGAACAAACCACAAATGAACAAATTAATGAAGCAGCCAAAATTCTTAAAGAGGCCAATAATATTTTTATCATTGGATTAAAGCGTTCTTTTAGTGCTGCCTGCTATTTAAACTATGCCTTACAACACTTAGATTGTCGTTCTTTTTTAATTAATGGATTAGGTGGAATGTTTGATGAGCAGCTTAATCAAGTCAAAGAAGGAGACGTTGTTGTCGCAATTAGTTTCTCACCTTATGCAGCTGAAACGGTTAATATTAGTAAGGTTTGTGCTAAAAAAGGGGTTAAACAAATTTCTATTACAGATAGCCAAATTAGTCCATTACTTGCATTTAGTGATATTGCATTTGTTATCAAAGAAGCACAAGTACTCGGCTTCCGTTCTCAGTGTTCAACAATGACCCTAGTGCAAACACTTGCAATTGTATTAGGTTTAGAAAAAGAAAAAGATAAAAACACCAAATAATAAAAATGCCCCAATATGGGGCATTTTACATTTACAATTATTGACGAGATTTCCAAAGCTTAATGAGTCTTCTGTATCTTTCACTCACTTCAGCAACAAGCCCATCATCTGTTAATTTTCCACTTAACCAATCTCCTGATGGTTGCCCGAAAATTGTTCGTCCTACAGCAAAACCTTTGACCAAAGGTGCATTAGCTGATGCATCAAATACTGCTTTAAACTTATCTTCCGGTGCATCCAAACCTAAAATCAAGATTCCACGGCAATATGGATCATTTGCTTGAATGACTTCGCTAATATGCGCCCAAGCTTTTGCTGAAACACCTGGTAATTTCCACCAATCTGGTTTAATGCCCAAATGATAGAAATGAGTAATAATTTCAGCATAGTATTCTTCATTTTGCTCCATATCTGAAGGTAAAATCACTTCTAATAGCAATTCATGTCCTGTTCGACAGCAAGCTTGATATACTTGTTTTAATGTTGCATCTTGCTCTGTTTTCATTTCAATACTGTCTTTCGGATGGTAAAAGACCAAACATTTCACCACATGTTCTTGTGGCCAGCTTGCTAATTGACTACCTAAATCACCATATTCCAAACGTAATGGGCGAGAAGCTGGAAGTTCAATTGGACGTCCAATCCACCAATGTTTACCGGTAATTTCATTTAATGCAGCTTGACCAAAAGTCGTATCAGCAAGAATTCCTGCTTGTCCATCATAAATCCCCTCTTCTTGTGCTGTTCTTTCTGCAGCTTGTAAGAGAAGTTGTTTCAATTTAGGAATTCGTTTGACATCTGCACCACATTTCTCAGCGAGATCAACTAACTGTTTGCGATGATCAAAAGCAAAGATACATAAATTATCCCATTTTGCTTTTCGGGTAGTGACTCGATGTAAATGATTTAATTGTGGATCTAAATCAGGGACGAGGTACTGATTCTGCGCGAGCTAAGTAATTATCTAACTCGGCTTTTGTTGGCATCGCTGGAGCACAACCGTGGCGAGACACCACTAATGCACCACACGCATTTGCATAACGACAAGATTGTTCCCAACCTTCATTATTAATATAACCTCGAATGAGGCCTGACATGAATGCATCACCTGCACCAAGCACGTTAAGTACTTCCACTCTCACGCCATAAACATTTAATCCGCCATCCAAATCATCAGGGATATCCCCTTCAAATACTGAACAGCCTAATGCGCCACGTTTACAAACCAAAACGGCATGGCTGAACTTACGTACATTTTTAAGTGCGGTTAATGTATCGGTTGAACCACCAGCAATATGGAATTCTTCTTCGGTACCCACGAGTACATCAAAATGATGTAATACTTCTTGTAACGATTTCGTCACCGCTTCTGAATCAATAAAGCGAGTTTCACCATCACCAAGAGAAGTTAGTCCCCATAATACCGGGCGATAATCAATATCTAACAAACGTTTTGTATTATTTCTACCGGCATACTCTAATGCGGTTAACACGGCTTCTCTGGTTTTCGGGTGGGATAAATGAGTCCCTGTAATAGCTAATGCTTTAGCGGAGGCAATATAGCTTTCATCAAAGTCTTCTTTTGTAATAGCCATATCGGCACAATTTTCACGATAGAAAATTAATGGGAATGTGTCCTGATCTTTAATACCTAAAATGACAAGTCCGGTTAGGCGTTCTTTATCCGTAATGAGATGACTGGTATCTACGCCAACACGCTGTAATTCTTCACGCAAGAAACGGCCCATATGCTCATCCCCAACACGTGCTAGCATTGAGGATTTCACCCCTTGCACAGCAGTTCCATAGGCAACATTACCTGAAGATCCACCTAGATATTTGGAAAAAGAAGATGCATCTTCTAATCTCGCACCAATTTGTTGTGCATAAAGATCAACAGCTACGCGACCGAGACAAATGAGGTCTAGTGTTTTTTCTACCGTTTTCATAATGCCATTCCTTCTAATTAATAAAGTTGCTTCACAATACAAATTGAAACATATATTTCAAAAAAAGCAATAACGAAATTTCATTTTTTAGATATTAATCACAAAATCAATATCTAAAAACTGTTCTACTACATCTAAAACAATCCTGTTTACTACACTGTCTAACCTTCATTTATAAAATCGAATTCTCGAGCTAAAAAAAGTTTGATCTATGTCTCAAAAATGAAATTTTTATTTCAAAAATATTTAAAATTAGAAGAATGCTTATATACTAGCACTAATGCAAGTTACCCTAAAAGGAGATTACAATGAAAACTGTAAGACTAACTGTGGCACAAGCGCTAATAAAATTCCTTGATAATCAATATATTGAGTTTGACGGTAAAGTCACTAAATTTGTTGAAGGTATCTTTGGTATTTTTGGACATGGCAATGTATTAGGTATTGGTCAAGCATTAGAACAAGACAGCGGTAATCTCATCGTTCGTCAAGGGCGTAATGAACAAGGTATGGCTCATGTGGCCATTGGTTTTGCAAAGCAAAATCTACGCAAAAAAATTTATGCTTGCACCTCTTCTGTTGGACCTGGTGCAGCTAATATGATTACAGCAGCAGCAACTGCAACAGCCAATCGTATTCCACTTCTTCTTTTACCGGGTGATGTGTTTGCAACCCGCCAACCAGATCCTGTTTTACAACAAATTGAGCAATTTCACGACTTAAGCATTAGCACAAATGATGCATTTAAAGCAGTAAGCAAATATTGGGACCGTGTTAGCCGTCCAGAACAATTAATGACTGCCTGTATTAATGCCATGCGAGTATTAACTGCCCCAGCAGATACCGGTGCAGTAACTCTTGCGCTACCTCAAGATGTTCAAGCTGAAGCCTATGATTTCCCTGAATATTTTTCTACAAAAAAACGGGTTCACAGAATTGAAAGAACACTACCAACTGAGCCGATGTTGAAATCTGCTATTGAGCTTTATTATGAGTTCGAAAAACCATTAATTATTTGTGGTGGTGGTGTGCGTTATTCCGAAGCCGCAGAACAACTCAAGCACTTTGCAGAAACATTCCATATTCCTTTTGCAGAGACTCAAGCGGGTAAAAGTGCGGTCGTTTCTGAACACAGTTTAAATGTTGGCGGTGTAGGTGAAACCGGTTGTTTAGCCGCTAATCTCTTGGCAAAAAGAGGCGGACCTCATTATCGGTATTGGTACTCGCTATACAGATTTCACAACTTCCTCTAAATGGATCTTCCAAAATCCAGAGGTGAAATTCCTAAATATTAACGTCGCTCGTTTTGATGCCTATAAATTAGATGGTGTCCAAGTTGTTGCAGATGCGAAAGAAACGCTAGAAAAACTCACCGCACTTCTATCGCCAACAGGTTATCGTTATCGTGCACAATGGGGCAATTCAATTAGTGAAGCTAAAGCGCAATTTAAACAGGAATTACAACGTATTTATCACGCAACTTACACTGAAAAAGATTTCATCCCAGAAGTGAATGATGCCTTGGATCGAGAAAAAGTTTATGAGGAATTTATTAAACTTACTCAATCTTGCTTAACACAAAGCCGTGTTCTAGGCATTCTCAATGAGACCTTAGGTGAAAACGATATCATTGTAGGGGCAGCTGGTAGCTTACCTGGCGACTTACAAAGAGCGTGGCAATCTAAAGGCGAAAATACCTACCATTTAGAATATGGCTATTCTTGTATGGGCTATGAAGTCAATGCGGCTTTAGGCGCAAAATTAGCTCAACCAGAAAAAGAGGTTTATGCCTTATTGGGTGATGGCTCTTATATGATGCTTCATTCTGAACTTGTCACATCCGTACAAGAAAATAAAAAAATTAACGTCGTTTTATTCGACAATATGACTAACGGATGTATTAACAACTTACAAATCGGCAATGGTATGGATAGCTTTTGCGACAGAATTCCGTTTCAGAAATCCACAAACCAACAAATTAGATGGTGGATTCGTACCTGTCGATTTTGCCATGAACGCTGCTTCTTACGGATGTAAGACCTACAAAGTCACAACAGAAGAAGAATTGTACGCCGCCTTAGCTGATGCTAAAAAACAAAATGTTTCCACCTTAATTGATATCAAAGTACTACCAAAAACCATGATCCATGGCTATGGTAGCTGGTGGCACGTCGGCGTAGCAGAGGTTTCTAAAAAAGAGACTATCCGTAAAGCTCATGAAAATAGTGTGAAACACATTAACGAAGCGAGACGCTATTAGTCAAAGATTTGATTTATCTCCAATTTAACCACTCTTTCGAGAAGGAAATACTATGAAAGCTGAAAACGTGAAATTAGGTATCGCGCCAATTGGTTGGACTAACGATGACATGCCTGATCTTGGCAAAGAAAATACCTTTGAACAATGTGTTAGTGAAATGGCGCTGGCCGGTTTTACTGGATGCGAGGTCGGAAATAAATATCCGCGCGATGTGGAAGTGCTAAAACACAAATTGAGTGTTCGTGGAATTCAAATTTGTAATGCTTGGTTTAGTACCTTTTTTGTAGATGGCAAAAAAGAAGAAACGATCAAAGAATTCATTAAACATCGAGATTTTCTTCATGCTATGGGAGCCAAGGTTATTGGCTGTTCTGAACAAAAGCCGTAGTATCCAAGGCACAACAAAAAGCTGTTTTTTTAAAGAAAAAAACTGTTTTTTTACTGAAGAAGAATGGCAACTCCTTGCTGAGGGCTATAATGAACTAGCCAAATTAGCAGCTGAAAAAGGGAATGAAAAGTATGCCTACATCATCACATGGGTACAGGTATTCAAACTCCAGCTGAAATTGATAAATATATGGCAGTCGTTAACGATGACGTGTATTTGTTATTTGATTCAGGTCATATCTATTATTCTGAAGGCTCACAAAAAAAGCGATGCTAGACGTATTAGAAAAAAATACATAGACCGAATTTGCCACGTGCATTTTAAAAAGATGTGCGTGATGAAGTCGTGGCTGAAGTAAAAAGCAAATGATCTTAGCTTTTTTTAGAAGGTGTTCGCAAAGGCACATTCACCGTACCAGGTGATGGTGTAATCGATTTCAGACCAATTTTTTTGATATTCTTGAAAAAAACACAATTATAAAAGGCTGGATGGTGGTTGAGGCAGAACAAGACCCCTGCCATCGCTAACCCATTTGAATACGCCGTCAAAGGCCGTAAATACATTAAAGAAACAGCGGGGATCTAATTATGATTAAAGTAGGTATTATCGGCGCCGGTCGTATTGGTCGCGTACATTCTGAAAGTATTACAAAATATGTGAAGGGCGCTGAAATTAAAGCAATTTCTGACGTCAGAGTAACGGATGAGCTCAAACAATGGGCAAAAGGCATGGGCATTGCTCATGTTTATGAGGATTACAAACAAATTCTACAAGACCCGGAAATTGATGCTGTATTAGTCTGTTCATCTACCAATACCCATGCGCCAATTTCTATTGAAGCTGCTCGAGCAGGCAAACACATTTTCTGCGAAAAACCAGTTGATGCAGATGTCAATCGCATCAAAGAGGTGTTGGCTGAAGTGGAGAAAGCTGGCGTAAAATTCCAGGTTGGCTTTAATCGCCGCTTTGACCATAACTTCAAAGCGATTAAAACTCGTGTAGAAAATGGTGATATTGGTGAACCACACTTAATTCGAGTAACCTCTCGTGACCCTGATGCACCACCAATTGAATATGTAAAAGTATCTGGTGGAATGTTCTTCGACATGACCATTCACGACTTCGACATGATTCGCTATTTATCTGGTAGTGAGGTTGTAGAAGTGTATGCAGCTGGTGGTGTGCTGGTCAATCCAGAAATCGGTAAAGCTGGCGATATCGACACGGCTGTTATCACCTTAAAACTTGCTAACGGCGCTATTGGCGTGATCGATAATAGCCGAAAAGCAGTTTACGGTTACGATCAACGAGCAGAAGTGTTCGGCTCAAAAGGTGCGGTGCAAACTCGCAATGATACCGATTCTACTGCGGTTTATTCCTGTGAAGCAGGTGTGATTGCCGAGAAACCTAAATACTTCTTCTTAGAACGTTATATGCAATCTTTTGCTGATGAAATGGCTTGTTTTTGTTGATTCCGTAGTAAACGACAAACCGACTTTAGTGAATGGTAATGATGGGTTACAACCGGTGATTATCGCACTTGCGGCTAAACGTTCATTAGATGAAGGACGCCCAGTCAAACTAGCAGAAATCGCTTAGAACTAAACATATAAATATGGAAAGAGACCTAAAGAAATTTAGGTCTTTTTTATCTCCTAAAACGACAAAAAATGGTGAGAAACATTCCCTCATTTACCATAGAGATTTAGTTTCCAATAAGTCCAGCTAGTATTTCAGATAATTACTACATCATTTCAAAAACATCCTCTTTTTTGACCGCACTTTTCTTAATAAAAACGTATATATGTATTATTCTCTTTATGCTTTAAATCTTAATGCAAATAAAAAGGCTACCATAGGTAGCCTTTTCTGAAATCAATAGATATTTGTCTACATTACCCTTTTTTGCGACGTTTTAAGGTATCAAGTAATACTGCGATTACAATAATTGCCCCTTTAACAATTTGTTGCCAGTATGGATCCACACCTAACATATTTAAGCCTTTATTGGTGGTACCGATAATTAAAGCCCCAATCACACACATTGGAATAGTACCAAAACCACCACTTAAAGAAACCCCACCAATAACTGCGGCAGCGATAGCATCAAGCTCCCAAGCCAAACCATAAGATGGGTTACCTGCATAGGTTCGAGATGCAAGTAAAGCACCTGCTAATCCAGATAATGCACCACCTAGAATATAAACCCAAATTAATGTTCTATTTGTGTTAATACCACAGATTTTAGCTGCATTCAGGTTTCCACCTACTGCATAAACATGACGACCAAAGGTTGAACGGCTAAGTAAAATATGAGAAGCGATTACAATTAAGATATACAGCAAGACCAGCCCCGGAAGTCCAAAAATATTTCACATCCGCAATCCAGGTAAATGCTTCTGAAGACGCATCAATTGGACGACCATCAGAGTAAAGCTGTGCGGCACCACGTGCAATAATCATCATACCTAAAGTTGAGATAAACGGCGGAATACCACCAAGCGCTGTAAATCCACCATTAAACAATCCCAATAAAGCACCAATTAAAATTGATGCAGCAAAAGCCAATAGCGCAGATGATACGCTATCGCCACCAGTTACAATTGAAGCAGAAACGACTGCTGTAAGCGCCACCACAGAACCAGATGATAGATCGATACCCCGTTGTGATAATGATGAAGGTTACACCAATTGCAATAATACCAAACATGGATACTTGTTCGATAATACTCCATACTGTTCTAGCTGAAAAAAAGCCGTCTATTGAAACAGACAATGCTAAAAAGAGAAGAATTAAAATTAAGACCATCCCATACGCATTAATCATTTTCTTCAGTGTCACGTTTTCCATAATAAACCTCTCATTTTTTTAATCTTAATAAATAAACCATTCTAATTAATAGACACTAACCCGAAGCCAATTCAAGTACTCGCTCTTGAGTCAATTCTGCATGAGGAATGATGCCAACTTGATGCCCTTCGTGCATAACCATGACGCGATCACTCATTGATAAAAGTTCCAACATATCTGACGTAATCATAATGATCGTTTTACCTTGTTTTGATAACTCAACCATCAATTTATAGAGCTCAGCCTTAGCCCCGACGTCAATCCCTTTTGTTGGTTCATCTAAAATCAAAATTTCAGGCTCTAGTAATAACCAACGAGCAAGCAATACTTTTTGTTGGTTACCACCGGAGAGATTATTAGTAATCACCTCTACATTTGGTGCTTTTATTTTGAGTTTCGTTTTTTGTTCATTTGCCGTTTTTTGAGCTCTTGCAACAGACACGAGGAAATTCTCTAAATAAGGCGACATTTTCCGGCATAATCATATTGTCTGTAATGCTCAGATTTAGGAACAAGCCCGTCAATTTTCTGTCTTCAGTTACAAAGCCAATTTTATGCTTCATGGCATCTAGTGGATTATTAATAACTACTTTTTCGCCTTTAATATAAATTTCACCACTATCTGCCGGTTTATAGCCAAATAATCCTTCCACTATTTCTGAACGACCAGCACCAACCAATCCTGCGATACCAAAGATTTCACCTTTACGTACAGCAAAATTAATATCTTGATATTTTCCTTCTCGAGTAAAATGTTTAATTTCTAAAACAATTTCATCAGATAACTCAAAACGCTCACGTTGGAACATTTCTGACATATCACGGCCAACCATCATGGAGATGAGTTGTTCTTTGGTTACTTCTTTTGTTGGCTTCGTATCCACATATTGACCATCACGAATTACCGTAATCTCATCAGATACTCTAAAGACTTCATCTAATTTGTGAGAGATAAAGATAATCGCAATACCTCTTGCTTTGACCGTTTCAATAATGCGATAAAGTTGATCTACTTCATTTTCAGTTAATGCCGTTGTTGGCTCATCCATAATGATCACTTTCGCATCATTAGAAACGGCAGTCGCAATCGCAACCAACTGAGCTTTTGCCACCGATACATCTGACATTTTTTCTGTCACATCCATCGGCACACCAAGTTCTTTTTAGAATCGCGGAGGCTTGCTCATTCATTGCTTTTTTTGATTAAGGAAAAATTTACCTTTCGTTATTTCCCGACCTAAATAAAAATTATCCGCAATCGTCAAGTTAGCAGCAGGAGAAATTTCCTGAGGTACCATAGTTAGACCACGACGAATTGCATCAATAGGACGTCCTGGTTTAAAAGGTTTATCATCTAGAATAAGTTCTCCACCTTCATCAGGAATATAAATTCCATATAGAATTTTCATCAATGTGGATTTACCTGCTCCATTTTCCCCCATCAGAGCGTGAACACTTCCACGCTTGACCCGGAGATTGATCTGATCTAATGCCTTAACCCCAGGAAATGTTTTCGATACATTTCTCATTTCTAAAATATAGGGAGAATTTGAGCTATTACTATTAGTCATGTTTAACTCCTTGACTCGATAAAAATAAATACGGAAATAACGTTATAAAGTGCGGTCAATTTACTCCTTATATTTGTTGATATATTGTTCCTTCATTTCTGGGGTAACCAATTCAAAAGGAATCCAGTTATATTTGGGAATCTCTTCACCAAGCGCTGCCTTGTAAGCCATTTCTGCACTCAATCGTCCTTGTCCTGATGCAGATTGATAAACAGTAGCATCCAATCCATTACCTAAATAAGCTAAAGCATCTGGTGTTGCATCAATTCCTACAATGAGTATGTCTTCATCTTTGAATCCGAGTTTCTTCGCAGCCAATAAAGCCCCTATCGCCATTTCATCATTATTACTCAGAATTACATTTGCATCTCGGTGAGCTGAAAGCAGATTTTCTGCGACTTCCATTCCCTTAGCTCTATCCCATTTTGCCTCTTGTTCTGCGACCACTTTAATTTCAGGATGATGAGCAAAGATCTTTTTATTCCCTTCTGTTCGCTTAATTTGAGCTTCTAAACCCAACGGTCCAAGTAAAATAATGGCTTTAGCTGGTTTACCATTCAATGAGTTAACAATAAATTCACCTTGCATTTCACCGCTTTTAATTTCTTCAGAACCAACGTAGCTCGCTACGTATTGCATGTCTTCTTCATTCGGTTTCACTGTCACCACAATTAAAGGAATCTTCGCTTTTCTTGCTTTTAATCCAATGGCTTTTACGATCTTTTGATCTGTTGGCATAATGATCAAAGCATCAACCTTCGAATCAATAAAATTTTCCACATCATTTAACATCTTGGCGGGATCGCCATTCGCATCGGCATATTTAAATTTAAGATTAGATTGGGAGGTGACAAACTTATCCATGGAATCCTGCAAATAAGTGGGATATTTATCTGCGAGGCTATACATTGAAACACCAACTACTATCGACTTGGCTAAAATAACTGGGGCAAAAAAGAGACTAATAACTAAAATGCATACCTTTTTTAACATTGTTCATCCCTCCATTAATAAATCTCTTTAGCTTTAACCGGAAGGGTTATCACCCTTCCGTTATTTAGATGAGAAAATCTATTTTTTATATCTCGCTTGATATTCCTCTTTTTTATCTGGTGTAACGAGTTCAAAAGGCACCCATTTCACAGCTGGAACTTTTTCACCTTTTGCAGCAAGATAGGCCATTTCAGCCCCCGCAGAACCTTGTCCTGCAGCTGATTGGAACACTGTTGCATCTAATCCTTTACCTAAATAATCTAATGCATCAGGTGTTGCATCAAGACCAACAATTATTAAATCTTCATCTTTAAGACCTAATTTTCTACCTGCTAATACCGCCCCAATCGCCATTTCATCATTATTACTAACAACAACATTTAAATTTTTATTTGCCGCAAGTAAGTTTTCTGCAATTTCTAAGCCTTTAGCTCTATCCCATTTACCTTCTTGTTCAGTAAAAATTTTGATATTTTTATGCTGACCAAAAATTTCCTTATTGCCTTGCGTACGCTTAATTTGAGCATCTTGCCCTAAAGGCCCCATCAAGATTGCAGCTTCAGCAGGGTTACCTTTTAAGGTATCAACAATAAAGTTTGCTTGAATACGTCCACCTTCGATTTCATCCGATCCTACATAACTAGTAACGTACTGCATATCTTCATCTAATGGTTTACGATTGATAATAATGAGAGGGATACCGGCTCGTTTAGCTTTTTTGCCAATAACCTTAACAATATTTGGATCTGTTGGAACAACAAGTAATGCATCAACTTTTTTTGATCGATAAATGTTTCTGCATCATTTAATAAACGAGCAGGGGTCACCATTCGCATCTGCGAGTTTAATTTCCACATCATCATGTGTTTTATCAAACTCACGAATGGCATCTTGAAGATAGGTTTGCCATTTATCAGAAAAGGCAACCATTGGTGCACCAATCACAACATTTTTAGCGATAACAGCTTGAGACGTTAATAAAACTCCACCACAAAGTAACGCAAGCAATGTTTTTTTCATAATGCTACTCCCTTTATTAGTTAAACGAATAACAAAGATTGAAATACAGCTATAATCTCACAATATGCGAATATAAATTTCACCAGTGTGTAATTTGGAATAAATCATCCACATGTATCTATATCATTAAAAGAAGATTTTTCTGCAACTGTCATTTTTTTGAAAGTGTGAAGTGAGATCTTACTTTTTTTAGTCGAAAAATATTTACTATTCGCAAAATCTTCCGATTAATAATAAAAAAATAAGGGGCACTATAATTGAATGCCCCTCATCGAATTACGCTATTTCTTCTACATTAACCCAACGTTTTTGGTGATACGATAATGCTATTGCATCTAACACGCGAGACACCTTATATCCTTCTTCAAAATCAGGATATAAAACACCTTCAGGTGAAGCTAAACCATTTACTAAATCTCTAATCTCCACCGTTTTTCTGATCGTTAAAACCAATGCCATGACCTGCGCTCACACAAAAATTCTTGTAATCAGGATGCAATGGTCCAGTAAGGATAGTTTTAAATCCTTGTCTTGCTGGATCTTCATCATGTAAATAAAGCTTTAATTCAGCCATTCTTTCTTGAGTATAAGAAATACTGCCTTTTTGTTCCCGTAATCACATAGCTCAGTCCCATTTTTTTCGTCCACAAGCAATTCGAGACGTTTCAATCGTTCCCATGCATCCATTATCAAATCGAACCAAAGGCTGTCGCCTGATCTTCATTCTCTACAGCTAAACGTTCTTGTAAATTATGAGGGTTTGGGCGATTTTTAATTACTGTTTGCATGTCTCCAATAACAGCCCGAATATCCTGCCCTAATAAGTACTGAGACATCTGTACAATATGAGCCGCTAAATCCCCCAATGCACCTAGTCCTGCTTTTTCTTTCACACAGTGCCAATCTAATGGTGTATTTTCATTAGCTAAGTAATCTTCATTATGAGTACCATAAAAATGTACTACTTCTCCAATTTCACCATTAGCAATAATTTCTCTGGCTAATTGAGTCGTTGGATTCTTTATGTAATTAAACCCAACCAAGGTCTTAACATTTGCTTTCTTCGCCGCTTCATACATTAATTTGGCATCTTCTGCAGTGAGAGCTAGCGGTTTTTCAGAGTAAACATGTTTACCATTAGCAATGGCTGCTAATGCTATTTCTTTATGAAGAAAGTTTGGAGTGCAAATATCTACTACATCCACATTTGGATCTTGCACAATATCCCTCCAATCGCCCGTAAAACGATTAAAACCGAATTCTTTTGCCTTTTTCTCTGCTAATTCAGGAGTAATCTCGGCTAAATATTCCAGAACCAATTCAGCATCAAGTGGAAATACTGTTGGTGCCTGAGCATAAGCAATAGCATGGCAACGACCGATATATCCAGTACCAACCAAACCAATTCGAACCTGTTTCATACGATATCCTTACTATTTATTGCATAGAACAAGAGGAGATAACGTCCTCAATGCGATTATCTCCTCTTCATGATTTAAAAAATTATGTTAATTAAAGTGTCGGCATACTAAATGCAGCATTTTCAATTACATATTTATTTGGCCAACGTGTTGTTGTTGTTTTCATCTTCGTATAGAAACGGACACCGTCTGGTCCATAAACGTTCAAGGTACTGTAAGATGAATGTTTCCAACCACCGAAGCAATGGAATGACATTGGTACTGGAATTGGCACGTTAATACCCACCATACCAGCCTGAACGTGATATGCAAACTCACGAGCAGCACCACCATCAGAGGTAAAGATAGCTGTACCGTTTCCATAAGGGTGTTCATTAATTAACTTCATTGCTTCTTCAAAGCTTTTTGCTCTGACAATACCCAATACAGGTCCAAAGATCTCTTCTTTATAAATCACCATATCGGAAGTGACATTATCGAACAAGGAACCACCGATAAAGAAACCATTCTCATGACCAACTGGTTTTTTACCTCGACCATCAACAATCAGTGTTGCACCTTCTTCCACACCGGTTGTAATGTAATTTGTCACATTGTTGAGATGTTGCTGAGTAATTAATGGACCAAAATCCATCTCTTTTTCACCATCTTTTGGAATACCTGGACCATAACGCAGTGCTTCTACTTTTGGTTTTAAAGCTGCCACTAATTTATCTGCAGTTTCATCGTCAATCGTAACAGCCAATGCTAACGCCATACAACGTTCACCCGCAGCACCAAATGCCGCACCTAATAAAGCATTTGCGGTAGATTCAATATCTGCATCAGGCATAATTAATGCATGGTTTTTCGCTGCGCCAAAAGTTTGTACGCGTTTGCCGAATTCAGAACCAACTTTATATACATGTGCTGCAGCTGGTGTAGAACCCACAAAACTCACAGCATGAACACGCGGATCACGCAATAAAACTTCATTATCATGACGATCACCATGTACCACATTAAATACGCCATCTGGTAAACCTGCTTCTTTTAACAGTTCAGCCAAACGAATAGATAAGGAAGGATCTGCTTTAGCTGGTTTTAAAATGAAAGTATTACCGCAAGCTAATGCAATTGGGAACATCCACATTGGAACCATTGCAGGGAAGTTAAACGGTGTAATACCAACAGTTACCCCTAGTGGTTGCAAAGATGAATGAATATCGATGCCGCGTCCTGCTTGCTCTGAAAATTCACCTTTTAATAAATGAGGAATACCGCATGAGAATTCAACAACTTCCAAACCACGAGTCAATTCACCACAAGCATCAGAATAAACTTTACCATGCTCCTCTACAATTAAACGTGCTAATGAATCCCAATCTCTTTCCAGTAATTCTTTAAATTTAAACATAATCCGGGCACGGCGTAGCGGAGAGGTTGCTGACCAATCAGCAAAAGCTTTATGTGCTACTTCAATAGCTTCATTCACATCATCCGGAGTACTCATAATCACTTGGCGAATTTGCTCACCCGTCGCAGGATTATAAATTGGATGCGCTTTTTGTCCCTCTGCTTGGCACTTGTTTACCATTAATAAAGTTATAAACAGTTTCCATTTTGAACTCCTTCATACAGTTTCAGAAATTAAGATGCGACAAATGAATAACAACTTGCATAAAAAAACAATATTCACTATCTAGGGTTAACATAGATTAGGGTAATAAATCGAACTTTTTCAATTCATTTTTTTAATTAAAATTGAACTTTTTCATTTCATTTTGTGATCTATGTCTGATTTTTAAAAATAAAAAAAGCGATACACTTATTGGAATGTATCGCCTCACAGAATTTGAATTGTCGTATATCTTATTCAACAATTAACTAAAAAGGATAATCTAGAAGGATTTCATCCTGCTATGATTTAGCATAAAAACTTCTCTAGACAAGTTTGGGTCAATAAAATCATAAATTTGAACCCCTCTAATCCCCTGCTTACTTTTCCAAAATATTTGTGTATATGGATTTAAATTTTCAGCATAAAGATCAGGAAAACCTAATTCCCCATTAGTCGCACTAATATGATTGAGAATGAGCTTATCAGCAGGAATATTTACACTATTTTGGATAAGATGTTCGACTGCCTTCTGTTTTTGATGAATAGTTGGACCATCCCACAAATCTTGCAATTCTATATTAGGGTTAGAATGCCAGTTTGCTGCCCAGAATTTGTTTTCTAAACGATTAAATTTAAATTGAACAGGAGAACATTCTAAAGCAATAATTTTTCCTCTTACATCTTCAACCCTAGGCCATTTAGGATTTTCCTCCATATCTAACTCATTCTCAGTCCAAAAAAATAGAACATAGATGAATACTGACTTATTTTCTCTAACAAAGATACTCCATACGCCTCAAAGTCATCCTTATTCTCATTGGCATTTTGAATACGCATCAAAATGAACTCTTTGGAATTTTGTTGTAAAAAATCATGACAATTTTTAATGATTTGATCAAATGTAATGTGGCTTATCCATTCTCTGTGAGCGGCAACCATCTCTTGTCTTAATCTAATATCTAAAAACCGCACACCACAGGATAGTTGTTCCTCAAGAGATAAATGCTGTGTTTTATAGTATCTCTGCTGGCAACTAGCTGTCATTGTATCGTGTGTGCCCGGTATCAGTAATTCTGAAATATATAACCCAGAATCACAAAAAGATATCCAATTTCTTCCATTAATTAATTTATCCATAAGACTCTGACCTGTATTTAAATTTTAAGATCTGTTCTGTTTTAATTTAATTAAAAATATGAGACATAAGAATTGATAGAGCAACCAATACTGCAAGCCCTAAAAAAATGCCCATCCTAGAATCTGAGTATCTGTTAGATAAGAACGAATAATTTGACCTGCAGCATCTTTGTCTGGAGATTTTTACAAGTCCACCTAATAAAATAGGCGCCAACAATGCGGGAAAATAACCAATAGTAATCGCAAAAGACATTGCTGCAGAGGAATGCTTTTTAGCCACCCCTAACTCACCAATAGGTGCATAATAAACTCCTCTAATCATAAAAATACATGCTGAAGCAGATAACATTAATACAATTAAACTCCAGAACATTGAAGGAGAAATAAGATTATCCGGTGCTTGATTAGGCAAATAGCCATTTGCATACAAAAGAAATATCAGGATGGTTACTAAAAAAATATTAATGAAATTGCTAACAGTATTACAGTAAGTATTACTTGCATTAATCTCATAAAATGAGCTGTAGAATCGAAAAACTTTTTTTCAACTAATACTGTTGATACTAAAGGCAGCATTCGCAATGCTATCACAACAGTTGCAAATACAGCCGCAGCTACAGCACTGGTTCCATACCCCCCTTGTAAAAAGCGAGCAAAATAAGTACCTGCCGCAACAAATGCCCCATAGATACAAAATACATTAACCCCAACAATCCAAACAACTGGTAACTTTGCAACTTGCCAAACACCACTTAAGGCTTCTTTTGTACTATTTGCTTGAGTATCATCTCCAACCTTTTGTCCCTTCGGTACGACAAAGAAGACTGCTAGCCCTGTAACAATCACAATAACACAGCTTGTCATCATCATAGCTTTTGGGCTAGCCTGATAATAGAGCATGGCTGTCCATAGTAATGAAATAAGAAAAAGCCAATAGACCTCGACCAAATTCAAATAACCCAAATGCAGCACCTTGATGTTCTTCTGAAGTTGAAATTCTTAAAGCCTTAAAATTAGCTGGTTTGAATAACACTTCACTAAAAAATAACATAGAAAAAAAACATGCAAGTAGCACAGGCATACTTAATCCTGGTGAGCAAATTGTAAGAAATAGAGATATACCACCAACACCAATAGTAGATAACAGCATAATACTTCGTATAGAAAATCGATCGCCAACCCAACCTAATGCTATTGTACCTAGAATAATTACAAGTCCTTGCATTGAATACAAATAACCAGCTTCTTGGTCTGTCACACCTAATGCGGCAGGAAATCCACCTGGAACACTATTTCGGATATCCCAAAAAGCATAAATTAGCTGAGCATTTACAGTTATTAGAATAAGTTGGAAAAATGAAACGGGAGTAAATCCATATTTATAAAGTAAGTCTTTCATATAAAACTCCTTTTTATTAACGAAAATGTAGATATCATTGGTGCACATTATTAGTCATTAACACGTATAATACGGTTAAGTCTTAGAAACAGTTCTTCTGTGCAACAACCTAATATATAATTACCCTTTAACAATCCATCTTTTTCAAGGAAGTTATTCACATAACCTCCAGCTTCCTGAACAATAATAATGGCAGCACAAACATCCCATGCATTAATATGTGGTTCAAAATACCCAATCAAGCGACCAGCAGCCACATACACTAACATTAATGCTCCTGAACCATTACGAATAAATATCCCACCATCGAGTAAAATATGATTTAACACAGGCGTAAATGTATTAGGATGAATCCGGTGAGATACTCCTAATCCTATTAATCCCTCTTTTAATGAAATAGAAGAAGATGCACGAATAGGATGATCATTCAGAAACGCACCATCTCCTTTCATTGCTCTGAATAGCTCTTTATGAACAGGATCAAAAATCACGCCACAAACAATCTGATTTTTGTGTAGAATTGCAATAGAAATACACCAAGCATTTAAGCCATACATAAAAATGAGCTAGTTCCATCAATAGGATCTACTACCCAACAGTACTCACAGGCTAAATTTTCAGCACCAGATTCCTCTCCCAAAAAACCATCTTGAGGAAAGTGGCTTTTTCAGTGCATCTTTGATTTTTTTGCTTCAACAGTTTTATCTGCAATGCTAACTTGATCTTGCAAATCACCTTTCTTACATTCGATTTTTAACTCATTGCGATTAAGGTAAAAATTAAGTGCAATTTCCCCAACTTCTTTAACTAACTTTTGAGAAAATAAGTATCTATTTCTTAGTTCAATGTCCATACACCTCCTCCTGATGAATATTCCATTGTTAACTTACAGACTAAAGCTTATAAATTACACACACTCATCCTTGTGGATTTTTATATATAATCCCATAGTAGATCTCTATTTTGAAAAATTTAAATACAAAAAAATAATGAATTTGAACTTTTTTATTTCATTTATGTGATCTATGTCTGATTTTTTTGTAGAAATCTCGCTAGATTAATTTCAGTGAACAGAGTATTATCTTAAGAAGTTATTCGGCTATTTTAGGAGCATGAAATGAGTTATTTACTATCCAAATCACGAAAAGATCATCCTGAAAAGAATGGTGAAGTACAAAAAATCACCCCAAAAACAGCGAATTGGGAGTACGTTGGTTTTGAAATGTACCATCTACAAGAAGAGCAAGAACTAACTTTTGATACTGAAAATACTGAAACCTGTTTTTGTTCTCGTTGCTGGTAAGGCTACTATTGTTACATCCCAAGCCACTTTCGAGCATATTGGCAATCGCGCCTCTCCATTTGAGCGGATTCCACCTTATTCAGTCTATGTCCCACACCAACAAAAAGTACAAATCAAAGCTGAAAGTTATTTAGAATTGGCTGTTTGTAGAGCACCAAGTCAAGGTAGTTTACCAATTCGTTTAATTAAACCAGAGGATGTTGGTGTAGAAAAACGCGGATATGGAAATAATAAACGCTTAGTACATAATATTCTCCCTGAAACTGAAACCGCAGATGCCTTATTGGTTGTTGAAGTATTTACAGATGAAGGTAATACGAGTTCTTTCCCTAGCCATAAACACGACGATAAAAACTCTCCGACTGAAACCTATTTGGAAGAAACCTACTATCATCGTTTCTCACCATCACAGGGTTTTGCATTACAACGAGTTTATACTGATGATCGTTCACTAGATGAATGTATGGCTGTGTATGATGGGGATGTTGTTCAAGTACCAAAAGGATACCATCCAGTCGCAACTATTGCAGGTTATGACAATTATTATTTAAATGTTATGGCTGGTCCTGTAAGAAAATGGCGGTTTACTTGGGAACAAGATCATTCTTGGATTAATAGTGAAAAAAATATGCAGATAAATTTAAATAATTTGAGATATTATCTTTGACTAAGAAAAAAATATTTTTCTAAATCTAGATAAACAAAAAAACCCGACATAACGTCGGGTTTTTCTTTTATCAAAAACTTTGATAATTATTCTGCAACAACGATAACATCTAATGTTGCAAATACTTCGCCGTGAAGTTGGAAACGAACATCGTGGTCACCAAGAGTACGGATTGGACCGTTTGGTAAACGAACTTCGCTTTTTCGCAATTTCAACGCCTGCTGCAGTTACTGCTTCTGCTACATCACGAGTAGTGATTGCGCCGAATAAACGACCTTCATCACCTGCTTTAGATGCGATAGTTACAGAACCCTAATGCAGTCACTTGTGCTGCGCGAGCTTGAGCTGCTGCTAAACTTGCTGCTGCCGCTGCTTCTAACTCTGCACGACGTGCTTCAAAGTGTTCAATGTTAGCTTTTAGTTGCCATAACTGCTTTACCTTGTGGGATTAAGAAGTTACGAGCGAAACCAGATTTAACATTAACTTGATCACCTACGTTACCTAGGTGAACGATTTTATCTAAAAGAATTACTTGCATTTCCTAACTCCTTCTTAATTGTGATGAGAATCAGAGTAAGGTAATAACGCTAAATAACGAGCGCGTTTGATTGCGCGTGCTAATTGGCGTTGGTACTTCGCACGAGTACCGGTAATGCGGCTTGGTACAATTTTGCCGCTTTCAGAAATGTAGTTCTTTAATGTAGCGATATCTTTGTAATCGATTTCAACAACATTTTCCGCTGTGAAACGGCAGAACTTACGACGACGGAAATAACGTGCCATTTGGCTGTCTCCTAATCTATAAATTCGATTTGCTCGGCATGCAATACTAACTGCGTTAAACCATTTGAGGTTTTTATGTGAAGTAATAAACCCCACCACAAGAAGTTTACTGCCGACCGTAATGCTTTTGAGTTTTTTTCTATTAACTGATTGCCACTGACTTGAACTGGCATCTTTAACCACGCTTGGCGTGATAAACCACTTTCGACTTGTTCGGAACGATGTTCCAGCCAAAACTGGCAATGCGCAATCCCGTTAGGGCTTTTTGCTTCGCTTGGGTAATTGACACACAGTGCCGATTAACGAGAAGCGATTATCAAGTTTTTGAATTACTCTTCAGCATCCTCAAAATCGTTGTTTTCAACTTCAGCTAAAGGTTTACGTTCTTCTTTAGCCGCTTTCATTGGGGACGCTTCGGTTACGGCGTGCTTAGTATGGATAACAAGACTGCGTAATACAGCATCGTTATAACGGAAAGTCGTTTCTAGCTCGTCGATGACTTGTTGAGGCGCTTTCTACATTCATAAGCACATAGTGTGCTTTGTGTAATTTGTTAATTGGGTACGCTAATTGACGACGACCCCAATCTTCTAGGCGATGAACTTGACCACCAGCTTCTTTAACAGAACCTGTGTAACGTTCGATCATACCTGGTACTTGCTCGCTTTGGTCCGGATGAACCATAAACACGATTTCGTAGTGACGCATTACTGCTCCTTACGGGTTAATCAGCCTTTGACGTAGATTAGCCACCAATCTGCAAAAGGCAAGGAACGAAAAAAATGAACGTGGCTAAGGGCGCTGATTATACAGATTTTTTTCCAGACTTCAAATAATTTGTACGCTTTTTCAAACAAAAAAAGCCGATATCAACATATCGGCTTTTTCTTTTATTTCTAAATTAACGGCTACGGAAAATGATACGACCTTTGCTCAAGTCATAAGGTGTCATTTCTACGGTTACTTTATCGCCCGTTAAGATACGAATATAGTTTTTACGCATTTTGCCAGAAATATGTGCAGTCACCACGTGACCATTTTTCTAACTCAACGCGGAACATGGTATTTGGTAAGGTTTCCAAAATTGTGCCTTGCATTTCAATGCAATCTTCTTTTGCCATTTTATCCTCTAAAATTATGATTTTTTTGACCGCACTTTTTGCGGGTTATAAATGAAAAACGGGCGGATTATAGCCGTTTTTGGCGTTAGACGAAAGATTAAAATAAAATTGAACAGAAAAAAATCACTTTTTTCACCAATTTGTACGTTGTATCAAGACTTAGGAATGATTTACAAAAGAAATACAGGCTCTATAATAACCGCACTTTTCTTATTAAATAGTACTTATGAATTCAAAAAAACACTTAGGCCATACAGCGCGTAAACGCTTTGGTCAAAACTTTTTACATGATACTTCTGTAATTCAAGGTATCGTGGCGGCGATTTACCCACAACCCAATCAATTCTTAGTGGAAATTGGTCCGGGACTTGGTGCATTAACAGAGCCTGTTGGTGAACTTGTCGATCATCTGACTGTGGTAGAGCTTGACCGAGACCTTGCAGAACGTTTACGTCATCATCCATTTTTACATCAAAAGCTCACCGTTATTGAAACGGATGCAATGCAATTTGATTTTGGTGAGCTTTATACAAAAGAAAATTTAGCAGAAAAAGGGCAAAAATTACGTGTATTTGGTAACTTGCCTTACAACATTTCTACCCCATTGATGTTCCACTTGTTTAAGTATCATGATGTGATTCAAGATATGCACTTCATGCTGCAAAAAGAAGTGGTCAAACGCTTATGCGCAGGGCCAAATAGCAAAGCTTACGGTCGTTTAACCATTATGGCGCAATATTTCTGCCAAGTGATGCCTGTACTTGAAGTGCCACCTTCTGCATTTAAACCAGCACCGAAAGTGGATTCAGCCGTTGTGCGTTTAATTCCGCATAAAGAATTGCCGCACCCAGTGAAAAGATTTATATTGGTTGAACCGTGTTTGCTCCCAAGCGTTTAATCAACGTCGTAAAAACATTACGCAATGCACTTTCAACACTATTTTCACCTGAAAATCTGACCGCACTTGGTATTGATTTAAATGCACGTGCAGAAAATTTAGCTATCGCAGATTATGCACGCTTAGCAAACTGGTTGGCGGATAATCCTCCAGCTGATATCAATAAAGATGAAATCTTAGATTCAGAAGAGTAAAAAGAGCAGTCAAAAATGGCAACCTATTTCGTTGGTGATTTACAAGGCTGTTATGATGAATTACAGCTTTTATTAGAGCGTGTAGATTTCAATCCTACGCAAGATAAACTTTATCTTGTGGGGGATCTTGTGGCGCGTGGGGATAAATCACTTGAATGTCTTCGTTTCGTAAAATCACTTGGTAATGCAGCACAAACTGTACTAGGGAATCACGATTTACATTTAATTGCGACCGCACTGGGTATTAAAAAAGTAAAACCGCGTGATCGTGTCGATGCCATTTTTAATGCGCCCGATTTTGATGAGCTGATTCATTGGTTACGCCATCAGCCATTACTTGTGCATAATGAAAAGTTAAACTTCCTAATGGCGCATGCAGGCATTTCGCCTGATTGGGATTTGAAAACTGCGAAAATCTTGTGCGGCTGAAGTTGAACAGATTTTACAACACGGCGATTTTCATTATCTCATTGAAAATATGTATTCTGAACAGCCAGATCGCTGGTCGCCAGATTTACAGGGCTTAGCGCGTCATCGTTACATTATTAATGCTTTTCACTCGAATGCGTTTTTGCTATTTGGATCATCGCTTTGATTTTGCTTGTAAATCCCCTTTAAAAGATGCGCCAGCAGAGCTCACGCCTTGGTTTAATTTAGATAACCCACTTTATAAACAAATTCCCATTGTCTTTGGGCATTGGGCAAGTTTAGTCGATGAGCCAACTCCAAAAGGTATTTATGCCTTGGATACAGGATGTGTGTGGAATAATCGAATGACCTTGTTGCGTTGGGAAGACAAACAGTTCTTCACTCAAAGTGCGGTCAAAAATTACAGTGATTTTTAAGGAAACGCTATGCTCTCGCTTACGGATGAATCTTGTGAACTATTCAATATTCCTTTCTACCAATTCGCCCAAATGAAAAAATTCTGCCCAGAAGATATTCCGGCAATTAAAGCTGATTACAAATTACATTGGGATAACTGGAAAGCGATTATTCAAGAAGTCGCAAAGCAGCTTGGTACACCTTTTGCGAAACCGCATATTGAAAGTTGGACCAATGGTTGGCAAGTACGGGCGCATTTCTTCGCTTATTTTAAATACGAGTTTAACCAAAATTCTGCAGCAATCTTTTCTGTGCTATTAAATCGTCGCCGACTAAGAGTGTGTTTAGATTGGCATTGCTATCGTGCAGATCGCTCACAAATTAATGTGCAACAATATAATCAGTGGCTTGATCAATTTGATTTCAAACAATTTGCTGATTTTGATATTTGGCGAGAAGATGAAAGCGAATATGATGATTTTCGCCAAGTGAAGAGACATTTCTGAAAAAGATCTCTCTTACGCTCAGATGAAGATTTTTGGTGCATTGGTAAAAGCATTGAAAAAGCTGAACTTCATCAAATTGATCCCGTTTCATTTATCACAAAAACCATTCAACAATTGCAACCGCTTTACGATCGCTGCCATCAATAAAGTGCGGTCATTTCCATTAAATTTTTTCGTCTTGTTTATTTGTTATGCTATCATTACATTAGTTTAACATTTTTAACAATTTTGCTTTTAGGAGTACTTTATGAAAAACGTCGTGATCGTTGGCGGTGGCGCCGGCGGCATAGAGTTAGCGACATTTTTAGGCGACAAATTAGGTCGCAAAAAACAGGCTAAAGTGACGCTTGTGGATCGCAATGCGACCCACTTGTGGAAACCCTTATTACATGAAATTGCTACAGGGTGTAATGGATGATGGCACGGATTCTCTGAGCTATCGTGCACACGGTAAAAACCACCATTTTAGCTTTGAACAAGGTTCGATCACGCGCATCAATCGTGAACAGAAAATATGTTGAACTAGCCCCTGTTTATGGGCAAGAAGGCGATATGCTCGTGGTTGCACGTCGTATTCCTTATGATTACTTAGTGATTGCGATCGGTAGTAAATCGAATGATTTCAATACAAAAGGCGTGGCTGATAACTGTATTTTCTTAGACAGCTCTGATCAAGCACTTCGCTTCCAACAAAGAATGTTGGAATTATTCCTTAAATTCTCAGAAAACCGTGCATTAGATGATATTGGTGAAGAAGAATTTAAACAGAAATTAGTGGATGAAAGCAAAGTCAATATTGCCATTGTTGGCGGTGGTGCAACTGGCGTGGAATTAACTGCTGAGCTTTATCATGCCACTGAAGACTTATCTTCTTACGGTTACGGTAAAATTGATAATTCTTGCTTGCAAGTCACCTTAGTTGAAGCGGGGCCTCGCTTATTACCAGCTCTACCTGAAAATTTATCTGCAGCGGTATTAGATGAATTGCAAGAAATGGGTGCAAACGTGAAATTAAATACGATGATCACGGAAGCCCAACCAAATACACTTATCACCAAAGATGGCGAAGAAATCAAAGCTGATCTTATTGTGTGGGCGGCGGGTGTTCGCACCTCAACGGTGACACAGCAATTCGATGGATTAGAGCTTAACCGCATCAATCAATTAGTGGTAAAAGATACCCTTCAAACTACGGTGGATGACAGTATTTTTGCCATTGGTGACTGTGCGGCATTAATGCAACCAAACGGTAAATTAGTTCCGCCAAGAGCGCAAGCGGCACACCAAATGGCAAAAGCTTGTGCAAAAAATATCTTTGCACTTTTTGAGCAAAAACCATTAAAAGCATTTCAAATACAACGATAAAGGAACCTTGGTTTCTCTTTCAAGCTTTACCGCATTGGGTAGCATTTCAAATAAATTTGGGAAAAACCCACTGACTGTTCAAGGTAAATTTGCTCAGTTTGCGTATGTGTCTTTATATCGTATGCATCAACATGCTTTGCATGGATGTATTAAGATTGGCTTGATTATTTTAGTGGATAAACTTAACCACTATTTAAAACCAAGATTGAAATTACATTAATACAAAAAGTGCGGTCAAATTTAACCGCACTTTTTTCATTCCTTAAACTAATTGATTGTTATGCTCATAAGCATAAAGAGTATTAAACATCAGCATGGCAACTGTCATTGGCCCTACTCCACCTGGTACTGGCGTAATATAAGCCGCTTTTTGTATCGCCACATCATATTCCACATCGCCCACTAATTTGCCATTGATACGGTTAATCCCCACATCAATGACTGTTGCCCCTTCTTTAATCCAATCGCCTGGAATAAACCGAGGTTTGCCCACAGCTACAACTAAAACATCCGCCTGACGAATATGATGCTCTAAATCTTTGGTAAAACGGTGTGTCACCGTGACAGTTGCACCTGCTAGCAATAATTCAAGCGACATCGGGCGACCTACAATATTTGATGCACCAACGATCACGGCATGTTTACCGTGTAAATCGATAGCTGTGGTTTCTAATAATTTCATCACACCATAAGGGGTACAAGCGCGTAAAGTTGGGATACGTTGGCATAAACGTCCCACATTATAAGGGTGGAATCCATCCACATCTTTTTCAGGGCTAATACGCTCAATCACTGATGTACTATTAATTTGTTCAGGCAATGGAAGCTGGACGAGAATGCCATCAATGCTTTCATCGGCATTTAATTGGTCAATCAGTTGTAGTAATTCCGCCTCTGTCGTGGTTTCAGGTAAATCATAGGATTTCGAGACCATTCCAATCTCTTCGCAACTTTTTACGTTTACTGCCCACATAGACTTGAGAAGCGGGATCTGCGCCCACTAAAATTACTGCAAGTCCCTGGCGCACGTTTACCTTGAGCACGATAATGTTCAATTTTACTGGCAACATCAGATTTGATTTTTTTTGATAGTTCAGTACCTGAAATAATTTGGGCGGTCATGTTTTTTTCCTCAAGGTGGAATTAAGTAAACGTTTGCTATTTTAACTGACAACGCCTTATTTTACAAAGACAACAAAAGAGCGGTTGAAAAAAACTGGAATAATTTTGAGCAGTTGAAAGAGGAATCTAAAAAATTAATTGACTGAAAAGAAAAGCTCACTATAATTGTGCTCAATCGTCGGCGAGTAGCGCAGCTTGGTAGCGCAACTGGTTTGGGACCAGTGGGTCGTAGGTTCAAATCCTATCTCGCCGACCACTTCTTTTATATTTCCCTCGAAATTCCATACAAAAGATGTAACCCTTGAAATGCGCCCTTAGCTCAGCTGGATAGAGCAACGCCCTTCTAAGGCGTGGGTCAAAGGTTCGAATCCTTTAGGGCGTGCCATAACTCATCTCAATCTATTATTGTTTTTCTATTTACTTTTTCAGCGAAAGTAATAGCTCTATGCATATTTTATACAAAAAAAAATAGCGTCAATTCTAGATCTCAAAAATGATTGATTTAAAAGATGATTTTTAAATTCAGAAAAGAAAAATATTTGAATGGCGGTGAGAGGGAGTTCGAACCCCCGATGCACTTTCGCACATACACGCTTTCCAGGCGTGCTCCTTCAACCACTCGGACATCTCACCGTTTTGAAGTGCGTGAAATATAAAGATTTATCTAAGATTAGTCAAGTTTTTTGAGCTAGAACATAAAAAATCCTATTCCTTTTAGCTAAAATATAAACTTATCTCTTTTCTATTGTCGTATTTTTATGCAAATCAAATTCTCTTTTCTAAAAATGTGTTTCTGGCTGTAAAACCATTTAGCGCATTGAAAGAATCTTTCCGTGAAGGTTACGGAAAACAAAAATTGATTAAAGATATTATTGCGGGGCTCACTGTTGGAGTCATTGCGATTCCCCTCTCCATGGCTTTAGCGATCGCTAGCGGTGTTCCACCACAACATGGTCTTTATACGGCTATCGTAGCGGGTATTGTGATTGCATTAACTGGTGGATCGCGTTTCAATATTTCTGGACCAACCGCGGCATTTGTCGTGATTTTATATCCCGTGACCCAACAATTTGGACTCAGTGGTTTGCTTATGGCGACGCTGCTCTCGGGGATTATTTTAGTCATCATGGCCTGTCTCGATTAGGACGACTAATTGAGTATATACCTCTCCCCGTTACACTTGGCTTTACCTGCGGGATTGGCATTACTATCGGTACATTGCAAATCAAAGATTTCTTAGGTTTAGATATTGCCCAAATGCCATCTCACTATATTGAAAAAGTACAGGCTATTTTGACCGCACTTCCGACGATTAGCTGGGCTGATACCGCTGTTGGTGTGGTCACCTTATTTGTACTCACCCAATGGCACAAACTTCGTTTACCTGTGCCAGGTCATTTACCTGCTGTGATTATTGGTACACTGATGGCATTAGCCTTTAGGACAATTTGGTTTCTCGGTTGAAACCATTGGTACAGCGTTCCACTACACCTTAGCGGATGGCACAACGGGAAATGGCATTCCTAATGTCTTGCCTGAATTTGCCTTACCTTGGAATATTCCCAAATGCGCAAGGTGAAATCATCAATTGGAATTTTGATAAAATACAAGATCTCTTACCTGCAGCCTTTTCAATGGCAGTATTAGGTGCGATTGAGTCACTACTTTGTGCGGTCATTTTAGATAACATGACGGATACCAAACATCGATCCAATAATGAATTACTCGCTCAAGGTTTAGGGAATATTGTTTCACCATTCTTAGGCGGGATTACCGCAACTGCAGCTATTGCACGCTCAGCAGCTAATGTGAAATCAGGAGCGGTATCACCAATATCTAGTGTTGTTCATGCACTCTTAGTCTTATTCTCACTGTTATTCTTTGCGAATGCGCTGTCTTACTTGCCACTTTCCTCCATGGCTGCATTGTTGTTAATGGTGGCTTGGCATATGGCAAATGTGCCTGAAATTATTCGTTTGGCGCGTCGCTCTACACAAAATGAAATTGCTGTGTTGTTCACTTGCTTAATTCTCACGGTGTTATTCGATATGGTGATTGCCATCTCAGTTGGCGTATTATTGGCGAGCCTCTTATTTATCCGCACCATTGCAGAAATGACAAAAGCTATTGAACAACCTGCACCAGAAGATCTGAATGATGTGTTAGCTTATCGTATCAGTGGCCCATTGTTCTTTGCGGCGGCAGATAAACTCTTTGCGGATTTGCACGATAAAACCGTACATACGGATCACGAGATCAAACATATTGTATTGCAATGCGATGCCGTGACCGTGCTCGATACTGGGGGCATTCATGCACTCACTCACTTTGTACAACATATGTTGCCACATCAACAAATCTACTTGTGCAATATGCAGTTCCAACCACTCAGAATGTTAGTGAAATCAAACTCTGTTCCTGAATTGCAAAAAATCAACTACGGCTCAGATTTACAAGATGTCTTTAATAAAATTCGTGAGTTTGAACAAGCAAATCCATAAAACAGTGAAAAGCGTGCTAAAATAGGCACGCTTTTTTATCAATAAAAATAAAGGAATTCAGAATGCGTCCAAATAATCGTGAAAATCATCAATCTCGTCCAATTAAAATCACCCGTAATTACACGAAACATGCTGAAGGCTCAGTATTAGTTGAATTTGGTGATACTAAAGTATTATGTACGGCGAGTGTTGATGAAAGCGTACCGCGTTTCTTAAAAGGACAAAATCAAGGTTGGGTGACAGCAGAATATGGCATGTTGCCACGCTCTACACACAGCCGTATGCAACGTGAAGCAGCAAAAGGCAAACAAGGTGGACGCACCATGGAAATTCAACGCTTAATCGCACGTTCATTACGTGCAATGGTTGACTTAGAAGCCCTTGGCGAACGTTCTATTACCTTAGACTGCGATGTGATTCAAGCGGATGGCGGTACAAGAACAGCTTCTATCACCGGTGCAGCAGTGGCTTTATGTGATGCTATCAACGGTTTAATCGCTAACGGCACATTAAAAACCAATCCAATCAAAGGTCTGGTTGCTGCAATTTCGGTTGGAATTGTTGAAGGTGAAGCCGTGTGTGATTTGGAATATGTGGAAGATTCAGCCGCTGAAACAGACATGAACGTTGTGATGATGGAAGATGGCCGCATGATCGAAGTGCAAGGTACTGCAGAAGGTGAACCATTCAGCCACGAAGAATTACTCACCTTATTAGGCTTAGCAAAACAAGGCTGCGAACAAATCTTCGCTGCACAACGTGAAGCATTAGGTTTATAGGAACAAAAAATGGAAAGCTACAAAATCGAATTTATTAAATTCGCGTTGAGTCGCCAAGTGCTCAAATTTGGTGAATTTACCCTAAAATCAGGTCGAAAAAGCCCTTATTTTTTCAATGCTGGATTGTTTAGTACTGGCGCAGATCTTGCTCGCTTAGGTGAATACTACGCGAAAGCAATTCAATCAAGTGCGGTCGATTTTGATGTTATTTTTGGACCTGCCTATAAAGGCATTCCGATTGCGACGAGCGTTTCCATTGCACTATTCAATCAATTTAACCGTGATACACCTGTTTGCTTTAACCGCAAAGAAGCGAAAGATCACGGTGAAGGCGGTAATTTGATCGGTAGCCCATTAACCGGCAATGTATTGTTAGTCGATGATGTCATTACAGCTGGCACAGCCATTCGTGAATCCATGGCGCTTCTTGAAGCCAATCACGCCAAATTAGCCGCTGTATTTATTGCATTAAATCGTCAGGAAAAAGGCAAAGGCGAACTTTCCGCCATTCAAGAAGTGGAACGCGACTACCAGTGCCAAGTGCTTTCCATTATTGATTTCGATGATTTAATGCAATTCATTGAAAACGAAGCCGATTATCAGCAATATTTGCCAGCGATGCGTGCTTATCGTGAAAGTTATGGTGTGTAATTCATCACTTGAAAAATAAGAATAAAGCCATATTAATGTAAGGGCAGACATTTGCGTCTGCCCATTATTGTCAAAAGACCTTTTTGACCGCACTTTAGGGGAAGAGAATGTATTTTTTTGGAAAGATTATCGGGGTTATTTTAGGTTTTAAATGGGGTGGCTTTTTCGGTGCCATCGCTGGACTCATTTTAGGCTCAATCGCAGATAAAAAACTTTATGAGATGGGTTCTGTTAACTCCAGCTTTTTTAAGAAAAAAACAACCCGACAAGCGCTCTTTATGCAAACTACTTTTGCGGTACTTGGACATTTAAGTAAATCCAAAGGTCGAGTGACAGAAGAAGATATTCAACTGGCAAATCAATTGATGAACCAGATGCAATTAGATGAGAGTCATCGCAAACTTGCTCAAGAGGCATTTAGTCGAGGTAAAGCAACAGATTTTCCACTGCGTCAGGTGATTCGCGAATTCCGCATTGGATGTGGACAACGGGCTGATTTACTAAGAATGTTCTTGCACGTACAAGTGCAAGCCGCATTTGCTGATTCTCAATTACATGAGTCGGAAAAAGAAGTGCTTTATGTGGTGGCTGAAGAGCTTGGTCTTTCCCGTATGCAGTTTGAGCAAATGCTGGCAATGGAAATTGCAGCTCGTCAATTTACCCAAGGTGGATTCTATCGCCAATACCAACAAGGCGGTTATCAACAGCAAGGTGGCTACCAATACCAACAACAAGGTGGTTACCAACAATCTTCTGGCCCAACATTAAGCGATGCTTATAAAGTATTGGGCGTGAGTGAAAGTGATGATCGCAATGCTGTAAAACGTGCATATCGTCGTTTAATGAATGAACATCACCCGGATAAATTAGTGGCTAAAGGCTTACCGCCAGAAATGATGGAAATGGCCAAAGAAAAAGCGCAACAAATCCAAGCTGCTTACGATTTAATTTGTAAAGTGAAAGGCTGGAAATAGTGCGTGTTATCCTCGCCCCCATGCAAGGGGTGCTTGATCCTTTCGTTCGTCAGCTTTTAACCGAAGTGAATGAATATGATCTCTGCATCACCGAATTTGTCCGCGTGGTGGATCAACTCTTACCTGAAAAAGTCTTTTATCGTCTTTGCCCTGAACTCAAAAATCAGGGCTTTACCCCTTCTGGAACACCTGTTCGCGTCCAACTTTTAGGTCAACATCCGAACTGTCTTGCTGAAAATGCCCATCGTGCCATTGAGCTTGGATCACATGGTATTGATTTAAATTGTGGCTGCCCATCCAAAACCGTTAATGGCAGTAACGGAGGCGCAGCTCTACTCAAACAACCTGAATTAATTTATCAAGCGACTCTAGCCTTACGAAAAACCGTACCTAGTCATTTACCTGTCAGTGTGAAAGTGCGATTAGGTTGGGATTGTACTTCACAAGCTTTTGAAATTGCCGATGCCGTACAACAAGGTGGCGCCACTGAAATCACCATTCACGGCAGAACCAAAGCCGATGGGTATCGTGCCGATCGCATCAATTGGGAGAAAATCGGTGAAGTGAGATCTCGCTTAACGATCCCAGTAATTGCTAATGGTGAAATTTGGCGTTGGGAAGATGGTCAAGCATGTTTAAAAGCGACAGGTTGCGAAGATCTAATGGTCGGGCGTGGTGCATTAAATATCCCAAACTTAAGCCTTGTACTCAAACAAAATTGCGAAAAAATGCCTTGGGTGGATATTCAAAAAATCTTGCAAAAATATGCGGAAATGGAAAATTTCCATGATTCTGGTTTTTATCATGTTGCCCGCATCAAACAATGGCTACGCTATCTCAATAAAGAATATCCTGAAGCGGATATCGTTTTTGAACGAATTAAAACCAGCAAAACTGCAGAAGATCTGAGAGAAAGACTCTGTCAGGGCTAAAAAAGTGCGGTCGAAATAGACGGTTTTTTTAGCATTTCCTCACTCGTACGATGAGTCCAACACCCAAACAAAACTTGACCGAAATCAAAAAGTTATCATACAGAACCAGTAGAATCAATGAGGCATATACCACAAAAAAGGAGAGGTGCCTTATGAAGACTCGTCTATTGCTTTCTAGCTTACTTATCGCATTAAGTGCAACATCATTTGCCCAAACGCATAAAGCGCATTGGTCTTATAATGGGAAAGAAAGCCCTGAACATTGGGGTGATTTGCTCACCGAGTATCAAACCTGTAAGCTAGGGAAGGTTCAGTCGCCGGTTAATCTTGAAGCAGATAATGGCATGAAAGTGGCAAATAAACCACTTAAGATGAATTACTTCCCTGCGGAGTATCAAGTAGAAAACAATGGACATACCGTGCAAGTCAGTGTTGCACAAGAAAAATGCCCCATTTATTACGCTCAACAATAAACCATTTTTATTTAAAAACAATTTCACTTTCACACACCAAGTGAGCATACCTTTAAACGCCAACATTATCCTTTAGAAATTCATTTTGTCCATCAAAGTGAAGATAAAGCGTTAGCGGTTGTTGCCGTAATGGTGAATGAAGGTGAAGCTAATCCAGCATTAGCACCAGTCGTTGAGAAAAAACTCACCGTTGGACAAAAAGAAAAATTGGCTCAACCACTTGATATTCAAGCACTAATGCCAAAAGAGATGGCACGCTTCCGCTTAAATGGATCGCTCACTACTCCACCTTGTAGTGAAAAACGTGGCTTGGACCATTTTTTTAAAGCACCAATTCAAGCAAGCAAAGCACAAATTGCCGCAATAGAAGAAATGGAAGGGAAAAAAACAACCGCCCAACGCAACCATTAAATCAGCGTGATGTGGAAGTTGAACAATAAATAAAAAAATGCGTGGATAGTTTCCACGCATTTTTTATTCGATTAGAAGAGATTAAAGGTGAATGTTGCCATCATAGATATGAGTCGCATCACCCGTCATATAAAGCGGCGAGCCTACGCCTTCCCACTCAATAAGCAAGCTACCACCGGGTAGATCAACTTGCACTTTGTTATCAAGTAAACCTTGCATAATTCCAACAGCCGCTGCTGCACAAGCGCCGCTGCCACACGCTTGTGTTTCACCTGCACCACGTTCATATACACGCAATTTAATGTGGTTACGATTGACGACTTGCATAAATCCAGCGTTTACCCTTTCCGGAAAACGTTCGTGATTTTCTAATAATGGACCTAACTCTGCTACATTGGCCGTTTCAATATTGTCCACTTGAACAACGCAATGTGGATTGCCCATTGATACTGCACCACAAAGCACCGTTTGAACATCGGTACGTAAAATATAGTTTTTTCAAATTTGTTTGCAGTAAAAAGGAATTTTTATTAGGGTTCCCAAATCGGCTCGCCCATATTGACGCGAATTTGCCCATCTTCTTTTACCGTTAAAACCATTTTTTTCCTTTTTTTGCGTGCTTACTGCAATATCCTTTTTTATTAGTCAGCCCTTTTTAAAGGTGACAAAACGCGCAAAACATCTTGCCCCATTTCCACATTGCGACACTTCACTACCATCTGCATTAAAAATACGATAATGGAAATCTAAATCTGGATCATAAGGTGGTTCAACAATTAAAAGCTGATCAAAACCAATGCCACGATGACGATCGGCTAAGCGTTTAATGGTTTCAGGGTAAAATAGGCATTTTGTGTCACAGCATCAACAACGACAAAGTCATTGCCAAGGCCATGCATTTTTGGAAAACTGCATGTTTCCTTCCTTGATTTGAAAATTTTTTTGGCATTATAGAGAGCAATAAGCCGAATGGCAAATAGCCAGAATAGACAAAGTGCGGTCAAAAAACACTTTATTTTCTCACCGCACTTTTATCATTACATCCAAGCGTTATTACGAATGATCCCTACTGCAATCCCTTCAATTTCAAAATGAGGCTGTTCTTCAAGATTAACGACAATCGGCTGAAACTCTTCATTTTCTGCATGCAGATAAATAACTGAACCTTTGCGTTCTAAGCGTTTTACTGTCACTTCATCTTCAATTCGTGCGACAACAATCTGTCCCATTTCGCACATCTTTTGTGCTATGCACGGCAAGAAGATCGCCGTCTAAAATACCGATATCTTTCATGGATTGGCCATATACTTTTAATAAGAAATCAGCTTGAGGCTTAAACATATTAGCATCAACACGATAGGTACCTTCAATATGTTGCTCTGCTAAAATTGGTTCCCCTGCAGCTACGCGACCGATGAGTGGTAAGCCTTCTTCTTCCTCATCATTTGCACTGTCATCAATAATGCGAATACCGCGAGAAGCCCCCGCGACAATTTCAATTGCACCTTTACGAGCAAGCGCTTTTAAGTGTTCTTCCGCCGCATTAGGGGATTTAAAGCCTAATTCACGAGAAATTTCTGCACGAGTTGGCGGCATACCCGTGGTTTCTAAATGGCGTTTTAAGAGTTCCAGCACTTCTTGTTGTCTGGCAGTTAATGGTCTCATATACACTCCTGTTACTTTATACAGAATAACTGTTAGTATATACAGAAAGATGACGATTGCAACAACTATTTTCTAGCGATAAAAGTGCGGCCAATTTTTTTCATATTTTTGAGTGTTCATCATAAATCGCAAATGTAAATTTTTTTAGAATTTGACTGGTCGAATGTGTTAAAATGCCTGACAATACCTAGAAATGTCTAACAAAAAGAGAATATTAATTATGTCTGGCATCGTAAGTACTTATCGTAAATTATTAGAATTACCGCTTTCGGTTTTAGTAAAAAAAATAATCCTATTCCCTGCTCAACCCATCGAAGAGCTTCAACTCAATATCAATCAACCTATTCTTTATGTTTTTACCTTATACCTCTCAAACTGACTTCGTGATTTTTCCGTCGTAACTGTTTGAGTGTAGGTTTGCCTGATCCAGCTGAAAAGAATGTGATTGATGGCGTAGCATTACCACGTTATGTCTATTTAGATGAAGGTCGCCGCTTTTTTAAATCAAAAGGCGCAAAAGATGAAACCGCTAAAGTCTTCAATAAATACTTAGAACTGCACCGTGATGCAGCCGATTTAGATGTACAACTCATTCCTGTTTCTGTGCTTTGGGGACGTTCACCAGGTAAAGAAGATAAAGCAAGCTTACCTAATCTTCGCTTATTAAACGGTCTTCAAAAAACCTTTGCGGCCATTTGGTTTGGACGTGATACTTTTGTGCGTTTTTCTCAAGCGCTTTCTTTGCGTTACATGGTAAATGAGCACGGTTCAGATGAAAAAATTGCGCAAAAACTGGCTCGCGTGGCCAAAATGCACTTTGCTAAACAACGTATTTCCGCGACAGGGCCTCGTTTGCCAAACCGCGAAGCGATGTTTAATAAACTACTAAATTCCCAAGCGATTCAAAATGCGATTGAAGATGAGGCAAAATCAAAAAATATCAGCCGCGAGAAAGCCTACGCTGAAGCCGAAAAAATTCTTCATGAAATTGCAGCAAATGTAAGCCATTCAAGCCTTCGTGCAGCGGATCGTTTCTTACGTTGGTTATGGAACAAACTGTATTCAGGGTATTGATGTACAAAATGCGGACCGCGTGCGTAAATTAGCATTAGAAGGACATGAGATTGTTTATGTGCCTTGTCACCGTAGTCACATTGACTATTTATTGCTTTCTTATGTGCTCTATCACCAAGGTCTTGTACCGCCACATATTGCAGCAGGGATCAACTTAAACTTCTGGCCAGCAGGGTCCTTTATTCCGTAGCTGGGGGGCATTCTTTATTCGCCGTACCTTTAAAGGTAATCGCCTTTACTCTGCGATTTTCCGTGAATATTTAGGGGAATTATTCCACCGCGGTTATTCCGTCGAATACTTCATTGAAGGTGGTCGTTCTCGTACAGGTCGCTTGCTTGCACCGAAAACCGGTATGATGTCGATGACGCTACAAGCGCTTCAACATAACCAGACTCGTCCTATTTCTGTGGTGCCCGTGTATATCGGTTATGAGCACGTGTTAGAAGTGGATACTTACGCGAAAGAATTACGTGGTGCAGCGAAAGAAAAAAAGAAAAATGCTGGCTTAGTTTTACGTGTGATTAAAAAATTACGTAATTTAGGTCAAGGTTTTGTGAATTTTGGTGAGCCAATCACACTTTCCAATTACCTCAATCACCATTATCCAGAATGGAAAGAACAACATCATGAAGATAAACCTCACTGGTTTAACCATGCGGTTGGGGTCTGTTTCTAATCAAGTAATGGTAAATATTAATAAAGCTGCAGCCGTCAATGCGATGAATTTAGTGGGGACCGCTCTACTCTCTTCTCGTCAGCGTGCACTTTCTCATGAGCAACTACTAGAACAACTCTCTAGTTATCAAGAAATGTTAAAGAATGTACCGTATTCTACTGATGTGGTACTGCCCAACTGATACACCAAAAGCGATGCTTGACCACGTATTAAGCTTAGATCGTGTGGGTGTATTAGTTGAAAAAGATAACTTTGGGGAAATTATTCGTTTAGAACGTAATTCTGCTGTTCTCATGACGTATTACCGCAATAATATTCAACACTTATTTGTGTTGCCTTCACTTGTTGCGAGTATCGTTTTACATTATGAAGCAATCCAAAAAGATTTATTATTGGATGCAGTACGTAAAATTTATCCATTCTTAAAAGGCGAACTCTTCCTTCATTTCACTGAAGAAGAATTAGATACACAAATTAAAGCCATTATTGATGAATTTGCGCGTCAAGAGGTTATCCAAGCCAATGATAATTTCTTATCTATCCACCGCTCTAAAGTTCGTATTTTACAACTTTGGTCTGCGGGTATGCGTGAAATCTTACAACGCTACTACATTACAGTGAGCATTTTACGTAGAGATCCCTGGAATTGCCCGTGGTTTACTAGAAAAAGAAAGCCAATTGGTAGCACAGCGTCTTTCTGTATTACACGGTATTAATGCGCCAGAATTCTTTGATAAAGCAGTATTCTCTGCCTTCATTGCTCACTTGAAAGAAGAAGGTTATTTCGATGATGACAAAGAAAAAAATTACACGAGCTTGCAACAATCTTTAGAGCATTTTGATTTCTAGCGAGATTTGCTTAACGATCAACGGTGCTGCAGATAAAGCAGATGAAGTTGAGATTGAAGTAGAAGAAGAGGATAAATCAAATAAAGATGAATAATCTTTATTTGAATAATAAAAGGGCGTGTTGAATATATCCAACACGCCCTTTTTCTTTTATACGATTAATTCAACCAGAAATAATATCCAATTGTCGCGATAACGAAATATACACACAATATTTAAGATAAATCCCAGCTTTGATCATGTCACTTTGACGAACTTCACCAGTACCAAACACGATCGCATTTGGCGGTGTTGCTACCGGTAACATAAATGCACAAGATGCACCTAAACCGATAATTAACGCAAGACCAATTTCCGGCATACCGAGAGATTGTGCGATAGAAATAAAGATTGGTACTAATAACGCTGCACTCGCGGTATTGGAAGTAAATTCAGTTAAGAAAATAATGAAGGTTGCGACCAATAAACCGATGAGGTAGTAATGTTGTCCTTGAACCAAGAATACAATACCGTCAGCTAAACACTTTACTTGCACCAGAATCTTTTTAACACTGCACTCAAGGTTAAACCACCCACCGAAAAAGCATCAATACGCCCCAGTCAGTGCTTTCTTGAATTTGTTTCCAATTTGCCACACCAGTAGAACAAATAACGACAGCAGCAAGTAATGCGACCACGCTATCAAAACTACCGATATTTTTAGCAAGACCAAATACACCTGAAATCATTGGATTAATATAGCTACTGAATACCCAACAAAGCGCAATCACAGCAAAAATCACAAGCGTTAAAACGCGTTGACCATTCATTTCAATACGTTCAAAAGTTTTGCTCAAAAACGTAAATTAAGTTTTTGGTTTAAATACAATGAAAAGCGTACCAATCATCAACGGCATCAAAATGAGCATAATTGGCAAGCCATACCATAACCAATCAGAGAAGGTTAAATGTAAGTTACTTGCGACGATAGCATTTGGTGGACTACCTACTAATGTCCCCATACCACCAATACTCGCACTGTATGCAATACCCAATAATACGAAAACATAAGTATTGTGTTCTTTTTCTTTATCAAGTTGGCTTAAGATCCCCATCGCTAAAGGCAACATCATGGCTGCTGTTGCTGTGTTACTCATCCACATAGAAAGGAAAGCAGTAATGAAAAAAAGATACATCACAGCGACAAATAAATTACCACGAGCCATTGCCATGATTTTTATTAGCTATCATTTTATCAAGCTTTTGCATATGCAATGCTGTCGCTAAAGCAAATCCACCAAAGAATAAGAAAATGGTTGGATCCGCAAAGGCTACTAAAGCTTGTTTAGTTGTCACCAAGTCAAGTGCAATCGCAAGCAAAGGCACTAATAGTGCAGTAACCGTTACATGTAATGCTTCAGTTAACCAAAGGATCGCTACAAAGGCTAATAATGCTAAACCTGCATTTTCCTTAGGCGCGAAAGGTAAAGATTTTAACAAAATAAAAAAACAGGCTATCGCCAGTAGAAAGATAATCCCACTTTTATAATTTTTTGTTGTGTTTGTTTCGTTCATGAGTCCCTCCAAACTGATTACAGATGAACTATTTGCGATGTTAAATGAATGTTACAAACTTTCAACTAACAAATGTTTAAAATGTGATCTTGTTCAAAAATTTTAACAAAAAAGTGCGGTTATTTCTAACCGCACTTTAAAAAAAGGTCAATAATTTCAAAATTATTCTTCTTCGAAATCTTCTAAATCTAATGCTTCTTGTGAAAGAATAATACCTGTTAAATCAGCATAAATATAATCTTCAGGGAAGAACGTCACGCCACCAAAATTCACTGGAAGATCACTTTCACCATGATTATTTTTCATCTGCGCCAACTGGAATTGGTGCAAGCGCATGAATACCAATATCAATATTTTCAAGTTGTTGAATTTGACGCACTGCACCATAAACAATAATGCCCGCCCAGTCATTATCTGCGGCAAGTTGTGCAAGCTCAGCATCAATTAAAGCACGGCGTACTGCACCACCACCATCTACGACAAGCACTCTGCCTTTACCATTTTCTTCGAGAATTTCGGCAATTAATCCATTATTTTCAAAACATTTTACTGTCGTCACTTTGCCGTAGAAATTGCTGACGCCACCAAAGCTAGAAAAAATTGGCTCAACCACATCTACTTGATCAGCATAAATATCACAAAGTTCTGAAGTATCGATATACATAATGTACCCCTTGTCGTTAAAATTTTTTCTCTAGTATAAGCCGATTTAGCCGATAAGCAAGCCTAAACTAAACAAGATATTGATAAATAAAGAAATCATTGACATCTGTGCTAACATCGGACGTAACACTGCAGGCTCTTTGCTGCGATAAACAAATAATGCGTGTTTTAATAATAATGGAAATGCCAATAAAAATAAGAAATGCCAAGGACTAAATGCTGTTGATACCGCAAATAGCACATAACATAAAAGCAGCAACGCTTAATAAAAACACAGTGATAAATACGTCCTTTCTTCGGTCCAATACGTACTACCAAGGTATTTTTCCCTACTTTCGCATCTTGCTCAATATCACGTAAATTATTGATATTTAAAACGGCTGTTGCTAATAAACCTGAGCCTAACGCAGGTAAAGTAATTAAGCTATCAATGCTGTGAGTTTGGAGATAATAAGTTCCACCCACACCCAATAGTCCAAAAAAGAGCAACACTGACAGATCGCCTAAACCTAAATAACCATAAGGTTTAGCCCCTACGGTATAAGTAATGGCAGCAATAATGGCAAGAATACCCAAACCAGCAAAGGCCAATAAATCAGTGAGACTTTGATATGCGATACCAATTAAGAATGCGCCGGAGAAAAATGCCCCCACCGCCATTAAAATTAAGCCCCACTTAAGTTCATTCGCGGAAATCGCACCTTGCTGAATACCGCGTAAAGGCCCAATACGTTCTTCAGTATCTGACCCTTTTTGATGATCGCCGTAATCGTTAGCAAAGTTGGAAAGTACTTGCAATAAAATGGTAGTGAGCAAGCAAAGTAACATCACGGTGAGATTAAAACTTTCTTTATCTGCCCAATATGCCAATGCTGAGCCGGTAAAAATAGAAGCTAATGCCAAAGGCAAAGTTTTTGGGCGAGCGGTTTCCCACCACATTTTCAATTTATGATTTGTCATTTTTTTTGACCGCACTTTTGATTACAATAAAGGGCGTATTCTACACGGAAATTGCCTTTTTATGAATGATTTAACACTGACTCTTCACCCAATTGCGGTGATTCACACGCCTTACAAAGAAAAATTCTCAGTGCCACGCCAACCAGATTTAGTACAAGATGGCATTGGTATTGTGGAACTGCTCCTCCCTATAATTCACCAGAGGCGGTGCGAGGATTAGAGCAATTTAGCCATCTTTGGCTTATTTTCCAATTCGACAAAGTACCCCATGGGAAATGGCAATCCACTGTTCGTCCCCCCTCGTTTAGGCGGCAATCAACGTGTCGGTGTATTTGCTTCACGCGCTACGCATCGCCCTAATCCGCTAGGCTTATCCAAAGTTGAATTACGCCAAGTGGAATGTATTCATGGACGTGTTTTTCTGCATTTGGGCTCCGTGGATCTTGTCGATGGCACACCTATTTTTGATATTAAACCTTATATTACCTATGCTGATAGCGAACCTGAGGCAAAATCAAGTTTTGCACAAGAAAAACCACCCTGCAAAAATTAAACGTAGAATTTACAGAAATCGCCCAAAGTGCGGTGGAAAAATATCACAAAAACCGACCGCACTTAGCAAGATTTATTACGGAAGTGATCGCACAAGATCCCCGCCCGGCTTATCAACAAGGCAAAGAAACCGATCGTATTTACGGTATTAGTCTGTACGAATTTAATATTAAATGGCGTATTAAAGCAGGGACAACAGACTGTGTCGAAATTCTGGATATCCAGAAAATTAAAAAGAACAAAAAAAGCTGACTTTCGTCAGCTTTCTTTTTATCGTTTTAATTCTGTCTAATCCGGTAATGCATTCAGCACAGCTTTAACGAGCGTTGCCAACGGAATAGCGAAGAATACGCCCCAGAACCCCCATAATCCGCCAAAAATCAACACTGAAATAATGATTACTAAAGGGATGTAAATTAACAACTTCAGAGAATAAATACGGTACCAACAAATTTCCATCTAGAAGTTGACTTACCGCAAAGGCCACAATCAAATACCAAAACGTTGGAGAAATGCCAAACTGGAACATGGCGACTAAAGCAACAGGAATCGTCACTAATACCGCACCGATATAAGGAACTAATACAGAAAGACCAACGGCAACAGAAAGCAACAGCGGATAATTTAAACCAAAGCTTAAAAAGATGATGTAAGTCACCACGCCAACAATCAAAATTTCCAACAACTTGCCATGAATATAATTCGCAATTTGTTGCTGCATCTCATTCCATACTTTAGACGCTAAAAGACGGTTTTTAGGTAAAAATCGACTTACACCAGCAAGAAGTTCTGTTTTATCTTTCAGCATAAAGAACATCATTAATGGCACTAAAAATGCATAAATACCCAGTGATACAAGGTTCATTAATGAAGTAATCGACAATTTCACCGCAGATTCACCAAAGCCCAAAATCTTCGCTCGAGCCGCACTAAAAAAGGTGTCAATCATGGTGTAATCGATGAGTTCAGGATAATGCTCAGGAAGGGCTAATAACCATTCATGTAACTTATTGAACATGGCTGGCAAATCGCTTAATAAGGAAATCGTTTGATTCCATAATGTTGGTACAAGCCCGAAGAAAATTAATAACGCCAAGGTTAGAAAGCCACCAAAAATAATTAACGTGGCGAGCATTCGAGGAAATTTTAATTTTTTCGTCAGGAAATTAATCGGCATTTCCAATAAATATGCTAAGACAATGGCAATCAGCAACGGAGCGATTAAATCACTAAAGAAATAAATCGCAATAAAGCCAAACAACAAAATGGCAAGTAGTCCCATCGCCTGCGGATCGCTTAAGCGACGGCTATACCAATTTTTTAGCATTTCTAACATAAAGTCTTCCTAAACAAGTATTTTTTGTCATTATAAGTTAAAATTTAAATCAATCCTATATCCACTCATTCAACATAAAATAGAAGGAAACGTTATGTCTGTTAAGATTTATCATAATCCGCGCTGTTCAAAAAGCCGTGAAACCTTAGCTTTATTAGAAGAAAAAGGCATTCAACCAACTATCGAACTTTATTTGCAACAACACTACTCTGTTGAAGCATTACAGCAACTGGCTAATAAATTAGGATTAGATGATGTCAGAAAAATGATGCGTACCAAAGATGAGCTTTATCAATCATTAGGGTTAGATAATCCTGCATTAACTCATGATGATTTATTAAAAGCCATCAGTGAAAATTCAGCCCTATTAGAACGCCCGATTGTGGTAAAAGGTGAAAAAGCCAAAATTGGACGACCGCCTGAAAGCGTACTCGCCATTTTGTAATTCTATTCATTTTCGCTATAATGACTTGCCGTGAAACACTTCACGGCAATTTTTTAGAGGTAAATATGACAAAAAAAACAAAAAGTGCGGTTGAAAATCAGCCCATTTATCAACACTCCAAAGGAGTCGTGAAAGATAATGCTGTGATGGCACTATTACACGACAAATTATTCCGCCAACGCGTTGAGAAAAAACGTAAAGGCAAAGGCAGTTACCAACGAAAAGCAAAATATGCGAGCAATTGGTTTGAAAAGCCCGATGATAAAGTTTTTGATTTCAGAAATTTTATCATCGGGTTTTTCGTTTCAATTTCAGTATAAAAAATAACAAACAGAGGAAGTCTATATGTCAATCAAAACAGAAGTTTTATTTAACAATACTTGGAATGTCCGTATCAGTGATCCAGGTGAAGAAGGGGCTCAAAGCCACTTTTTTGAAACCATTTATCTCACGCTCACGGCTTATTTTGAAGGCGAAAATGTGCGTTATGAATTTGTGCGTAAAGTAGAAGATCAAGTAAAAATCAAACGCTCATTTACGGAATTAGGTGAGTTATTCAAATTCTTGGGGGATTATTTGGATCCGGTTTCACTCGGTAACCTCGGCGTAAAAATGGGTAACTTAGGCGTGAAAGCTGAATAAATTTTTTCTAATAAAAAAGTGCGGTCAAATTGAACCGCACTTTTTATTTATCGACTTATTATATTATTGCGCAAGTAACACACCTAGCGCGGAATAGAGGGATTGAGCGGCTTCATTTGGTAATGCCTTGCCATCTTCATCAGTGATCACGACCGCACTTTGTTTACCCACCGCAGAAATTTGCATTTGGTAAACGCCTTTTTTTCTAGATTAGGCGGATTCACACCTAAACGTAACCACTCTTGTTTATCCAATGGTTTATATTTCAACTCACGATAACCACGGCCTGCAGATTCAGACGTAGCTTTAAAGCCTAATTTTGGTAAAGCTGAACCTAAACGTTGCCATGCTTGACCAAAGCTTGCATCCATACCCAATGCCATTCTGCCATTCGTATCAGTAATTAAACCAGATTGGAAAGGTCCTGCTGAGGCATTATTTAAATCTTGTTGTTGCTTGTTATAAGCGCTAGTGAGCGCCGAAACAAAAACGATTTAAACGATCAGATGCATAGCGCTGCTTATCAGCTTGATTTGGCGTATAAATCACACCATCACGACGCATTTGTTCTACAGAAACCGCTAACGCACTTGCATCTTGCGCCGTAACTTGTTCAATTTTTATAACGGATCTCTGTATTGGCTTTATCATCTGCACGACCCGTTGGCGCCCAATCGCTAATTAATACCGCACCATTTAAAGTTGAATTTCGTGCCTTCTTCTTTTCAATAAACGCTCAATTTGTTTGAGATTATAAAGCTCTGCTTGTGCATCCGTATAAACAATCAATGCACGTTCACCATCAAATTGTGTCAAAAGAATTTTTTTGATAATCGCTAATGGGGTTGAAGGCGGACGAATATCCACGCGTTCTTTTTTTCGCATTAAGCTGAGGAAGTTCATAAGTCGGATCGGCTTGCGGCAATGTTACACCACCACTTGCTAAAGGAGAAAAGCTCGGTATTTCACGATCAGAATTTTGATAAGTATCATTAGCCGTCTGCATTTTTTCTGCGCTGTTTGAACACGCCGATAATAATGCTGCCGCGACTAAACTCAGTACGATTTTTTTCATTCCTTAAATCCTTCAATAAAAAAATAATTAAAAATAATGACCGCTCTTTGACAAATAAAAAAGCCGAAAGTTTAAAGGGCTGTAAAAACAACCCTTTAATTCATTAAATTAAGCCAGCAATTTTTAATGCTTCTTCTACTTTTACTTGCGCGCTTTCGCTTAACAAAGTAAGTGGTAAACGTAAGTGTGGAGTCTTAATTAAACCTAAACGATATGCAGCCCATTTTAACTGGAATTGGGTTTGATTCAATAAATAAATCTTGATGTAAAGGCATTAAACGTGCATTAATTTCTTCCGCTTTTCGCAAAATCGCCCGCTAAAGCATAGCGACACATCGCAGGCCATATCTTTTGCAGCAAGGTTATTTGTCACAGAAATAACACCTTCTGCACCTAATTTCATCGCTTCTAGCCCTGTGGCATCATCCCCACTTAACACAATGAAATCTTTACCGGCTAATTCTTTAATCGCCGTGATACGAGTTAAATCGCCTGTTGCTTCTTTAATCCCCACAATATTCTCAATTTGCGACAAACGTGCCACAGTTTCAGGTTTCATATCACTACCGGTACGACCTGGTACGTTATAAAGAAGTTGTGGTAAATCCGTGCATTCTGCAATCGCTTTAAAATGTTGGAACATGCCTTCTTGAGTTGGTTTATTGTAGTAAGGCACAACAGATAAACAACCGGCTACACCGCTATCACGTAATAATTTTGTCATCACAATGGCTTCACTCGTTGCATTCGCACCTGTGCCAGCAATAATTGGAATACGTCCTTTTGCTAACTCAACTGTCTTTTCAACCACCTTCACATTTTCTTCAATGCTTAATGTGGCAGATTCTCCCGTTGTACCCACAGATACAATTGAATCTGTACCTGCATTGATATGAAACTCGATAAGTTTTTCTAATGTTTCAAAATCAATGTTTCCGTGGTTATCCATCGGGGTTACTAAAGCAACAATACTGCCTGAAAAAAAGGGGTTTTGCGTAGTCATAAGGCACTCCATTTACATCTATTTTTGCGTTTTTAACAATAACATTTGAAAAATATCTGGTTATAATCGCTAAAATAGCTTGAATTTACAAATCATTTTTTTACATTTTTTTAAGGATTTTTTTATGAAAACATTACAAGCAGGTGACTTAGCACCCCAATTCTCACTTTTAAATCAAGACAATCAACCCGTTTCACTTAGTCACTTTAAAGGTAAAAAAAGTACTCGTGTATTTTTTTATCCAAAAGCCTTAACACCAGGGCTGTACAACTCAAGCCTGCGGTTTGCGTGATGTCAAAAGTGAACTAGAAAAATTAAGTGTGGTTATTTTAGGCATCAGTACAGATTCCCCAAAAAAACTCGCTCAATTTGTTGAGAAAAAAACACTCAATTTCACCTTACTTTCTGATGAAGATCATCAGGTTGCCGAGCAATTTGGTGTATGGGGCGAAAAGAAATTTATGGGACGCACTTTATGATGGTATTCACCGTATTAGCTTCCTCATTGATGAACAAGGCAAAATTCAGCACGTTTTTTTGATAAATTCAAAACAGGCGAACATCATCAAGTTGTCTTAGATTACCTACAATCTCTTTAAAACCACTCTCAAAACAACCGCACTTTCTATGATTTATCTCAAAGTGCGGTCAAAAAAATGATCATTTTTCTGATTTATATTTACGCTCTAATTTTTCCATTTGATAGAATCCACATCTAATTGAAATTCATTCTCAATTCAATTTTGTATTTTTTTATTACCCATACAAAGGACTATCAGATGCCAAAACTTTTTGAGTTTTTTTAGAACAATATAGTGATTACATCATTATCGGACTTTTACTTCTTATGAGTGTAATCATGCTTGCTACTGTGATTGAACGTTTTATCTTTTTAAGCCGTGTCAATGTCGCTAAATATTCCAATATCCACGCACTTGAAATTGATTTAAATCGCAATATGACGATCATTTCAACAGTTGGTGCAAACGCACCTTATGTGGGTTTGTTAGGAACAGTAATTGGTATTTTGTTAACCTTTCTATCAAATTGGTCAAGCTGGCGGTGATGTCGATGCTGGCGCAATCATGATGCACCTCTCTCTTGCATTAAAAGCAACCGCACTAGGTATTTTAGTCGCTATTCCATCCATGATGTTCTATAACGGCTTAGGTCGTAAAGTAGAAGTAAATCGCTTGAAATGGAAAGTATTAAACGCTCAAAAAGATAAGGAATAATCGTGAAAAAATTTGATGAAATCAACATTATTCCTTTCATCGACATTATGTTGGTGTTATTAGCGATAGTGTTGATCACCGCATCCTTTATTTCTCAAGGGAAAATTCAAGTCAATGTGCCAAAAGCCAGTTCAACGGTCGCATTCAAATCAGATGAATTAGCCAAATTATTAACCGTGACGGCAGATAAACAACTTTATTTTAATGACAAACCTATCTCGCAAGAAGCGCTTGAAAAAGAGATCGCTGGTTGGAATAAAGATCAAAAAGTTACATTAAAAATTGATGCAGAAGCCTCTTTCCAAGATTTTGTGACGATTACTGACATGTTATCGAAAAACGACATAAAAAATGTCGCCATTGTTTCGATGAAAGATAAAGGCGCCCCAAGCAAAACAACTCAAGGAAATGAAACAAAAAATACGCCTGAAGTAGGTGGAGTTGCAAGCGGAGGCGTTGGAGTAGGACGTAGTCAATGAACAGCCAACAAACCAAACGATCATTATTAGGTTTGCTTATTTCTTTATTGGTTCATGGTAGCATCCTTGGAGCGTTATTTTTGGAACTGGCATACGCCACATGAAGCGGCAAGTAATGCTGCAGGTGAAATATCCACGACGATTTCAATGGAAATGATTCAAGGGAATGCGAGTGGAAGAACCTGCTCCTGAGCCGGAACCCTGAACCTCAACAGGCAGAACCGGAACCTGAAAAAAACAGGAAGTCGTCGCGGATCCAACGAAGAAACCAGAGCCTGAGAAGAAAAAAAGAACCTGAGAAAAAGCCAGAAAAACCAATAGAAAAAAACCGAAACCAAAAACCGAAAAGAGAAGCCCAAAGAAAAAAACCTAAAAATGAGGTAAAAAGCAGAGAAAGCGGTAGAAATGCCGAAGAATTTACCGATTGGCGATAAGAATATTAATTCAACGGCTACGGCAAATTCTAAAGCGACAACTACAGGGTCAACCTGGCACAAATGGTATTCAAGGTGGTTCTGGTGCCAATACGGATGAACATAATGCCTATCGTGCGGCTATTCGACGTGAAATTGAACGGCACAAACGCTATCCAGCTCGTGCAAAAAATGATGCGTAAACAAGGTATTGTTAACGTCAGTTTTTAGCGTTGGAGCAGATGGTTCTCTGTCTGGAGAGCGTGTTACTAAATCTTCTGGTGATGAAAGCTTAGATAATGCAGCGCTTGAGGCTGTGAGAAGTGCGAGACCTGTTGGTCCAAAAACCCGCTGGGATTTGCGTCTTCAGTAAGCGTACCAATTAGTTTCACCATTCAATAGATAAATAAAAAGGCGAACATCATGTTCGCCTTTCTTTTTGCTAATTTTAATTAGCCCATACCGTATTTTTTCAATTTCTTACGCAATGTACCACGGTTGATACCGAGCATATTAGCTGCACGGGTTTGGTTACCGCGGGTGTATTGCATAATCATATCTAACATCGGGTGTTCAACTTCCGCTAATACTAATTCGTAAAGATCATTCACATCTTGACCATCTAATTGTGATAAGTAATTGCGTAAAAGCTTGTTTTTACAGAATCACGTAATGGTTTGTTTGTTACTTGTGATTGAGAGTTTAAAACTGAAACGGTTAACGCTTCAGACGGACTACGTTGTTGTTCTAACATTTTTCTTTATCCAAAATTGAATTTAAAAAATCTTCCAGCACAATTAACTGCTCTTTCGGTTCATTAATTGCGTTAAAAGTCTGTCTAAAAACGGAATCGGGTTGAATTCCCTGTAAATACCAAGCAACGTGTTTGCGGGCTATTCGATAGCCTTTTTGCTCGCCATAGAACTGATGGAGTTCTTGAATATGACGCAAAAATATGACCGCACTTTTTCACGCAAACTTGGTGTTTGAATTATCGAATCATGTTCCACTAAAGCCTCCACGGCTTGAAAAAGCCATGGATTGCCCTAGTGCGGCACGACCGATCATTATTGCATCGGCACCTGTATACTCAAGTACCTTTTTTTCGCTTTCGAGGCAGAATCAATATCACCATTCGCAATGACTGGAATTGAAATTGATTGTTTTCACTGCTCGAATATTGTCGTATTCCGCTTCCCCTTCAAATAAGCATTCTTTCGTCCGCCCGTGAATAGTTAAAGCCTGAATACCAGATTGTTCTGCAATTTTGCCGATTTGCACACAGTTTCGATTTGCTTTATCCCAACCTGTGCGAATTTTTTTAACGTCACAGGCACATCAACGGCATTTACGACTTCTTTTAAAATTTTTTCCACTAAATCGGGAAATTGAAGCAGTGCAGAGCCCGCCAGTTTTCGATTCACTTTCTTTGCGGGACAGCCCATATTGATGTCGATAATTTCAGCACCATAGGCTACATTAATTGCTGCAGCTTGGGCCATTTCTAAAGGATCAGAACCTGCGATTTGCACCGCATTTAATCCTAGCTCTTCACTATGTGCTAAACGAAGTTTCGATTTCTCTGTATGCCAAACTTGTGGGTTGGTGGACATCATCTCTGAAAACGTTAATCCCGCGCCATAATGGGCACATAAACGTCGAAAAGGTTGATCCGTGATACCTGCCATGGGTGCCAATAAAATACGATTTTTTAATTCATAAGAACCAATTCGCATTTTATGTTATCCCCAATTACAAGTCCTATCTCCAGCAAGTCAGGCCACAATAGCAACCGACAAGGGGTGCTATATTACGCATTTTTTTGTTTTTTTGCAAAGTGAAATTTTGTTCAAAAAATGCACTTTTTTTAATTGACAAAAAGAAATTAAGCCGAATTTTAATTTACCTGTAATACGGCACCATTCCTCTTTCACCGCCACAGGATCTAAATCAAACGATTGCGCATAAGCATCGCATACCGATTGTGCTTGAGTTTCTAAAATACCCGGATAATCCAAGATCCCCACCCTCTTTCACTAATTGAGAAATAATCGGGTAAAGTTCTTTTAATGGCCCCGCAAGAATATTCGCCACAACGACATCCGCTTTTAAATCTGCAGGTTTATCATCGGATAAGAAAAGTTGCAGACGATCCGCCACCCCATTTTGTTCTGCATTATTTCGACTGGCGAGAATTGCTTGTGGATCGATATCAATACCGATTGCATTTTTTTGCGCCCTAATTTAAGAGCTGCAATAGCAAGAATTCCGGAGCCACAGCCAAAAATCGATGACTGTTTTGCCTGTTAAATCTAAACCATCTAACCACTCTAAACAAAGTGCAGTTGTTGGGATGTGTACCTGTCCCAAAAAGCTAAACCAGGATCAAGCATCACATTAACTGCATTTTTGATCCGGCACTTCACGCCAGCTTGGGCAAATCCCATAAACGTTTGCCAAATTGCATTGGGTGGAAGTTATCCATCCATTCACGTTCCCAATCTTTATCCTCGATTTGCTCAATTTTGTAAGCGGTGATTTTCATCTAAATGATGTGCTTGTTTAAGCAAACTCACAATTTCATTCATATCGGTTTCTGCATCAAACAATGCAATCACATCAGTATTTCCCCCACAAACGCGTTTCGCCCTGGAAGTGGTTCAAAAATCGGCGTATCTTGGCTATCCATAAATGTGACCGAAACTGAGCCAATTTCTTCTAAAAAGTCGCTAATTTTCTCGGCTTTTTCATTTGTACTATTTAAGCGAATTTGAATCCACGCCATCTTCTTTTCCTTTTAATTAATTTCTTTATGTAACCATCTGGGTAATAAACTTACGCCTAGGGCTGAAACCACAATAATGATAATCCCAAGCGCTGAAACAAGTGAAACCTCTTCGTTAAGTAATAATACCGCTAAAAAGACACCAAAAATCGGCTCAAGTGCGGTCAAAATTCCCGAGATTTTTGCATCTACTGAATTTAAGCCTTTATTCCATAACCAAAAAGGCAAACCAACTGCATGCTACGCCGAGATAAATCAAACCGAAGAAACCAAGCCAGTTAAAATGGATATCCCAGTTTTCAGTCATCAATAAAGTAAATGGCAGCATGGTGATAGTTGCTAACACAATCGAAATGGATGTATAAGCTTGTGCTGAAACCGTTGCCACCACTTTTTTCGTCCAACGCAAACAACAAGCAAACACAATACTTGCCGCCACTACTAAGGAGCAACCCAATAAACTAATTTCACTTGAGCCTTCATTGCCCTGCCCACCTAAAATTAAAATAGCTACGCCTAAAAAGGCAAAAGCCCCACACACCCAATGATACCATTTCGCACGATCTTGAAAGAAAAAATGTCCTACAAAAATCACACATAACGGCTCTAATCCAATCATGGTCGTTGCGCTCGCCGCGCTTGTATATTTTAAACCAATAAATTGCAGCAAAAAGGTCGCGGTATAATTGAAAAAACCTAGCCACCAAAGCTGTTTTCGCATCGGTTTAGACACGCCTTTCCAACGACGAAAAAAGAGTGGCATCACAATAATCGCCGCCATCAATAAACGGGCTTGGATCATCAAAATGGTATCCATCATTGTAAAGGTGTATTTAGCGGCAACAAAGGCACTACTCCAAATAAACAATGCTAGAATTTGATAAACCATAAAGTGCGGTCCATTTTTACTGTTTTTTTGTGCCGAATTGGTTACCCAAGATGAAAGCAATCAAGCCAAATACAAGTGCAGGCACAATCGCATTAAAACCAAATAGTTTGATACCAAATTGAGTCAACAACACATAACTGCTTAATCCCACCACCATTGAGCTTATTGCACCTGCTGCATTTGCTTTATCCCAATAAATGCCTAATACAATCACCCAAAGGAATGCTGCTTCTAATCCCCCGAAAGCAAATAGATTCAACCAAATAATCATATCCGGTGGATTGAGTGCGGCAAGAATTAACAACGCCGATAAAATCAGTGTGATGACTGATGAAATACGGCTAATTCGTTTTTCATTCTTCGCGGCTTCAGGTTTGCTTGCAAGATATAAATCTTTCACAAAAATTGAGGAGGATTGAATGAGTTGTGCATCAACTGTGGACATAATCGCCGACATCGGTGCGGCTAAGAAAAATCCCTGCAACAATAGGAGGAAGCACTTCCAACATTAAGGTTGGAATAACTTTATCTGACACCGTTAAATCTGGCACAACGGCACGTCCTAAAGCACCCGCCAAATGCATACCAAACATAATGACTGAAAGGACAATCGTACCAATGAGCATGCCTCGATGTAATGCTTTACTGTCTTTGAAAGCCATACAACGCACTGCTGTATGTGGTAAACCAACCACACCGAAACAGACTAAGATCCAAAAATGATGCCATAAATTGAAAATCAAGCATCTCATTCGGGCCGTAAGGGACTCACTAAACTCGGATCAATTTCAGTTAATTTATTGACCGCACTTTCTACGCCACCGAGATGGTAAATCACGCCCACTAATAGCACGATTGTGCCAAAAATCATTACCGTACCTTGAATCGTATCGGTTAACACGACGGCTCGGAAACCACCAATAAACGTATAAATGCCAACCGTTAAGGCAAAAATAAGTAAGGCGTGAGTATAAGGAATCCCAATCGTGGTTTCGAGCAATCTCGCCCCACCAATAAATTGCACAACCATAGCGGCAAAGAAGGCAAGCAACAATGCTAGACTGGAAATCCAAACGAGATACTTTATTTTTTTATAACGATAGAGAAATAAATCATTGATAGTAAGCGCATTGGTCTCGCGAGAAAGTAATGCAAATTTTTTGCCCAATGCGCCTAACGCTAACCAAACAGCCGGCACTTGGATCATGGCGAGTAATACCCAACCTAGCCCATATTTATAAGCTGCCCCTGGTCCACCAACAAAAGAACTGGCGCTGGCATAAGTGGAAGCCGTTGTCATCGCAAGGACAAAGCCCGTCATGGAGCGATTTCCTACATAATATTCCGTAAGGAAATCACCTTTACTGCGTTTTACATAAGCAAATAATGCCGCGCCAAAGATAAAGACTAAATAGATGAGCTAAAGGGGAGAATAATACCTAAATTCATTATTTATTCTCCTTTGACTCAACATCTAGCGGGATATCTAAAAAGACAATTTTGACAATCCAATACCCAATGACTACAAACAAAATAGGTAAATAAATGCAGGATAATTCAAACCACAACGGAAAACCTATCGGTCCAGGCGAGTCTTTGGGTAAATAAGCACAAACACACCATCCAATTACATAAAAAATAGCTAAACCTAATGCCCAGCGAGCCTCCTTGGCTGCTTGTTTATATCGTTGTGAAAGTTCCATTCTGAGTTCCTGTTAAAAAATTTTATCTATTATCTAAATGATATTTATGCTATCTCAGTATATAAATCTAAATTAGATATTTATTTGCTATCTCAAGTATAAAAAATAAAAAGCAAGCTCAAGGCTTGCTTTTTAAAATTGACAGAAAATTTCTAATTTTTTTCTAGCACCAAAAGACACCCATAGCATCTTTTCCTTTGTAAGTTCCAGCGACTTCTTCAGCATCTTTTCCATAGAACCCACCTTCAGCATGAACACCTTTCTCGCTTGTTCCACTAAATTTATTGCCTTGAATTTTGGCAGATAAAGGAAACATCATCGAAGTGTATCTCTGGAGAAAGAGCGCCCCCAGCAATCTTATTTGATAGAAGCTCATCTTTAAAGCCAGTTTTTGCTAAAGAAATTGTTCCATTTAATGTTTTATCTGCGAAATTAGCCGTTAGTTTTACGAATGATAAGTTAGAGTCTAAGCCATCAGCCCGCGTCTCTACATGCATACCATTTCCAATATAATTTGCAGTACCTGATTGTGGCATTTCTGTTGTTGGATTTACACCAAATGCGACATAATAATCAGAACCTAAAGTAGGCTCCGTAAATTTTCCCCAGCGAATATTTTTATAGTTTTTGCCACTGATAGAACGTAATTCAGGAGAATCTGCCTGTAGTACTTCTTTCTCATTAGTTCCAATGACTGGACGTTCGTAATACCCTGATGGAATAATTTCAATTTCTTGACCTTCAACATTAACGACATTCACGTTATTGTCATCATGTATTTGTCTTTCAATGACCGTCACTGTTTTATCTTCTTTATTAACCTCAAACCCCACTCTTTTAAGCGCGATTTGTTCTTCATTTTTTGGTTCTTCCGCTGGTTTTACTGGCTCAGTTGGTTTTACTGTCTCAGCTGGTTTCACTGTCTCAGCTGGTTTCACTGTCTCAGCTGGTTTTACTGTCTCAGCTGGTTTCACTGTCTCAGCTGGTTTCACTGGCTCAGCTGGTTTTACTGGCTCAGCTGGTTTTACTGGCTCAGCTGGTTTTTTTTGCTCAGCTGGTTTTTACTTGCTCAGTTGGTTTTGCTTGATCAGCTGGTTGAGTATTGCTACCACCGCTACTTCCACAGGCGGCTAACGTTACAGTTGCAAGAATGGTTAAACTTAATTTAGAGAGATTAAATTTCATTGTTTTTCCTTAGGTAAAAAAATAAATAGGTGCACATTATAAAGAGATTTAAGATATCTTTTCAAAGAAAATATATTAATGATCAAAAAGATATAAAAATGGCTAACTTACGTTAGCCGTTTCATTGTTTTTTTACTGGCTCAGTTGGTTTTACTGTCTCAGTTGGTTTTACTGGCTCAGCTGGTTTTTAGTGACTCAGCTGTTTTTACTTGTTTAGTTGGTTTTGCTTGCTCAGTTGATTTTTATTTGGTTAACTGGTTGAGTATTGCTACCACCGCTACTTCCACAGGCAGCTAACGTTACAGTTGCAAGAATTGTTAAACTTAATTTAGAGATTAAATTTTCATTGTTTTTCCTTAGGTAAAAACATAAATAAAGTGACATATAAAAGAGATTTATGATACTCTCTTTCAAAGAAAAATATCATTAATGTATCAAAAAAGATATAAAAACATGGCTAACTTTACGTTAGCCGTTTCATTTTAATCATACATCCCTAATTTCTTCTCTAAATAGTGGATATTTGCACCACCTTTTTGGAAGTTTTCATCTTCAAGAATAAGTTCATGAAGAGGGATATTTGTTTTGATACCATCAATGATCGTCTCTGATAATGCATTTTTGCATACGACGGATTGCGACATCACGAGTATCACCGTATGTGATTAATTTTTGCGATCATAGAATCATAATGCGGAGGAACGGTATAACCAGCCATATACATGAGAATCCCAACGAACCCCTAAACCACCTGGTGAGTGCAAGTGAGCAACTTTACCTGGAGATGGTAAGAATGTTTTTGGATCTTCTGCATTGATACGACATTCAATCGCATGACCTTTCACTTTAATATCTTCTTGTTTGTAAGAAAGTGGTAAACCAGCTGCAATGCGCAATTGTTCTTTCACCAAATCTACACCGGTAATCATTTCTGTTACTGGATGCTCTACTTGAATACGGGTATTCATTTCGATGAAATAGAACTCACCATTTTCATACAAGAATTCAAATGTACCTGCACCGCGATAACCAATTTCGATACAAGCATTCGCACAGCGAGTGCCGATGTCACGACGAACTTCTTCTGTAATACCTGGCGCAGGCGCTTCTTCCACCACTTTTTGGTGGCGACGTTGCATAGAACAATCGCGTTCTGCAAGATAAATTGCATTACCGTGTGTATCCGCTAAAACTTGAATTTCAACATGGCGTGGATTTTCTAAATATTTTTCCATATAAACCATGTCATTATTAAATGCTGCTTTTGCTTCAGCTTTTGTCATCGCAATGGATTCTTCAAGTGCATCTTCGCTACGAACGACACGCATACCACGACCACCGCCGCCGCCAGATGCTTTGATAATAATTGGATAACCAATACGTTTTGCAATTTCTTTATTTTTCGCGATATCGCTGCCTACAGGACCATCTGAACCTGGAACACAAGGCACGCCCGCTTTTTTCATTGCTTTAATCGCAGAAACTTTATCCCCCATCAAACGAATGACGTCTGCTGTTGGACCAATAAAAATAAAACCAGAACGCTCAACTTGCTCTGCAAAATCTGCATTTTCAGAAAGGAAACCATAACCAGGGTGAATAGCATCCGCACCAGTTACTTCTGCCGCTGCAATAATAGCAGGAATATTTAAATAACTTTTTACAGATGGCGCAGGTCCAATACAGACTGTTTCATCTGCAAGTAACACGTGTTTTAAATCACGGTCAGCGGTAGAGTGAACCGCCACAGGTTTTAATGCCTAATTCTTTACAGGCACGTCAAAATACGCAGTGCAATTTCACCACGGTTAGCAATCACAACTTTTTTTCTAACATAACAATTTCCACTTGGGTGAAAAAATGGCGAGAAAGCTCGCCATTTCAGATTGATAGGGATTATTCGATAACGATCAATGGTTGATCAAATTCAACCGCTTCGCCATCATTTACTAAGATTGCTTTTACCACACCAGCTTTATCTGCTTCGATACGGTTCATCATTTTCATTGCTTCAACGATACAAAGTGCATCGCCTACTTTGACTGTTTGCCCCACTTCCACAAAAGCTTTCGCTTCTGGGCTTGGGCTACGGTAGAATGTCCCTACCATTGGTGAACGCACTTGGTGGCCAGAAATTTCAGCCGCTGGCGCTTCAGCAGGCGCTGCTGCCGCTGGAGCAGCTGCAGGAGCCGCAACGGGTGCGACAGGCGCCGCTGCATATTGAATTGCAGCCGGTGCAACTGCTGGTGCCGCACGACTAATACGTACTGTACCTTCTTCTTCTTGCACTTCTAATTCAGTGATACCCGATTCTTCTACTAATTCAATCAGTTTTTTGATTTTACGAATGTCCATACGCTCTTCCTAAAAAAATATTAATGAATTTTTCAACCGCACTTTCAAAAATTCACTCCAAAGTGCGGTCATTTTGAAACCTGTTTTTTTGTGTCGGCAAGATTACCGCAAAAATCACGTACTTTGCGATAAATTTCTGCGAAAATCTGTAAATTTTGTGAAATTTTATGCTTTTTTATTTAAAAAATCTAACGCGAATTGGAGAGCAAACTCATAGCCTTTCGCACCTAAGCCACAAATCACCCCTTCAGCCACATCACTAAAGTAAGAATGGTGACGGAATGGCTCGCGCTTATGTACATTAGACAAATGGATTTCAACAAAAGGAATTGACACAGCAAGCAACGCATCACGCAATGCAACACTGGTATGCGTATAAGCTGCTGGGTTAATTAAAATAAAATCCACTTTCTGAAAACTTTGATGAATCTTATCAATTAACTTTTCTTCGCTATTTGCTTGAAAGCACGCCAAATTCACATCATGCTGTGCCGCAAGTTTTGCCACATTTTCTTCAATGGCAGATAACGAAAGCGAACCATAATGTTTCGGCTCTCTTGCGCCCAACATATTTAAGTTCGGGCCATTTAACAGCAAAATATTGAATTTTTTTGACATTTTCACATCCTTTAACTTGTGCGAATTATAGCGATTTTTTGTGTAATGGTGGTCGTATCTCTATACAATTTTGGTAATAAATTCTGAATTTAAATCAATTAGCGGTAAATCTGAGCCTGGCCACGCACGTAATACCTGATGTTGCATCAAATTCAACGTATCTAATCCTGGCGTCACACTAGGTGTATATTGTGCCGCGATACGAGCGAGCTGAGTCAATCCCTAAGCTACTTTCAATACTCGAGCTAATCACTGCTTTTATGCCTAAACTATGTGCTTGTGCAATCAGCTTTTGACAATCTTGTAGCGAACCAACCAGTGTTGGTTTAATCACAATGGCACTTAAGTGCGGTTCATTTTCTACAAGAAAATCTGGCTCACGTACACTTTCATCCCAAGCAATATTAATGCCTGTTTGAGTAGCAAACTGGCGGCTTTCTTCACGGGTTTTACAAGGTTCTTCCAAAAATTGAATACGAGAACGATGTTGTGGTTTTCACTTTCTCCGCAAATTTTAAGGCTTTTTCCAAGGTCCATTGACGATTCGCATCTAGACGTAATTGCAAATCAGGAATGGCTTCAAGAAACATATCCGTAATCAAGCTATCACGATTCGCTTCATACATACCGACTTTGATTTTAGCAACTTTGTCACCTGGCATTTGATTCAGTTCTGCATATAACTCATCAGGATCACCATAGCACAACGGTGCGGTATGATAGTTACCTTCCTCATTTAAATAACGTTTCATCTCATCCATCGCCGTGCTAATACCGAAGGCAACGGAAGGATAACAACCGTCAAGTGGAACTCTTGGCGCTTCGCAGCTTGCATGACACCAATTCGTCAGCCATTCAATGGCTTGCTCTTGCGCTTGTTCGATGGTTTCTTCACTAAACCCAGGTAAAGGTGCAATCTCTCCCCATCCATCACGGCTACAAGAAACACGCACAATTAGTCCCCTCACGGCGTTTTAAAAAACGTCCACGTAGAATCAACTGACTATCGACTGGGATAGAATAACGATAAAGATTAAATGATTTGGTTTCCATCTTATTCTCCTTGATGACAAAAGTGCGGTTAAAAACACACTGATTTTTAACCGCACGTATTCTATTTAAAAGGCACTTGTTTCATAAATAATTTACGTTTTACTCTCATAAATTCGTTTATGATTCTTTCAAAGACTGAAAATTTCGTTTGATTTTCACAAACCGACTCTCTACCTTTTTGCAAACTACTTTCAAAAGGCTTATCCGGATTCACAACAAAATCTTGCACACAAATCCCTGGTGAAAGCTGAACCACTTTGTAATCCTTTAAATTCAAAAAATGCTCAAAGATAAGAGAATCAATGGCCACCTCAAGGGGTTTATTTTTCACCTGTTCGAGAAGATATTTAGCGCCTTTCGCTGTCACGGTATAACCCGCCGTTCCTGATTGCTTAAATGTTATGGGATAAATCTTTCTATCATACTTTGCTGGTCTAGGCGCGCGAAATACCATTCTTCCATTAGCTTCAAGCTTCAATACATCAATATCATCAGGCAAATAATCGACTTCTAACAGCTCTTTTGCATTCTCGCCTAAGTAAATATCATCTTCAAAAAAATATTGATATAATCCAAGTTCTTTTTCTACTGCTAAATTCCATAGTGAGATATGACTTAACGCACAACCGATTTCCCCATCCCATAATTTAGCTTCTGAAGAGCGATCTAAAAATAATATTAAATTTCTTTGCAACATCCTCAATACGATCTGGTGTCACTGCATCAAAAAATGAAAAAAGGATATTTTGCCGATCAAATTCTTGTTCAATATGTTTGCGACGTTTTGTTTCTCTGGTTAAGCTAATCACATAATTATGTTGTTTCACACAGGACATAAAATAATTCTAAAATATGAATAAGGATTGAGATATATCACGACAAGGCGGTTAAAAAAACACTGATTTCTAACCGCACTTCTTATGATTAAAAATTAAGGATTGCGTCTGAATTTGCTGAAGTCTGGTGCGCGTTTTTCGTTGAAACGCGTTACGACCTTCTTGCCCTTCTTCAGTCATATAGAACAACATGGTTGCGTACCCGCGAGTTCTTGTAAACCTGATTGACCATCGCAGTCTGCATTTAATGCAGCTTTCAAGCAACGTAATGCAATTGGGCTGTTACGTAACATTTCACGACACCAACGCACGGTTTCTTTTTCTAAATCAGCATAAGGCACGACAGTATTCACTAAACCCATATCTAATGCTTCTTGCGCATTATATTGACGGCATAAGAACCAAATTTCGCGTGCTTTTTTCTGACCAACTAAACGCGCCATATAGCTTGCGCCCCAGCCACCGTCAAATGAACCTACTTTAGGACCCGTTTGACCAAAAATCGCATTCTCTGCTGCAATGGTTAAATCACATAACATATGAAGTACGTGGCCGCCACCAATTGCGTAACCTGCCACCATTGCTACAACTGGTTTTGGACAAGTACGAATATCACGTTGGAAATCCAATACATTTAAATGATGCACACCGCTTTCATCTTTGTAACCGCCGTAGTCACCACGAATTTTTTGGTCACCACCAGAACAGAATGCTTTTTCGCCTTCACCGGTTAACACAATCACGCCAATTTTTTCATCGAAACGAGCGTTAGAAAATGCATGGATCATTTCTTTAACTGTTTGCGGACGAAATGCATTGCGCACTTCAGGACGGTTAATAGTGATTTTTGCAATACCATCAGTCGATTTGTGGAAACGAATATCAGTATAACCTTCGCTATGATCAACCCACTCAACTGGTGCATATAAAACATCATCTTTTGGATTTTGCATTGTTCTTTCCTTTATAAGTGTAAAAAGTGCGGTCATTATAGCGGAAGTTTTTTAGTTCGGGAAAGAAAATCACTTCTCAATTAGAGAATCACTTTACAATCAGATTGTTGTTGCTAAAATTTTGCCATTCTAGATGTTATAAGGAAATTTAAGTGAGAAAATTTATTATTTTGGGCGCAACTGTACTCTTAAGTGCTTGTGGTTTATTTGGCCCATCACAATCACCGATCCCCGCAGAATTTGCACAAGCGGATTACCTCCTTTCAGATGTGAATGCAAAAACATGGGCAACGGCAAGTAAACAAGCTGAACAATGTATCTACCCGAATTTAACCCGTATTCAGCAACAACATTTTGCAAAAGAAGATAGCTATATTCATTCTCAATATGTCTTTTTCTATCCGTTAGAAAAAATCATCGGGGAAGACTATGTGAAAATGATTCAAAAAGATGAAAAATCGATGAATTACGCGACTTATCAATTTAAGAAATTCCGTACAGAAGTCGGTGATGTTGATGCATTAGAACCAAAAGCTTGCCAAATCTTGCGTACTCAGGCAAAAGAAGATTTGGATGTCGTGAAAGGTCAATATGTAAATGGTATGGTGGATGAAACGAAGAATGACGATGGCACATTGAAGAAAACGGGTGATGGTATTGCCACCAATCAGAACAAATTCTTCTTTGATATTATCAAATGGGGTTCTGCTCTTCTTCTCTAATTTTTTTCATTATTTTTCTATAAAAAAAACAACGGCGTAAATATTTTTTTACGCCGTTTTTTTGTATTCAGCGAAAACGATTACGATCAAAAAAAGCTTAGATTTTAAGTAAAAAAGCAAAATAGCCATTTAAATTAAAGTCATTTTCAGCTAGTCTAACTGGAAATATTTTTTACAAGGAGAAAACATCATGACAACGCTTTTTGATATCGCACAAAACTGGTTAAACCAAGATCCTGATGCTGAAACTCACGCAGAATTAACCGCACTTTTAACGGCGGCGAAAAATGGTGATGAAAAAGCACACGCTGAATTACAAGCTCGCTTTTAGTGACCGTTTACAATTTGGTACTGCAGGGCTTCGCGGACCATTTACAAGCAGGCCCTATGGGGATGAACCGTGTTTTAGTGGCACAAGCAGCAGGTGGTTTAGCGGATTATTTAAAAGATTACGACAAACAACCTTCTATCGTGATTGGTTACGATGGTCGTAAAAACTCTGATGTTTTCGCTCGTGATACCGCTGAAATCATGGCGGGTGCAGGCGTGAAAGCTTATTTACTTCCACGTAAATTACCCACTCCAGTATTAGCTTACGCAATCCAATATTTTGATACCACTGCAGGTGTTATGGTGACTGCAAGTCACAACCCACCAGAAGATAACGGTTATAAAGTTTACTTTAGGTAAAGCGAACGGCGGTGGCCAAATCGTTTCTCCTGCTGACAAAGATATCGCAGCATTAATCGATAAAGTCGCAGCGGGCAATGTAAAAGATTTACCACGTAGCCAAGATTATGTGGTGTTAGATGATGAAGTAGTTAACGCTTATATCGAAAAAACCGCTTCTCTTGCTAAAGAGCCTAAATCAGATATTAACTACGTTTATACCGCAATGCACGGTGTAGGCTATGAAGTATTAAGCAAAACCTTAACAAAAGCAGGTCTTCCACAACCTCATATCGTGGCAGAACAAGTATGGCCAGATGGCACATTCCCAACAGTAAACTTCCCTAACCCGGAAGAAAAAGGTGCATTAGATTTAGCGATTAAAGTGGCAAAAGAACACAATGCAGAATTCATTATTGCCAATGACCCAGATGCAGACCGTTTAGCGGTAGCTGTTCCAGATGCACAAGGTAACTGGAAACCTTTACACGGTAACGTAGTAGGTTGTTTCTTAGGTTGGTATTTAGCAAAACAATATCATGCAAAAGGTGAGAAAGGCGTATTAGCGTGTTCTTTAGTGTCCTCTCCAGCGCTTGCTGAAATTGCGAAAAAATACGGCTTCCAATCAGAAGAAACCTTAACCGGTTTCAAATACATCGGTAAAGTTCAAGGCTTATTATTCGGTTTCGAAGAAGCGCTTGGTTACTTAGTAGACCCAGATAAAGTACGCGATAAAGACGGTATTTCAGCGGCGATCGTATTCTTAGATTTAGTGCGTCACTTAAAAGCACAAGGTAAAACCTTAGCGGATTACGCCAATGACTTCACACAAGAATTCGGTGCTTATGTAAGTGGTCAAATTTCTATTCGTGTAAGCGATTTATCTGAAATTGGTAAATTAATGGCCGCACTTCGTAACACGCCTCCAGCTGAAGTAGGTGGTGTTAAAGTGGCACAATTCATCGACCACACTAAAACTGATCGTCAAAGCGACATCCTCGTATTCGTACTAGAAAACGGTAGCCGCTTAATCGTTCGCCCATCTGGTACTGAACCGAAAATCAAGTTCTATCTTGATGCTCGCGGTAAAGATCCAAAAGACGCGGATCAAGTTTTAGCACAATTTGATGAAGGCGTTCGTCAAATCCTTCGTCAAGATGCTTACGGCAAACAAGATTGCTAATTGAGCAAACTATTACATGATAAAAAACGCTAGGTTTGATGCCTAGCGTTTTATTTTTGCTTATTTCAATGCAAGTTGTAACTTGCCCTGATGTTTTTCTAATAAAGCCTCTGCTTGAGCACGATCTAATCCACTCAGAATCATCATAATCGCTAATTTCGCATTTTGATCAGCCTGCTTTAATGTCTCTTCTGCGAGTGCCTTATCGCAATCCGTGGCTTGCATGACGATACGAATGGCACGAGCTTTAAGCTTTTCATTACTTGCCTGAACATCCACCATTAAGTTTTGATAGCATTTACCCATTAAGATCATAGAAGCCGTAGTCAGCATATTCAGTACTAATTTTTGTGCCGTACCTGATTTTAAACGGCTCGACCCCGTCAGTACTTCTGGCCCCACTACCGTATCAATGGCAATATCCACAATATTCGCCATCGCTGAATTCGGATTACTTGCAATCGAAACTGTCACTGAACCTAAACTTTTCGCATATTCCAATGCACCGATCACATAAGGTGTTCGTCCACTTGCAGCAATCCCCACCAACACATCTTTTGAGGAAAATTGAATTGTTTGTAAGTCAACCACAGCTTGTGCTTTACTGTCTTCCGCCCCTTCAATTGGATGACGCAATGCGCGCTCGCCGCCTGCAATAATACCTTTTCACCATTTCAGGTGACACGCCAAATGTTGGCGGGCATTCAGAAGCATCTAGTACGCCCCAATCGACCACTGGTCCCAGCGCCAATATAGACTAATCGAGCGCCTTGTTGAAATGCAGCAACAATACATTCGACTGCTTGGGCAATTTGAGGTAAACATTTTTCAATTGCCAAAGGCACTTGTTTATCTTCCTCATTCATTAACTGCACAATGTCCAATGCAGACAAGCTATCTACATGCATGGAATTGGGATTCCGTTGTTCAGTAATTAAAGTTGAAAGGGTTTGTAATAAATTCTCTGCCATGGTTTATTCCTTTGGAAAAAAATCGCCCCTAAACTGACCGCACTTGTGGCGCCCGTCACACTCGGCAAATTAGCGGGCAAATTATGCATACGACGATAAGCCAACCAAGCAAAAAGCTGCCGCTTCCACATAATCGATATCAAGATCTAATTCCGTCGTCAGTTGAATACGCCAATTTGGTAATGCCTGTTTTAAACCATTCATGATCGCCTGATTTTTAGCGCCACCACCACAAACGAGTAATCGACATGGTAATCTCGTCTGAATATTATTAATTGCTAAAACAATGCTTTGCACGGTAAATTCAGCCAAAGTGGCTTGCACATCTTGTGGTAAAAGTGCGGTCGTTTTTCCTGCTATTTTTTGAATTTTATTCTCTAGCCAAAGCCAAATTAAATAATTCACGCCCTGTGCTTTTCGGTGGTGGAAGCTGAAAGAAATCTTCATCTAATAATGCCGCTAACAAATCTGAATTCACTTGACCTGAAACCGCCCATTCACCATTTTTGTCGTAAGCTTTGCCTTGATGTTTTTCGATCCATTGGTCTAGCAAGGTATTACCTGTTCCCGTATCAAAGCCAATGACAGGCTGTTCGGGTATCAATAACGATACATTACTAATACCGCCAATATTAAGCACCACCGTTGCCCAATGAGGATCAAAAAATACCGCTTGATGAAAAGCGGGTACCAAAGGTGCGCCTTGTCCACCAAACGCCATATCTTTACGGCGCAAATCACCAACGACCGTAATGCCTGTTTTAGCGGCTAATAAATTCATATCACCGATTTGCATGGTAAACGGAAATTGACCTTTTGGGGAATGCCACACTGTTTGGCCATGGCAGCCAATGGCTTCGATCTGTTCTGGCTTTAACTGGTGTTTACGTAAAAAATCATTTACGCAATCGGCATAAAGCAAACCAAATTGATGATCGAGTTCACCCAATGCTTGTAACGACGTTTCACCAGATTGAATAAGTGCGGTCACTTTTTCGCGTAAATTTGCCGGCATCGGCGTAAAATCTGCCGCAATTAATTTGGTTTGATTCGATTGGATGTCAGTAAGGGCAATATCCACCCCGTCAAGGCTGGTGCCAGACATAATGCCAAGATAATAAGTCATAGTGTTCAATTCGTGAGTTTTTCAGAATTATAGCGGATTTTAAAAAAATAAAAAAAGAGAGAACATTGCGGCTCTCTCTTTTCATCATTAATGATGCTTATAAGTCATCAATGACTAAATCGTTTTTTTAGCTATTGATGGAATAAGGTAATGGTTCAATTTTCAGAACAGTTCCATCTTCAGGTAAACGGAAATGCGTCCCTTCTTCTAAATCGTTATTCATCACCACTTGTAACCATAAAACGCCGTCAAAATTGACCGCACTTACGATCGTGCCCGGGTTTTACGCCAAGCTGTTTCTAACTGCATTTCAATTTCGCTGCCGATTTTCGGTGTAACCGTGGTTTCCCCCGAAAGCACATACATCGCACGTTTATTGGCGCCACGATATTTGGCTCGTGCGACAGTTTCTTGCCCGATATAACAGCCCTTTAGTAAAAGAAATCGCTTGTTCAATAGCTTGTAGATTTAATGCCTGCGGGATAAATTCATTTTGTGTTTCCGCACTCAAGCTTGGTAAGCCCGCTTGAATATCCGCACAAAGCCATTGTTTTTCATCGCCATTAAAAGTGACATCTAACGGTGTAGGATTGATCAAAATTGCACGGTTTTCATCAATATCTAATTGAATCTGCGCGTAAATTCGACCGCACTTTTCACCAATCAAGCCGACAATTTGCCAATCCAATACTTGAAAAGGTCACTTTTGAAAACACCGCATATTTTTTTAAATGATCGAGTGGAGCCAATAAAGCTTTCGGCATTAAAATCAAAAACTGCTCTGCTGAAAGCTTAATTAAGCGGAACAACGAATTCATTTTGCCTTTAGGATCGCAATGCGCTGTAAGCGTTGAAGCGCCAGCTGCTAAATGCACCACATCACAAGTTAATTGGCCTTGCAGATATTTCTCCGCATCCACGCCCGCCACTTCCACCAAATCATAGTGGTTTAATGAAATAAATGTTGCCATGATTTTTCCTATTCAAGGTTTTGAATTTGCTCACGCATTTGTTCAATTAATACTTTCAACTCCACAGCAGAAGCGGTGATATCGGCATTAATGGATTTTGATGCCAACGTGTTAGATTCACGATTCAGCTCTTGCATCATAAAATCCAGTTTACGACCCACTGCCCCACCTTTTTTCAAGATATTATTGGTTTCTTTCACGTGCATTTGCAGACGATCTAATTCTTCCGCCACATCCACACGTTGCGCCAGTAAAATCATTTCTTGTTCGACTCGTTGTGGATCAAGTTGAATCTTCGCTTCTTCAAAACGTTGCAATAAACGCTCACGCTGCCATTGTAAAACCGCCGGCATTTGTGACCGCACTTTTTCAGCTTCTACCGTAATACCATCAAGACGTTGTTGAATAATAGCTTGCAATTTTTCGCCTTCACGTCCACGCATTGCAATAAATTCCACCAACAATTCATCAAAAGCTGTCAACAAATCTTGACTGATGGCATCTAAATCTTGCTCAGCCGCTTCCACCACGCCGGGATAACGCAATACATCCGTTAAATTGATTTCGCCCTCGCCAGCTTGCGACTTAATCCATTGTAAAGATTGGATAACTTGATTCGCTAATTCTTTATTTAAATTGAGCTCAGCCGCCGCTTGTTTTTTTGCTATCAATACGCAATGAACATTCAATTTTACCGCGAGTGAGATTTTTGACGAAGTTTCTCACGCAAAGCATTTTTCCAAGCCACGGAATTGCTCTGGCAAGCGGAAAAAGTTTTCCAAATAACGTTGGTTAACCGAACGAATTTCCCAAACTGCATCGCCCCAATCTTTCTTGATTTCAAGGCGTGCAAAGGCTGTCATACTATAAATCATAAGCGCTCTCCTACTATTGTCTCTTGTCTTAATTGATTTGCCGGCTATTTTATCGGGAAAGTGCGGTCATTTCTACCGTACATTTTGTAGAAGAATTTTGTTTCTCCTACTTTACACACTGTAAAGATTAAAATACAATCATCGTAAATTTATTATTACAACCTAAGGAAGATAAAATGAACAAGACCGTGGGAAGTACCTTACTTGTTGCAGGAACCATGATTGGGGCGGGGATGTTGGCAATGCCACTCACCTCTGCAGGGATTGGCTTAACTGCGACTGTTTTCTTATTACTTGGCTTGTGGGCAGTGCTTACTTTCACCGCACTTTTATTCGTGGAACTGTATCAAACCGCTGACAGCGATGCAGGGATCGGCACACTTGCTGCACAATATTTTGGTAAAGCAGGGCGAATTATTTCCACCGCTGTTTTAATTGTCTTCTTATATGCCTTAATTGCCGCTTATGTAAGTGGTGGTGGTTCCTTATTAATGGATTTACTCCCAGCCATGGGCGATAAAGACACCATGAATAAAATCGCGGTGCTTGTATTCACCATTTTCTTCGGTAGTTTTATTGTCATCGGCACACACAGTGTGGATAAAATCAATCGCGTGTTATTCTTTGTGATGATTGCTGCTTTTATCTTAGTGCTCGCATTAATGCTACCGAACATCAAATTTGATAACTTAATGGCGATGCCAATTGATAACGCTTTAATTATTTCTGCAAGCCCTGTATTTTTCACGGCATTTGGTTTCCATGGTTCCATTCCAAGTTTAAATAAATACTTAGACGGTAACGTCAAATCCTTACGCATTGCGATTTTAGTGGGTTCTGGCATCACGTTATTTGCTTACTTTTTATGGCAGCTTTCTACGCACGGCTTACTCAGCCAAAATGAGTTTTTACAAATTTTACGTGAAGACGCCACGTTAAATGGCTTGGTGAAAGCAACCTTAGAAATCACCCAAAGCCCAATTATTGCGAATGCGGTAAAAATCTTCTCCACTTTAGCATTGGTCACTTCATTCTTAGGGGTGGCATTAGGTTTATTAGAATGTATCGAAGACTTACTCAAACAATCTTTTGATATTCATGCAGGGGCGTATTTCATTAGGTTTAATGACCTTTATTCCCCAGTGCTTTTTCTCCCTTTTCTATCCGGAAGGTTTTATTCTCGCTCTGGGTTATGCTGGTCAAATGTTCGCGTTCTACGCAGTGGTTTTACCGGTAGCATTAGTTTGGAAAGCACGTGCGATTCATCCTAACTTGCCATACAGAGTATGGGGCGGTAAAGCATTGTTAGTACTTGTATTGGTGCTTGGGGTGATTATTACTTCAATTCCTTTTTGCCATCCGAGCGGGTTATTTACCTTTTTGTTGTCGGTTAAAATGAGCGAAAAAAAGACCGCACTTTTTAAGGTGCGGTCTCTTTTATTTGTTTTTCATATACATGTGCCACTAACTGACCATTCAAGTATTCGCCAATATACACTTGCTCAATCGTCATGTTCTGTTTTTCTAACTCAGCTTTAACCCATTCTTCATCACGATCAATAATTTCTAAAACATCATCATCTAATTGTCCATCAACAATTAATGGATAACGTAAATCATCATCACCGTATCGAATAATCGAAAGTTGTCCATTTTGTTCAAATACCGCACGTTTAACCGTTTTGATTTCATAAATACCGGCAGCACGTAACTTAAACATGAGGTCATTAGCAGTAATACTGTTTTTCATACATTCAGCAGTTTTTACCTTGCCGTTTGAAATCACCCTAAACAGGTTTACCATCAATCAACGATTTAACTAATTTGTTATGATTTTTGATAAAACGGAGGGTAAAAACCAATAATGTCCAAAGCACGAGCACGAGAGAGAACTGGAATACCCCAATACTATCGCTATAAATCACACCACCAATAATGCCACCTAGCACATAGTTTTGTACCTGATCCATCGCGGAAGTCGGTGCAAGGTTACCTTTTCCCATTAAGTTAATTTGGAGTACCAGTCCAATAATACCCATGGCCAATTTCAAGCCTAATAATGTGTAGCCATCCATTATTTATCCTCCTTATCAATCACAGTAACATTAGGGTTTACTAAGTTAATTGGGGATAAGGTATACGCTGAAAAATCATTATTAAAATGGACTTCGAAATACTGATCCCGAATATTTAAAATCATGCCGTTCGTTAATGTACGGCTATTGGTACGAATATCTTCTTTCTGTAAATTTTGACTATCTTTCACCGAATTTAAAAATGTCACCACGCTAGAGATATCAGCTGCATAGACTTCATTTTGCTCATATTGCTTATATTGCACACCGAGCAAGAAAATAATTAATAAAAGAAAGATAATACTGAGATCGCGATATTTGGTTTGTAACCGATGACGTAAATATAAGCTTGTCACCACAAGCAATGCACCTAACGAGACAAAAATGGCGATATATTTAAAATAACCTTCAAAAGACATCGCAATTTTCTAAAAAAGCAAAAGAGAAAAAAGACATTTGTCATTCCTAACTTTAAAGAGAAAAACAGCTTACTACTGTAGCACAACGAAAACTGACTAGCTATTTTTATCACAGAAATTAAATTCGTTTTTCCGAAAAATCCCTTTTATAATGACCGCACTTTTGAAATAAAAAAGAGAAAAATATGAAAGCAATTCAGCCCGAAGATCAGGGATATTGGCTGTTCACCAAAGGATCGACACTTTATTGGCAGGAAAATGATCTGCCTTTCGGAACAGCAAAGGAACTCGGCCTCACAACGCAAAAAGCAATGTTGCTCGGGAAATGGAAATCACAACCTTTATGGCTTGTGGCAGAAAATGATCAAGATGAACGAGAATACCTTTCCTTACGGAGTTTGTTGTCATTACCGACTGAAGATTTTCATTTATTAAGCCGAGGCGTGGAAATCAATCATTTTTTGAAAACCCACCAATTCTGTGGAAAGTGCGGTCAAAAAGCGGAACAAACTCACGATGAGTTAGCGGTTCAATGCACAAGTTGTGGCTATCGTACTTACCCCGTTATTTGCCCTTCGATTATTGTCGCCGTTCGCCGTGGCACAGAGATTTTATTAGCCAACCATAAACGCCATTACACGCCAGGCAAAGCAGGTATTTACACCACGCTAGCCGGTTTTGTGGAAGTGGGTGAAACCTTTGAAGATGCCGTTCATCGTGAAGTGTTTGAAGAAACTGGTATTCGCGTGAAGAATATTCGCTATTTCGGTAGCCAACCTTGGGCATTCCCGAATTCACAAATGGTGGGCTTTTTAGCTGATTACGACAGCGGAGAAATTCAACTGCAAGAAACAGAACTGCATGATGCACAATGGTTTTCTAGCGCTGCCCCCTTGCCAGAATTACCGCCAACAGGTACTATCGCACTCAAATTAATTAATGCTACGCTTGAGCTTTGCAAAGCGGAACAAAATAAATAAAGGAAAGTCCATGTCTGAATTAAAAAATGATCGTTATTTAAAAGCCTTATTACGTGAACCAGTGGATATGACACCCGTATGGATGATGCGCCAAGCGGGACGCTATTTGCCTGAATATAAAGCAACACGTGCAGAAGCGGGCGATTTTATGTCTCTTTGCCGTAATGCGGATTTAGCTTGCGAAGTCACCTTACAACCACTTCGTCGCTATGCTTTAGATGCGGCTATTTTGTTCTCAGATATTTTAACTATTCCTGATGCAATGGGATTAGGCTTAAGTTTCGGTGCTGGTGAAGGCCCCAAATTTGCTCATCCAATTGAAAATAAAAGCGCGGTCGAAAATTTACCGATTCCTGACCCTGAAGGCGAACTTCAATATGTGATGAATGCTGTGCGTACAATTCGTCGCGAACTAAAAGGCGAAGTGCCACTGATTGGTTTCTCTGGTAGCCCGTGGACACTGGCAACTTATATGGTTGAAGGTGGTAGCAGCAAAACCTTCAATAAAATCAAAAAAATGATGTATGCCGAACCGCAAACTTTGCATCTTTTATTAGATAAAGTAGCGGATTCCGTGATTTTATACTTAAACGCTCAAATCAAAGCAGGTGCACAAGCCGTCATGGTATTTGATACTTGGGGCGGTGTATTAGGTCATCGTGAATATTTAGACTTCTCTCTGCAATATATGCATAAAATCGTCGATGGTTTAATTCGTGAACACGATGGTCGTAAAGTACCGGTAACCTTATTTACTAAAGGTGGCGGCTTATGGTTAGAAGCGATGGCAAATACAGGCTGTGATGCACTAGGATTAGACTGGACAGTTAATTTGGCTGATGCGAAAGCGCGTGTGGGTCATAAAGTGGCGCTACAAGGCAATATGGATCCAAGTGTGTTATATGCACCTGCAGAGCGTATTGAGCAAGAAGTGCGGTCAATTTTAGCTGATTTTGGACAAGGCAGCGGACATGTATTTAACTTAGGTCATGGAATCCACCAAGATGTGCCAGAAAGTGCACCAAAAATCTTCGTGGATGCCATCCATGAGTTCTCTAAAAGCCTATCATAAATAAGCGAGAAAAAAATGCGAAATCCAATTCACAAGCGCCTCGAAAATGTTGAAAGCTGGCAACATCTGACCTTTATGGCTTGCTTATGCGAACGCATGGCACCGAACTTTGCCCTGTTTTGTCAAATGACCGAACAGGAGCAAGCAGAAAAGACCTATCACAACATTTTAAATTTAGTGTGGGAATTTCTAACCGTTAAAGGGGCGAAAAATCAATTTCGAAAACCAATTAGAGAAGCTCGAAGAGATTATTCCTGATGTGAATGATTATGACTTCTTTGGTGTGGTACCCGCTCTCGATGCTTGTGAAGCGTTAGGTGAATTATTGCATGCTATTATCGCTGGCGAAACATTAGAAAAAGCGATTCAAATCAGCCAAATTTCGTTAGGTACGGTTTGTTCTTTGTTAGAGACACAAGAAAATCGTGCTCTTTCTGAGAGCGAACTAAAAAGCCGTGAAGAAATTGAAGAAGAACTTGACCTTCAATGGCAAATCTATCGCTTACTCAAAGACTGTGAAAAACGCGATGTAGACCTGATTTTATCCCTCCGAAACGAGATCAAACAGGAGGGAATCTCCAATATTGGTATAAAAATTGAGCAATAACGTGAGATTTGTCACAATTTTTACAAATCGAGCTTTTATTTCCCGCTCAGTTAGATTAGACTTGCCAAGCCGTAGCAGTTAAAAGCTACGCTTATTTAAATAGAGTCAAATTTTAATTTAACAGAAGGTACAAATTTATGAACAAAACAGATTTAATCGATGCAATTGCAAGTGCAGCTGAATTAAACAAAAAACAAGCTAAAGCTGCATTAGAAGCTACTTTAGCAGCTATCACTGGTAGCCTTAAAAAAGGTGAACCTGTTCAATTAATCGGTTTCGGTACATTCAAAGTAAACAAACGTGCAGCACGTACTGGCCGTAACCCACAAACTGGTGCAGAAATCAAAATCGCAGCATCTAAAGTTCCAGCATTCGTATCTGGTAAAGCATTAAAAGACGCAATCAAATAATTTGTCTTAAAACGAATTTTAATTGAACCCTGCTTTGTCAGGGTTTTTTGTTGCCTAAATTTTAGCTTTACAATCATTATTTTGCCGATATAATTACGAACCGAAACTTATTACGGGATATAAATAATGAAACGAAACATTCAACACCGAAATACCCAACAGCGCAGACATGCCATCATGCAACTTCTGCAAGAACAAGGTGAAGTCAGTGTAGAACAGCTTGTACAGTTATTTGATACCTCTGAAGTGACGATTCGAAAAGATCTCACTGCATTAGAAAGTAATGGTTTCCTTCTTCGTAAATACGGTGGCGCCATTTTAATGCCACAAGAAATCATTGAAGAAGAACAAGATGATGAACTTTCGCAACGAAAGTTAGTCTTAGCAAAGGCAGCTGCAGAACGTATTCGTGATCACAATCGCATTATTGTAGATAGTGGCAGCACGACCGCAGCATTGATTAAGCAGCTTAATCGTAAACAAGGCTTAGTTGTGATGACAAATTCGCTTTCTGTGGCCACGGCATTACGTTCACTCGAAAATGAACCGACACTCTTAATGACGGGAGGTACTTGGGACACGCGTTCTGAATCCTTCCAAGGCAATATTGCCGAGCAAGTACTACGTTCTTATGATTTTGACCAATTATTTATTGGTGCCGATGGCATTGATTTAGAACGTGGGACAACAACATTTAATGAGTTAGTTCGCTTAAGCCAAGTGATGGCTGAAGTGTCTCGTGAAGTGATTGTAATGGTGGAATCACAAAAAATTGGCAGAAAAATGCCAAATGTGGAATTAACCTGGCAGCAAATTGATGTGCTGATTACCGATAACAAATTATCTCAGACCGACAAAGAAGCCATAATGGCGCAAGGCGTAGAAGTAATTTGTGTAGATGTAGCATAAAGTGCGGTCAGAAAAATAAGACTTTTAATTTTAGTAAATAAGGAAAAACTATGTGTGGTATTGTTGGTGCGGTAGCACAACGTGATGTAGCAGAAATTTTAATTAACGGTTTACACCGCTTAGAGTATCGTGGCTATGACTCTGCAGGTGTTGCTGTCGTGGATCCAAACCATGAATTACACCGCGTGCGCTGCTTAGGTAAAGTAAAAGCCCTTGATGAAGCCGTTGCAGTAAAACCATTAATCGGTGGTACAGGGATTGCGCACACGCGTTGGGCAACCCATGGTGAACCATCTGAAGCCAATGCTCACCCGCATACTTCGGGTAACTTTGCTGTCGTACATAATGGCATCATCGAAAATCACGAAGAATTACGTGAATTGCTTAAATCTCGTGGTTATGTGTTCAATTCTCAAACTGATACCGAAGTAATTGCTCACCTTGTTGAATGGGAAATGCGTACAGCCTCTACTCTGCTTGAAGCCGTACAAAAAACCGTAAAACAACTTACTGGTGCATACGGTATGGTGGTATTAGATCGCGAACATCCAGAACATTTAGTGGCTGCACGTTCAGGCAGCCCATTAGTAATTGGTTTAGGAATTGGTGAAAATTTCCTGGCATCTGACCAACTCGCGTTATTAAGCGTGACTCGTCGTTTCATCTATTTAGAAGAAGGCGACATTGCAGAAATTACACGTCGCACCGTGGATATTTACGATGCGAATGGTCAAAAAAAGTAGAACGTGAAGTGCACGAATCTAACCTTGAAAATGATGCAGCAGAAAAAGGCAAATTCCGCCATTTCATGCAAAAAAAGAAATCTATGAGCAACCAAATGCATTAATCAACACCATGGAAGGTCGTATCCTTCACAATAACGTGATTGTGGATGCTATCGGTAATGGTGCATCAGAAATCTTAGAAAAAGTTGAACACATTCAAATTGTGGCTTGTGGTACCTCTTATAATGCAGGGATGACTGCTCGTTACTGGTTTGAAGCACTTGCTGGCGTGAGCTGTGATGTCGAAATCGCGTCTGAATTCCGCTATCGCAAATTTGTCACTCGCCCAAATAGCTTGTTAGTGACTATTTCTCAATCAGGTGAAACGGCGGATACCCTTGCAGCACTTCGTTTTGCAAAAGAAAAAGGTTACATGGCAGCCTTAACGATCTGTAACGTATCAAGTTCATCTTTAGTACGTGAATCGGATCTTGCATTCATGACTCGTGCAGGCGTTGAAGTCGGTGTGGCATCAACCAAAGCATTTACCACTCAGTTAGCCGCATTATTAATGTTAGTAACTGCAATCGGTAAAGTAAAAGGCAATATCTCAAACGAAAAAGAAGTGGAAATTGTAAAAGCGTTACAATCACTTCCGGCTGAAATTGAAAAAGCCCTTGCCTTTGATAAAGATATCGAAGCATTAGCAGAAGACTTCGCAGAGAAAAACCATGCGCTTTTCTTAGGTCGTGGTGAGTTCTACCCTATCGCGGTGGAAGCTTCATTGAAGTTAAAAGAAATTTCTTATATCCATGCTGAAGCTTATGCGGCGGGTGAATTAAAACACGGTCCACTCGCCTTAATCGATGCGGACATGCCGGTTATCGTGGTTGCACCAAACAATGAATTACTTGAAAAAGTGAAAATCAAACATTGAAGAAGTGCGTGCGCGTGGTGGTCAACTTTATGTGTTCGCAGATAAAGAAGCGGGCTTCACACCAAGCGAAGGCATGAAAATCATCACCATGCCAAAAGTGAATGAAATTATTGCACCAATTTTCTACACCGTTCCTATGCAATTATTGTCATACCATGTGGCATTAATTAAAGGAACCGACGTAGACCAACCTCGTAACTTAGCAAAATCGGTAACCGTAGAATAAAGTGCGGTTGAAAATCAGCACGTTTTAATACAAAAAAGCACAGGTTTAATCCTGTGCTTTTTGTTTAAATAAACCGATAACCGTTTTCTGTCACTTCCAAAATTGAGGCATAATCCTTTCGCCAATCGCCTAACACAATTCGTGTGTACCCTTTTTCCTGATGAATGGCTTCTCGATGCGTATGACCGTGAATTAACCGATTAACGCCAAATTCTTTTACCGTTTGTGCCGTAAACGCTAAATTCACATCCATAATATCCAGCGACTTATATTGCTTATCTTGTTTACTCTTCGCGCGAATTTTTTCTCTGCAATTTTTAACCGCACTTTTAGTGGCAAACATAAAAACAGCCTTTGTCGCCATTTTTGATGCACTTTTCGGCGAAATTGTTGATATTTCACATCATCAACACATAAGGTATCACCATGACAAATTAAGGTTTTCACACCATAAAGATCAACACAATGATAATCAGGCAATAACGTTAAACCACAATCTTGTGCAAATTTTTTCCCGACGAGAAAATCTCGATTACCATGAATGAAATAACAAGCAATGCCCTTTTCTGTCAGGTTTTTAATCAACTGTTTGACTTGTGAGATTAAAGGTGAAGTTTCATCATCACCAATCCAAAAATCAAAAAGATCCCCCAAAATATAAACCGCTTGGGCTTCTTGTGCTTTGTTTTGCATAAAATCGTTAAAAAGTGCGGTTAATTCAGGATGGGTTTCGCTCAAATGAAGATCTGCAATAAAATAAATGGGTTTCATAACTATTCCGTCATTTTTTTCATTAGATTAGCACACATTTTTGTGTAATTTGCTATACTTTCCAAAAATTTTAATTAGGTATTTTCTATGTTAAAAATCGCCAGAATTCTCATCGTTGCACTTTGTTGTATTTTAATTTGTGTGCTCGGTACGATCTATTCCTTTATTCGTTTTAAAAATCCCAAGTAATGTGGGCGTTATGGCTCGCTGGTTTGGTCGTTTATACCCTTTATTTGGCTTAGAAGTAGAACACCGTTTTCCACAAAATAAAGAGAATATGCCGCGTTGTATTTATATCGGTAACCACCAAAATAATTTCGATATGGTGACCATCTCTTACATGGTACTCCCTCGCACGGTGAGTGTGGGTAAAAAAAGCCTAATTTGGATTCCTTTCTTCGGTATTTTATATTGGGTAACCGGCAATATTTTCTTAGATCGTGAAAATCGTTCTAAAGCACACAGCACCATGACTGAACTTGCTCGTCGTATCAATAAAGACAACCTGTCAATTTGGATGTTCCCTGAAGGTACTCGTAGCCGTGGTCGTGGCTTTATTGCCATTCAAAACAGGTGCATTCCATGCAGCGATTGCAGCTGGCGTACCAATCGTGCCCGTTGTGTGTTCAACGACGCATAACTAAAATTGATTTAAATCGTTGGGATAACGGTAAAGTGATTTGTGAAATGATGGACCCGATTGATGTGTCATCCTACACAAAAGACAATGTTCGCGAACTTGCTACTTACTGCCACGATTTGATGGAAAAACGCATCGCTGAACTCGATGCTGAAATTGCACAAGGAAAATAATATGTTGCGTCTTTCTCGTCGCCAATTATTAAAAACTACCGCAATTTCAACCGCACTTGCTGCCACACCTCAATCGGTATTGGCAGCGTCTCGTGAAAAATTAACCATTCCGCCGTTGATGGAAGTGAAACGTGGTCGTCCCAATTATTCTTAATATGGAAGAAACCGGCTACAAAGTTAGATGGTTCCCATAGTGTCAGTGTGTGGGGCTTTAACGGCAATTATCTTGGCCCCACTATTCGCATCAAATCGGGTTCCTTTGCAAAACTCAATTATCACAACAATTTGCCACAAAGTATTGCCCTCTCTATTCAAGGGATTACAAGCCAGTGGCGAATTATTTGGTGGCGCTGCAAAAGTCCTCAAAAAAGGGGAATCTTGGGCACCCATTATCCCAATTGACCAACCTGCCGCGACTTGCTGGTATCGTTCTGCCACCCTTGCGAACTCGGCTTATCAAACCTATCGCGGCATTGTGGGAATGTGGTTGATTGAAGATGATCAAAGTTTAAAATCACAACTTCCTCATAAATATGGCGTGGACGATATTCCATTAATCTTACAAGACATGGAATTTAACGGCGACGGATTACAATTATTTAAGCAAAATCAACCGCACTTTGTCGGTAATCGTCTTCTCGTTAATGGACAAGAAGCGCCTTATCTTGACGTCCCTCGCGGTTGGGTGCGTTTACGCTTACTCAATGCCTCATTAGCAAGAGCCTATGATCTCCGTTTAGATAACGAACAAGACATGTTGCTCATTGCGAGAGATTTAGGTTTTTTACCTCAAGGTAAAGCGATTAATTCTCTCATTCTTGCACCAGGTGAACGTGCCGAAGTGTTAGTCAATTTAAGCGAAGGAGAAGGTGTATCGCTTATCTCTGGCACTAAACGTGGTATCTTTGACAAAATCAAAAATGTGTTCAGTTCAGGTAATGATTTTGCAGATAACACCGTTTTAGAACTTCGACCACAAGGTGACGTTTCAGCATTCAGTAAAAAAATGAATGAGCAATTTAATACTGATGCCACGGCTATGCTCGAAAGTAAAATCGCCCAAGAACGTACCTTTGAATTGGATGTGACAAATGGCTTAATCAACAAACAACGCTTTGACCCGCGTCGAGTTGATGTTTCGGCTAAAGTCGGCACCGTCGAACGTTGGATTATCAACAGCTCGCTACCTGTTGGCTTCACCATTCAAGGGGCTAAATTTGTTATTGAAAGCCAAGATGACATCAACATCGATGCGTCGGAACTTGCCTGGAAAGACACGGTTTGGGTGAAAAAGAAAGTACAAATTTTAGTAAAATTTGAACAACCTTCGTCAAATACCCATCCCTTCTTATTTGGCTCATCCAATTTAATGCTGGCAGATATGGGGTGCCTTGGTATAATGATCGTTCAATAAAATAATGATATAAAAAGGAATCTAACATGAAAAAAATCTCAACATTCGCTTTAATTGCGACCTTATTCTCAACTGGCACATTTGCTGCAGCACCAGAATCAAAAGATACGACTAAAAAAGATACGGCAAATGAGCCTACTATTTATCTTTCTGTTTTTTTGATAGAACGAATGAACCCGCGCCATCACCCTGATTTAAATAAAAAAAGAAACCTCTCGTTCCAATAAAAGCCGAAAAAGTATGTTGGGTAGCAATAGGCAATTTTGGTGAAAAAGCGACAGTAAGTGAAACTTTTAAAGCCCAAGCTAAAATTGAATTCTCAAGTACAATTGAAAATGCAAAAGTGGTTTCATCGCCAAATAAAAAACTCCATACCATCACTTATACCATACCAACATTAGAAAATGGCAAATATATGATGAACTGCTGGACATTCGACCGCAAAGATCCAATCGGCAAATATGTGCTGACTGTCAAAATCGGTAAACACGAATTTGAAAAACAAGTTTTCTATGTCACTGAATAGTCAAAAAAAAAGCTTAAAAAAATAACCGCACTTATCAATAAAAAGAAATAAGAAAAAAAAGAGATCTGTTAATGCCTCAAAGAACTGATAAAAAAACGATCTGCTTGAATATGATTGTCAAAAATGAATCCGCTATTATCCGAGATACATTAGAAAACATTATTGCTCATGTTCCATTAGATTATTACGTCATTAGTGATACTGGCTCTGATGATAATACCGCAGAAATTATCAAACAGTTCTTTGCTGAAAAAGGTATTCCTGGCGAAATTCATCATGATGAATGGGTTAACTTTGCCCATAACCGAAACTGTGCACTACAACATGCGCAAGGAAAAAAACAGATTACGTATTAATCTTTCGATGCCGATGATCGTTTTGAAGGCAATTTTGTATTGCCTGAAGAACTAACGAGCGATCGCTATTATCTACGCATGGCAAATAGTGTAACGGGTGCAAATGTTTATTTCCGTACGCTTATGTTTCGTAATGATGGGTCATTCTATTGGCGTGGCGTATTGCATGAATTTGTTGAACAACGTAAAAAAACCGTTGTGGAGCAAAAAATCTTTGGTGATTATTATGTGATTAGTGGTCGATTTGGAGCTCGTAGCAACAATCCACAAAAATATTTCCAAGATGCTCAAGTGTTAGAAAAAGCCTTCAACTCACCAGAAGATGAAGATCTTAAAGATCGCTATGCCTTCTATACCGCACAATCCTATCGTGATGCAGATATGCCCGAAAAGGCTATTGAGTGGTATGCCAAACGTGCAAATTTAGGGGGATGGTATGAAGAAGTTTATTATTCCCTTCTCCAAATAGCTCTATTAAAAATTGAATTAAATGCGCCCATTAGATGAAGTACAAAACTCTTTTTACTCGCTGCTTATGAATATCGTCCACAACGTGCTGAAAGCCTTTATCATTTGGCGCGTCAATTACGCTTCTACGATAAAATCAAACTCGCTTATATTTATGCAACTACTGCAGTAAGCATTCCTTTAAATAAAGATATTCTCTTTGTGGATCACTCTGTTTATGAATGGAAAGGCTAAAAGATGAACTTGCTATGAGCGCTAATTGCGTGGGCAAACTATCAACTTTGCCATGATCTTTGTGTCGAATTGTTATTTAATCCCAGCAGTACCAGAATCAAAATAGAAAAACTGTTACTAGACAATTTGATGCTGGCAAAAAAACATCTTTAAAGCAAGATAGCGTTATCATAATCAAAAAAAGGTTACGAAAAATTATTTACGTAATCTTTTTTGTCTAGCATTTCTCATTCGGTCGCATAATAAGATATGACCAGTCTAGATGACGAAAAACCAATATTTTTTTCGCGCTCAAATAATTCCGGCATTTGATTAAGCCAAGGTTTACATTCTGCCGTATAATGAATAATGATCGGTTGTTTCTCTAGATTAACTGATTTAACCGCACACTGTTGTTTAATATTTTTCATATATTTCACTTGAGCATTCTCGGCAAAACCATAATATTTTTGCCCTATCTCTCAAAAACCATGTTCAAGATACATTGATCACCATATAACACCTGATTGGCATATTCTTTAGCTGTTTCCAGTAAAATACCAACTAACTCCTCATTTCGCCATTTAATGCAATCAATAAGCAAAACACCACTGTTAAAATAATTTTTTGAAACGGATTCATCTAAATAAGGAAATGGAAATGTTTGCATCGTGCAATAATCTCTCACTACACCAACTGGTGTATTTTTCCAGATCACTATAATAAAAATCTCTTAATGAACCATTCACAATAATGTCCGCATCCAGATATAACACGCGATCTTGATTAATAAGTTTAGGAATCAAAAACGATAATAACTACTTGATGAAGAGATATGCTCCAAAAGTCTTATAATCTTTAAAAAAATATCGTCAGAAATATAAACCGAAAAAAAGGTTATTCCCCATTTTCTCTAATTTCGATTGAATACCCTCAAACCATTCTTTAGGGATATCATGGTGTAAAACGTAAAAAAATTCACTTTAGGATTGTAATAACAAATTGATTTAATTAAGGTTTCTAGATGAGGGGTATACCTTGCATCAATTGCAAAAGCAATATTCATATAATCATGTGGCTCTGAAGTGATCATTCGGGTTATATTATCCTTAAAAATTTATCAATCTATGATATTTCTATAGATATTTACAATGTACCTATTTTATCTCATTTCCTCAAAAATTTGACAAATAAAAACCCAGCCGAAGCTGGGTTTTTATCTATCTTAATGGAAAGCTAAATTACCATTGGTAACCTACACCCACAGAGCCACCTACGTCGCCTTGGGTATTTGCGTTACCTTGAAGTTTGAAGATAACTTTACCATTGTCACTTGAACGTGAGTAGCCAACTGCTACAGCGCTTTCACCTTTGAAAGTACCCGCAGAAGCGGCAACCATTGATTTACCTGGAATGTAAACTTGTGGTAAGCCTGCTGCTGCGTTAGCACCAGCGATACCACCGCGAGCTTCTTTGCCTACTTTATTAATGCGGTTATTCAAGTTAGTCACATTACTACGTAATTGTGAAACATTCACCGCATCAGTGTCTGCTGTACCCGCTTTCACGTTGTGAACTTGGTTGCCACCCATATTAACTGTTGAGTTTGGACCCACTGTCACGTTACCACCTTCTTTAACCGTTAAGTTATTAGTGGTTACGCTGTTGTGATCTACATCTTCAGTTGTTGAAACAAGGATGTCGCCACCATTTTTGCTCAATCGCGATGTTTTTTTACCCTGCAGTATAAGTAATTGTTTTACCGCTAGTAATTTTTCGCTGTTGAGCTGCCACCTTTCTTAGCAACTTTGATCGCCACCATCTTTGGTTGCAACAGTAAAGTTGAGATTAGAGACTAATTTGACCATTTTCATTCACAGTAATAGTATCGTTATCAACATTTACATCAAGGTTCATTGTAGATGTATTACCATCTGATTTTGGTGTAATTGTTACTGTGCCTTTCTCACTTGCAAAGTTCACAGTGTTGCCGTGTGTTACCGCATCAACTGCTTCACCATTTGCTTGTAAGTTCCAGCCTGCGTTTAATACATCACGAACTGTCGCTGCTTCTTTTTTTCTTCTCATCAGTGATATTTAACACGCTGTTATCCACAACATTATTTGTTGGGTTTTTCAATGTGATGTGTTAAGTTAGTCACTACACCATTTTGTAATGGTGGTGTCACCAGCTTTGATTGTTGGTGCTGAGATTGTGCCAGTCGCAGTTACATTGCCAGCAGTTACGTTAGTAGTTACATTTACATTATCAACTTCTAAGTCTTTCGCTAATCCCACAGTAATGGTATTGCCATCGACTTTAGTCATAATGTTTTTACCAGCATCAAACTTGTTCCAATCAGTATTGGTAGTTGCACCTTTAACATTCACTTTAGTACCAAGTGCAGCATCATGGCTACCCTCATTACCAACGAAGGTTAAACCATCATCCATGGTTGCAACTTCACGTTTGATCTCTTTACCTTCTTCATTTTTGAGAGGGTTGCCATCTTTGTCTTTTGGTACATAAACGATACGTTGTGCACTATCTGTTTTTTACCATCAGCGCCAACGATCCTTGTTAACAAGGGTTTGTTTACCGTTATCAGTCGTGATGTTGATAGATGCGCCGTCTTTACCGTCTTTACCTTTCGGTCCGGTTAAGCCGATTTGACCTACGCCGTCTTTACCAGAGATAGATACTGCATCTTTGCCGTCTTTACCGCTGATTCCAACTTTGCCGTCTGAACCATCTTTACCAGGTTTACCAGGTTCAGCTTTAACAGGTGGTGTAGGTGCTGTAATGGTTACACCATCTTTCACCGTCTTTACCATCTCTTACCATTAACAACAACTTTATCTAAGTTGGTTACATTGTTATTTAAGGCAAATTCAACTGTTGCACCATCAGTATTATTGGTTTGTTTAACAGTTAAGTTTTTTTACCTGCTTTCATGTTAACAGTGTTAGTGTCTTTAATGTTTTTTTCGGTTCTTTAGCTGAGTCTTCAGTAATATTACCGGTAGAGTTGATATTCCAAGTTGTATCGCCTTTCGCGCCTGGAGTACCTGCATCACCTTTAGGACCAGTGTCACCTTTAGGACCAGTTGCACCAGTATCACCTTTAGGACCTGTAGCACCTGTTGCGCCAGTAGCACCTGTTGCGCCTGTTGCACCAGTATCACCTTTAGGACCAGTTGCGCCAGTATCACCTTTATCACCTTTATCGCCTTTCGCTGCAGCTGAGCCATCTAAGCCTTTTAGGACCAGTGTCACCTTTAGGACCTGTATCACCTTTAGGACCTGTAGCACCATCTTTCACGATAGTGGTTGTGGTGTTACCGTCACCATCTGTGATAGTTACAGTATGAGTACCGTCGCCGTTGTCTTTAACGTCAGCTTTAGCGTTCTTACCATCTGCACCGTCTTTAACGATAGTGGTTGTGGTGTTACCGTCACCATCTGTGATAGTTACAGTATGAGTACCGTCGCCGTTGTCTTTAACATCAGCTTTAGCATTCTTACCATCTGCACCAGTGTCACCTTTCGCGCCAGTTGCACCTGTAGCACCTGTTGCGCCTGTAGCACCAGTTGCACCTGTCGCGCCTGTAGCACCAGTTGCGCCTGTAGCACCAGTTGCGCCTGTAGCACCAGTTGCGCCTGTAGCACCTGTAGCACCTGTTGCACCTGTAGCACCTGTTGCACCATCTTTCACGATAGTGGTTGTGGTGTTACCGTCACCATCTGTGATAGTTACAGTATGAGTACCGTCGCCGTTGTCTTTAACGTCAGCTTTAGCGTTCTTACCATCTGCACCGTCTTTAACGATAGTGGTTGTGGTGTTACCGTCACCATCTGTGATAGTTACAGTATGAGTACCGTCGCCGTTGTCTTTAACATCAGCTTTAGCATTCTTACCATCTGCACCAGTGTCACCTTTCGCGCCAGTTGCACCTGTAGCACCTGTAGCACCTGTAGCACCTGTAGCACCAGTAGCGCCTGTAGCCCCTGTTGCACCTGTTGCGCCTGTAGCACCAGTTGCGCCTGTAGCACCTGTAGCACCAGTTGCGCCTGTAGCACCAGTTGCGCCTGTAGCACCAGTTGCGCCTGTAGCACCAGTTGCGCCTGTAGCACCAGTTGCGCCTGTAGCACCTGTAGCACCTGTAGCACCTGTTGCACCTGTAGCACCTGTTGCGCCTGTAGCACCAGTTGCGCCTGTAGCACCAGTTGCGCCTGTAGCACCTGTAGCACCTGTAGCACCTGTTGCACCAGTTGCACCTGTAGCACCTGTAGCGCCTGTAGCACCAGTTGCGCCTGTAGCACCAGTTGCGCCTGTAGCACCAGTTGCGCCTGTAGCACCTGTAGCACCTGTAGCACCTGTAGCACCTGTTGCACCTGTTGCACCTGTAGCACCTGTTGCGCCTGTAGCACCTGTTGCACCATCTTTCACGATAGTAGTTGTAGTATTACCGTCACCATCTGTGATAGTTACAGTGTGAGTACCATTGCCGTTGTCTTTAACTTCAGCTTTAGCATTCTTACCATCTGCGCCTGTAGCACCTGTAGCACCTGTAGCACCTGTAGCACCAGTTGCACCTGTAGCACCAGTTGCACCTGTAGCACCAGTTGCGCCTGTAGCACCTGTTGCGCCTGTAGCACCTGTTGCACCATCTTTCACGATAGTAGTAGTGGTATTACCGTCACCATCTGTGATAGTTACAGTGTGAGTACCATTGCCGTTGTCTTTAACTTCAGCTTTTGCATTCTTACCATCTGCACCATCTTTCACGATAGTAGTTGTAGTATTACCGTCACCATCTGTGATAGTTACAGTGTGAGTACCATTGCCGTTGTCTTTAACTTCAGCTTTAGCATTCTTACCATCTGCGCCTGTAGCACCTGTAGCACCTGTAGCACCTGTAGCACCTGTAGCACCCTGTAGCACCCTGTAGCGCCTGTAGCCCCTGTTGCACCCTGTTGCGCCTGTAGCACCAGTTGCGCCTGTAGCACCTGTAGCACCAGTTGCGCCTGTAGCACCAGTTGCGCCTGTAGCACCAGTTGCGCCTGTAGCACCAGTTGCGCCTGTAGCACCAGTTGCGCCTGTAGCACCTGTAGCACCTGTAGCACCTGTTGCACCTGTAGCACCTGTTGCGCCTGTAGCACCTGTTGCACCATCTTTCACGATAGTAGTTGTAGTATTACCGTCACCATCTGTGATAGTTACAGTGTGAGTACCATTGCCGTTGTCTTTAACTTCAGCTTTAGCATTCTTACCATCTGCGCCTGTAGCACCCTGTAGCACCAGTAGCACCTGTAGCACCTGTTGCACCAGTAGCGCCTGTAGCCCCTGTTGCACCTGTTGCGCCTGTAGCACCAGTTGCGCCTGTAGCACCTGTAGCACCAGTAGCACCAGTTGCGCCTGTAGCACCTGTTGCGCCTGTAGCACCAGTTGCGCCTGTAGCACCAGTTGCGCCTGTAGCACCTGTAGCACCTGTAGCACCTGTTGCACCAGTTGCACCTGTAGCACCTGTAGCGCCTGTAGCACCAGTTGCGCCTGTAGCACCAGTTGCGCCTGTAGCACCAGTTGCGCCTGTAGCACCCTGTAGCACCTGTAGCACCTGTAGCACCTGTTGCACCTGTTGCACCTGTAGCACCTGTTGCGCCTGTAGCACCTGTTGCACCATCTTTCACGATAGTAGTTGTAGTATTACCGTCACCATCTGTGATAGTTACAGTGTGAGTACCATTGCCGTTGTCTTTAACTTCAGCTTCTAGCATTCTTACCATCTGCGCCTGTAGCACCTGTAGCACCTGTAGCACCTGTAGCACCAGTTGCACCTGTAGCACCAGTTGCACCTGTAGCACCAGTTGCGCCTGTAGCACCTGTTGCGCCTGTAGCACCTGTTGCACCATCTTTCACGATAGTAGTAGTGGTATTACCGTCACCATCTGTGATAGTTACAGTGTGAGTACCATTGCCGTTGTCTTTAACTTCAGCTTTTGCATTCTTACCATCTGCACCATCTTTCACGATAGTAGTTGTAGTATTACCGTCACCATCTGTGATAGTTACAGTGTGAGTACCATTGCCGTTGTCTTTAACTTCAGCTTTAGCATTCTTACCATCTGCGCCTGTAGCACCTGTAGCACCTGTAGCACCTGTAGCACCTGTAGCACCTGTAGCACCTGTAGCGCCTGTAGCCCCTGTTGCACCTGTTGCGCCTGTAGCACCAGTTGCGCCTGTAGCACCTGTAGCACCAGTTGCGCCTGTAGCACCAGTTGCGCCTGTAGCACCAGTTGCGCCTGTAGCACCAGTTGCGCCTGTAGCACCTGTAGCACCTGTAGCACCAGTAGCACCAGTTGCGCCTGTAGCACCAGTTGCGCCTGTAGCACCAGTTGCGCCTGTAGCACCAGTTGCACCTGTAGCACCTGTAGCACCTGTAGCACCTGTAGCACCAGTTGCACCTGTAGCACCAGTTGCGCCTGTAGCACCTGTAGCACCTGTAGCACCTGTAGCACCTGTTGCACCTGTTGCGCCTGTAGCACCAGTTGCGCCTGTAGCACCAGTTGCACCTGTAGCACCTGTAGCACCTGTTGCACCTGTTGCGCCTGTAGCACCAGTTGCGCCTGTAGCACCTGTAGCACCTGTAGCACCTGTAGCACCTGTAGCACCAGTTGCGCCTGTAGCACCAGTTGCGCCTGTAGCACCTGTAGCACCTGTAGCACCTGTAGCACCAGTTGCACCTGTAGCACCAGTAGCGCCTGTAGCACCAGTTGCGCCTGTAGCACCAGTTGCACCGTCTTTACCATCTTTACCGTTTTTTTACCGTCTTTTAGGATGGTAGTAGTAACTGAACCAGTAGTCCGATCGGTAAAAGTGATTTTTATGGCACTGTTTTTCTCATCATCGTCAACGGTAACCTCAATGATGCTGCTAATGCCAGGGTCACCGTTTTCACCAGGGTCACCTTTTTCGCCTTTCGCACCAGCTACACCAGGGTCACCTTTTTCGCCTTTCACACCATCTCTAATAATGGTTGTTGTTGTAGTGCCGTCGCTGTTGCGAACGGTAAGAGTATGGCATCATTATTATTATTGGTTACCGTTGCTGTAGGGCTCTTACCGTCCTTACCATCTTTAACGTTAGGCACATTAATTTGAACTGTACCATTCTCATTATATTTAACTACAGTATTGGTACCATTCACAATATTTGCGTGGTATTTAACAACTGTTTTTTTAGCTGGAGTACCAGAGCTTTGGCTAGCTTCAGTATATTCGATAGTTGCTTTAGTACCATTACCATTTTTGGAATTCTACGATGTCCTTATTTTTTTAACATCAAACTCATCACTCACTGTAGGAGCAGCTGTATTCTTAGCAGTAGTTTGGTTACCACTCACAACCCAGTGATGTTTACTTACAGCATCAGCCACTGCATATAATTGTGAACCATTGATTGCATCTGTTGAAGTTGAAGAAATACGACCTGCCGCAACGTTAGTAATTTGACGCTCTTTGCCTGGCGCACCAACACTTACTACGCCTACTACTTGCCCTGGTTTAGCACCTGCAAAATTATAAGTATTTCCAGCAATAGTATGACTTGGATATAGATTTACTCTGTCAGTAACAGAATCAGAACCTAAAGCAACAGAATCTTTATGTTTTGCGTTTGCATTTTTACCAATTGCAGTTGCATTTAATGCTGTAGCATTTGCTTCTGTACCTACTGCAACAGCATCTTTTGCCGTAGCTTTCGCTGAGCTACCTTGTGCTAAAGATTGTTCACCTGAAGCTTCTGCACTACGACCAATTGCGATAGATTGAACACCTGAAGCGTTTGCATTTACAGAAGCTGCGAAGCTATAGTTAGCTGACGCTTTCGCACCAGAACCCAAAGCAGTTGAAGATTCACCGCTTGCGTTTGAATCACGACCAAATGCTGCCGCCGCTTTATTAATTGCATTTGCTTAGCTACCAACCGCTACTGCACCATTTTGTGTTGCATGCGCTGCTTGACCTAATGCAGTAGTTGCAACACCAGTTGCCACTGAGTTTGCACCGATAGAGATCGCTGTACCTGCATTTTGAGCAGTAGAAGAACCAGCTGGGGTATCTGTACCATTTGCAGCTGCATTCGCACCAATTGCGATATCAGCGGTTTGTGAAGCAACAGTACCAATACCGTGAGCAATAGAATTTTTTTCCCTATAGCTTGAGCTGCTTTAGACTCACCTTCCTCTTCCATTGAACCACCAATAGCAATAGAGTTAGCACCAGAGGCATTAGCAGACGTACCACCCGCAAATGAAGCAGTACCTGATGCTTTTGCTACCGCACCCACTGCAGCAGCACGCTCACCAGAAGCATTAGAATAAGCACCTAATGCAGCAGCATTACGCGCACTAGCTTGAGAACTTACACCAAGCGCAACAGCATTATCAACGCTCGCACTCGCATCTTACCTGCAGCAACTGTGTTAGCTGCAGAAGCATTTTGCCAAATAACCAACAGCTACTGCTGCAGTACCCGAACCGTCACCACCAGCTTTTTTGATTCTTGACCGATAGATACAACAGAGTTTGCCGAAGCGTTAGAGTATGAACCGATAGCAATAGATTGAACACCTGATGCTTTTTGCTTCTGTAGCCATAGCAAGTGCATGATCTTTATTTGCTACAGTATCTTTTACCGATAGAAATAGCGTTCGTCCAGTTCGCAGTTGCATTTCTACCAATCGCAATAGAATGTTGGTGGGTCGCACCTGCATTTTGACCTACCGCAATCGCTTCACGACCAGCTTTTTGGATTTGGTACATTGTTTGCTGCAATATTCACCGCATCATTAGTACTAAGATCTGCTGCAGCCATTGCTGTTTGTGATGCAGCCAATGAACCAAGCACTGCACCTGCAAGCGCGGTCAATTTAACGATCTTTTTAGACTTGGTTTTTACCCTTTAGCATGCCCAAGTTCAGAAACCGCTGTCCACGTTTGTGTAGCATGATTCCAAATAACTTTAAACACTTTGTTCATATGAGATTTTATTCCTTTTTATTAGGATTGATTGAGAAGCTGTTGCGCGGACAACAGCACCAAAAAAATTCAGCATCAAAAAGGCGGCGACAACAAATTTTGGACAATAGTTTCCCCTTACCCTTCTGGTCAGAATAGCTTTATTCTAAGCGAACTCTGTATAAAAAAAGGAAAGCATCTAAAAAAAGATTTATTAAAAAAATTACAATCAATTAAGGTAAATTTTGAGTTATGTAAATATATGTAAAGATTTTTTTGAAAAATTTTTTTACGAGAAAACTTAAAGAAGTGTAAATTTTTTTGTATGAAAAATAATCTATTTTAGAGGGAGGGAGCGTAAGATTCTCCCTTATTTCTACTTCGTCAAATCATAGCTCCAATCGAGCAATTTAAAAATTTCTTCGCTTTCTACACCATGATCTCAACAAAATTGTCAGCCAGTGAGTTTTGTTCATGTGATAGGCAGGCAAAAAAAGGTGGAGATTGTCGCAAAATACTTACCATATCAGGGCGGGCATTTAAGATTGATAAAATCCGTTTCTCCTTCTTCTTTTAAACCCAGTTTCGCTTTAGCAATTTTGCCGATAAGGGCATACCATTTTCCTTTTGCATTGCTGTGGCGCAAGATCGCATAGTCCGGAAACTTTTGCCCAAAGGTATTCGGGCTGCGTGGCATATTGATTCGCCACGTAATCCATTATCTGCTGTGCTTGGCGCATAGCTTTGTTCCTTTTTATATTGCAAAGTGCGGTCAAAATTTAAAGAAATTTAAAAACGCCTAAAAATCTGACTGCACTTTTGTCTTTCTTTACTTTAGTCACGGCTAGTAAGATAATTAATGAAAACCATTATCAAAATACAGGCATTGGGCCTGTTTCATTATAAGGAGATAACCATGACAATGAATAGACGTGATTTTTTTAAGAATGAGCGCAGCACTTACGGCAGCAGGGCATGTCGCCTTCTCTTTGCGGCAACAAAAAGAGCAATTTACCATTTATGGTGCACCCGCGATGCCAAGTGTAACCATTGCGGTGGCGGCAGCGCAAGGTAAATTAGCCAAACAAGCGGATGTCGCATTAGAGATTTGGCGTTCGCCTGATCAGTTGCGTGCAGGGTGTGGCAAGTGGGCAATTTAAAGTGATGATGAGCCCAAGTAATGTGGGCGTGAATTTACGTAATCAAGGGCAACAAGTTGGCATGGTAAATATTCTCACCAATGGGATTACGCAGTTGATGTGTAAAAGGTGGTGCCATTACTTCACCGCAAGAATTGGTGGGTAAAAAAATCCTAGTGCCATTTTAAAAACGATATGCCTGACATCGTATTGCAAGCTTTTACTGAAAAACTGAATATTGATATTAATAAAGTGGATATCACCTATGCGGCAACACCAACTGAAGCAATTGGTTTGTTCTTGCTTAAAGATTTCCATGCGGCCATCTTGCCAGAACCGATGGCGAGTGCCGTTGTGCTGAAAGCTAAAATTGTTGGTACAGAGATTGTACGCGGCTTTCGATTTAGTGAAAGAATGGGGACAAGCGTTTAACACCAAACCGCTTATTCCAATGGCGGGCATTATTGCCAATGAAGAATACTTCCACGCACACAAGGCAGAGTTTGATCTACTTCACCAAGATTTAAGTGATGCGTTAAACTGGATTATGGCTAACCGCAAAAGTGCGGCTGAAATTGGCGCTAATTATCTTCCTGCTCCAGAAGCCGCTATTGAAATGGGCTTAGACGGTGCGCGCTTAACGGTAACCAAAGCCAGTGAACTGAAAAATGAAATCATGCAATTCTATGAAACCTTGATGGAGTTCAATCCAAAACTCTTAGGTGGTAAATTACCAGATGATAAATTCTTCTTGGCTTAATTTGAAACTGAATCACATAACATGATTAAAAACTGACAAAATCCGTAAACCACAACCTGTCCTGTTTTACATCATCGACTACCTCTGGAGCGGTTTTACCGGCTTGAGTGTGGCGATGATGGTGGTTGCCTTGTGGGCTTGGGGCAGCGCAGTATTTGGTGAATTTATGCTGCCTGCTCCCGCGGATGTTTTTCAAAAAGCCCTTGAGCTGCTCGATCATTTCCAACAAAACGAAATCGGTATTTCATTATGGCGGTCTGTGGTGGGCATTACCATTGCATTAGTCGCTGGCTTAGCCGCAGGGCTGATTGCGGGCAGCTTTAAAACGGCTATGGCATTGCTTAAACCCGTCATTACGATTTTGTTAGCCATGCCGCCAATTATTTGGGTCGTGATGGCATTATTTTGGTTTGGCTTTGGCAATCCTAGCGTGCTATTTACCATTATCGTTTTAGTCGCCCCGCTGACCTTTGCCAGTGCAGCCATGGGCATGGCAAGTGTAAACAAACAACATGAAGAATTGTTTGATGCGTACAAACTCGGATTGTGGAAAAAAATCCGCTATTTATATGTTCCCCATCTCACAGGCTATGTGATTTCCAGCATTGGCGTCGCGGTGGCTATGGGTGTGAAAGTCGTGATTATGGCTGAGCTTTTGGGAGCCAATGAGGGTGTGGGGGCACAGATTGCCGATGCCAGAGCCATGTTAGATACATCAACGGTCATGGCTTATGTGCTGTTGGTGATTGTGTTTGTTTCCCTCTTTGAATATTTGATTACCAAGCCATTGGAAATCCTGTTTATGCCGTGGAGAAGATAATGCTGAGTTTAAAGAATGTGCGTTTTGAAATTCTCCGCGATCCTATCGTGCGCGATTTCAGTATGGATTTACAACCGGGCGAAGTGAAAACCTTATTCGGCCCTAGTGGCTGTGGTAAAACTACGGTACTGCGTTTGATTTCAGGTTTAGAAACACCAAAATCGGGCGAAATCAAGAATACATTTCGTAAAACAGGCTTTCTGTTTCAAGAAAATCGTCTATTAGAAAATCTCACTGCTATGCAGAATATCGCCATTTTTATGGATAATCCGAATGAAAATGAAATCATTGCGCTGGCAGAAAAGATCGGGCTTTCTTCGGGTGATTTGAATAAATACCCGACCGAATTATCGGGCGGTATGGCAAAACGCGTGGCATTTTTGCGTCTATTGCTATGTGGCTGTGATTTAGCCTTATTGGACGAACCTTTTGTCGGTTTGGATCGTGATTTACGTGATATTTTAGCCGCTATGTTAGTGGAAAAAATTGAGCAACAAGGCATGGCTTGCATTTTAGTGACGCACGATCGTTTTGAAGCAGCTCGATTAAGCCGAGAGATTATGCAGCTTTCTCCAAAAGGGATGGATGTGCAAAATGTGATTACCTTGCCAACGCCATTATCCGAACGCAATTCAGCCTTTGAAGAAACCGTAGTCGCACGCGAATTTCAAGGAATCCATTACTATGAATAATTTCTTTACCCATCCGATGCGACCCTTTTTTTGTTGGTGCAGCCATTCTTGCGATTGTTGGTGCCTTGAGCTTTTTTTCATCAGCCCCGATGATCTCATCCCTACACCGCAAAATTTTCTTAGAATTTATGCTACCAGCCGCATACGGCGGCTTTCTGACGGCTTCCATGCTCGAATGGACAAATTACAAAGGTAATTTAAAACCTATTGCGACGATTTTAGCGGTGCTCTTGCTTTCTGGGTTGGTGTTATTGCCATTTTCCCCGCAAACCGCCTCGTTTTTTTAGTGGCAGCTTATTGGCTCGCGTTGTTACTCTTTTGTGCTTGGCTGTTTTGGTTGGATCGCAATACCGACAATTTTTACTTTTACTGATGTTACTTGCTGCATTTATGGTTTGTCAGACGGCTTACGCCATGACTGATAGTCTGAAATTATTGCGGGCACAGGTGCATTTAAATATGGCGGCAGTGATGTTTGTATCGATTCGAGTCAGCATTCTATTAGGCGCAGAGGCACTGAAAGAAAGTACATTGAAAGATCCCGTATTTATCCCGAATGTCGTGTATAAAAATATCGCAATTACATTTTTTTATTACTTCATACCGCAGCAGAGCTTTGGTTGCCTGCGCAAACAGCCGCGTTTTACAGCCTTTGCCGTTGGCTTTTATTTTTGCTTGCCAAGTTACGCGAATTACATCATCACGAACTGCTACGCAAAACATTACGTACGCACTTATTATTTCCTTCAATTGTTCGCCGCGATTGGCTATTTGTGGATTGGCATAAATAAATTACTTGATGAACCTACCGCCGATCCGTTACACATGGTGACACTTGGCGGCATTCTCGGCAGTATGATGATGATTTGGCTCACCGCGGGATTATGGCATAGTGGCTTTACGAAACTGGATTACCCAAAACTCTGTCGCCTTGCCGTGCTTTGTCTTTTCACGGCGGCACTTTCCCGAGCTTGTTTAATGTATGTGGACGAGCTATTTTTTATCACGGTTCCGGCTATTTTAATTGCCATTGTGTTTGTGCTTTATCTCGCAACCTTTGTGCCGATATTCCGAAACAATGCCTTTACGGATGATCCGGAGTAATGACCAATCCGCACATCAATGTGCGGATTTTTGATATTTTTTAGACCGCACTTAATAGGCTTTTAATTGTGCCATGGCTTTACAATCTGCGGCTTGATGATCATCTTCGGTAATTAAACTTTGTAGAAAATGTTTAATTTCAGTCAGTTCGGCAATTTTTTCTTCGACTGAAACCAAATGTTTTGCCAACATACTATCCACTTCACAATGTTGAGATTGCTGCGTTTTCATCTCATTAAAAAATTTAATTTCGGCCAAGCTAAAATCTAATGCTCGGCAGGTTTTAATAAATTTTAATTGCTTCAAACTGGCTTCATCATAATCCCGATAACCATTTGCCAGCCGCTTGGGTTCCGGCATTAAGCCCATTTTTTCATAATAACGAATGGTTTCTAAATGAATACCGCTTTGTTTGCTGAGTTCGTGAATCTTCATTTTTTAAAATCAAGCCTTGACCTTGTAGTTCCTACGGACTTTATACTTTATCTCAAGTTAATTAAAGACACAATGAGGAGTATTATGTCCGACCACCATTCCCATGAACACCACGAGCACGCTCATGAGCATCACGACCATATTCCACAAAATAAAAAAATTTTGGCATTCAGTTTTATCGTCATTACAGGGCTTTTATGATCATGTCGAATTTCTTGGGGGCTATTGGTTTAACAGTTTGGCATTAATGGCTGATGCGGGACATATGGCAAATGATAGCTTTATCGTTATTTTTTTAGCGCTTGTTGGCACTGTTTTCTATCCGCTCAAAAAAACAACGCTATATCGCCATACTCAATAGTGGCTCATTGATTGTTGTGGCATTGATGATTTTAGTTGAAGCGATTCAACGCTGGCAAAATCCCATCGAGATGATGGCATTGCCAATGCTAGGCGTGGCATCTCTAGGATTATTGGTGAATCTTTTTCGTTGCTTGGATAATGTTGAAAAGTGATCATGACAATCTCAATATCAAAGCTGCTTATCTGCATGTATTAACAGATTTATTTGGCTCCGTTATCGCGATTCTTTCAGGATTGAGCGCTTATTTTCTCGGATGGCAATGGGTGGATCCCTTAGCCAGTATGATATTGAGTATTCTTGTGCTAAAAAGCGGAATTGGAGCATTTCGCTTGGCATTAAAAAACACTTAAAAAATTAACCGCACTTTGGTTTGATATTTCCAAAGTGCGGTCAATTTTCAGCGATTATTTCAACTCGCCTCGTTCTACAATAATCCCCGACATTATTTGCTTGAGCAACCGCTTTAGGGTTTGCTTTAATTTAAGACGTAACCATGAAATCCCAAAACGTTGCTGTAATTGCTCTGCCACTTCATAAGCCACACGCTCAATCAATAAAAATGGTTTAGCTTGGACATAATCTAAAATAAATTGACTCACTTCCGCATAATTGAGACAGTATTGCACATCATCCGTTTCTGCGGCTTTTTGACAATCCCACGCCATTTCCAAATCAAAAACGAGCTTTTGTTTAATTTGTTGTTCCCAGTCATACACGCCAATTTGTGCGAAGACGACTAATTCTTCAATAAAAATACGATCCATCTCTCATTCCTGTAAAAATATAGTGGGCTTATGCTATCAAGTTTGGTTAAAATAACGAACAAGTTTTTCAAATACAATCAAGATTGTGGAGCACAAAATGAGCCTATTTGCCCTTTTTTTATATGATTTTTTTGCTTATTTACTGGGTTCGATTTCCAGTGCAATTTTTGATTTGTAAAGGTAGCTGGCTTGCCTGACCCACGAAAAAACGGTTCTCATAACCCTGGTGCGACCAATGTATTGCGTATTGGCGGACGTTGGGCGGCGCTCGCAGTATTAATTTGCGATATTTTAAAAGGGATGTTACCGGTTTGGGCGGGTTATTATTTAGGGCTCACGCAATTTGAATTAGGCATGGTTGCATTAGGGGCTTGCTTGGGGCATATCTTCCCTATTTTCTTTCAGTTTAAAGGCGGGAAAGGTGTAGCGACCGCATTCGGTGCCATTGCGCCCATCTCTTGGGGCGTAGCCGGCTCAACGCTAGGTACGTGGTTGTTAGTCTTCTTAATTAGTCGCTATTCTTCATTAAGTGCGGTCATTACGGCACTTCTCGTGCCATTTTATGTTTGGTGGCTTAAACCGGAATTTACCTTCCCTGTTGCCTTAGTTTGCTGCTTGCTGATTTATCGCCACCACGACAATATTCAGCGCTTATGGCGAGGCCAAGAAGATAAAAATGTGGGGAAAAATCCAAGAAGAAATAATAAAAAAACCTGTCGATAATCGACAGGTTTCTTTTTTTATCAAAACGGCTTAGAAATCAACCGCACTTTTTAAGTTTTTTTCAGTGCGTTTGCTTCAAGCTGACGAATACGTTCTGCAGACACATTATATTTTGCTGCAAGATCATGAAGGGTGGCTTTTATCATCATCTAACCAACGTGCTTTGATAATATCTTGGCTACGTTCGTCAAGATTGGCTAAAGGCTGTACCTAACTTTTTCTGTTGCTTGTTCTTCAAAGTTTTTCGCTTTCAAGTTCTGCCGCAAAGTTTGAGCTTTTTATCTTCTAAATATAAAGAAGGTGCATAAGCTTCGTCATCATCGTCTGTTGGCAAATCAAAGCCCTACATCAGCCCCTGTCATACGGGATTCCATTTCGATGACATCTTCTTTTGACACACCAAGCTCATTCGCCACCATATCCACTTCGTTTTCATTGAACCAACCTAAACGTTGTTTAGTTTTACGTAGGTTAAAGAACAATTTACGTTGTGCTTTCGTGGTAGCGACTTTCACAATACGCCAGTTGCGAAGGACATATTCATGGATTTCAGCTTTGATCCAATGCACCGCAAAAGACACAAGGCGAACACCCACTTCCGGATTAAAACGTTTTACCGCTTTCATTAATCCGATATTACCTTCTTGAATTAAATCTGCTTGCGGTAATCCATAACCTGAATAACCACGCGCAACATGAATAACAAAACGTAAGTGTGATAAAACTAACTTTTTCGCTGCTTCAATATCACCGTCATAATACAAACGTTCTGCTAAGCTTTTTTCTTCCTCTGCAGTCAGCATCGGATATTCGTTTGCTGCTCGAATATAAGCTTCGATGCTACCTTGAGGTACTAACATCATTTGAGTTTCTTTATTCATTCTTCTCCTCACAGCATGCGGAGCTAAGCTCCAACTTATTAATCGTCTAGTTATAGCACAATATTTAAAATTATTGTAGCTTTAATTTGTTCTATTTGACAGTTTTTAGCGATTAAAAGTTCAAATTTATTACAATAAAATTTATCAAACTATTTTAATGGAATGAGTGAATAATTCAATTCTCCCGCGACGACTTTAAACAATAAGTCGATGTTAGGGTGCTTGCCTGGATTTTTGTTTGGCATCTTCAACATGCTCTGCAAACCATTCAATGCCTTGCTGTGCAGAAGTGCGGTCTAATTTTCCCGTTAAATTTTTCTGCTAACGCATTATAAAGACGAAGTGAGCCAAGCTTGCCTGGAGCGGCAGGAATATGATGAATCACGGTTTCACCGTTTAACACATCTAAACCTGTTAGATGCTCAATGCTTGGTAAAGTCTCTAAAATGTCTTTAAAGTTCATGATTGCTTTCCTCTATAAATTAACTAATGGCTTGCTCTGAATTCACTTCGCCATTTCGCGCCCATAAAGCGCACTTCAGGCTGTAAATATACACCAAATTTATCTGCCACGGTTTGACGGATATGATGTGCTAGCTTAACAACATCCCTGTCCCAGTGGCATTACCTTTATTAATCAGCACTAAAGCCTGCTGTTGATGAACCGCTGCACCACCGATTTGAAAACCTTTTTAAATGGCATTGATCGATTAACCAACCCTGCAGCAAGTTTCACAGAGCCATCCGGTTGTGGAAAGTGCGGTAGATTTTTCGACCTGTTTTTTTGGATTTTCGCAAATTGTTCTGCACTCACCACAGGATTTTTTTGAAGAAACTGCCCGCATTACCAAACTCTTTTTGGATCGGGCAATTTACTGCGGCGAATATGGCACACTTCATCAAACACTTGTTTTTGCCGTTACAGTTTGAGGATCAAAAATTCACTAATGAGCCATATTTTTAAAAATCGGTTGCCAATTTTTTTGGCTAATTTCAATCCAACCGCTGTAATCACATAACCTTGTGCATAGCGATGCTTAAAAATACTTTCACGATAACCAAATTCACATTCACTCGCCTGCAAACGGAATTGTTCGCCTGTGTTGAGATTCAATACATCCACGTAATCGCACACATCTTTAAATTCTACGCCATACGCTCCAATATTTTTGAATCGGCGCTGAGCCGGCACAGCCGGGAATGAGTGCGAGATTTTTCTAAGCCGTCAATCCCTTTGAGAGAGCGACCATTCCACTAACTGATGCCAATTTTCGCCACCATTAACATGCAAATAATGGTAATCACTATCTTCTGTATGTTGAATACCCGATAAACGGTTAACAATTACAACACCTTGGAAATCGTCTAAAAACAGCATATTGCTGCCTTGTCCTAAAAATAAGACAGGTAGATTTTCAGCTTGTGCTTTTTGCCAAGCTTGTTGGATTTGTTCAATCGATGTGGCTTCAATAATTTCACGTGCATTTGCTGGAATATTGAAGGTGTGAAACGGCTGTAAACTTTGCATGAACTTTCCTTAAAAACAACGTGTGAGGAAGCGTGATTTTCACGATAGTACCACCTTGCTCCCCTTTTGAAATACTGAACTGAGCATTTAATTGTCGACTGCGCTCAGTCATGATATTTAAACCATAATGCCCTTCTGGCTCGTCTAGCGTCGGAATCCCTACGCCATTATCTTGTACGAGGATTTCGTATTCGCCCTCAGCATTAATATGGGCTTTTACCTCAATACGTGTACCTTTGGAGTGCTTAATCGCATTTAACGTTGCCTCACGTACAATTTGCAGAACGTGCACTAATTCTTGTGGATTTAAACTTTGTGAGGGCAAACTACATTCTACGGTCATTTGCATCTTCGTTTGTGAACGCAAACTTTCAATAACTTGTTCCAAGGCAACCTGTAAATTCGCTTCTTGCACCGTTAAACGGAAGGTCGCCAATAATTCTCGTAATTGAGAATAACCATCTGATAAAGGCTTGTTCAAATTCACCAATGATGGCAATACTTTTTTTCTTTTTGATTCTTTCATCTTCTTTCTTCAAATTATGCTTTAACAACGTTAATTGAATTTGTAAGAAAGATAGTACTTGTGCCAACGAGTCATGTAATTCCCCGAGCAATAATTGACCGCTCTTCCATCAATAAGAGTTGCTCTTGTTGGCGTTGCGTTTTGTGTGAATACAACGCTTTTTGCCACCATTTGTCCCTAGGTTTTTTTCATCATGCGAGGGATCAGGGACAAGGTAAACCGGCTTGCCATGAGAGCACTGCTAAGTTTTTCATTTTTCAATGGAAAGTTCTTCGACTTGAAGTGATTGTTTAGGATCTTTTTGACCAAAAAGAAATTTCCCAATGTTCTGATCCGAAAATTTCTAACTCAATGTAGCGTAAATGTTCGCTGACACGAATATGATTGAGCACTTGGCTGAGAATTTTATCATTAATCTTCGTGGGCGTAAGTAACTGTGAGCTTTGATAAAGTGTCGTTAAAGAGCGGTTGGTTTGACGCAACTTTTTGCGTTTGCTCATTTACCGCATCTTCTAAACGCGAATAAAGTCGCCCTAACTCAGATAGACATTTGCGTAAACACTTTCGCTAAAATACCCAGTTCATTATTGCTTTCTGTATCAAGCTGGATATGGTTAAACTGCCCCATTTGTACTTGCATACTGGCTTTGGTCATAAGCTCTAAAGGTTTCACGACTTCGCGCTTCATATACCAAATCACATAAGACACCATCGCAAGAATCAATAGCATAGAAACACACAATACCGAAACCGCAATAATCCATTTTAGTTCAGCAAAGCGTTGTAATTCCAACACGAAATCATCGACATCTTGTACATAACTTTTTAGTTCGGCGTGATATTTTTCGATTTGGTGGCTATGAGCTAAATCAGACATCACCGCCCAGCGTTTAAGGATTTTTTGATAGGACTCTCTCACACCCTGATGGTGCAAAAAGCTGATTTCTGCACAGAAAGCAAGGCATCAGCATTGAGACTGCGTTGATAACGCACCAGATTCTGTTCGACCGTATCCGGCGAACGTTCCATTTCCGTTAATAGCCGATAACTTTGCATACGCAAAGAACCGGAGATATTAATGGCTTCCGCATCCGACTTATTACTCGCCATCACGATCAAACTCAATGAGCTAATAATGCCCATGAAAATAATGACCACAAATAAATATTTAGCAATACGGGTAGAAACTGAACGTTTAGCGTACACGATAACTCTTCAAAATTAGGAAAAATTGCCCATAGTTTAGCACAAAGTGCGGTTGAAAATTGGCTGATTTTTTTCACAAATAAAAAAACATCGGCTTTGACACCCGATGTTTTTCAAAAACTTGAATTTTTTTTGACCGCACTTAGCTTAATTCTTTTGCCTTTTTAATTCTGGCACTAAGAAGACTGTCGCCACCATGTCGATCACATAAATCACCGCCAAGAAAGCAATCGCAATGCTGAATGAATACGCGGATACAATCGCCCCGACAACAACCGGTCCAAAACCACCAACAGCACGACCTAAGTTAAACAACACATTTTTGTGCCGTTGCACGTGCTTCTGTCGGATAAGCTTCGCCATTAATGCGCCCATAACCGCCCATCATGCCGTTTACGAACATCCCCTAAGAATGCGCCCAGCCACCAACATCGCAGTTGGATCAGTTAATTGAGAGTAAGTGATGATGCTGATCACCGCACCAAGTTGGAATAATAAGAAAGCTTGGTTTACGTCCGATTCTATCGGCTAGACGACCAAAAAAATCCAAATCCCCGCCATCATGCCGCATACGGTAACAGCCGTCCATAAACCTGATTTCGTTAAACTAAAAGCCAAGTTGTTTAGATAAGAAGTTTGGCATCCAAATCATAATGCCGTAGTAACCAAAGTTTTTGTACAGAAGTTAACACCACTACACCAAGGCTCACTTTTTGTGGTTGCTTTATCTTTTCACTAAGAGTTTGAAAGATTCCAGTTTGGATGATTTTTTTGGGTTGAAAGTTCGGTCTGTTTTTTTGTGAGAAAATTTCAGGTTCGTGTAAACGAGTACGTAAATACCAAGCCACAAATGCCGGGAAGATACCCGACAACGAACATGCCGCGCCAGCCGATATGTGGAAGCAATACGGGGTGAGTAACGCAGCGGCTAACACACCAACTTGCCAACCCTAACGCCACATAAGACGCGGCTTTTTGCACGGTGTTTTTGCAGGCTACGCTTCAATGGCTAACGCCATACCGATACCAAATTCACCGCCCAAACCGATACCCGCGATGGTGCGATAAATTAATAAATCCCAATAGCCTTGTGCGATTGCACATAAACCGGTAAATACGGCGAAGAGGACGATTGTCCAAGTCAGCACGCGTACACGGCCATAACGATCGCTTAATGCACCAAATACAATACCGCCCACCACAGCACCAATAAGTGTCCAGGTAACTAATGAGCCAGATTGTGCGGGGGTTAAATTAAGATCGGCCGAAATGGCACTAAGCATAAATCCAAGAATAAGAAGATCGAATCCGTCCATCGCGTAGCCGACAGCTGATCCAACCAAGGCTTTCCAGCCATATTGATTGACGTTTGTCATGATTGAGGTCCCTTTTGCTACTCACGGGTAGCGTTTAAAGTGAAATAATGAGGAAAGAAATTTTTCCGACGCGTAGTTTAGAGAAATTGACGGAATTTTTGCAAGAATGAGAAAAAGCAAAGTGCGGTTGATTTTATTCAAGTTTTTTTATTTTTTTCAATAAAATTCGAATTAATAAGGCAATGGCTGCCGCATCATCCACTAAACCTAATGGGACCAAGCACCGCTTCAGGCAAAAATATCAATGGGACTGAACAAATAAATCAGAATGATGGCGATTTTTAATTAACTTTCGTTTTTATTCATAGTCATTGGACGAAAAAGAAAAAGATCAGGTAAATTCTACAACTTATCCGAATGGTGAATCATCACAAAACGTTCCCAAAGCTGCTCTTCGCTTTCTTGATGCTCAGGATCTGGCTTGATGCAGTTTGTAATCGGGCAAACTTTTTTGGCAGGTTGGCGTGTCATAATGACCAACACATTCCGTACAAAGTACAGGATCGATCACATAGATCTCCTCGCCGATTGAAATTGCTTCATTCGGGCATTCGGGGAGACACATATCGCAGTTTGTGCATTTGTTTGTGATCAGTAACGCCATACCATTCCTTTATATGAGAAAGCGGCGAATTATAGCCGACAAAAGCAAAATTGACAAAATTTAAACAGGATTTTTATGAAAAAACAGGTTTCTACTCTTTCCCTTATTGCCCTTGCCGCATTTAGCATTTGGCAATATTTTACTGAACACAAAAAGACACCAAAACCCGGCCCCAACAACCACACAACAGCAAAAGTCAAAGTGCGGTCAAAAAAATACCAAAGATTTTTGGGAATTATGATGTCATCATGCGTGATGATGCTATTGGGACAAAATAAAAATGCCCCTGTTGATTACTATATGTTGGCCTTTATCTTGGTCGCCGGCATTCTGTGAAAAACAACGTGCGCAATATGGCAATAATTTACCTGATTCAGCGCAATATCAATGTAGTACAAAAAATCAATTTGGCTGGGTAGTGCATGGCTTATGGCCACAAAATGCCAATGCGCGTTCTGTTACGGATCATCCACGTTTTTGTAAGGGTGATTTAGCACCACTTCCAATTGAAACGCTCGAGCCTTACCTTTTCAATCTCGCCAGGCGCAAAAATTATTGCAAGGCGAATGGGAAAAAAACACGGTAGCTGCGCTTTTGATTCAGCAGAGGCTTATTTCAAACAAGAGAAAGCATTATTTGAATCGCTTTCTTTGCCAAACGAACAATTAAGCCGTAAAGAATTATTTCAATGGATGAAGCAACATAATCCGCAATTAAAAGGCGCTTATTTAGGGGCGAGCCATAATGAACTATTCATTTGTTACAATCGCCAGTGGGAAGTAATCGATTGCCAAAAAAATAAGCATAATTCGCTTTTTTTATTTGATCTCACATCGTTACAACCTAGTCAGAACTAGGTATAATGTTTCGAGTTTAATTTTTAACTAACCCAAGAGGAAAGCTTATGTCAGTAATCAAAATGACCGACTTAGATTTAAAAAGGTAAACGTGTATTTATTCGCGCGGACTTAAACGTACCAGTAAAAGATGGCAAAGTGACATCTGATGCGCGTATTCGTGCGACTATCCCGACGTTAAAACTGGCTTTAGAGAAAGGCGCAAAAGTGATGGTTACCTCTCACTTAGGTCGTCCAACTGAAGGGGAATTCAAACCTGAAGACTCTTTACAACCAGTTGTTGATTACTTAAAAAGACGCAGGTTTCAATGTGCGTTTAGAACAAGACTACTTAAACGGTGTGGATGTTAAAGAAGGCGAAATCGTTGTTTTAGAAAACGTACGTGTAAACAAAGGTGAGAAGAAAAACGATCCTGAATTAGGTAAAAAATATGCCGCACTTTGTGATGTATTCGTGATGGATGCATTCGGTACAGCTCACCGTGCACAAGCGTCAACTTACGGTGTAGCAGAGTTTGCACCAGTTGCGTGTGCAGGTCCATTACTTGCAGCAGAATTAGATGCATTAGGTAAAGCATTAAAAGAACCTGCTCGCCCAATGGTTGCGATCGTAGGCGGTTCAAAAGTTTCCACTAAATTAGAAGTATTAAACTCTCTTTCAAAAATTGCTGACCAAATTATCGTGGGCGGCGGTATTGCGAATACTTTCATCGCAGCAGCAGGCCACAATGTAGGTAAATCGTTTATATGAAGCAGATTTAATCCCTGTAGCAAAAGAATTAGCAGCAAGCACAGATATTCCAGTTCCAGTTGATGTACGTGTTGGTACTGAATTCTCTGAAACTGCTCCTGCAACAGAAAAATTAGTAACCGAAGTGAAAGATGATGAATCTATCTTCGATATCGGTGATAAATCTGCAGAACAATTAGCAGAAATCATCAAAAATGCAAAAACTGTCTTATGGAATGGTCCTGTTGGCGTGTTTGAGTTCCCTAACTTCCGTAAAGGTACTGAAATCATTTCTCACGCGATTGCAAACAGTGATGCATTCTCTATTGCAGGGGGCGGTGATACTTTAGCGGCTATCGATTTATTCGGTATTGCAGATAAAATCTCTTACATCTCTACCGGTGGTGGCGCATTCTTAGAATTCGTTGAAGGTAAAGTATTACCAGCAGTAGAAATTCTTGAAAAAAACGTGCGAACGGTTAATTGGAAAAAAATTGCTAATCTAAGGTCTAGTTTATGATAAATGAGCCTAAAGCCTCAGCTCCCTGTCTATTAGTTAGTGTTATATTATTAACTGCTTGTAGTGATGGAAGTTCCAGTGTCTACAATACAAGGCACTTATCTGGCTCCAGTTTGGAGCGACAAGCACAGTTGGAATGTATTCATAATATTGCAGATCAAAAATACAGGCACCTCTCAAGGTTATTTAGCTAAGTGTCCAAGATCTGCTAAATGGCATTCTGACAAGACAATGGAGCGTATTTATCTTAAGCGACCTATGTTTAAAAAGTGATCACCTTCTCACAAACGTCAATGATGGATTTAATCCTCCCAAACATATAAGGAAAAAGTAAAAATGGCTAAATTATTAGATATCGTAAAACCTGGCGTAGTAACAGGTGAAGATGTACAAAAAATCTTTGCTTATGCCAAAGCAAACAACTTCGCGATCCCAGCAGTAAACTGCGTGGGTTCTGACTCCGTAAATGCTGTATTGGAAACCGCTGCGCGTGTGAAAGCGCCAGTAATTATCCAATTCTCAAACGGTGGTGCAGCTTTCTACGCAGGTAAAGGTATCAAACCAACAAGCGGTGCACGTCCAGACGTTTTAGGTGCGATCGCAGGTGCAAAACACGTTCATACTTTAGCCAAAGAATACGGTGTGCCAGTTATTCTTCATACCGACCACGCAGCGAAAAAATTACTTCCATGGATCGATGGCTTACTTGAAGCGGGTGAAAAACACTTCGCAGAAACTGGTCGTCCATTATTCTCTTCTCACATGCTTGACTTATCTGAAGAACCAATGGAAGAAAACATGGCAATCTGCCGTGAATACCTTGCTCGTATGGACAAATTAGGTATGACCCTTGAAATCGAAATCGGTATTACTGGTGGTGAAGAAGATGGCGTAGATAACTCAGATGTAGATGAATCTCGTTTATATACCCAACCATCTGATGTGCTTTACGTTTACGACCAATTAAACCCAGTAAGCCCTAACTTTACCGTTGCTGCTGCATTCGGTAACGTACACGGTGTTTACAAACCAGGTAACGTAAAATTAAAACCATCTATTTTAGGTGCATCACAAGAGTTCGTTGCAAAAGAACGCAATCTTCCTGCTAAACCAATCAACTTCGTCTTCCACGGTGGTTCAGGTTCTAGCCGCGAAGAAATCCGCGAAGCAATTAGCTATGGTGCAATCAAAATGAATATCGATACGGATACTCAATGGGCTGCATGGAATGGTATTTTAAGTTTCTATAAAGCAAACGAAGCATACCTCCAAGGTCAATTAGGTAACCCTGAAGGTCCTGATGTACCAAACAAAAAATACTACGACCCACGTGTTTGGTTACGTAAAATGGAAGAATCAATGTCTAAACGCTTAGAACAATCTTTCGAAGACTTAAACTGCGTTGATGTTTTTATAATCCATAAAAAAATAGACTAAAATGAAACCGCACTTTGTTAGTGCGGTTTTTTAGTTTTACATAACCCGAATGTTGGCTCTTATCTATGCAAATAACAAAACAAAATTGGTTAGCCACCCTAATAAACTTTGCGGTAACGCTTTTCTTTCTTTCGATATTTATTGTCAAAGGTGGATATAATGCTGCGCCTGCTCTATTGATGTTAATCGGTTTAGGTTATGGCGTTTATGCTTTAATCAAGAAACCACTTTTAAACTTATCGAAAGTTGATAAATGGTTAATTTATAGCTACCTTTTTTATTTTCTTACATTTGTACTTTCCCTCTGCATTAACGGGGGAAAAATGCGTGATCTAGATACGGCAAGTCGTGTTGTTTTCTTAATTCCTGTTTTACTTTTATTATTAAAATATCCCATCAAAACCTGTGTATTGAGTTACGCTATCCCCCTTGGTGGTATTGTTTCTGTCTGCATCGCGCTTTATGATAAATTTATCTTGAATCTTAATCCGGATCAAAATCCTCGAATTATGCATATTCAAGGCGGTGACATTTCTATGTCATTAGGCATTTTGAGCCTGATTATTGCCCTATATGCTTATCAGAAAAGAGAGGTGAAACTGACTGTTCTTAGTGTGATTGGTGGCTTATGTGGCATCGTAGGAAGTTTGCTTTCTACCGCTCGAGGAGGATGGGTTGCATTACCGATCTTACTTATTGTTATCCTTTGGATTTATCGCCATTCCCTTTCAAAACGTTTTTTCCTGACTTTCTTTGGAATCATTGCCGTAGCAAGCGTTGGCATTAGCCAAATGCCCAATAACCGAATTATGGAACGGATTGACGTTGCACGAAAAGATATCCAACTTTACTTGGATAACAAGGATGGCAATACTTCTCTAGGTGCACGTTTTGAAATGTGGAAAAGCGCACTGGAAATGGTAAAAGAAAAACCCCTATTTGGCTGGGGCATTCAAGGGGCAACAGAAAAACGTAAACAAGAAACAAAAGAAAAAATTGCCACAGGTAACATTGGACAATTTACTCATGCCCATAACCAATATTTAGATGACCTATCCAAACGAGGAATTGTTGGGTTGCTCGCCTTACTTGCTGTTTTATTTATCCCTCTACGTACCTTTATGAAAAACCTGAAAAACAGCAAATAATGAGATCAAGCTAATTGCAACGTTAGGCGTTGCCCATATTTTATCTGTGATGATCTATGGCTTAAGCCAAGGTTTCTTGGTACATAATTCAGGTACTATTTTTTACTTTTTCTTAACGATTGTGTTTTATACCGCAATACGAACACGGCAAAAGGCAGAATAATGAAAATTTTAGTCATTCGTAACGATAAACTGGGGGATTTTGTTCAGGCGTTTCCGGCTTTTGCGATGTTGAAAGCCTCAAATCCCTGAGCTAAAACTGACCGCACTTGTGCCAGCTTATACAGCCCCATTGGCTCAAATTTGTCCCCTATTTAGATGATGTCATCATTGATAGTGCCAAGAACGACAAAGCGGATTTTAATCGTCTTGTTAAAGAAATCAAAGAGCAGCAATTTGATGGCATGATTAGCTTCTTTTCCAATACCCATAACGGTAAATTAGCGTGGAAAAGTGGGATTCCTTATCGTCTTGCGCCCGCAACAAAATGGGTGCAAATCCTTTATAACCATCGTTTGACACAACGCCGTTCACGCTCAGAAAAATCTGAAGCAGAGTACAATCAAGATCTTGCTCGAGCGTTCTTAAAGAAACACAACATGCCGATTGTGGAACCAAAACCACCTTATCTTTCACTTCCTGAAAGTGCGGTTAAAAATCAACGTGTTTTTCTTCAAGAACAATTCGGTTTATCGGCAGATAAAAAATGGGTATTTGTGCATAGCGGAACAGGTGGTTCAGCAACAAGTCTTTCGTTGACACAATATGCTCAATTGATACAAGGTTTGTTAAGCGAATTTGATTGCCAGATTATCTTAACAGCAGGACCTGGTGAAAGTGAAAAAGCCCATGAGTTAGCGGCAAAAATCGACAGCCAAAATGTGGTTGTTTACGATAAAAATAAAGGATTGGTTGATTTTGCACACTCTCTAGCTTGTGCGGATTTATTCATTGCGGGCTCTACTGGACCATTGCATTTAAGCAGTGCATTCAATGTGCCAACAATCGGATTCTATCCAAACAGTCGCTCATCTCAGCCTCGTCGTTGGAAACCGATTAACGATGCAGACAAACATCTTGCTTTCTGCCCGCCAAAAGGGAAAGACGAAATGAATTTAGGCTTAATTTCGATTGATGATGCCTTAGTGGAGATTATCCCCTTCGTGCGGAAGATGTGGCAAGCGAGCAATTGAGTTTAAGCATAACTGCACAATCCAACCTATTGCGGCGGCAAAAACAACGGTACCAATTCCAACTGTGCCGCCGAGAATATAACCTAACACACAAACTGACACTTCAAGGCTTGTTCTCACAATCCCCACTTTTAAATGAAGTCGTTGACAAAGTCCCCACCATTAAACCATCCCGCGGGCCTGCCCCTTGATGACAAGTTAAATACAATGCCGTCCCTAATCCATAAAGCAAAAGCCCAATTCCACCGAATAAAATTCGGCTAAAAAGTGCGGTTGGTTCTGGCACAATTTTCGTGGTTAAGCCAAGGAAAAAGGCAATCACAATAATATTCAGAATGGTGCCAAGCCCAAGCCTTAATTTGAGGGGAATCCAGGCTAACATCACCAAACAGCTAATCCAAAATGATGACCAACCGATACTCACCTTAGCTTGTAATGCCACACCTTGAGAAAGCACGGTCCAAGGTGAAGAGCCAAAATTAGCGAGCACAATTAAGCCATCTCCTATGCCCAGTATTGCCAATGCAAATAAGAGCATCGACATGGTTTTACCTTCGACTGACCATAGCGATTTAGCGGCCCAACTGGTGTGAGGAATCACCCGTGCTTTTTTCATATTATTCCTGTTTATGTTTAACGCCGACATCATAATGGTAAACACTATAAAACCCAAACATTTTAACGTCATATGATATAACCGAATCGACTGATAAATATCATAAATGTGATGCAGATCACATTGTCAAAATTGTCATCACTCATTCACTGACTTAAAATAAGCTACCCTTTTTAATCAGGACATTATTATGCTTGCATCTCTTCAAGATATTTTGGATACCGTAAAATCCAACACGCTCACCTATCAACAAAAACTCATGTGTTTAGGCAATATTGCCGAGCGATTATTTGATCCTCGAGAATTATTAGGTTACACAGATGAAGAATGGCAATTCCTTCAAAATCAAATGATCTGTGATTTAAACGAAGGCTATGCGATTTATCGCCCACGTTATATTTTTGCCGGATTACAATGTGTATATTAAAAAAGGCTGTGAATTCCTTGAATTGCCAGCGCCAAAAGATCTTGATGAAGCATTAGATGGCTTATTAATTTTATATTCCCACGTGCCATCAATTACCACATTCCCGGTTTACATTGGGCGCTTAGACATGCTGCTTGACCCGTTTATTACCGATGAAGAACAAGACTACATCAAAATTAAACGTTTCTTAAATCATGTGGATAAAACTGTGCCAGATTCATTCTGTCATGCCAATATTGGGCCCTTATGACACCAAAGCAGGGCGTTTGATTTTTAAAAAGCGGTGATTGAGCTAGAAGCACCAACACCCAAATATGACTATTCGTTATGATAAGAGCAAAAACAAGTCGTGAATTTGCAGAATTAGCAGCAAAAAGCGTGCTTATTGGTTTCTAAACCGTCTTTTTGCCAATGATGCTTACTACATTTCTGACTTAGGCGAACAATATGGTATTGCAAGCTGCTATAACGCACTGCCTGAATGTGGTGGGGCTTATACCCTCACTCGCTTGCGCTTAGGGACTATCGCGCGCGCCTGTAAAACTGTGGATGAAATGGTCAATGAACTTTTACCTCGTGTAGCAAAATGTGCGCTCTCCACTATGGATAAACGCCATAAATTTGTCGTGAAGAAAGTAACTTCTTCAATACCTCATTCCTCGAAAAAGAAGGTTTTATCAAACGTACTAATTTTTACGGGGAATGTTTGCCATTGTTGGTCTCGCAGATGCAGCAAATCATTTATTGACAACAAGAAGGCTTAAACGAAACCTTTGGTAAAAGCCAACGCGGTGATGAAATTGCGACCTTGATTATGGATAAATTAAAAGAAGTCACGGATAACCATGAAGGCGTGTATGCGGAACGTACGGGCAACCGTTATTTATTACATGCGCAAGTGGGTGCAAGCAATCATGAAGAAGATAAACGTAATGCGCCTGCGCATCGTATTCGTGTGGGTGAAGAACCAACATTATTAGCTCATTTAAAACAATCGGCGCCATTCCATAAGTACTTCCCATCAGGTACGGGAGATTTGTTTGCCTTTGACCAAACCTATGTGGATCATTTAGATGCCGTCGTTGATATTATCGATGGTTCATTTGCACAAGGTTACCGCTATATCACCACTTACCTTAAAAACACCGATTTGATTCGTGTAACGGGTTATTTGGTGAAGAAAAGCGAAGTGGAAAAATACCGTAAAGGTGAAGTAGCATTACGTGATACCACTTGGTATGGTTCGGGTACCGATGATTGTGCACAAGTCTTTGACCGTCAATTACGCGATGAACAAGATGTAAGTGCAAGCTAGAAAAAAAAGTGCGGTCGAAAAATTCTTTTGTTTTTTTGACCGCACTTATTCTTTTTCAGCCTTTTCTAAAATCGCTTTGTGCTCTCGAATCAATGCCATAAACGGCTGCCCAAAGCGTTCCAATTTGATCGCCCCCTACACCATTAATTTGTAACATTTCAATATTACTTGTTGGCATATATTGCGCCATTTCTTGCAACGTCGCATCGTTAAAGACAATATACGGTGGAATATTTTCTTTATCCGCTAGCTGCTTCCGTAAGAAACGTAAGCGAGCAAACAGATCTTTATCGTAATTTGCCACCGTATTTTTATGAGACGTATGCACAATTTTATTAATGGATGAAATGCGCGGCATCGCTAATTCAAGCGGCACTTCGCCTTTTAAAACAGGGCGAGCGCTTTCTGTGAGCTGAAGCGTTGCACTATTAAACTCACCGATCACTTGTTGAATAAAAACCAAGATGAATCAGTTGACGAATGACAGATTGCCAATGTTCTTTGCTTTTATCTTTACCTATGCCATAAACACTTAACTTATCATGTTGGCGTTCTACAATTTTTTGATTATGCATCCCTCGCAATACGGCAATCACATATTGCACACCGAAACATTGACCCACACGATAAATCGTCGACATCACTTTTTGCGCATCAATTAAGCCATCATATTTCTTTGGCGGGTCAAGACAAATATCGCAGTTTTGACAAGGCGTTTGACGATATTCACCAAAATAATTAAGTAACACTAAACGACGACAAGTCTGACTTTCAGCAAATTCACCAATGGCTTCCAATTTATGTTGCTCAATTTGACGTTGTGGCGTCTCTGGCTTTTTCAAGCAGAATTTTTCTGTAACCAAGCATAATCAGCCGGTTCGTAGAAAAGTACCGCTTCCGCAGGTAAATCATCTCGCCCCGCACGACCGGTCTCTTGGTAATATGATTCAATGCTTCTCGGCAAATCAAAATGGGCGACAAAACGCACATTGGATTTATTAATCCCCATGCCAAACGCAATCGTCGCAACCACAACTTGAACATTATCTCGTTGGAAATCTTGTTGGACACGTTCGCGTAGTGCAGTTTCCATTCCCGCATGATACGCTGCAGCCGACACGCCTTTATTTCGCAAAGTTTCTGCTATACGTTCCACTTTCGAACGACTATTGCAATACACAATGCCGCTTTTTCCTTTTTGAGCTAAGACAAAACGCGTAAGCTGCTCCATCGGCTTAAACTTTTCTTCCAACGTATAACGAATATTCGGACGGTCAAAACTGCCAATGTATTTGTGAGGATTATCTAATTTAAGATGAGTGAGAATATCCTGTCTCGTCGCGTAATCCGCTGTTGCCGTTAATGCCATAATTGGCGCATTTGGAAACGCCGCTTTTAAGCCACCAAGTTGGGTATATTCAGGACGAAAATCATGCCCCCATTGCGAAATACAGTGTGCTTCATCAATGGCGATAAAGGAAATTTGAGCATAAGAAATCAGCTGAAAAAAAGCTGTTTGTCATCACTTTTTTTCAGGCGAAACATATAATAATTTTAATTGACCTGAAATCAGCTTATTTTTCAACTTGCTGTTGTTGTTCTGGCGTCTGACTAGAGTTTAGAAAAATCGGCTTCAATGCCGTTTGCTTGGAGTTGATCCACCTGATCTTTCATTAAAGAAATCAAAGGCGAAATCACTAATGTGAGACCAGGAAAAACAAAGTGCTGGAATTTGATAACACAAGGATTTGCCATTTCCTGTGGCCATCACCACTAAGGCATCCTGACCGCTTAACGCAGCGTGAATCACTTCTTCCTGCCCTTTGCGGAAAGATTGGTAACCAAAAACAGACCGCAACGTATGAAGTGCGGTCGTTTTTAAGTCTGTTTTTTGCGGGGCATGTTCCGCGAGTTCGGCCATTAGAATGTTACCGTTTCTCCGTGAGCGGCAACCGCCTCGGTTAAACAATCCCAAAAAGCGTTTGCCATCATTTGCCACCCAATCATTGTTTTTTTATAGGCAAAAATGAAATCCACCCAAGCGGCTCGCAAGCCAAAGCTCAAGAAGCGGTTCTTGCTTATTGATAACGATTTGTGAGCGGTCATCAAATGTGATCGTGAATACCGAACCTTGCGTTTCGCAATCCACATCGCAATCTTGATTCTCTAACGCTTCTTCAATTTTTTGCCAAACCTGTTCAATATTTTGGTGAAATTCTGCAACATTCATAAAATTTTCCGATTAAATCTGATAGAATGCCGTGAATTATAAAGCCTTTCGCCTCGTTGGCAAAGGCAGATTTTACTTATTAGAGAGATTGAAAAATGAAAAAATTACTTTCTATTTTGTTATTAGGTGCATTCTGTACTTTGGCTACAGGTTGTGGTGTAAAAGGGCCATTATACTTTCCTGAAAAAGAACAACCACAAAACACGCAAAAAACACAATAAAAACTGACCGCACTTAAAAGGATTCCTCATGGATTTTTTTCCAATATAAAAAAACGAGCAACTTTATGTTGAAGATTTGCCCGTCAAACAACTCGCTGAAGAATTTGGCACACCGCTTTATATTTATTCTCGTGCCACGCTTGAGCGCCATTGGCATGCCTTTTGATTCAGCCTTAGGAGATCATCCGCACTTTGATTTGCTATGCCGTAAAAGCCAATTCCAATATTGGTATATTAAATGTAATGGCAAAATTAGGCTCAGGCTTTGATATTGTTTCACAGGGCGAATTAGAACGTGTCTTAGCAGCTGGCGGAGAGGCATCAAAAGTGGTCTTTTCCGGCGTGGCAAAATCTCGTGCCGAAATTATGCGTGCGTTAGAAGTAGGCATTCGTTGTTTTAATGTGGAATCTGTTGCGGAATTACATCATATCAACCAAATTGCTGGCGAAATGGGTAAAATAGCCCCTATTTCTTTACGCGTAAACCCCGATGTTGATGCCCATACACACCCTTACATTTCCACTGGATTGAAAGAAAATAAATTTGGTGTGAGCGTAGATGAAGCGCGTGAGGTATATAAATTAGCAGCAACCTTACCCCATGTAAAAATTACCGGTATGGATTGTCATATTGGCTCTCAGCTTACGGAATTACAACCCTTCTTAGATGCAACTGATCGCCTTATTCGTTTAATAGAACAGTTACAAGAAGATGGCATCACGTTAAAACACTTAGATCTCGGCGGTGGTTTAGGCGTAACTTATACTGATGAAACACCGCCACATCCAAGTGATTATGCCGCAGCGTTACTGAATAAATTAAAAGGCTATGAAAATCTCGAAATTATTCTAGAACCGGGTCGAGCGATCGCGGCGAATGCGGGGATTTTAGTGGCTAAAGTTCAATACCTAAAAAGTAATGAAAGCCGTAACTTCGCGATTACCGATACCGGCATGAACGATATGATTCGCCCTGCACTCTATGAAGCTTATATGAACATCATTGAAATTGACCGCACTTTAGAGCGTGAAAAAGCCATTTATGATGTTGTTGGCCCAGTATGTGAGACCTCTGATTTCTTAGGTAAACAGCGTGAGCTCGCCATTGCTGAAGGTGATTATATTGCTCAACGCTCTGCTGGTGCTTATGGTGCAAGTATGTCTTCAAACTACAATTCTCGTCCACGTACGGCAGAAGTGTTAGTGGATGGAGACAAAGCTCATTTAATTCGTCGCAGAGAAAGCCTCAGTGAATTATGGGCACTAGAAAGTATTGCAGAAATAAATAAAAAGAAAAACGGTCAAGATATAAGTCTTGACCGTTTTTGTATGACTAAATAATTCGAGAGAATTGTTGTCGTTTTGCCGCTGCTCTTGAATAAGTATCAAAGCATAAGCAAATATTACGGATTAATAATCGACCTTTAGGCGAAACTTGTAAGCCTGTTTCTGTTTCAGAAATTAATCCATCTTCAAGTAATGGCTGTAATAACTGTAAATCTTCAGCAAAGTGTTTTTTGAAATCAATATTATATTGTTTTTCAATTGGTGCAAAATCAAGCTTAAAGTTACAAATCAATTGCTTAATCACATCACGGCGTAAGCAATCTTCTTCTGTCATCGCTAAACCTTTATGCAGTGCAATACCTGAATTTTCTACATCATGATAATAATGTTTTAATTCTTTTTTTGGTTTTTGAGCATATGTATCACCTAATAAACTAATGGCTGATACACCTAAACCGAGCAAATCACATTCTTCTTGCGTGGTATAGCCTTGGAAATTTCGGTGTAATACACCTTTCTCTTGAGCAATTGCTAATTCATCATCTGGTTTAGCAAAGTGATCCATACCGATAAACTTATAGCCTGCATTGCCTAAGGTTTCGATCGTTTTCTGTAAGATTTCTAATTTTGGTTTCCGGTGGCGGTAATTGATCTTCTTTAATTTTTGCTTGTCCCGCAAATCGACTTGGTAAATGAGCATAGTTAAAGATACTTAAACGATCTGGATTCAATTCAATCACTTTATGTAATGTAAACATAAAACTTTCCACATTTTGAAGTGGCAATCCATAAATTAAATCAAGATTCGTCGATTGAAAACCTAACTCACGAGCACGAACAAGCTAATGCATTCACAAACTCTTCATCTTGTTCACGGTTTACCGCTTTTTTTGAACCGCTTTATTGAAATCTTGTACGCCCATACTGATTCGGTTAAAACCAATATTGCGTAAATGATCAAGCATATCGAGTTCAATTTCGCGTGGGTCCATTTCAATACTGACTTCTGCATTATCCGCAATCGTAAAATGGTCTTTAAGCATCTTCATCAAACGAGCAGATTGTTCTTCTGTCAAATAAGTCGGTGTACCACCGCCCCAATGCACTTGAGTCGCAACACGATTTTTGAATAATTCTGAACGCGCTTTGATTTCTTTTTTTCAAGGTAATCAAGATAAATATCCGCCTTATGTTGATGACGAGTAATCACCTTATTACAGCCACAGAAATAGCAAAGTTTGTGACAAAACGGAATGTGTACGTAAAGGGAAAGTGGTCTTTCCGGATAACGATTAGCCGCTGCAATAAAATCTTCGTTTGTGTAACTTTCATTAAATTCTAATGCAGTTGGATAAGATGTATAACGAGGTCCTGATTGGTTATATTTTTTTGAATTAACGCAAGATCCCAAATAATTTCAGACATTAAAGCTTCCCCAAATTTTTTTCTACGTCATTTAAAAACTGACATAACTCCAACATAATTTCTTCTTCAAATTTTGCTTCTGCACTTTCTCGCTCAAGATCGAGTTTCATTCTTTCTTTTTTTAACAATGCTTTCCGAGCTTCATGCGTAGGCATTTCTTTTACAATATTATAAAGTGCATACATCGCTTGATATGGCTGCAAAGATTGTCCAAAAGGGAGTAAAAGCATTGATAAACGAATCACCCCTTCTGAATGGTTGCAATCTCCATTTTGCATCGCTTTTAGCGATAATTACCATACTCTTTTTAGGCGTTTTTGTACGTGCTATTTTAGCCTGTTTGATGAGAGTGTTTTTGCTCGCGTAACTTCCTAAGTAATTTGAAAGCATAGAATGATACGCCAGCAATAATTCCCAAAGCAATAATACTTAAAATAATCGGCCACATGACAATTATCTGAATTGGTTGATATCAATCTTCTCGAAGGTTCGATAGAGATCATCCTCTGTCTCTTCTTCATCTTGAATACCTAATTCTTCCATTAACTGAGCAATACGATCTAAGCATTCATCCACAAATTGTTGATCAGCTTTACTAATCGTTTTGCCTTCATCTAAGGCATCCAACAATTCATTTAGAATTTCATTATTTTCTAAACGTTCTAACTCAATTTCAGGCGCAAGTTTTTTCGGTTCTTTTACTGCTGGAATTGTCATCCCTTTCTCAGGCTTTATTCACAAATTCAACAATCAGTGGAACCTTTTTACGGCTACCAATACGCGGATCTTTTTTTGTTCAACGACTTGATTATGCTTGTTTTGCTCAGCGTGACTATGACGAGAACCCGATGCTAAACCTTTATGTTTACGTTTTTTCTTATCTTCTCTTGCCTTAGCGTCTAATTCATAACGTGTTAATTTCTTACCTGATAGCTTTCCGGTGCTTCAGGTTTCTTATCTGATTTACGAATTGGCATGATATCGCTAATTTTACGAGTTTTTCTTTTTTTACGAGCCATTTGTATTATTTATCCTATAAAAAAATTTTTGGTGATTGTACCATTCCACCTCTATTTTTCTCATTAAAAAGATTTAAACATCTTTTAATAAAAACTATTCTGATTTTTGACCGCACTTTTTAGTTTTATTAAAACTCAAATCTAAAAACAAAAACCCCAAGCCATTCAGCTCGGGGTTCTACATTCAGTACCTGGCGGTGTCCTACTCTCACATGGGGAAGCCCCACACTACCATCGGCGCATCGGCGTTTCACTCTGAGTTCGGTATGGGGTCAGGTGGGACCACCGCTCTATCGCCGCCAGGATTATTCCTTTAATAACTTTTTCTATTTCTCTGTTCCGCTATCTCTAGCGCTCACAACCAAACAAGCTGATAACCTTCAAAACTTTCTTCTTCTCTTTCGTCTCTGAGTTTGTTTCGTCTTACCCAACACCCAAAACCCTTGAGCGTTGTATAGTTAAGCCTCTCGGGCAATTAGTACATGTTAGCTCAACGGCTCGCACCGCTTACACACCATGACCCTATCTACGTCTTAGTCTTAAACAACCCTTACAGATTTTTAAATCTGGGAGAACTCATCTCTTGGCAAGTTTCGTGCTTAGATGCTTTCAGCACTTATCTCTTCCGCACTTAGCTACCCGGCAATGCGTCTGGCGACACAACCGGAACACCAGTGGTGCGTCCACTCCGGTCCTCTCGTACTAGGAGCAGCCCCAATCAATTCTCCAACGCCCACGGCAGATAGGGACCGAACTGTCTCACGACGTTCTAAACCCAGCTCGCGTACCACTTTAAATGGCGAACAGCCATACCCTTGGGACCTACTTCAGCCCCAGGATGTGATGAGCCGACATCGAGGTGCCAAACACCGCCGTCGATATGAACTCTTGGGCGGTATCAGCCTGTTATCCCCGGAGTACCTTTTTATCCGTTGAGCGATGGCCCTTCCATTCAGAACCACCGGATCACTATGACTCATTTTTCGTACCTGCTCGACTTGTCTGTCTCGCAGTTAAGCTTGCTTATACCATTGCACTAACCTGACGATGTCCGACCGTCATTAGCAAACCTTCGTGCTCCTCCGTTACTCTTTGGGAGGAGACCGCCCCAGTCAAACTACCCACCAGACACCGTCCGAGACCACGTTTCGTAATCTTCGTTAGAACATCAAACGTTAAAGGGTGGTATTTCAAGGACGACTCCACAATCACTGGCGTGACTGCTTCAAAGTCTCCCACCCATCCTACACATCAAAAATTCAATGTTCAGTGTCAAGCTATAGTAAAGGTTCACGGGGTCTTTCCGTCTCAGCCGCGGGTACACCGCATCTTCACGGCGATTTCAATTTCACTGAGTCTCGGGTGGAGACAGCCTGGCCATCATTATGCCATTCGTGCAGGTCGGAACTTACCCTGACAAGGAATTTCGCTACCTTAGGACCGTTATAGTTACGGCCGCCGTTTACTGGGGCTTCGATCAGGAGCTTCTCTTTCGATTACACCATCAATTAACCTTCCAGCACCGGGCAGGCATCACACCCTATACGTCCACTTTCGTGTTTGCAGAGTGCTGTGTTTTTAATAAACAGTTGCAGCCAGCTGGTATCTTCGACCGGTTCAACCTTCATCCGCAAGGGACTACAATCTACGCCGGCGCACCTTCTCCCGAAGTTACGGTGCTATTTTGCCTAGTTCCTTCACCCGAGTTCTCTCAAGCGCCTGAGTATTCTCTACCTGACCACCTGTGTCGGTTTTCAGTACGGTTTAGATAAACCTGAAGCTTAGTGGCTTTTCCTGGAAGTGTGGTATCGGTTACTTCAGCTCCGTAGAGCCTCGTCATCATCTCTCAGTGTTGAATAGAAGTCCGGATTTGCCTAAACTTCCCACCTACAAACTTAAACGCACATATCCAACAGTGCGATAACCTAACCTGCTCCGTCCCCACATCGCAGTTTATCCAAGTACGGGAATATTAACCCGTTTCCCATCGACTACGCTTTTTCAGCCTCGCCTTAGGGGCCGACTCACCCCTGCCCCGATTAACGTTGGACAGGAACCCTTGGTCTTCCGGCGAACGGGTTTTTTTCACCCGTTTTATCGTTACTTATGTCAGCATTCGCACTTCTGATACGTCCAGCAAACCTCTCGATTCACCTTCATCCGCTTACAGAACGCTCCCCTACCCAACAGACTTTCGTCTGATGCCGCAGCTTCGGTGCTATATTTGAGCCCCGTTACATCTTCCGCGCAGGCCGACTCGACTAGTGAGCTATTACGCTTTCTTTAAATGATGGCTGCTTCTAAGCCAACATCCCTAGCTGTCTAAGCCTTCCCACTTCGTTTCCCACTTAATATAGACTTTGGGACCTTAGCTGGCGGTCTGGGTTGTTTTCCCTCTCCACGACGGACGTTAGCACCCGCCGTGTGTCTCCTGAGTATCACTCTTCGGTATTCGTAGTTTGCATCGGGTTGGTAATCCGGGATGGACCCCTAGCCGAAACAGTGCTCTCACCCCCGAAGGTGTCCGCTCAAGGCTCTACCTAAATAGATTTCTGGGGAGAACCAGCTATCTCCCGGTTTGATTGGCCTTTCACCCCCAGCCACAAGTCATCCGCTAATTTTTTTCAACATTAGTCGGTTCGGTCCTCCAGTTAGTGTTACCCAACCTTCAACCTGCCCATGGCTAGATCACCGGGTTTCGGGTCTATACCTTGCAACTAAACGCCCAGTTAAGACTCGGTTTCCTTCGGCTCCCCCTATTCGGTTAACCTCGCTACAAAATATAAGTCGCTGACCCATTATACAAAAGGTACGCAGTCACCCCTAAAAAGGGCTCCCACTGCTTGTACGTACAAGGTTTCAGGTTCTATTTCACCCCCTCACCGGGGTTCTTTTTCGCCTTTCCTTCACAGTACTGGTTCACTATCGGTCAATCAGGAGTATTTAGCCTTGGAGGATGGTCCCCCATCTTCAAACAGGATATCACGTGTCCCGCCCTACTTATCGTTAGCTTAGTACCATGACCTGGACTTCGAGTACGGGGCTATCACCCTGTATCGCCAAGCTTCCCAGCTTGTTCCTCTGTCTCTGTCATTATCACTAACAGGCTCCTTCGCGTCTCGCTCGCCGCTACTAACGAAATCTCGGTTGATTTCTTTTCCTCGGGGTACTTAGATGTTTCAGTTCTCCCGGTTTGCCCTCACTTACCCTATGTATTCAGTAAGTGATAGTAGATTCTTCATCTACTGGGTTTCCCCATTCGGACATCTTGGATTAAACGCCTCTTATCGACTCATCCAAGCTTTTTCGCAGATTAGCACGTCCTTCATCGCCTCTGATTGCCAAGGCATCCACCTTGTACGCTTAGTCACTTAACTATACAACCTCAAAAAAATTCTTGATGTTGTGTTTTTCAACTAAACACTTGATTGCTTTTTGTTCAATCAAGATTTTATTCTTACTCAGACTTTTTTTCTTATCCTTTAAAAGGACTTGAAAGTCTCTTCAGTTTTTTTCAGCTTGTTTCCTGGTTGTTAAAGAACAGAAGATAATAAAGTTATCTTTATTTGGCGTCCCCACGGGGATTCGAACCCCGGTTACCGCCGTGAAAGGGCGATGTCCTAGGCCTCTAGACGATGGGGACAACAAATAAAGATACTCTATCTTACATTTTTGCTTACGCACTTTTTTCTCTTCATTCATTTTCTACAATATATCAATCAATCTGTGTGGACACTTATTGTCTCTCGTTTTTTTGGTAAGGAGGTGATCCAACCGCAGGTTCCCCTACGGTTACCTTGTTACGACTTCACCCCCAGTCATGAATCATACCGTGGTAAACGCCCTCCCGAAGGTTAAGCTATCTACTTCTGGTACAACCCACTCCCATGGTGTGACGGGCGGTGTGTACAAGGCCCTGGGAACGTATTCACCGCAACATTCTGATTTGCGATTACTAGCGATTCCGACTTCATGGAGTCGAGTTGCAGACTCAATCCGGACTTAGACGTACTTTGTGAGATCTCGCTCCAGCTCGCACTATCGCTTCCTCTGTATACGCCATTGTAGCACGTGTGTAGCCCCTACTCGTAGGGCCATGATGACTTGACGTCATCCCCACCTTCCTCCGGTTTATCACCGGCAGTCTCCCTTTGAGTTCCCGACCGAATCGCTGGCAACAAAGGATAAGGGTTGCGCTCGTTGCGGGACTTAACCCAACATTTCACAACACGAGCTGACGACAGCCATGCAGCACCTGTCTCAGAGTTCCCGAAGGCACCAATCCATCTCTGGAAATGTTCTCTGGATGTCAAGAGTAGGTAAGGTTCTTCGCGTTGCATCGAATTAAACCACATGCTCCACCGCTTGTGCGGGCCCCCGTCAATTCATTTGAGTTTTAACCTTGCGGCCGTACTCCCCAGGCGGTCGATTTATCACGTTAGCTACGGGCGCCAAACCTAAAGTTCAACCCCCAAATCGACATCGTTTACAGCGTGGACTACCAGGGTATCTAATCCTGTTTGCTCCCCACGCTTTCGCACATGAGCGTCAGTACATTCCCCAAGGGGCTGCCTTCGCCTTCGGTATTCCTCCACATCTCTACGCATTTCACCGCTACACGTGGAATTCTACCCTCCCTAAAGTACTCTAGCGACCCAGTATGAAATGCAATTCCCCAGGTTAAGCCCGGGGCTTTCACACCTCACTTAAGTCACCGCCTGCGTGCCCTTTACGCCCAGTTATTCCGATTAACGCTCGCACCCTCCGTATTACCGCGGCTGCTGGCACGGAGTTAGCCGGTGCTTCTTCTGTAGTTAACGTCAATCACCCTAGTCTATTAAACTAAATGCCTTCCTCGCTACCGAAAGAACTTTACAACCCGAAGGCCTTCTTCATTCACGCGGCATGGCTGCGTCAGGGTTGCCCCCCATTGCGCAATATTCCCCACTGCTGCCTCCCTGTAGGAGTCTGGGCCGTGTCTCAGTCCCAGTGTGGCTGGTCATCCTCTCAGACCAGCTAGAGATCGTCGGCTTGGTGAGCCTTTACCTCACCAACTACCCTAATCCCACTTGGGCTCATCCTATGGCATGTGGCCCGAAGGTCCCACACTTTCATCTTTCGATATTACGCGGTATTAGCTACAGTTTCCCGTAGTTATCCCCTCCATAAGCTAGATTCCCAAGCATTACTCACCCGTCCGCCACTCGTCATCAAAGAAGCAAGCTTCTTTATGTTACCGTTCGACTTGCATGTGTTAAGCCTGCCGCCAGCGTTCAATCTGAGCCATGATCAAACTCTTCAATTCAAGTTCAATCGCTCAATACTGCTGACATAAAATGTCACTACTTAAAAAAAGTATTATGAATTTCTAGTTAGCACCTATTAAGACTTCAAAAATTAAAAAAAATATTTTTTTAAAACAAGTCAATCAACAAGTGCCCACACAGATTGTCTGATATATTGTTAAAGAGCAAAAAAATAACGACGCACTGGTTTTTTTCTTAAAGATTCACAACAGCGCGTCGTTGTGTGGGGCGTATTATAGGCATTTCAGATGCCTTTTGCAAGATCTTTTTGTAAAAAAATGTAAATTTTTTTATTGGTTGAAGATCTTTTTCGCCTATTCGCACAAAAAAATAGATCATTTTTTTGTTACTTAATTAATCGTTTTTGCTATTCTTGGCAAATCTGCAATAGAATCCAAAACATAATCAGCGAGGTTCTCTCCCTCTTCTGTAATAGGTTTGCCTGTTCGCACTAAAATATTTGTTTTTCACTTTTGCGCCAATGCCTGCTTTAAGATCTTCAATCTTATCGCCAACCATAATAGATTGTGCAGGATCGATTTTTCAGCGCTTTGAATCGCCTCTAATAACATGCCTGATTTTGGTTTTCTACATGCACAGTCTTCTTTATATTCGCCTTTTCCCTTCTGGATGATGAGGACAATAATAGATACCATCTAAATCTACTCCACGATCAGCTAATGACCAATCCATCCATTCTGTAAGTTGCAAAAACTGATCTTCTGAAAAATATCCACGAGCAATGCCAGATTGATTGGTCACTAAAACTAAAAGATATCCCATTTCCTTTAATGCTTTTTAATGCATCAATACTGCCTTCAATAAATTGGAAATCATCAATTTTATGGACATAACCATGGTCAATGTTTAAAAGTGCCATCACGATCTAAAAAAACAGCTTTCTTCATATATTTTTCTCATTTATCTTTTTCTTAAGACAAAAATTATCCCTTTTTATCCTTAATATAAGCAATAATAAGTCATAACCGATCCGTCTAAAAAAAGATCCCATAAGATATTGACACAGCATTCTAGACGTCTAGAATACAAATGAAATTCAAATATTAACTGAGAACAAGGGCTTATATGATTAAGCTAAATAACATTACGAAGATTTTTTTACACTTCCAGACAAAAAAACTGACTGCACTTGATAATGTTTCATTACATGTGCCGAAGGGGCAGATTTGCGGTGTCATTGGTGCTTCTGGTGCAGGTAAAAGTACACTTATCCGTTGTGTAAACTTATTAGAAAGACCGACTCACGGTGCTGTAATCATCGATGATGTGGATCTGACTCAACTTTCTGACGCAGAATTAGTGAAAACACGCCGCCAAATCGGCATGATTTTCCAACATTTTAATTTGTTGACCTCTCGAACCGTTTTTAAAAACGTAGCGTTGCCACTTGAATTAGAAAATAAATCAAAAGCAGAAATTCAAGAAAAAACAACCGCACTTTTAGCGCTTGTTGGATTAAGTGATAAACATAATGTGTATCCTGCTAATCTCTCTGGTGGTCAAAAAGCAACGTGTAGCTATTGCGCGTGCACTTGCAAGCGATCCTAAAAGTCTTACTTTGTGATGAAGCCACCAGCGCATTGGATCCCGCTACAACTCAATCCATTCTAAAATTATTAAAAGAAATCAACCGCACTTTAGGTATCACCATTCTTCTTATCACCCATGAAATGGAAGTGGTTAAACGAATCTGTGATCAAGTTGCAGTGATTGATAAAGGCCGCCTGATTGAACAAGGCACGGTTAGTGAGATTTTCTCTAATCCGAAAACAGAATTGGCTCAAGAATTTATCAGTTCAACTTTTCATATTACGTTGCCGGAAGAATATTTAGAAAATCTATCTGATACACCAAAACATGCTAAATCGTATCCAATCATCAAATTTGAATTTACTGGTCGCTCCGTCGATGCGCCATTACTTTCTCAAGCATCGAAAAAATTTGGTGTGGAACTCAGTATCTTAACCTCACAAATTGATTATGCTGGTGGCGTTAAATTTGGCTTTACAATTGCTGAAGTTGAAGGTGATGAGGATGCAATTACACAAACCAAAGTTTATTTAATGGAAAAATAACGTTCGAGTAGAGGTGCTGGGCTATGTTCAATGAGTTATGGGCAACATTTAGCCAACAATTCCCCGATAACTTCGCGAGTTTACTAACGGTATCAACCGTTGAAACAATTTATATGTCAGTATTATCGACATTAATCGCCGCTTTATTCGGTTTACCACTTGGTTTTTTTAACCTTCTTAACCAATAAAGGCGCGATTTTTAGAAAAACAAAAAAACTCAATGCGTTCTTAAACGTCATTATTAATATCGGACGTTCAATCCCCTATATTATTTTTGTTGCTTGCTTTAATTCCTCTTACCAGTTGGTTACTTCCTGGCGGTAGTATTGGTTCTAATGCGGCGATTGTGTCATTAAGTGCTGCAGCAACGCCATTCTTTGCTCGCCTAACAAGCAATGCGCTTTTTCGAGATTCCAACCGGTTTAACCGAAACCGCAAAAGCAATGGGCGCAACCAATTGGCAAATTATCCGTAAATTCTATTTGCAGAATCTTTACCGACGATCATTAATGCCATTACGCTCACTTTCGTGACATTAATTGGCTATACCGCAATGGCGGGAACACAAGGCGGTGGCGGCTTAGGAAGCCTCGCCATTAACTATGGTGTCTATCGTAATATGCCATCAGTAACTTGGGCGGCAACGATTGTTATCGTGATTATCGTGATGCTCAGTCAAAAAAATTAGGGCGATACGCTCGCAAAAACGAGTGGATCACCGTTAATTATTTTTCTATACCATTTTATTCACAACAAGGAAAAAAACATGAAATTAAAAAAACTTATTTGCTATCACCGCTATTGCGTCAGCATTAGTATTAACAGGTTGTAAAGAAGAGAAAAAAAGCAGATGCTGCATCAACTGCGCCTGCTGCAACATCAATCAAAGTTGGGGTAATGGCGGGTCCTGAGCACCAAGTAGCCGAAACCGCTGCAAAAAGTGGCAAAAGATAAATACAACTTAAATGTTGAATTTGTTTTTATTCAATGACTACGCATTGCCAAATACTGCTGTATCTAAGAGGGATTTAGATGCTAACGCAATGCAACATAAACCTTACTTAGATGAAGATGTAAAAAGCGAAAAAAACTTAAACAACTTAGTGATCGTTGGTAACACTTTTGTTTACCCACTTGCTGGTTATTCTAAAACCATCAAAAAAATGTAAATGACTTAAAAGAAGGCGCTAAAATCGTTGTTCCAAACGATCCTATCAAACCGTGGCCGTGCATTAATTCTTCTTGAAAAACAAGGTTTAATCAAACTTAAAAAAAATGTTAACGACCTTCTTTCAACTGTAGCGGATATTGTTGAAAATCCGAAAAACTTCAAAAATTTCTGAAGTAGATACTTCTGTTGCAGCTCGTGCATTAGATGATGTTGATCTTGCTGTTGTAAATAACACTTATGCGGGCCAAGTTGGCTTAAATGCGCAAGATAACGGTGTTTTCGTAGAAGATAAAGATTCTCCATACGTAAACATTATTGTTTCACGCACTGATAACAAAGACAGCAAAGCAATCCAAGATTTCGTCAAAGCATACCAAACTGAAGAAGTTTACCAAGAAGCGAAAAAACACTTTAAAGATGGTGTTGTAAAAGGTTGGTAATCTTAGCTTAAGCAAAACTATTTCAAAGCCACCGATTAAGGTGGCTTTTTTATTGATGAAAAGAAAGTGCGGCCATTTTTTCGATACTTTTCCAAAAGAAAAATTCATCAAAAAAACTGACCGCACTTTATTTATTGAGATAATAAAAAAACCCGAGCCTAAACTCGGGTTTTCTTTTTATCAATTAGCGATTAC